>PPCM01000199.1_pt1 | contig 78683 bp, 63 predicted proteins | sample 1555541 | NCBI WGS metagenome assembly PPCM01 (sample SAMN05284479, study PRJNA326546) | Marine sediment metagenome, whole genome shotgun sequencing project. | isolation source: marine sediment | place: Germany: Wadden Sea | collected 2012-09-05 | reverse complement strand
GGGTGCATTCCATTATTTTAGATCGCTTGCATCGGACATGCGCCCATGGCAATTGTCTGGAAATCCTTGATCAACGGCCGGGTCCAGTTGTTTGCCAAGTTTTCCCATCGGCCATATAAGAGCTGAGCTCTCAGATATATGACCGTTTCAGCAAAGCTCAGCTTCCAGAATGATCCAGGGGATTTTACCCTCATGTTAATTACTCGGCGTATTGCACTCTCAACCACACCAGATCCGATTGGAATTTTCCTGGCCCGGTTGGTGGCGTACTGCATCCGGCTTTCGTTTGATACGAAATAGCTTTTGAGCTTTTTCATGATTTTGCTTGAGGTCCTAACCTTCAAAAGGGATTTGACCTTACTTACTATTTCACTGATTTTTCCAGAGAATAAAAGTTCTTTGAAATCGTTGAGTTTAACTTTCTCGGACTTCTTTTTTGAAAGAGTTTCAAAAGCCTTATTCAGATTCTGTTTCGCGTGAGTCCAGTCTATGATTTCAGTAGTTTTCAGACTGTCCACACCAATTGTCCTTAGTAGGTTCGGTACACGTTCCCATATCCACGGAGCACCATCTCCAACAAGAACGACCTCGGAAGCTTCCTCTATCCCAAGGCGGGTAAGGTAATGCTGAAGCAACTCCAGAAATTCTTTCAGTTTGCCAGTTGTGCCATCCACAAAAGGAGGTGTGTCTTTGATGATATTCCCGTCCTCGTCAAGCAGATAAAGAGTGAACAACTTCGGCTCAATCCAATCGGTATGGAAACCGCAACGCTTATTGCCGGCGGGCCTGGGACCTCTTTTGTTTTTTCGTTGCCGAAGGCGACCGCCATCAACTGAAAGAAGGACGCGTTGATTTTTGAGAGGGCTGATCTCTTTATCACTCAAGAGGCGTTCAACCCTTGAGCTGGGATCATGGGGACCCAGCGCGGAAACCATTTGTCTGATCTTGTTCGGGCTCAGCTTAATCTCCTCCTGTGCAAGGCTTTTGGAAGCTGTGTCAAAGGACGGTGCCAGTACAGCCAGTTGAACGGCACGAAAGGCGAGGCCCGGTTCCACCTTATGGACAAACCCCATGAGGGAAAGGAGTAGGTGCTCTCCTCTATTTTGTGGTCCGCGCTTTTTCCGCCCCCGCTTTGGGGAGGCTTTGACAAAGAATGGACTCCTGATCCGTTTTTTCGTTCCAGTAGGTAGTGTCACCCAGATCTCCTGATATGAAACAAAGCGAAGGCCTTTTTGAGCACCGAGATTTCGAAGCCACAACAGGATAATTTTGCATTTAAATAAGGCACATAAGAAAGATTCCCAAATTAGATCTTCGATCCAGGTGCACAATTTACGTATGGTAGCGGTTGCAGTATGGATTGCGCCATGAATCAAGGATTCATGAATTTCGGACTCGGTTTCATTAATTTTTTCAAACAGTGGTTGCGCTATGAGCTCAATGATCGTATTGGTTGTTTGGGTTATGCTTGTGGCTTCCATTGCACCCTTTCTTTTAAGTGTTTCAGGTTTGGGGAAACCGTAAACTACTTAAATCAGAATAAAAATGGAAGCCATTTTTTATTTGTCCAAAATCTAAATTATTGAATTACACCCTTACAGTACTTCATATTGGAAGCGATACGGATTTAGAACGAGGCGCTTGTTGCAGCACAACAACAGCAACGTTTCGTTGATCATCAGACGGGGCCCCGCAGGCCCCGTTTAATACCAATTCAAGCCCGACAGGTACTGCCGGATTTGCCTGATTTGCGATAGCACTAAAATACCGGGCATCCACGGTTTTCTTCAACGAAGAGGCCTTGGCCTGGGATATATCGTTTAAACCCATGGTTTGCTTTCAAAGTCGTGCTCACTCGGGGACTCCAGGATCATAATCCACGGAATCTCCAACAGATGTATAATGTTCAGATAAGACAGATTCTGTCGAAGTTTCTGATTTTCGATAGCACATGAAATACCAAACACACCAGATCTCCTTTAGAGAGAGGCTCCGCCGGGTGTGTGATGTTCAGGAACAACTCGAAACAGGTGGGTAAATCGCCTATGCTTTTTGTTATACCAGCTACTGCCAAACACTCATACCCGGCACCGCGCCCGTTTTATTTACGTCCCTGAATCGAGGAACGGCAGTACTTTTTTGCCGGGCTAATAACATGCACAGGAAATGATCGTTATGAATATGGTCAAGCAGCGTGCTGGAATATTAAGGCAAACATAAAACATAAAATAAGATCCAGGCATCCAACGTAACCGCAATATTCGTGGACACCGAATTTAATTCAAACAACATCTCCAGGAGGATCAATCAATGTCCGAAAAGAAAAAACCTTCAAAAAACGAAACTAAAAACATCACAGTACTTCATATTGGAAGTGATACGGATTTAAAACGCGGAGCTTGTTGCACCACAACATTAGGAGCGCTTCGCTGATCATTATACGGGGCCACACAGGCCCTTCTTTATCTTATTCCTGCCCAACATATGATCCCGGAATTGGGTGCATTTTGATAGCATGCGAAATATCAAGCACACGCAATCTCCTTTATCAGGAAAGCCGCTGAGATTCCCAGCCCCAAAAACCAAAGGTATAAATTAAGATATCCGACATATGCAACTTTCCAATTATATCAGGGTATATCCCGTAGACGACGATCCGGGCCGACTGCTTCTCTACTCCACGCGCAAGGGGTCCAAGGTAATGATCCGCAAGGAAACCTTCCGAGCCATCGAGGAAAATACGCTTTCCTCCGGGGACAGCAAGGTCCTTGCCGATATGAAGATGGTGGTGGAGGACCGGGATGCGGAGCGGCAGGAGATGCTGTCTCTGTTTGAAAGGATCAACAAAAAAAATACCGAGCTCGATATCACGGTTGTACTGAATCTGGACTGCAACTTTGCCTGCGTGTACTGCTACGAGGGCAAGGCCAAGGGCGACCATTATATGTCGGACGAGACCGAGGACCGGCTGATGGCGTTTATCGAAAAGCGCCTCACCGAAAAGCACAAGACGGTCAATATAGACCTTTACGGCGGCGAGCCCCTGCTCGGCATGGACCGGATACGCTCCATAATGGGAAGAGGCAAGGCCATTGCTGAAAAGCGCGGGATTGACTGCAACTTCAATATGGTGAGCAACGGCTCCCTGCTGACGCCCAAGGTGGGGGCGGAACTTGCGGAGCTGGGACTGAACAGCGTGAAGATCACCCTCGACGGCCTTGCCGAGGAGCACAACAGGACCCGCCCTTTCAAGTCCGGGGCAGGCAGCTTCGATGCCATTATCCGGAATATCAAGGCGAACTGCGACAGGATCAAGATCGGCATCTCGGGAATCTACAACCGGGAGAACTACCGGAAGTTCCTGCCTCTGCTCGATTTTCTCATGGAGGAGGGGCTAACCGGCGACAGGCTCTACCAGGTGAAGTTCGATCCGGTGATGGTTAATCCGGGTGAAAACAACACCGTTAAAGTACCGGAAGGCCCGTGCAGCACGCCCAATCAACCCTGGGTCATGGAGGCGGAGCTCTTCCTCAGGGAAGCCCTTCTAAAAAGGGGATACAGTACACCCAAGCCCGCCGTTTTCACCTGCATGGTGGAGATGGACGATTCCCTCGTGGTGAACTACGACGGATCGCTCTACAAGTGCCCTGGCTTTCTCGGCAGGGAGGAGTTTGTCGTGGGGAGCCTCGATTCCGGCGTGGGGGATTTCACCGATACCTACAACGTTGGCCTCTGGAACAATAAGGAATGCGGGGAATGCCCCTACCTTCCCCTCTGCTTCGGAGGGTGCCGATACATGGCCTTTGCCGAATTCGGGAATACAGACAAGTTCGAGTGCAGAAAGACGTATTTCGACGCCAATCTCGAAACCATCATCAAACAGGATCTAACATACCAAAACCGTTAATCTTTATCACGGCGGAACTTATCCGCAACGTTCAAAAATAATGGAATACGGCCCAATCACGGCTGCTGAACTGGTGGCGTTATATTTCAACGGCATCAGCGGGTTCGGCGGCCCGGGCAGGCTCGAATGGGAGGCGGAGTATTGCAACACCGGCCAACCGTATCCAACAGAAGTTACATTCAAACCCCGCCGATTATGCCCTTCAACCTCGAAATCCGCCCTTTCCCTTAAAATAGACTTGCACCGGCGGCCGTTAACTTATAAGGATGCATTAATTTTTAAGGTGGCGGCCCGTTTTCGGGCCCGTGGCGATATTTTTTCAGATGTGTCCGGGACAACCTATTATGAAAGAGCTGATTCAACGTATCGAGGAGGAGGCGGTTTACCTTGGGGAGGGAATCGTCAAGGCCGACGGATTTATCAACCACCAGCTGGACCCCGTTTTAACTACCCAGATGGGCGAGGCGTTCGCGAAAAGGTTCGCGGAAGAAGGCGTTTCCGGGGTGACCCGGATCGTGACGGCCGAGGTGAGCGGGATCGCGCCCGCGCTGGCCGTTTCCCAGGCCCTTGGGGTGCCCATGGTCTTTGCCAGGAAAAAGAAGCCCAGGACCATGACGGACGAGCTCCTCTCGGTGGATGCGCCCAGCCATACAAAGGGCGGGGTGGTGACCCTCTATATCTCCTCCAAATACCTGGACGCCTCGGACCGGGTGCTCCTGATCGACGATTTTCTCGCGACGGGAAACACGGTTGCGGCCCTGGCGCGGCTGATCATGGACTGCGGCGCCGAACTTCTGGGAATCGGGTGCGTGATCGAAAAGGTTTACCAGGAAGGAAGAGAGAAGCTTGCCGGGCTGGAGATGCCCGTTGTAACGCTTGCGAAGATCGATATCAAGGACGATGCCCTGTCCGTGTACTGATATGTGATTAAAGAGGGGGAAAGCGGGCAGGCAAAATTCCTTGACGGCTGTTTTTAACGGCCAAGACGGAATATTCATGCATGGTGCTGGAATTATGGCCTGCCCTTTCCGCCGGGGCCGTTTGCGCTTTTCCGGCCGCCTGTCAACCTATAGGGTCATAGGCAAAACTCCCCTTTACGTTTGGGCCGGCGGACTTCCCTCCTGAAATCTATCTTCGCTTCCAGGAGACGACGCCGTGGGTGCGCGGAATACCTTCAGCAGGGAACAACGCCGGCCCGATTTATAAAGAACCGCCAAATCACCAAATTCATCCGGGACGCCCCGTCCTTTCGGCCGATTCATCCCCAAATTCGATATAAAAGTTGGGGGCGCCGCCTTCCCCCCTGACCCGGGATCTTCGAAAAAACGTTCCGACTTCCCCCGCCGGGCCGTTGTCCTCCCTGAAGATCCCAAGGATCCAGAAGGCGGCGCCCCCGATATGGGGCATGGGAAGGCTCCCTAGGAGCCTTCGCCTTCAGTTACTCTGTACAGTTCATCGTGTCCGCACGACGGGCACGCGGCCGGTCTTCCCGTGCCGTGGGGTTCCTCCCACCTGTGGTCGCATTTGTCGCAGACGAACACCCTTGATTCATCCACTATTCTGTAGTTTCCGCCCTCGATGCGGATGGCCTTGCCGTTGATCAGGGCATCGGCCACGATCTTCCGGGCCTTTTGAACGATTCTGCCGAATGTTGCCCGGGACACCCCCATATGGGAGCCCGCCTCTTCGTGGGACAGGCCGACAAGATCGGCAAGGCGGATGGCCTCGCGCTCATCGACGGTGAGGCAAACCTCCTCGAGTTCCATGAGTGGGATCGCCCGGGGTTTGAAATACGATACTTCTGGGTTGAACTTTACAATCCGGTCCTTTTTCGGTCGTACCATCGGAACTCCTTATTGAGCATATGCCCTATGCGTTATGAGTATATGCTCACGCTGATATTGTCAAGTTTTTTTTCACGGGCCCCACGAAGTGGCAAATACAACTTCCTATATTTACATCATATACCACACAGCCCCCGGCCATGCGACAAAAAACCCGGATCGGACCGTGCCGCTGCCGCCGGCAACACCCCCGGAAGCCGGCGCCCCCACCGGCGGGGCAATCGGATGCAAACCGTCAGCCCAATGAATTCATGCCGTTATATATTGACGGCGGATTATCCCGACGACCTCCGCCCCTGCCGGCGGGTGTGCCGGAGCTGCCTGCCGTTACCCTTCCCCACCGGGATAAGCACTTGCTCAATACTCCCGGCCGTGATAGGTTAGTAATATAATTACTATCTTTTACCCATCACGGGCCGGTGTTCATGGACAATGCGTTCGAGGGAATCAGAAGGCAGGCCATCAGGATCGCGGACGGTTTTCCCACCCAGGATTTCTACAGGGATCACCGGTCGGCGTGCCGGGACTCCCTTGCGCTCTTCAAGCGGGCGCCGGTGGTCAGAAGGATCCACAACTTCCTCATCGAGAAATGCGAGAACGACTTCGGACACGGGCTGGACCACCTCACCAAGGTGGCGCTGGACGCGGGGGCGCTGATGCTCATAGAGGGAAAGGCGGCGGGTTACTCCCCCAGGAAGCTCCACCGGGGAATGGTGATCGGCCACTGCGCGGGGCTCCTCCACGACATCAAGCGAAAGGAGAAGAACCACGCCGAGAAGAGCGCCGACTTCACGATGAAATTCCTGGGAAATTACCCACTGACCCGGGGGGAGAAAAACGATATTGTGGCGGCCATAAGGAACCACGAGGCGTTCAAGGCGGAGCTGCCCATCGCCTCCGGCCGTGGGGCGCTCCTATCCAACTGCCTTTACGACGCGGACAAGTTCAGGTGGGGGCCCGACAACTTCACCGCCACCATCTGGGAGATGGTGGCCTATTCAAAGGTCTCCCTCTGCGACTTCATGAAGCGCTACCCAAAGGGGATGGAGATCCTGTGCGGCATCGGCCGGACCTTCAGGACCGCCACCGGCAAGGCGTACGGTCCCCGTTTCATCAAGACCGGGCTTTCCATCGGAACGGAACTTTCGGCCTATATCGACCGGGAGTATCCGGACCATCTCTGAACGCCCCCCCTCTCCCCGGGGGTCCCGGGGGCGGATACCGAAGAGGCCGGGGGAGCGCCCGCGCCCTAGTCCTCTTTCCTTCTTTTTGCCGCGAGGATCGGCGTGTTGAACACCAGGGCGGAAAGATCGCTGCCCCGCTCGATATCGAGCTGGAGTGAATCCCTGTCGATCTCGAAATACCTGGAGATCACCTCCACGATATCCTTTTGGAGATCCGCCAGGATCTCGTCGGTCACCTCGAGTTTATCGTAAACAAGGGCAAACTGGAGCCTTTTCTTGGCCACGTCCCTGCTGCCCCCTTCCTTTCCGGTCAACTTCTTGAAAAAACTGTTGAGCATTGCCCCTCCCTATCTCGCAAATCCAAGTTTCTGGCCGATCTTGCCCCACAGGCCGGCGGGCACCTTGGGCGCCCTGATGGGAAGGTCCGGCTGACCGTTGAGCCTTCTTGCGATGCGCTTGAACGCCTCTCCCGCCTCGGAGTCCTTTCTGAGCACAAGGGGCATTCCGGTGTTCGTCGAGACCACCACCTGATCGTCCATGGGCACCAGCCCCACAAGATCGATGGAGAGCACGTCCACCACGTCGTCGTGGCTGAGCATGTCCCCCTTTTCCACCATGTGGGCGACGATGCGGTTCACCACCAGCTTGGGGGTCACGGACCTGGAGTAGAGGAGGCCGATCACCCGGTCCGCGTCACGCACCGAGGAGACCTCGGGGGTGCAGATCACCACGGCCTCGTCCGCCGAGGCAACGGCATTCTCGAACCCCCTCTCGATGCCGGCGGGGCAGTCCATGAGAATGAAATCGAACTCGCGCCGAAGCTTGGCGCTGAGCCGGAGCATCCCCTCGGGGGTCAGGGCGTCCTTGTTGTCGCTCTGGGACGCTGGGATAAGGAAGAGGTTGTCGATCCTCCTGTCCTTGATGGCGGCCTGCTTGACCTTGCACCTGCCGTGCACGAGATCGACGATATTGAACACGATGCGATTCTCGAGGCCGAGCACGACATCGAGGTTCCGGAGTCCGATATCCATGTCCACGACCACCACCCTCTTACCTTCAAGGGCAAGGGCCGCTCCGATGGACGCGGTGGCCGTTGTCTTGCCGACTCCACCTTTGCCTGAAGTGATAACGATTATCCTACCGTCCAATGTTCACCTCTTAAACTCTTTATAGTCCGGCCTTCGGGCCGTAAAACCCTCGGCTTTCGCCTCGGGATATAAGATTGTTTTACCTTGCCTTCGGCCAGGGCATTCGGCTGAAGGGGTTCTTTCCCAGGTAGTCGTCCACCACGATCCCCCCCTCTTCCACATGGGCAAACTCCGCCTTCTCGGAGGGGGTGGAGGGAAATCCGGCGGCAACACAGCCGCCGATCTGCACCTGGGTGGGCCTGAAATCCAGGGCCAGGATGATCGCCTCCTCGTTTCCGGGGTGCCCCGCAATGGCCGTTCCGCAGAGGCGCCCCATGACGATGATGTCCCCGCCGGCGATGATCTCGGCCCCGGGGTTCACGTCCCCGAGGATCAGCACATGCTTTCTTGCCGATACCTTCTGGCCGGAGCGGACCCTGCCGGCCAGCATGGTCACGTCGCTCTTCCGGTGCTCCCAGGACTTGTCCACATCCCTTTTGCGAACCCTTGCCTCCAATGAGGAGCGTTTTTCGGGAGATTCCGCCCTCTTTATCTCCGGGGCGGCGACCTCTTCCGCAGGCTCCGCCTTTGCCGGTTTTTCGGATGCCTCGGAAACCGATCCCACGGCATATTTCTCCTTGAGAAATTCTCCGATTCTGGTGACCAGCGCCATATTGCCTCCATCGCCCGTGTCGATCTCGACCCTTGCGCCCCTTGCCAGCTGGCGAAGGCGGTCGAACACGGTGACGATCTCTTTTTCCAGCTCTTCAAAGGGATGATCCGGGAGCAGGGTGAGCCGGAAACCGTCTCCGACGCCCCTGAGTTTCACCGGGCGGGTACTCTCTTCAATCTTGTTCATCCGGGTTAAGCGTTCCTTCCGACTCCACGAAAATTGTAAACGGTTCCCCATAGGCAACGGCTCCTCCGGGCGCTTTTGTTTTGCGACCCGCCGGGCCCTTGCTCGGCCGGGATACCGCATCCCGGCCCCGAAAACATGTAACTGGGGCAAGTCACTATAGAAAAACACCGCGAAACTGTCAAGGCCCAAGCGTTCGCGAAAAATAGCGGCAAACTGTTTACTAAGGACGCCTTTTATTATAGGCTGCGGAGAAATCCGGAACCCGCGTCCCGGGGGCTTTATTCCCCGGACGCCCCGGAACCCGGAGCGGGAGGCTCCCCTTCCGGGCCGATCCCAGGAAAGAGCCGGTTTAAACCGCAACCAACACCGATTCACAGCCCGGAGTTCAACCGATGATAAAGAAAATGCTCTCCACAAAAGAGGTTGCCGCATTTATCGGCGTCAACGAGAAGATGGTCTACTCCCTTGTATCCGAAAAGGGGCTTCCCGCAACGAAGATCACCGGAAAATGGCTCTTTCCCCGCCACCTGGTGGAGCAGTGGATCGAGGCCAACACCATCAACTACCCCGATCCCCCGGCCGCCCCCAGCTCCGGCGAGGGCCTCCTGATCGTCACCGGCAGCAACGATCCCCTGCTGGACAAGACCATCTCCCTCTACAACACCCTCTACCCCGAGGAGCTGGCCGTCTTCGGCACCACCGGCAGCATGGGGGGCCTGCGCGCACTCCGCAGCAACCTCTGCCATATCGCCTCCAGCCACCTGCTGTCGGAAAAGGCGGACGAGTACAACTTCGATTTTGCCGCAAAGGAGCTGGACCGGATGCCGGCCGTGGTGAACTTCTGCCGGAGGAACCAGGGCATCCTCACGGCCGCCGGAAACCCCAAGGGGATAAGCGGCGTGGCGGACCTTGCAAAGAAGGGGATAAGGATCGTGAACCGCCCCCTCGGAACGGGCACCCGCCTGCTCTTCGACAGGGAGTTGCGCGCCCTCGACATCAAGGGCGAGAAGATCGAGGGGTACACGGACGAGTTCCAGAAGCATATGGATGTGGGTCTCGAAATACTGGCCGGCAGGGCGGACGCGGCGCCGGGCATCGGCGTTGTGGCGGATATCCTGGGGCTGGACTTCACGCCCATGCGCTGGGAGAGCTTCGACCTGATGATTCCCAAGGATAAGTTTTTCGACAAGGGGGTCCAGCGATTCCTTGGCCTCCTCCACGACGAGGCGTTCAGGAAGCTCCACGAGGGGCTCACGGGATACGACTTTTCCACCACCGGCAAGATGGTATTTCCCGGGGAATAACCGCCGGCGCTGTCGAACATCGGGGTCGTCGTTATCCAATTAGGAAAAAAACACGGGGAGGCCCGAATTAACCCGCAAGGTTTTACCCGACACCACCTTCGGCGATTTTACCGAATCTTTCGAGAGCTTCAGCATCGCGGATCGGCATTGTTTTCGAACAAAAAAGGGGACGGATTTATTTTTCCAAATCCCTCCCCTTGAGATGCTTGGTAAGCACATCCGCTTTACACGATTTTGTTGTAAAAGCCCGCATCCGGAGTCCCGAATTACCTCACCAGACTTTTCCTTACATAACCTTCGGCTATTTTACTGAACCTTTCCAGGTCTTCCGCGTCACAGAGGGCGTTGTCCCGGGAAAAAAAGTCGGGTTCCAGCACGTTGTCCGGGCGGCACTGCTGGAAGGACCACTGGGATGCCCCCTCGATAAGCCCGCCGATCCCTGCCACGATCTCGTCGTTCAGAAAGGCGCTCACGCAGGTGGTGCGAAACTCGTATTTCACATCCCCCTTCATCACCAGGGCAATGCTCCGTTTAAGGCGCGCCTCGATATCCCTGGGGGCCTTGACCAGGGTGGGATAGAGCTCGGGCAGGGTCTTGATGTCCATGGCAACGTAATCCAGGAGCCCGTCGCTCAACAGCCCTTCCAGAACGTCGGGGCGGCTGCCGTTGGTGTCCAGCTTGATCTTGTAGCCCATCTCCCTGACCCGTGAAAGAAAATCCGGCAGCCCGGAGCTCAGGGTGGGCTCTCCCCCGGTAACCGCAAGGCCGTCCAGCACCTTCTTCCGCTTTTCAAGGAACTCGAGCACGGCGTCCGCCTCGATTCCCGTTGAGCCGTCCAGGGCCAGGAGGGAGGGATTGTGGCAGTAGGGGCAGGCGTAGTTGCACTTTGCCGTGAACACCACGGCCGAAATATGGCCGGGGAAATCGATCATGGAGATCTTCTGAAGTCCGCCGAATTTCATGTATAGACTCTTTTCGAACCGGAGCGGGGGAGCGGCAGCTCCCCCGAATGGTTCCGTCGCCCGTGGATCAGGAGGCGACTTCGTAGGTTTTTCTCATGCAGAATTCGGTCTGTTTGCCGTCGTTCCACTGGTTCACGGGGCGGAGATAGCCCACGACCCTGGAGTAGACCTCGGTCTCGCTGTCGCATTTCTCGCACAGGGGTTTTTCACCGGTGAGGTAGCCGTGGACCGGGCAGACGCTGAAGGTGGGGGTGAGGGTGAAGTAGGGGAGGCGGTAGTTGTTGGATACCTTCCGCACCAGGCTCTTGACCATTTCGGGGTCCTTGATCTCCTCGCCGATAAAGGTGTGGAGAACCGTGCCGCCCGTGTAGCGGGTCTGGAGGTCGTCCTGGAGGTCCAGGGCCTCGAAGAGGTCGTCCGTGTAGTTCACGGGGAGCTGGGTGGAGTTGGTGTAGAAGGGATCTTCCCCGTTTTTATACCCCTCCTCGTTTGCGCAGATAAGCGCGGGAAACTCTTTCTTGTCCAGCATGGCCAGGCGGTACGCGGTGCCCTCGGCGGGGGTGGCCTCGAGGTTGTAAAGGTCGTCGGTCTCCTCCTGGAACGCTTCCATCTTGGCGCGGATATGGTCCATCACCTTCACGGCGAACTCGCGGCCCCCGTCGTCGGCGATGCCCTCGCCCATGAAGTTCCGGCAGGCCTCGTGCATGCCGATGATGCCGATGGTGGAGAAATGGTTTTTCCAGTATAGACCGGAACTCTCCTTGATGGCCCTGAGGTAGTATTTGGAGTATGGGTAGAGGTTCTTATCGGTGAACTGCTCCAGCACCTTGCGCTTCATCACGAGGCTCTTCTTGGCGACCTTGAGAAGTTCGTCCAGGGTTTCGAAGAATTCCCCCTCGTCCTTGGACTTGAAGCCGATCCTGGGCATGTTGATGGTCACAACACCCACGGATCCGGTCAGGGGGTTGGCGCCGAAGAGGCCGCCGCCCCGCTTCTGCAGCTCCCTGTTGTCCAGCCTCAGGCGGCAGCACATGGACCTTGCATCGTCGGGGTTCATGTCCGAGTTCACGAAGTTCGAGAAATAGGGGATGCCGTACTTTCCGGTCATGTTCCAGATGGGATCGAGGTTCGCGTTGTCCCAGTTGAAATCCTCGGTGATGTTGTAGGTGGGGATGGGAAAGGTGAAGACCCTGCCCCTTGCGTCCCCCTCCATCATCACCTCGGCAAAGGCGCGGTTGATCATGTCCATCTCCTCCTGGAACTCGCTGTAGGTCTGCATCTGATCGATGCCGCCGATCACAACGGGGGTGTCCTTGAGGATGGCCGGGCACTGGAGGTCCATGGTGATGTTCGTGAAGGGGGTCTGGAATCCCACGCGGGTGGGGATGTTGATATTGAACACGAACTCCTGGAGGGCCTGCTTCACGGACTTGTAGGAGAGGTCGTCCACCCGGACGAAGGGCGCAAGGAGCGTGTCGAAGTTGCTCATGGCCTGGGCGCCGGCCGCCTCCCCCTGGAGGGTATAGAAAAAGTTCACGAGTTGGCCCAGGGCGGAGTGGAGATGCTTGGGGGGAAGGCTCTCCACCTTTCCGGAAACCCCCTTGAAGCCGACCCGGAGGAGGTCCTGGAGGTCCCATCCCACGCAATACACGGACAGGAGGCTCAGGTCGTGGATATGGATGTCCCCCCTGTTGTGGGCGTCCCGCACGTCCGGGGTATAGATCTTGTTGAGCCAGTACTCGGCGGTGATGTCCGAGGAGATATAGTTGTTGAGGCCCTGGAGGGAGTAACTCATGTTGCTGTTCTCCTTGATCTTCCAGTCCAGCTTCCGGATATAGTTGTCCATGAGGTCAACATTGGCCTTGATGGTCAGGTTCCGCACCTGGGTGCGCTGCTCCCTGTAGAGGATGTACGCTTTGGCCGTTTTGTGGAACGGGGAATCGAGGAGCACGCGCTCAACGATGTCCTGAATCTCCTCAACCTCGGGAACCGGCCCCAGGCGAAGCTCGCGGGCCAGGGTCAGCACGCGGAGGGTCATCTTCTTGGCCTCCCGCTCCTCGAACTCCCCCGTCACCTTGCCGGCGCCGGCGATGGCGTGGGTGATTTTCGATGAATCGAATTCCACAACTTGTCCATTACGTTTTTTTATCGTCTCAAACACTAGTATGCACCTCTTGGCACTCTCAAGATTTCTGTTACCCTGCAACACTCTTCAACACAAAAAAATCCCGCGCGAATCCCAACGTTAATTCGTAACGATTATCAACAATTTCAAGCAGGAAAAACGGCCGGAAAGCAGCCGGACGATCATGATGTGATGGGAAAAGATTACCCAACATATTGACTCGTGTCAACAGTTTTTTCTACATGTGGTATGCCATACCCGGGAACGCCCCCACCGGGAAAGAAAGATTCATATCAAAAAAAACCCGGCTTCAAAACATAAATTTCGAACTTTTTACCCTCGTTTTTTCAACTGCCTGAATTGTCAGCTTAAAAAATTTCGACCTCTCCGGGCCCCGATTCCCGCCCCGGGATTTCACCCCCCAAAAAGAGGGCGCGGGAGCGGGTCGGAATTCCTGAATTGGTATTCCGGGCATACCGCATTTTCCCTCGAAAGGTATTAATGAGATACCAATTTTTCCTGGGCCGCGCGCAGGTAATTCTCGTAAAACGCGCCCGTAAAATTTTTATTAATTTTTCCTTCCCGGTGTTAACATTCCATCGGGAATGGGATAGGATGAGCAACGGAAAACAGGCTCCCGGTTCCCCCCCCCTTTTCAAGGGCACGGACTGCCGGCAAAGCCCCAAATCAAAACCTAACCATCTGATTACACACCAGATGAAACCCTACGCAGGTCCCGACTGCTTTCCAGGGCTCGAAAACCGGGCCACATGCCCCGACGGCCGAGCCGGGGCCGGGATACCCTGCCGGAAGGAGATTTCACCCCATGCTGCTCCACGACAGCCCCGTTTACAGAAAAGTGATTATCCCGTGGTACGACTCCGACCCGGCCTGCAAAATACTCATCGGTTTCATGGTACTGGTTTTCCTCTTCGGAATCATGGGAATCTACATTGCCCACGGGACCATTGCCTACAGGGAATTTATCTGGGTACCCGCCCTCCTGGTACTGCTCAGCCTGGGGACCAGTATCTCTGCGGCGATACGACTCATTTCGCGAAATGCGAACCGTTGACGATATTCATGGAACTCAATTGTTGATGCCCTCGTAAAAAGTCCGAATCCGATTTTTTGAGCCCAAATGACGTATGACCAAAGCGCTTGAAGCACAACCGGGGCGGGAGTTAAGACAGAGGTTCGAGCGACGGCCCGGATCAGGCCGAAACCTCCTCGACACAGGGAACGATCAGCTCGATAAAATGGTGGATGATCCTGGCCGTCGCCCCCCAGATGGTCACGTCCTGGTAAGGGTAAAGGAGCTCCCCGATGTCGGGGATATGGCCGTGGTAGCTCCTCTGGTAATGAACGGCCAGAAGCTCCTTCAGGGGAATCCGGAACACCTTGGAGATCTCGCCGGGGTCGCATTCGATCCTGCCGTTTCCGCTCCAGACCCCCACGAACACCTCGATGGTCCTGCAGTTGATGGTCTGAAAATGCCCCATGGAGCCGAGCATCTCCACCTCCCCCCGGCCGAGGTTCAGCTCCTCCTCCAGCTCCCGGTAAGCCGCGTCCGCCGGACTCGGGTCCTCCTCGTCCACGTGGCCGCCGGGCAATGCCATCTGGTTGCGCCAGGGATACCCTTCCGTGTCGGACTTGAGTATGGCAAGGAGGAAGGGGTCCCCCTCGAATGAGACCAGGAGGAAAACGCAGGCCTCCTTGTACCCCTGCTCCAGGGGGGGAGCCGGGTGGTCTCCGTTCCTTACCGCCTCTCGTAAATCGGATGCACGTAACCTGATATCAGTCTCCATCGTATCCTCCGAATACCCGCGGGGTTATTGGGAACCCGCCGCTCCCGAGAAGCCCGGAGAGAACTCCGGGCGTGCCGCGCTACCTTGGGGGCATCACTTCTTGTACCCCTCGGTGTGGACCATTTCGAGCATTTGCAACAGCACCTTGGGCGGGAGAAAGCCGGGCCGGTTGCCGAGCTTTTTTCCTTTTTCGTCGAAAAACCAGTTGTCGGGCAGGCCCCTGACGTTGAACTTCGCCGCCGCCTTCCGATCCTTTTCCGTGTCAATGGATATGGAGATAAAATGATCGTTCAGGTAGCCGACGACACTGGATTTCCTGAAGGTTTCCTTTTCCATCTTCGTACAGTAAAAGCACCAGTCCGCGTGGAAATTCACGTAGACTTTTTTCCCCTCCTTTTTGGCAAGGGCCATGCCCTCCTTGTAGGAGTACCACTTAATTCCCTTGGAGGAGGCTGCGAGGGCCGGGGAGCCGGCTGCGGCAAGAAAGAAAAAAATCATCGCTAAAACAGGTATATATCGAACTCTCATGGTTTTATGTCATTCCTTATTCGAGACTTTGTTCGGGAATTGGGGAGGCGGACCATCAGGCCCCCGACAGGAAACGGATCTTGTCCGTGACCAGGAGCAGCCCCACCACCATCAGCAGGCCGCCGGAAACCACGTTCACGTACCGGAGCACCCGGTTCGCACGTCCGACAAACTCCAGTATCAGGTTGATAAACACCGATATGACCATGAACGGGATGGCCAGCCCGGCCGAGTAGATACCGAGGAGAACCATTCCCTCGCGAACAGTTTCCTGACTTCCGGCCACGATAAGGATGGACCCCAGGAGGGGGCCGATGCAGGGACTCCACCCCGCCCCGAATGCCATGCCCACGAAAAACACCCCCACGAGGTGAAGGGGTTTTTTCCGCACATGGAGCCTCCTGTCGAACTCCAGGCCCTTGAATCGGAACAGACCGCTCATATGAACCCCCAGGAGGATGATGATCAGCCCCCCGGCAACTCGGATCACGTCGCTGTGCCGGCTCATGACGCTGCCCAGCCATGAGGCCGAGGCCCCCATCATGATAAAGACAACGGAAAACCCGCAAACATATGAAAGGGTTGCGGCGACGACCTTCTGTCTGACCCCGGCCCCCTCCGAGCCCGTAAGCTCATCCAGGGAAAGACCGGTAATAAATGTGAAGTAAGCCGGTATCAACGGCAGAACGCAGGGCGAAAAAAAAGAGAGCAGCCCCGCCAGAAAAGCGGCGGGCCAGGTAACGGTTTCGGCAAACATATAATCCTTCCAGGTTTGGGTAAAGTACCGGGCAGTCCCCGCTCGTTCGTTACGCCGGGAGGGCGCGCCGATGCTGCCTCCCCCTATTCTGAGCGGCGGGCGCGCGAAGCATTTTGAACAGCGGTCGCGCGAATCGGGGTTCGGGGCCTTGCCCCGGCTCGAGTCGAATTTCCGCAATTCAAGGTTGTCCCGTGAACGGCACCGGAATCGAGGCGGGCAAAGCAGCCGGGTGACAACCGTGGGCGAACTCCCGTAAGCCCGGAGTGGCGTACGGTTCTCCGGGCCGGTACCCGGAGTGGAAAAGTCGGCCTCCGGGGCATCCGTCCCTGAAAGCCGCACTTTCCCTTTTTACCCTTTTTTCTTCATCTATGCAACCGGTCCGGTGGCCGGGAGGTCAAACACAAGTAACTCCGGCTGCCCTCCGGTTGCTGTTCAAGGTGCCAAAGCCAATGCCCGTAAATTCACAGGGGGCACGGGAGCATTAAATTTTTAATCCCGTCGCCCCTGGGGCAACGGCGGATCAGCTCAGCTCTTTGGAGCGGGCGGATGCCGCCTGGATCCCCTCGACGATGAGTTTGCCCACCTTGTTCTCTTCCATATAGTTAATGGCGGCCTCGGTGGTTCCACCCGGAGACGTCACCCTTCGCCTGAGCTCCTCGGGAGCCTCTCCGCTCGCCTCCAGGAGCTTCAGGGCGCCGCCCATGGTCTGGAGGGTCATGGTGACGGCATCTTCCCTTCCGAGCCCCATGCGCTCGCCCGCGGCCACCATCGCCTCCACCAGGTAGAACACGTATGCCGGCCCCGACCCCGAAAGGGCGGTCACGGCATCGAGATGCTTCTCCTCGAATTCGATCACCTTCCCCATGGACTCCAGGATGCCCCTGGTGATCTCCAGATCCTCGGGAAGGGCATGGCTGTTGGCGCTCATCCCACTCATCCCCTCCAGCACCAGCGCGGGGGTGTTGGGCATCACCCGCACCACGGGCATGCGCCCCCGTTCCTCCCCTGAAAGGGAGGCGTAGAGGAATCCTTCCATCTTCCGGGTGGTGATGCCGGCGGCGATGGACACGACGATCTTACGCTTGCCCGGCCCGTATCCCTCCTGCTCCGTGATTTCCCGGAGGATTTTTTCCATTATCTGCGGCTTGACGGCAAGCACCACCACCTCGCTCTCGGAAAAAACCCGGGTGTTGTCGGTGGAGGTGTTGACCCCGTACTGCTCGGCAAAAACCGCAAGGCGCTCCTCGCTGACATCGCTTACCATGATATTCAGGGGTTCCACCATTTCGGAACCGGTCAGGGCGCCCACGATCGCCTCCGCCATGTTTCCGGCACCGATAAATCCGATTTTCCTGTTTAACACACCCACAGACATCTCCTTTGCACAGTTACGTTGCGTTTCTTGGTTTTCCATAAACAGCAAATCGATCAAGTCCATGTCCCACGTGCAATAATGGAACGGCGGTTTTCCTTCCATACCAGTTTCAATACCCTCTGGAAACAGTTTTCGGCATGGACCCGCCTCCGCTGTATGGAGCCATTATGAAATATGGACATCGGGCGTGGAACATATTCGGTTGGTGGTGGAAAACTCGACCGCCGATCCCGTACAGGCCCCTGAACGGCCTGTACGGACCCCGGAACATCGTGAAAAACCTTGACGAACCCGGTCCCTGTATCTTAGGGTAGCCCTTGACGGGTGTGTGCCCACGGCGCCCCGGTCCCGGACTTGGCCGAAAACGGCCCATGAGCCCGGATTTATTCAACAATACCGTAATCCCCGAAAAGTTTCACACGGACCGATAGCGGCTTTCGGGCGCCCAACGGCCTGGGCCTTCCTTCGGGGATCACAAACTTAATAAAGGGATAACCATGTTCATCATCAGCAACCTGTTGACCGCTGTTGCCTATGTGGCGGATTATGCGCTTCAAATTTACCTCTGGATCATCATCGCAAGGGCGGTTGTATCCTGGGTGAGTCCCGATCCCTACAATCCCATCGTGGCGTTCCTGCGAAAGGCAACCGATCCGGTTCTCTACCGCATCCGCACATGGCTCCCCGTTGATTTCGGCGGGATCGACCTCTCCCCCATCGTTGCCGCCCTCGGCATCATCTTTCTCCAGCGCTTTATCGTGGAGAGCCTCTACGGCCTTGCCAGGGTCATGCAATAGCACTTTAAAACAGGAGGTGAACCTTCGCCATGAAGATTACACCGGACGATATACGCCAGAAACAGTTCAAGACCCGTTTCAGGGGCTTTGACGTAAGGGAGGTGGACGGGTTTCTCGAGGAGGTGGTGGAGAGCCTCAGACTCCTCGGGGCCGAGAACGACCGCCTCAAGGACGAGAACGCCCGCCTGGAACTGGAAACAAAGGGCTACAAGGCCCGGGAAGAGACCTTCAAACGCGCCATGCTCAATGCCCAGAAGGTCATCGACGACATGAAGAAGAACGCCCACAAGGCGGCCGAGGTCACCGTTGCCAAGGCCGAGATAAAGGCGGAAAAAATACTGAACGGCGCCCACAACCGCCTCTCCCAGCTTCACGAGGACATTATGGAGCTCAAGCGCCAGAGAATGCAGATCGAGGTCCAGATCCGCTCCATCCTCGAGGCCCACACCAAGCTCCTCGAGATCGGAAAATCCGAAACCGAGGCATCCGACAGCACCGACGAGAAGCTCAAGGTGCTTAAGGCCAGGTAGGGGTGTTTCCCCGACTCAGCAGGAGAGCCGGTCTTCCGACAGCATGGATTTTAGCTCCATATCCCCGATGCAACTATCCCGGACCGCCCGGCACCTGCCTGAAACCGGCCCGGTGGGACGACAGGTAAATTTTCGCGGCGGATATATCGAAGATTTCATGGAAGCATCCTTTGCCGACAAACACGTCAAGCCAAACACTCCCCCGTTTCGCGCTGCCGAGCCGTAGTACAGGTGAACGCTTTACTTTATTTAATCCCGATTTGCCCGACGGGCGGTCTTCCGCTTTTTTGAGATGAATTATAACCGTATCTTACGATATGTCGAATCACAGTCCATTTTCTCCACATAGATCAACCCTCGCAACCACCTGTTCACCCCGCCATTTTCCTGTTCTGAACAAGGAAATACCATGTATTGCCGGCAGTGAAAACCAACAGCGTTCAAGGAGCCTGCCGAATGTTCGAGAGGGTTGTTTTGCCACGTGACTTCCTTGGCGCCCCACCAACAAGAAGTTTCCGAACCGCGATATCGGCCTCAACCCTTTTCGAGATTTGAAAAGGTGTTTTTTCTCGAGCCGGAAGGCGCATTATTACCTGCGGCACGGACTGCATATCCATCCAGCGCGCTTCGGCGGCGCATCGCATGCGCAAGTACTTTTACCTACATCTAAGCAAGTAATAACACGCACACCCCCAAAAAAAACAAGCAAAAATACTTATCCAAACAAAGCTCACACAGAACAAAAGAAACACACATTTCGCTTCATTTTCAAACACATACGCAACACACCACCACCAAACAAGTATTTTTACCCGCATTAAACAAGTAGTAATACGTATTGCCCGAACCACAACGTCGTGGTACTCCTCTTTCCGGTTCGGCAGTTATTTTTTACTCTCGGCTACTCCCTGCTGGATAAACAGAGCAATTTCATTTGCTCTTTTTATAGAGGCTTTTTCCGCCTCTCGGTTTTCTTTTTTACATTTTCCACCCCCAAATAACTTCGAAAGGTCTACATGATGCGCAAAACAGTTGAACACCGTTCATTAAAGTCGCTGATGCTTACCGCCGTGATGGTACTGTGGTCATTTGCATCAACCGCCTCTGCCGATACCGGAAAGGCGCTGCTGGATTCCCTGCACCGGAACCCGAAACTCATGGATTCATCGGCGATTCTGGAAACTTTTGAGTTGGGAAATCCCACGGTACGAATCATCGCCGGTTTAAAAGCGGATAAGGAACTCGAGGAGCTGAAAAAGCTCGAAGACAAGGGCCTCATATTCGAAAAAAACGATCTGAAGCTCATTTCGAAAATGAAAACGAACATCAAAAATCTACGCACACGCGTACTGAAAAAGATCGACACGGGCAAGTCGGAAGTAAAAAACACTTTTTACTTTATTCCGGCGATCGCCTTTGAGACGACACTCGAAGGTCTTGGTGAGCTTGCCGCATTGGAGGATATCAGCAGAATCGACTTTTCCGGAACACTCAAGGCAAACACGGCCCAGGGAATCCCCCTGATGAACGCATCAAACGTGAAAAGCACCCTAGGGTACAACGGGGACGGAATCGCCGTCGCAATCGTGGATTCCGGTATCGACTATACCCACCCCATGCTCGGCGGAAGTTCCTCGGCAACGGATTTTCCCAATGCCAAGGTCGTGGGCGGTTATGATTATGGGGAAAGCGACGAATACCCAATGGATGCCATTGGTCATGGTACATCCGTTGCCGCCATTGTTGCCGGTGAAAACGGGGTCCAGGGTGATTACAACGGCGGAGTCGCTCATAATGCCGTTCTTTATGCCTTAAAGGTTTCCGACGCTTCGGGGGCGTATGCTTATGACAACATTGCCGCCGCCTGGGACTGGTGTGTAAACGAAAACAGCCAGATGCCCTACGGCAGCCCGAAAATCAGGATCATCAATACAAGCCTGGGGGGCATGGATACCGCCAACACTACCGCTGCGGCATGCGCCACCAGATATGCCACCATGAACAATGCCGCCGAGCGCGCCACCGCCGCCGGGATCACCATTTTCGCTTCCTCCGGAGAAAACTGGCTTTGTGACGTGATCCAGGTGCCGGCATGTCTTCCCGACGTCATTTCCGTGGGGTCGGTTTCCGATGCCGCCGGTTCCAGTACGGTGTACTACCAGGTTGATCCGAGCGTTTGTCCCGATACAATTCCTTACCAAGGGAATTATTACGTACCTTTCCTGGCAGTGGAGGATGAGGTTCCCCCATACGTGAACACATCCGGTCTCCTTGATCTTCTCGCCCCCGGTAACGTTGCACATGTGCCAACCGTCGTTGGGGGTGGCCTGGGCGGTTCCGGTTATCAGGATTTCATCGGCACTTCGCCCGCAGCCGCTTATGCGGCCGGTGCTGCGGCCTGCCTCCAGAGTGCCGCCGTCGATCTGAACGGTCTCTCTTCACCGTATTTGACACCGGCACAGGTCAAGGAATATCTCGTGAACAACGGAGTTCAACTGGCGGATCCCAAATCCCCCACCACCGTGGTTCCCAGGATCGACCTCCAGGCCTCGTACGACGACCTGGAACTGAAAATCATTCATCCCGAGATCGGCGGCACGGGATGTGTCCTGATCGACTTCGAGGACAATGCCCCCAACGACCCCCAGAACCCCGGTCTTGAAGACCTGCCCTCCGATCGTACAAAATACGCTGTTTACACGGACTGGGTCGGACACCCCAACGCCACATCCTACCATGTGCGGATTTCGGCGGATCAGAACACCGCATACGACAACTTCGCCGAGGCGGACTCCGTTACCAATTCAGGGGGCGAGCATATCAGCAGCGCCCTGGTACCCTGCAAGCTTCCCTCAAGCATTCACTACTTCAAGGACAACACCAAGTACTGGTTCGATCTTATCGCCTATACAAGCGGCAATACCCTGTACAGCGGGATCCATGATTTCACCGCCATGTTCAGGCCCGAGACAACGGCGCCCCAGAACGGAAGCACTGCGGGGCCGGAATTTAAACTCGAATGGCAGCAGAGCTTTCCAAGACTCCCCAGCGGTTACTCGAACACTTACTTCTACGAGCTGAGATACTCCACGGATCCCACCTTTGCCGCGGTGAGTCAACAGGAGTACTGGACCGTCAACAACAGGAGCATGTCGAAAGCCGGCAACCCCTGGCTCACCAACAATGTCCGGTATTATTGGCAGGTCAGGGTCGTGAAGCTTTCCGGCGGTTTCAAGCCCGTCACCTTCTGGTCCGATTCCGCGAACTTCATTTACACCGACCAATAGTTCCCGGTGCTGCACCCGGTAAAACAGACGCCCCTGTTTTATCGCATTTAAGGACAAAAAGGCGGTAACAACCGTTACCGCCTTTTTTGCGTCGCCTCCACATCAGCCGGGTGGACATCAAACCGTATTATACTAATGGGTACGTAAGTTACCCGACATTGACGGGTAACGGAACCACATATAATTATGACGCTTTTTCAACCCACAATCTCTTTGATTATGTCGTGTGGATTTTGACCGCATCAACAACCGGACTTCTCACTCACCGCGATCTCCGAGGGCCTGTCCGGCCAAGCCCTCTTTTTCAAAGCAGTTGTCAATGATTTTTAAGGTTTACCCGGCCCCTGAATTACGATATTCTTGTAGAGGCAATTTACAACATAACCTTATCAAGAACGGGACCGGATCATGGCAAAGATCGACGCTTTTTTCAAACTCATGAACGAGCAGGGGGCGTCGGACCTCCACCTCGTTGCCGGCCAACCCCCGGCCATGAGAATCCACGGCGACATGGAGCGGGTCAAGTACAAGACCCTGGACAACGACGAGCTCAGGGGCATGCTCTACGAGATCACCCCCGAGGAGAAGGTCAAGGTGTTCGAGGAGACCGGGGACGTGGATTTCGGATACGAGATCCCGGGCCTTGCCCGGTACAGGGCCAACTACTTCATGCAGAAATACGGGGTGGCCGCCGTGTTCAGGGAGATCCCCAGCACCATCCTCACCTGCGAGCAGCTGGGCCTTCCCCCGGTGGTGGCCAAGCTCGCCACCCTCCCCAGGGGGCTGGTCCTGGTGACGGGCCCCACGGGAAGCGGTAAATCCACCACCCTGGCCGCCATCATCGACATGGCCAACCGCCTGAGAAAAGACCATATCATCACCGTGGAAGACCCCATCGAGTTCGTGCACCAGAGCCAGAACTGCATCGTGAACCACCGGGAGGTGGGCCTGCACACCGAGACCTTCAGCTCCGCCCTCAAAGGAGCCCTGCGCGAGGACCCGGACATCATCCTCGTGGGGGAGCTCAGGGATCTCGAAACCATCTCCCTTGCCATCGAGGCCGCGTCAACGGGTCACCTGGTCTTCGGCACCCTGCACACCTCCAGCGCCCCCAAGACCGTGGACCGTATCATTGAGGTGTTCCCCTCCAGCGAGCAGGCCCAGATCCGCTCCACCCTCTCCGACGGCCTCAGGGCCGTTATCGCCCAGGTGCTCTTCAAGCGCATCGACAAGAAGGGACGGTGCGCGGCCCTGGAGATCCTCATCGCCAACCCGGCCGTGAGAAACCTGATCCGGGAGTCCAAGACCCACCAGATCGCCTCCATGATCCAGACCGGAAAGAAGTACGGGATGCAGCTCCTGGACGACGCCATCATGGAGCTCTACGAAAAGGGGTGGGTCGGCGGAGACGAGGCCTACGGCAAGGCCAACGACAAGGGCAAGTTCAGGCCCCTCCTGAAAAACCCTCCGTCGGACTTCACGGACGCATAAGGGAGGTTTGCCATGAGAAAACAGGTGATCGACCATATCCTGACGAGGATGCTGGATTCCCACGACAACGTCTCGGACCTCAACCTCACCGTGGGAAAACCCCTCCAGGTGGAGACCTCGGGACAGCTGGTCCCTGTTACAATGGAGCCGGCCTTCAACCGCCTCACCCCCTTCCAGACCGAGATCTTTGCCCTGAACCTCATCGGCAGGGACCGACGCCTCCTCGACACCCTCGTGAACGAGGGGTCCTGCGACCTCTCCTATGCCCTTCCGGGCAAGGCAAGGTTCAGGGTGAACATCTTCTCCCAGTCGGGTTCCTACTCCATCGTCCTCAGGAAACTGGAGACCAAGATCCCAACCATCAAGGGCCTCCAGCTCCCCTCGGCGTTCTTCAACGTGGCCGAGGAGAAGAACGGAATCGTCTTTGTCACCGGGGCCACGGGTTCCGGAAAGACCACCTCCCTTGCCGCCGTGCTGGACGAGATCAACGCAAAAAAATCCGTTCACGTGGTCACCCTGGAGGACCCCGTGGAGTACCAGCATCCCCACAAGCGCTCCACCTTCAACCAGCGGGAGCTGGGCCAGGATTTCGACTCCTTCGCAAGCGGCCTGAGGGCGGCCCTGAGGCAGGCCCCCAAGGTGATCCTCGTGGGGGAGATGAGGGACCGGGAAACCGTGGAGATCGGCCTTACGGCCGCCGAAACCGGGCACCTGGTGCTCTCCACCCTCCACACCGTGGATGCCGGCCAGACCATCAACCGTATCGTGGGCATGTTCTCCAGCGAGGAGGAGAACCAGGTCCGCATCAGGCTGGCCGACACGGTGCGCTGGATCATCTGCCAGCGGCTCCTTCCCAAGGTTGGGGGGGCGCGGGTGGCCGCCTTCGAGGTGATGGCAACGAACCTCAGGGTCAAGAACTCCATTATCCAGGGGGAATCCGAGGGAAAGACCTTTTACGAGATCATGGAAGCCGGCCGCCATTTCGGCATGACCACGTTCGACGCCTTTATCATCGAACTCTTTGAAAAGGGATTGATCACCGAGGAGACGGCCCTGGCCTACTCCTCCAGGCGGGGCGTGGTGGGCCGGGGCATCGATTCGGTGAAGAGCGCAAGGGGCGAGAAGACAACGGATATCGAGGAGCTGGTCATCGACCGGAGTTACGACAAACCAGAGAGGTATTGAGAATCCCCATGAACATCACCTGCGAAAGCTGCGACAGCAAATTCAATATTCCCGAAGAGAAGATTCCCAAGGAGGGGCAGGCGTCCTTTCGCTGCCCCAAGTGCAAGGGCAGGATCGTGATTCCCCCAAAAAAGGAGGCGGCCCCGAAGGAAACGGGGCCGTCGTTCGATGCCGGTTCCTTTGACGAATCGGACAAGTCCTTTGATTTCATCGAGGAGGAGGGAAAGACGGCCCTTATCTGCGAGCCTTCGGACGACGGCTTTAAAAAGATCAGAACGGTCGTCGAACTCCTGGAGTACCATCCCACCCGGGCGGAAAGCACCATGGACGCCCTGAAAAAGCTCCAGTACCACACCTACGACGTGGTGGTGATCAACGAGGCCTTCGATACCCCGCCGGGAAGCCCCAACAGAGTCCAGGCCTATCTCGGCCAGCTTCCCATGAACGACCGCAGGGGCACCCTGGCGGTCCTGATCACGGAAAGATTCAAAACCATGGACAGCATGGCCGCGTTCAACAACAGCGTCAACCTCGTGGTGAACCCCGCCGACATGGACAATATCGGCAGGATACTGGAGAGGGGCATTGCGGAGAACACCCTCTTCTTTCAGCCCCTCGGGGACGCCCACAAGAAAATCGGAAAATAATCCGTTAGAGGTCCTTGCTGATGATCAAGAGGCCCTCCAGGGTCAGGGAGTTCTCCACGGTCTCGATGGTCTCGGCGATATCCTTCATGAAGCGGGCCAGGCCGCCGGTGGCGATGATCTTGGGCTTGGTGCCCATCTCCTTGACCATCCGCTTCACCATGCCGTCCACGAGGCCCGCATATCCGTAAATCACGCCGGATTTAATGCTGTTCACCGTGTCCCTCCCGACCACCTGCTCGGGGGGATCGTAGAGCTCCACCCTGGGCAGCTTGGAGGCGTTCTTGAACAGGGCCTCGGAGGCCACCATCACTCCCGGAGAGATGGCCCCACCCAGGTACTCGCCCTTCTCGGAGATGGCGTCGAAGGTGGTGGCGGTGCCGAAGTCGATGACGATCAGGCTGGTCTTGTACTTCTCGTAGGCCGCCACCGCGTTGACGATGCGGTCGGCCCCCACCTCGGCGGGGTTGATGTACTTGATGGGCATGAGGTTTCTCACGGACTTGAAATCCACCCAGAAGGGTGCGTGGCCCATGTACTTTCTGCTGAAGGCGTCCAGGATCTGCATCATGGGGGGAACCACGCAGGAGATAACGGTCTTCTCAATCTGGCCCGGGTCGATGCCCCGCTCGGCGAACAGGCTGGTGACGAGGATATTGAACTCGTCCTCGGTGGTGTTCTTTTCCGTGCGGATCCGCCAGTCGTTCACGAGGTTGTCCTTGTTGAAAATACCGATTACGGTGTTCGTGTTCCCCACATCTATGACCAGTAGCATCAGTTCGTTTCCCTTTCTCATTTTCCCGGGTCGGCCGATCATCCCGCGTTTTCGATTTTCGCTTGCGTCTCGGTCCGTTCCCGTGGTCCGTTGCCGCGCCGCAGCCGGACGGGTGCATCCGCCCGGCCCCGGCTCTTCGCGATCCCCCGATTCAATTCCCACAAGTAATTTTTTCAGTATTCGGTTTCCGACCGGAAACCAAGTGAAGTAAAGAGCAGATTTTCCGGGCTGAGTAAACCGTTTTTTCGCCCCCGGGGAATTTTGTCTAGCCGTTTCCGATCTTCACGGTGATGATCTCGGGCCGCACCCCCACAAGGGCCGTGTCCACCGGCAGGCTGATCTTCGCCTGTCTCACGTAAACACCGGGGGAAAGATCCGTAAGGTCCACGAACACCACGAGCCCCCCTTCCGCCTTGAGCTTCTCGATGCCCCGGGCCGAGCCGCTCACCTCGATATCCACCCTGGGAGGGGTGATGGTAAAGGTAAGGCCGCTTCCCCTGCCCTCCACCGGGACCCCTGCGATCAGGCTCGACACGATCTTTTCTCCCACGAATATCTCCGCCACCACGATCTTCGAGGGAGAGACCACCGTCAGGTCCTCGGCAAGGGAGAGAACCGCCTTTTTCTTGAAGGATTCAGAGGCGCCGCCGATCTCCACGGGGCGGGTGGCCACCTCTTCCATGGGTCCGAGGAGATGCTCGGGCCCCCTGACGAGGATCGATCCCGGCTCGGCGTGCACTTTTTCCACGGAAAACCCCTGGGCGGGATTTCCCTTTATCTTCACCACAACCGGGAGGCGTTTCTTGATCTCGTTTTCGATCCGGATGGAGAGCACGGAAGGGGTGGCCTTTACAATGGAGAGCCCTTCCGGAAGGGGCAGCCGGTCCGCCGCCACGTTCACCCGGTTCACCCCCACGCCCACGCCGGCAAGATCCCTGGAAAGATCGCAGACATAGGCAAGGCCGGCCGAGTCCAGGCCGGCAAGTTCGGCCGTCGTGCCCCGCAGGGTAAAGGCAACGGGCGAAACCGCCGGCCCCACGATGGTGGTTCCGGCGGGAAGTCCCACGATATCCACGGGGACCAGGAATTCGGCCTCATGACGTTCGACAACAGGGCGGAAAAGGACTCCCGCCGCGCCCATGAGCACCACGAAAACGATAATCGCGATCTTTATCAATCCGGCGGCGTTCATCGGATTGCCCCGAGGGGGGCTCTGCCGTTCCTTATCTGGGGTAACCCCATCCGTCATGCCATATTTCCTTACACTATATACACCCGCAAAAAGCCCGAGCACAAGCCGCCGCCCCATAATCAAGGCAGCGGCTCGCCCCGGGCACGCAATTTCCGTTTCGATTCCGGCAACCTATTCCCGTTTCGGTTCCGGCTTCCTATTCCCGTTTCGGTTCCGGCTTCCTATTCCCGTTTCGGTTCCGACATCCGCATTTCCTTAAAAATAACCGAAGCCGCGGAAAGAGGATCAGGTCCGCTTCAGCGGGTCCATTATCGCCGCCGCGGCAACGGCCGAAGGCACATCGTGCACCCGCACGATATGGGCCCCCCTGAGAATGGCGGCCGCCACGGTTGCCTGAGTACCGGTTTCAACGGCTTCGGGGGATTCAATCCCCGATTTTCCGAGGGTCTTTGCAATAAACGATTTCCTGGACGACCCCACGAGAATGGGAAGGTCCAGGGCGTTGAACTCATGGAGGCGGTTGATCAGGGCCATGTTGTGGGTCACGGTCTTGCCGAAACCGATGCCCGGATCAATAATGAGCTTCGAGCGCTTGATCCCCCCCCCGACGGCCCTTTCAACGGCAAGGGCCAGGTAATCCCGGATCTCCGACACCAGGTCCCCGTAAGAGGGGTTTACCTGCATGGTCCGGGGGGTTCCCTTCATATGCATAAGCATCACCGGCGCGCCTGACTCTGCGGCCACATCGGACATGGCCGGGTCGATCTCGAAGGAGCTGATGTCGTTGATAACGGCGGCCCCGGCTTTGAGCGCGGCCCTTGCCACCGACGCCTTGGTGGTATCGATGGAGATGGGCACGGTGAGCAGGCCCGACAGCTTCTCGATCACCGGTATGACCCGGCGCAGCTCTTCCGCCTCGTCCACGGGCTGCGCGAACGGGCGGGTGGACTCACCGCCGATATCGATGATGCCGGCCCCGGCCGCTTCCATGGCGACCGCGTGTGCCGTCGCCTTTTCAAGGGCGTGGAACCTTCCACCGTCGGAAAAGGAGTCCGGGGTCACGTTGAGTATCCCCATGACGCAGGTTTTCTCCCCCAGTTCAAGGGCCCGGCCGTTCACCACAACACTGTGTTTCTTAATCACGCATCTCTCCCGCCGGACAACCCGGCCTTAAGGTATCCCGGGCCTATTCCGCCTTGTCGCCGTCCTCGTTGGCGGGTGCATCCCCTTCCGTATTCCCCTCTTCGGGCCTTTCCCCGTCCCCGGTCTCGCGGGCTTCCTCGGAGGATTCGGGCTCCTTGTGGTCTTCGTGAACGGAGAGTTCCACGTCGGGTTTCATGGAGCGGATCAGGTCGTCGAGCTCGGCGCCGAGGACCGTCTCCTTTTCCAGGAGAAGATCGGCGAGCTTATGGAGCACGTCCATGTTCTCCAGAAGGACGGTTTCGGCCACCTTGTAGTTGCGACTGATCAGATCGGAAACGGCCGCGTCGATCTCCCTTGCCGTTGCCTCGGAGTACTCCTTGGTGTGGCCGATATCCCGGCCGAGGAAGACCTGGTCGTCGTTCTGGGCATAGGAGAGGGGGCCGAGGTCGCTCATGCCCCATTCCCGGACCATCTTGTGGGCCAGGCGGGTGGCCTGCTTGATGTCGTTGGAGGCGCCGGTGCTGATGCGCTTGAAGATCAGCTCCTCGGCGACCCTTCCGCCGAAGGCAACGGAAAGCTCGCTCTCCAGCTGGTCCTTGTACTTGAAGTCCCGCTCCTCGGGGAGGAACCAGGTCACGCCGGCGGCGCGTCCCCTGGGGATGATGGTGATCTTGTTCACGGGATCGGTACCGGGGAGGAAGCGGGCCACCAGGGCGTGACCGCCCTCGTGATATGCGGTGGTCTTGCGGTCGTCCTCGCGGATCACCTTGGATTTCCGCTCAAGGCCCATGTAGACCTTGTCCTTGGCATCCTCGAAATCCGCCATGTGGAGGCGGTCCTGCCCCCTTTTCGCGGCAAGAAGGGCGGCCTCGTTCACCATGTTCTCGAGGTCCGCGCCGGAAAATCCAGGCGTTCCCTTTGCCAGTATGTTGGCGCTCACATCGCTGCCGAGGGGGGTCTTCTTCATATGGACCTTGAGGATCTTCTCGCGGCCCCTGATGTCGGGAAGGTCCACGGTGACCTGGCGATCGAATCGCCCGGGGCGGAGCAGGGCGGGATCGAGCACGTCCACGCGGTTGGTGGCCGAGATGAGGATAACCCCCTCGTTGGACTCGAAACCGTCCATCTCCACCAGGAGCTGGTTGAGGGTCTGCTCCCTTTCGTCGTGTCCGCCGCCGAGGCCCGCGCCGCGCTGGCGGCCCACCGCGTCGATCTCATCGATAAAGATGATGCAGGGGGCGTTTTTCTTGGCCTGGGCAAAGAGGTCCCTTACCCTGGAGGCGCCAACCCCCACGAACATCTCCACAAAGTCCGAGCCGCTGATGGTGAAAAAGGGCACGTCCGCCTCGCCGGCGACGGCCCTTGCAAGGAGGGTCTTACCCGTTCCGGGGGAACCCACCAGGAGAACGCCCTTGGGAATCCTGCCCCCCAGGCGGGTGAACTTTCCGGGGTCCCTGAGGAACTCCACCACCTCGCTCAATTCCTCCTTTGCCTCCTCGATGCCCGCCACGTCCTCGAAGGTCACCTTGTCCTTCTGGTCCGAGAGGAGCCGGGCCCGGCTCTTGCCGAAGCTCATGGCCTTGCCGCCGCCCCCGCCCTGCATCTGGCGCATGAAGAAGATCCACACGCCGATGAGCACGATCATGGGAAGCCAGGAAACCAGGACCGACATGAACCAGGGCGCTTCCGCCGGGGGTTTGGCCTTGATGGCCACGCCCTTCTGGCGAAGGAAGCCGATGAGGTCGCTGTCCTGGGGCGCGTATACCTTGAACCGGGACTGGTTGAGATCCGTGACGAAGAGCTCCTGTCCCTGGATAACCACGTTGTCAACTCTTTCCCCCTCTACCATGGAGAGGAATTCGGAATAGCCTATGTTCGTATCGGCAACCTGCTGCTGGTTGAAAATATTGTAGAGCATTATCATCATCAGGATGATGACGAGCCACAATGAAATATTCTTGTAAAACGGATTCAAATGACAATTCCTCCAGAAAAGAGATTAACAGTTAGGCTACTTTAATCACCATTTTCGATCAGGCAAACAAAAGTTCTACTCTTAGCAATTTTTCAGTAAAAGGCCCCACCTTGAACCGCTCGCTCATCCTGTGCCCGGCGATCCAGACGATTTCTCCCTCGCTGACGAGTAGGGGGCATTTTGCCCTTTGTGACTTTGAAACCTTACTATTGATAAAAAAGCTTTTAACTTTCTGCGTTCCTTTCATCCCCAGGGGTGTAAATCGATCACCCGGCATGAAATTCCGTATAATCAAGGGGAAACACAGTCCAACCATATCAAAAAAAGCGGCATGCTGTCCAGTATCATGGATAGAAGGGCAATCGGCCCTTTTAACGACGGAAAAACGCATAACGGCGCCGGCCTCGGGCAGGAGAACTTCCGTCGTGCCGCCGGGTTCAGGAACGTCCGCAGCATAAGACCAGCCCGGCGTCTCGGGATCGGGCGGCACCTCCCGGAGGCTCCGCGCCTCCCTGTTTATAAGAAGGCGCTCCCCCTTTCGGCGAACCCGGATCCGCCCAGGCAAATCCAGGCTGCCGGCCGTTGCCTCGCCCCCCATGAGATCCACCACCGCATCCAGGTGGGTGTGAAAGATCCCCCGCATGTTCCCCGTTACCGAGGCTGCGGCCCGCCGGAGAATCCGCCGGATTGCCGCCGGGTGTTCCCTGTGCAGCCGTGAAATGGAGAGCACGACGCCTCCCCTTGCCCCCGGGACAAGGGCCGCCTCGTACAGGTGTTCGATCATCCCGTCCAGCCACGCCTCCTCCCGGGCCATGACGGCCGACAGGCGGTTCAGGTTCCGGGTCATGGCGGGATTGTAATCCCGTTCCAGCTCGGGCAGGAGCCTGGATCGCACGCGGTTCCTGAGGAACGCGGGATCGGCATTGGAGCTGTCGTAAACATGGGAGATCCCCTCCCCCTGCATGAACGCCTCTATAGCCGCCCTTGTGGCGCGGATCAGGGGGCGCACGATCCATCCGTCGCGAACAGGGGGAATACCGGAAAGCCCCCTTGGGCCGGTTCCCCTGATAAGGTTCATGAGGATCAGCTCCGCGTTGTCGTCGCCGTGGTGCCCCAGGGCGATGCGGTTATATCCATGGGCCTTTGCAACGGCGCGGTAAAATTCGTAACGCACCTCTCTTGCCGCCGCCTCAAGGGAAAGACCCGAAGCCCTCTTGAGCCCCTTTACATCCCCCCTCTCCATATAAAAGGGGAGGCCGAGATCACCGGCAACTCCCTTTGTGAACAGGGCGTCCCTGTCCGATTCTTTCCCGCGAAGCCCGTGGTCCAGGTGACAAACCCCGAGGGAGATGCCGAACTGTTCCTTTAAACGAAGGAGCAGATGAAGAAGGACCATGGAATCCGCCCCGCCGGAAAGCCCAACGAGAACACGATCCCCCTGTTTTATCATTGCATATTCGTCGACGGTCTCCTTCACCAACGACAACAGCCCCTCCGTTCCCCTGTCCACTTTTTCGGCATCCCCCGGCATTTTCGGTATAGTTAACCTTCCACCGCACCATCCGACTATGATACCCCCCCCGGTATGTCAATGGAAATCGGTTTCCACCAGAAGTCCGAAATCTCAAAAACTTCGGGGATTGGTTGAAAGAGCCCTTTTTTTCCTTGAAAAAAAAAACGATCGGGATTATACAAGCTCCACTTGGCTGTGTCAGCCAGGGGCCCGGATAGCCGGTAAGGCAACCTGGCCGGTCGCCATGCAACAGACAATCATGAACCTCGTCAGATCCGGAAGGAAGCAGCGATAAGTGAACCTGTCTGTGTCGTGGATCGATCCCGGTCACGCGCTGTCTTACCGGCTTTCCGGCCCCCTGAGGGCACGGCCGTTTTTTTTGATTCCTCCTTGAATTACCCAACGTTTTTTCCCCTTCTTGAGAACTTACGCATTATTGCCCTTGACATTGATTTTTTCCGTCTTATCTTCACATCAAATTTTGGCATAACCTGATGGGCATTGCTTTAAATTTAATCATATCACAAGGTTAAAATCATCCTGCCTTGTGTTAGCAATATAATTTTCCATAATAAAAAAACTTGATAACCCAGGAGAAATCATTGGCTGAAAACGAAAAAACCAAGGAAGATGCCCCAGTCGAGGAAGTCGCCGGAAAGGATACCGAATCCGGCGAGGCCAAGGCTGAAGGCGACGCCATAGCTGATGCCGCAACCTCTGAAGAGGCGACGGCAACCTGTGAAACCCCCGGTGAAGAAAAGCCAATCGAAGAGGAAGATCCACTGAAAGAGATGGAAGCGAAACTCAAGAGCGCGGAGGAGGCGACCCGTCTCGAACACGATCGTCTGCTCAGGCTATCCGCCGAGTTCGACAATTACAAGAAGCGCAGCCAGCGCGAGATGACCGATTTCAGGAAGTACGCCAACGAATCCCTTATAAAGGAGCTCCTCACGGTGGTGGACAACCTGGAAAGGGCCGTTGACGTTGGCACGTCCCCCGAAGGCGAAGGCGCCGAAAGCAGCATGATGGAGGGGGTCGACCTCACCCTCAAGGGAATACTCAAGGTACTGGAAAAGTATAAAGTCACTGGGGTCGAGGCTTCCGGGAAGCCCTTCGACCCCAATTTCCATCAGGCAGTCATGCAGGAAGAATCAGATGAGCATCCCGAAGGAACCGTTCTCAAGGAGCTGCAAAAGGGCTACCTTCTCCACGACCGGCTGATCAGGCCGGCCATGGTCGTGGTCTCCAAGGCAAAGGCCCAGGCGGAAGCGTAACCATCGGATTCAGTTCAAACGACATTTCAAACAAATAAAAAATATTTCAGGCAGCCGGTAAGTTAAGGAGAAAAAAATAATGGGTAAAGTAATCGGAATCGACCTCGGTACCACCAACTCGTGTGTAGCTGTAATGGAAGCTGGAGATCCCACCGTCATCACCAACCCCGAGGGCGGCAGGACCACCCCCTCCATCGTTGCCGTATCCGACAGCGGCGAGAGAACCGTGGGCCAGATCGCCAAGCGCCAGGCGATCACCAACCCCGTGAACACGGTGTTCGGCGTCAAGAGACTCATCGGACGCAAGTTCAACTCTCCCCAGGTTCAGGGCGACAAGGAGATCCTCCCGTTCAGCATCGAGGAGGCAACGAACGGCGATGTTCGCATTAACCTCCAGGGCAACCTCCACAGCCCCGCCGAGATCTCCTCCTTTATCCTGGCCAACATCAAGAAAACCGCCGAGGATTACCTGGGCGAGACCGTGAACGACGCGGTCATCACCGTTCCCGCCTACTTCAACGACAGCCAGCGCCAGGCCACCAAGGACGCCGGTAAGATCGCCGGCCTCAACGTGCTTCGCATCATCAACGAGCCCACCGCAGCCTCCCTGGCCTACGGCCTGGACAAGAAGAGCGAGGAGAAGATCGTTGTATTCGACCTGGGCGGCGGAACCTTCGACGTTTCCGTCCTGGAGATCGGCGAGGGCGTGTTCGAGGTAAAATCCACCAACGGCGACACCCACCTGGGCGGCGAGGACTTCGACCTCACCCTCATCGACTACCTTGCCAACGAGTTCAAGAAGGAGCAGGGCATCGACGTGAGAGGCGACAAGATGGCCCTCCAGCGCCTCAAGGAAGCCGCCGAGAAGGCCAAGATGGAGCTCTCCACCGCCATGGAGTCCGAGGTGAACCTGCCCTTTATCACGGCGGACGCATCCGGTCCCAAGCACCTCAACATCAAGCTCAGCCGGGCCAAGCTCGAGAGCCTCGTGGCACACCTCCTCAACAAGCTCGAGGCCCCCTGCCGCACCGCCATGAAGGATGCGAACCTCTCCGCCGGCGACATCGACGAGGTGATCCTCGTGGGCGGCATGACCCGCATGCCCGCCGTTCAGGAGATGGTTAAGAAGATCTTCGGCAAGGAGCCCCACAAGGGCGTGAACCCCGACGAGGTTGTGGCGCTGGGCGCGGCCATCCAGGGCGGCGTTCTCAAGGGCGATGTAAAGGACGTTCTCCTCCTCGACGTAACCCCCCTCTCCCTCGGTATCGAGACCCTGGGCGGCGTTATGACCAAGCTCATCGAGAAGAACACCACCATCCCCACCAAGAAGAGCCAGACCTTCTCCACTGCGGCCGACAACCAGCCCGCCGTTTCCATCCACGTGCTCCAGGGCGAGCGCGAGATGGCCACCGGCAACAAGACCCTCGGTCAGTTCGAGCTGGCGAACATTCCCGCAGCGCCCCGGGGCGTTCCCCAGATCGAGGTAACCTTCGACATCGACGCCAACGGTATCGTTCACGTATCCGCCAAGGACACCGCCACCGGCAAGGAGCAGTCCATCCGCATCACCGCGGCTTCCGGCCTCTCCGAGGAGGATATCGAGAGAATGGTCAAGGATGCCGAGCTCCACGCCGAGGAGGACAAGAAGAAGCGCGAGCTCGTCGAGGCGAGGAACACCGCCGACTCCCTCATCGATCAGACCGAAAAGACCCTGAAGGAGCACGGCGACAAGGTGGATGCCGAGACAAGGGGCAAGATCGAGGCCGCCGCCAACGACCTCAAGGAGGTCAAGGACGGCGAGGACGTGGAGATCATCAAGAAGCGCACCGAGGAGCTCACCAACGCCTCCCACAAGCTTGCCGAGGTCATGTACCAGCAGTCCCAGGAGCAGGCCGCCGGCGCCGAGGGTGGTCCTGCGCCCGGAGCCGAGCAGCAGGCGGGAGCCGCCGACGACGATGTTGTCGACGCCGACTTCGAAGAGGTGAAGGAAGAGAAAAAATAATCGCATCCACGGATACGATTTGAGATATGAGAATCCCGCTGTCCATTGGGCAGCGGGATTTTTTTTATTCCCGCCCTGTTATAGGTGAGGCGGATCAACTTTTCATTCCGCCGCTCCCCTTTCCAACTCGTTCTTTTCAACGCTTGGCACCCCGCAAAACAATGAACACCGGCGATTCGCCATAGCGCCATTCGGACAACCGGTCATTTGCTCGACATCACCCAAAACACCTATGGCATTGCACCCCGGCCCTTTAACAAAAGGTACCAAATTACGAAAAGGCCTTGAAGATCGTCCTCAAACCTGTTTATAATCAAACAATCAAATCCCATCCGACATCTAAAAAAGAACTCATGCACTGAAAAATTCCATGGTTCAATATGGTTTTCCCATATCCATGCCGGGAAACCTACGTACTCATTAGTAAAAGGCAGCAAACATCATTCCCCCCAACGGCAGTTGCCACCACTGCTTTTACAGGAGAAGATTAATGAAGAAGAGCAAATCTCACGGCATCTGGGCGACACTCATTTTTCTTGTCTCCCTCATCGGCTTGCCCCTGTCTCCAGCAGCAGCGGCCTCCACAGAGACGCTCAATGTTGCCGGTTCCGTACCGCTTGTCCATACCAACGACAACGATTCCACCCGCATGGAGGAGGGTCCCGTCAACCTTCCCCGCAACAACGGTAACGAAGACGGAAGAGACAGCAACAGCATCCTCGCCCCCCCCCTCCTTGCGCGTTTTACCGAAAAACTTTCGGCTGTCACAGCGGCCCCCGACGTTGTGGAAGTTCCCCCCGGCGGTACCGTCCGGGTAACCGTGTCGGGGGGCATCGGCGAATACACCGTCTCTTCCGCCGACGACACCAAGGCCGTCGCCGTCGTGAACGGTTCAACCATCTCCATCACAGGCCTTACCGAAGGAGAGGTTGTACTGACCGTAAGTGACGGCGCAACCCCCGCCAACACGGAAGAGATCACCGTGACCGTTGCCGGCTTCATCGTTTGCAGCGTTGCCCCCGGGGAAGTTACAATACCCGAAGGAGGCTCCGCGACCGTAACCGTCAATTGTGGTATTACTCCCTACACGGCTGTTTCCACCGACGATGCAATTGCCGCCGTTACCGTGGACGGCAACACCCTGACCATCACGGGTGTTGCTCCCTCCGAAGAGAGCATTGAGGTCATCGTAACAGACTCCAACCCCACGGTAGCCGATACGGCAACCGTATATGTAACCGTAACAAAGCGACAGCCCCTGCTTATAGCTCCCTCGACCCTGTGCATGAAAATCGGGGAGACCGGCGATCTCAACATCACGGGCGGTGTTGCTCCATACAGCGTCGCATCTTCCGACAACGCGGTTGCCGCCGTGGCCGTTGTAGAAACCACCGTTACGGTGGAGGCCACTTCCGAGGGGAACGCAACCATAACCGTTACAGACATCAGTGGCATTAGCGCCACGGCGGAAATCAACGTCGTTACTGGTTACCCGGTGAACACCTGCCCGAATTGGACGCCGTATGTCAACTATCCCGACTGGGTAGATATCCCCCTCGTCCAGTGCATGTGCGGCGGCTACGGCACAACCCCTCCTCTCGATCCAGACAAATTCGACATTTCCGTAAATTTCCCCGCATTCGCGGAGCCTGTCGACATCTGGGTGGCGGTTGTACTCCCCGGCGCACGGCTCGCAGCTCTCTTCAACCAGGAGAACGATTTGGTGATTATCAACCTTGCCGACGATCCCCTCCCCGTAATTCCCCCCTTCAGAGTGAGTCAGACCGAGCCCGTCGACGCCGTATTGATCCCCGAGTCCCCCATCTGCGACTTCCTCGGTGAACCCACCGTTCCCGAAGGAACCTGGACCGTGACTTACATCATCACCCCCGCCAACGGAGGAGTGTACGAGAACATTGCTTGCGACAACCTGTGCTTCAAGCAGACCACCTACACGTTCGAAATCTCCTGCGATTAGCCCGCTGGGCAACCTCGGCATTGCTTAAGAACCCTCGAGGGGAATCCATCGGACCTCCGATTCGAAGCAATGGTACGACGCTTGACTAAAGAGGGGAGGGATTAATCCTTTCCCTCTTTTTGCTTGCCCAAATCAGCCGAAAAACCCCATGGAAATAATATGGAATTACCTCCTCGCAACATCCTCGGGGGATATCGAAGGGCGACAGAGACACTACAGGTGATGGGAAGGAGTTCAGGTGCCGGCCGGCAGTTCCCGCTCCATACGATTTTTTTCCGAAGCAGGGATAATGAAAGCATGCCTGCAACCGGTGCTTTGTATTGGGAGGGGACAGGGGATAAAATAACAGCGATAAAAAGGAAGACGGGCCGCCGGAGCGGCCCGTCATATATGAGGTCGGGTCTCGGTGAGGTTTAGAGGGTGTTGCCGGCCTTCTTGGCGAATTCGCATTTGGGCTTGCCCGCAACCGGGCATTTTGCCTTGTTCGGGCATTTTGCCTTTCCTGCAATGGGGCATTGAGCCTTTTTCGCATAATCGCAATGCGCTTTTTTAGCGTATCCGCAGCCGGCTTTTTTTCCGTGGTATCCGGAGAAATATGCTTCCAGGCGGGGATCTATCTTTTTCATGTTGATCTTATGGACCAACCGTTTCTGATCGTATTCGGCATCGAGCTCGGAGAGCTCCGTCTGGAGCTTTTCGGCAACAGCCCGGTCCGGGGTGTCCTTTGCAAGCTCTTCCCCGACGGCCCTTGCCTTGTCATGCCGCTGCTGCCTCAGATCGGCAGTTTCTTGAAGGAACCGCTCTCTCTCCTCGGTGATCTTGGCCATGACGGCTTCATCGAATTCGGTATTTGCCGCATTTCCGTGGGCCTTGCCCTTATAGGGGCATCCGCCGCCCTGATAAGCAATGGAAAAACCGGCGAAGCCTGCAACAAATGCGACAACGAGAGCGATGATAATCCCTTTCCTACCCATGACGACTCCTTTCAATTCAATTGTCTCGGTTCCTATTAAGCGATGCCTCGGTCGGCACTTTAAACCCATTCAAATTTGGTTAATTTTAAAAGCAATACCCGTGCCGGCAACAACTCTGTCCAGGTATTTTTTACCTAAACACCCTGCCCCAAAGCCCTTTCCCCCTGCCCTCCCAAACAGATCCCCACACAACCGCCCTTTCGACCGTTGAAGGAGGTGGATAGTATGTATCCACTTCAGCGCCCCCCATGCTCGAAATGGATAGATAATAACCACTCTGTTTTCATTTTTTTCAACAGGGTAAATATATGTCCCACACATCATCCACGAACGGCTCAGGGCGGGAATCCCATCTGTTTCCCGGTAGTTTTTGATACAACTTTTTTGAAAACGGCGATCAAAATGTTAAACTGTCGGGATGATCTCCCCGGGTTCCAGGCTTCACTTAAGCACTGGCTTCCCCATCGGTGATCTGATAAAATGAAACCTTTTAAAACGGCGTAATTCTGTAAACGCCGCCCCCCTGAGCCCCCGTTAAAACCAACGTGCGCCCCCCCCCTTCCCCCCGGTTGGCCGGGGCCGCCCCGGACACCGGCTGTCTCGGGCAAGCGTAAAAAACCGACCACGCGAGCATTCATGAGACAGTTCCCGCACCGGTGATGCAAATCGCCCTGTTCCGGGGGGAAACAATTGACTTAAAGGCATTTTTTTTGCATTAAATGGCATCATGTTCAGCAAACGTTCAAACCACACATTATGGCCCCAGGTCGTCCCCCCATGGATCGTTATCGGCGCAATGGCATTGCTGCTTCCCATCTTTGCCATCGTGACCCTGGAGAATATCAATACCCAGAAACAGAACAGCATCCGCCTGCTCCTGGAAAAGGGCGCGGCCCTGATCCGCAGCTTCGAGGCCGGCACAAGAACGGGCATGCTCGGCGCCACATGGAGCACCGGCCGCCTCCAGATCCTCCTGGAGGAGACGGCGCGCCAGCCCGACATCTCCCATATCGTTGTAACGGACCGCCTCGGCGGCGTGGTGGCCCACAACAACTCCGAGTTCATGGGAAAGCGCTACCTCAACCCGCCCGCCGAGGTCACCGGCAAGGTCCAGTGGCGCATCCTAGAGGTGGGGGAGAAGAAGATCTTCGAGGTATACCGAAGCTTCACCCCGGGCGCACTGCCCTTGCGCATCCTCCAGGAGGTGCACCGGGAGCTTCCCCAAAACCACCCCTTTACAAGGTGCACGGGCATCTCCGACCGGGTGATCTTCGTGGGGCTGGATATGAGCACCGTCGAGGCGGCCAGGAGCAGCGATTCCAGGCACACCCTGTTCATGGGGGCCATTCTCCTGATCACCGGGCTTTCGGGGATCATCCTCCTCTTCGTGGGGCAGAGCTACCGCAGCACAAGGGCCTCGTTCGCGGACTTCAGGGCCTTTTCCGCAACCCTGGTGAGCAATATGCCCATCGGCCTCCTTGCCCTCGATACCGAAGGGAAGATCACCTCCGCGAATCCCGTTGCCCAGTCCATACTGGGCTTTTCCGAGGAGGAGGCAATGGGAGAGCCGGGGGAATCCCTTCTGCCCGGCGAACTCTGGCGGGAGGTGGAACGTCAGAAGGAGGGGGACGCCCCCGTTGAAAAGGAGATCGCCTGCACCCTTTCCGGGGAGGATACGGTTTCCCTGGAGCTGAACTGCACCCGGCTCGGGGACAGGGAGGGCCGCTTCATCGGTCGCCTCCTGCTCCTCAAGGACCTTTCGGAGGTCAAATCCCTGAAACGGGAGGTGGACAGGAGCCGCCGCCTTGCCTCCATCGGCCTGCTCGCGGCCGGCGTGGCCCATGAGATAAGGAACCCCCTGAGCTCCATCAAGGGTTTTGCCACCTATTTCAGGGAGCGTTACCAGGATGTGCCCGAGGATCTCTCCATCGCGGATATCATGATCCAGGAGACCGACCGCCTGAACCGGGTGGTGGGCCAGCTTATCGAATTTGCCCGGCCCGTGGATATATCCCCCAAGCCCGTTGACGTGGGGCCGTTCATGGAAAACTCCCTTGCCCTGATCCGCCTCCAGGCCGAGGAGAAGGGAATCGGGGTGGAACTTTCCGTTGCCCCCGAAATCCACGAGAGCCCCATGGACCCGGACCGTATCAGTCAGGTGCTTTTGAACCTCTACCTCAACGCCATCGACGCCATGGACGAGGGGGGCACCCTCTCCATAAAGATTCTCCCCCCTTCCGAAGGTGCCGGAATCATGATAAAGGTGTCGGACACTGGAAGGGGTATCGATCCCGGGGATCTTCCCCATATTTTCGATCCCTATTTCACCACCAAGAGTTCGGGAACGGGCATCGGCCTTGCCATCGTCCATAATATTGTCGAGGCCCACGGCGGGAATATCAAGGCCGCGCCGAGGACCGCCGCCGGCACCTGTTTTACCCTGTACCTTCCCGAAAACATTGAGCCCCAAAACATCAAACCCGGAGAAACGAGCGCCCCATGACCACGAAGAACACCGGCACCATCCTGGTGGTGGACGACGACACGGCCCACCGCACCATGCTCAAGACCCTTATCAGCCGCTGGGGATACGAGATCACCGAGGCGGACGACGGCTCCACGGCCATCGAACAGGTGGAGACGCGGCCTTTCGACCTGGTGCTGATGGATATACGGATGCTCAAGGTCTCGGGCCTCGAGGCCCTGGAGGTGATCCGGGAACTCAACCCGGCCCTTCCCGTTATCATCATGACCGCCTACTCATCGGTGGACACGGCTGTTGCGGCCATGAAGAACGGCGCATACGACTACCTCACCAAGCCCCTGGACTTCGACAAGCTCAAGGTGACCCTTCAGCGGGCAACGGAGCACTGCCGCCTCCGGGAGGAGAACCGCGCCCTCAAGGAGAGCCTGGGAAAATATTTCGACCGGCGGGAGATCATTGGAAAGAGCACCGCCATGACCGACCTCCTCACCACCATCGCAAGGGTGGCCCCTTCCGAGGCGACGCTTCTGATCACCGGAGAGTCGGGCACCGGAAAGGAGCTGATCGCGGCGGCCACCCACTACAACAGTCCCAGGCGGGACAAGCCCTTTGTAAAGATCAACTGCGCCGCCATCACCGAGACCCTGTTCGAATCGGAGCTCTTCGGCCATGAAAAGGGGTCGTTCACGGGCGCGGACAAGAGAAAGGACGGGCATTTCGTGCTGGCCGACGGGGGGAGCATCTTCCTGGACGAGATCAGCGAGATGCCGCTTCCCATGCAGGTAAAGCTGCTTCGGGTGCTTCAGGAGCGGGAACTGACCCGGGTAGGCGGCGAGGCCGTTATAAAGGTGGACGTCAGGATCATCACGGCGACCAACAGGTCCCTGCCGGACCTTATAAAGGAGGGAGCGTTCAGGGAGGATCTCTATTACCGCCTCAATGTGATCGAGGTGGATATGCCGCCGCTCAGGGAAAGGCGGGAGGACATCCCCCTTCTGGCGGAACACTTCAGGGTCTTTTTCGCCGGCCAAAACAGAAAGGAACTCAAGGGATTTACCCCCGGCAGCATGGATCACCTGATTCGTTACGGATGGCCCGGCAATGTCCGGGAGCTTCGGAACGCCGTCGAAAGGGGCGTGGTAATGGCAACCGGCGAGTACCTGGACCTGGACGATCTTCCGGCACTTGCAACGGACGGGATTTCGCCCGGCGATGCCGCCCTTGCCCTCCAGGCCTCGGCAGGCAACGTCACCCTGGACGAGGTTGAAAAAAGTACCATTCTCCAGACCCTCGAGGCCACGGAAGGCAACAAGAGCGAGGCGGCCAGAAGGCTCGGCATCACCCGAAAAACACTCCACAAAAAACTCAAGCTGTACGGCGTCATGCCCTGACAATCATCAAAACCAACGGCTTCCAGGCATTCCGCCGGAACGTGGTCGGAAAAGCCGTGGAACAAGCATCCCGTAACCTGCCCTTTCGCAGCCCCGTTTCGTAATACGCACATTCCCCATGTCTGTGTGAAACCACCGGCAACCGCTCTGAATAACCGCGGCAGGCCCCTGGCACGGAAAGAAATCAAGGGACCCGGAGAACCGCTCTCCCGTTTTACGAAACGATCAGGGGCACGGATTAAATAACCGCCACCATGAGTCGGGGGATAATATGGACTTGTAAAGGGTCCCCCCCTTAAGAGGCGGGCTGTTAATTTCCTCAAACCTTATCCGGAATCATATGAAAACCATTTTTCATATCACCCATACAAATCGAGTTTGAACAAACCCTATGAAAAGAGACATTGAACTACTGGCCCCCGGTGGAGATCTTGATTCCATAAAAGCTGCGATTGCGGCAGGTGCCGATGCCGTGTACTGCGGCCTCAATAAATTCAACGCCAGAAACCGGGCGGAGAATTTAAACTTTGAAGCGCTTTCCGGCGTGATAAACCTTGCCCATAAAAACAGCTGCAAAGTTTTTCTGACCCTCAACATTGTTGTTGCGGGAAGTGAGATTCCGGCCCTTACAAGGCTGCTGAACAGGCTGGTCAACACGGGGATCGACGCCGTCATTGTTCAGGATTTCGGTTTGTTTTACCTATTGTCGAAATACTTTAAGACCATTGAGGTGCATGCCTCCACCCAGCTCAACACCCACAATCAAGGCCAGATACATTTTCTAAAAAAACTTGCCGCAAACCGGGTCAACCTGGCAAGGGAGTTGAGCATCGATGAGATAAGGGCCCTGACGTTGACCGGGCATGAAAACGGCATTTCAACAGAGGTATTTGTCCACGGCTCCTACTGCATTTCCTTTTCGGGCCTCTGTTATATGAGTTCCGTTCACGGTGGGAACTCGGGAAATCGCGGCAGATGCAGCCAACCCTGCCGTGACAGATACCGGACAACACCCGAGGGTAATAATTTCCCCCTGAACCTCAAGGACAATTCAGCCTATTTCGATCTTGAAGAGCTTTCCGAAGCGGGGGTCGATTCGCTGAAAATCGAGGGGAGAATAAAGGGATTCGATTACGTACATGCGGTGGTAAACTGCTGGAAGAAAAAGATCCGGAATTTTCTCGAAAACAACGGGCCGGCAAACGACAATGGAGACCTGTACAGGGTATTCAACCGGGACTTCACCAATTCCTATTTAAGGGGCGACATCGACGGAACCATGTTTATCGACAGTCCCCGGGACAACTCCATCAAGCAGCTTGCCGAGACAACGAACTACTCTTCCCCTGAAAGCATGGAAGAAAGCCATGAAACATATTATAAGGAGAAAGCCGAACTCTCGGCCCTCGCAAGGCACGGCATCAGTCGCCTGAGCATCGCCAAAACGCCTTTAACGGTAAGCCTTTCGGGAAAAAAAGACGCCCCGTTGACAGTATCCGTTACAACGCCGGACACCTCTTTTACAGTACGCTCGCAAACCAACCTCTCCCATGTCGCGCAAGCCTCCCGGGGCTTGAACGGACGAGATCAAAACGGAGAGGCCGGCGAAGGGGCAAATGAAAACGGCGGACCCGCCCCGCCCCGCCGGAACGGCGGGGACAAGTCCCTGAACCGGGATGTTTTTTTTAATAAACTCAAAGCCCTGGACGACACGGCATTTTATATCAAGCACATGGATTCCGAGGGGCTTCGGGACGGCCTGTTTATATCCTTTAAAGAGCTCACCGCCATAAAGAAAAAAATCTTGTCCACCCTGACCGGATCAAAGGATTTTTTCAACCCCATCGACCCGCCCCGCGTAATAAAGCAGCCGCAGCTTACAGGCAAGCCCACCCTTTCGCTGCTGATCTCCTCCCGGGAAGATCTGCACCTCGGCAAAGGGGTTTCCGGGGATCTGTTTTTCCAACTGCCCGAACGCCTCAAACCCGAACTGTCCGGCTTTACGGAACTATTTCTGGAGCACGGTGAAACAACACCATGGTTCCCGCCTGTTTTAATTGGAGAGGACTATACCGCCGCCGTTGAATTTCTGGCACGGGTCCGGCCGGAAAGGATTGTAACAAACAATACCGGAATCGCCCATGAGGCCTTCAAGCGGAAAATCCCCTGGATAGCGGGCCCCTTCCTCAATATCACGAACTCCTTCAGCCTCCTGTGCCTGAAAGAAAAATTCGACTGTTACGGCTCGTTTATCTCCAATGAGCTCAACCGGAAACAGATAAAGAGCATTATCAGGCCGGAGAACTTCGAACTGTACTACAGTATCTACCATCCCATTTCACTTATGACCAGCCGGCAATGTCTGCACCGGCAGGTTGTCGGATGCGGGAAGACCGGCATCGATAAGGGCTGCATTCAAAAATGCGGCAAAACGGCATCCATCGAAAACCAGGGCGGGACCTCCCTTTTTGTGAATAAGGCAAAGGGCAGCCATCATCGTATCCACAATGACGAAAACTTCCTGAACACGGATATCGTCGCCGATCTGCCGGGTGTTTTTACAAGTTTTCTCATCGATCTGAGGGATATACGGACCGAGACCCGGGTGGCGGTGGATAAAGCGGGAATAACCTCGCTTTTCGGAAAATTCCTCAATGGAGCCCCTGGTTTCGACAGGAAACTCAAACAGGCGATACAGCCCTCGACCAACACCCAATATGCAAAAGGAATTTAAAAGCGAAGCGAATAGGAGGCCCTTCGCTAAATGCTTACGCGATATGTCGGTCGAACTCAGTGAACTCGTTATTCATCAAGGCTTTAACCACAATGGGAGAATCCATTACGAGATCAAGTCGTCCTGCAATTATTTTCTTCATATTTTGAGCCGGTGACGACGTCACATATTTGATGGCCGCCTTAATCGTATGAACCATACGGATGATTTGCATACGTAAGCCCTCTGCGCAGCGGAAAGGCTATTTACAAATGGTCGTCTTTAAGTTAGCGTCATCAGTTTAACGTCCGTCCATGATTGGCCGGAATGGACGGGCGGTGTTGACTTAGGGCCGTTGGTTTTAATATCCAACCGGATTTAAACGGCATTGTATCCCAACACCAACATTGGCGCATCCACTCATGGCTTCGGAATTTATGGCTGTGCGCCTGTTTTTGCGAGTCCGGCCCGGCAACCGCTTCCCGGGATTCCTCCCGGGACAAAGCCGGATCATGCCGATTTTTTTTCACCCGGCCAGGGGCCCGCCCCCTTGCCGCCGACGACAACAGGAAAATCCATGATAAAACCAAATCGTCTCAGGTTCCTATTGACCGCCCTTCTACTGATTGCACTCACCTGCCCTGCCGGCGCCGAACCTGCGGGCAAGGAGCTGGACAGCATCCTCACCTCCGTTGAAAAAAGATATGAGACTGCCAGGGGGTTTTCCGCAAACTTCACCCAGGAATCCACCCTCAAGGCCATCGGCATCACCGATTACGCCAGGGGATCGGCCGTTTTCTCGCGCCCCGCCAAGATGCGCTGGGAATACGAGAGCCCCGAACGCCAGGAGATCATCACCGACGGCACAAAACTCTGGATTTACCGCCCCGATGAAAACCAGGTGATGCTGGGGGGCGCCCCCGCCTATTTTGGAGACGGCAAGGGCGCAAGCTTCCTCACGGATGTTTCGCTGATTCGAAAAAATTTCAAGGTTACACTTGAACCCAAGGGGAAAAATGATATTTTCCGGCTGAAACTGGTTCCCTTGATAGAGAGCCCGGATCTGTCGGAGATTTTTCTTTCGGTCGCACCGAAAACCTTCGAGGTGATCGAAATTACCACTTATAACGCTTACGGGGATGAAACCCGGATCATGTTTCACGACCTCAGGTTCCTGAAGAATCCGAAAGACGCCCTGTTCACGTTCAAGATACCCGAGGGCACCGATGTCCTGTATCTTGAAGAGGGGAATAAATAAGGAGTACAAGATGAAGGAAAAGATCAAGAAGCTGCTCAAGGAAAAAAACGCAATACTTCTGGCACACAACTACCAGCCCCCCGAGATCCAGGATGTTGCCGATCTCTGCGGGGATTCCCTGGAGCTCAGCATAAAGGCCGCCGAGACCGATGCCGACGTGATCGTGTTCTGCGGCGTGCATTTCATGGCCGAGACCGCGTCCATCCTCTCCCCGGAAAAGACCGTACTCCTCCCCAGAACGGATGCGGGATGCCCCATGGCGGACATGGTGACCCCCGAGGCCCTTGCGGCTAAAAAGGCCGAGCTTCCCGGCGTGCCGGTGGTGACCTACGTGAACTCCACGGCGGCCGTTAAGGCCCTGTCCACCATCTGCTGCACCTCCGCCAACGTGATCGAGGTGGCAGGCAGCCTCGATGCGGACGAGATCCTTATGACGCCGGACCGGAACCTGGCCCAGTACGCCGCCTCCAAGACGGACAAGAAGATCCACCTCTGGGAAGGCTTTTGCCCCTTCCACGACACCCTTACCGTCGAGGATGTGGAAAGAGCCCGGAAACTGCACCCCAATGCCGTGTTCATGGCCCACCCCGAGTGCCCCCCCGCGATCCTTGCGATCGCCGACGAGATCACCAGCACATCGGGCATGATCCGATTCGCCAAGGAATCCGACCACACGGAATTTATCGTGGGAACCGAGGTGGGGCTTATCTATCCCCTGGAAAAGGAGAACCCGGGCAAGAAGTTCTATCCCGCCTCCCTGACCATGGAATGCGCTGATATGAAAAAGATGAAGCTCGAAGATATCGTGAACTGCCTGGAAAATATGACGGGCGAGGTAAAGGTGCCCGAGGAGATCAGGGTACCGGCCTTGAAGGCGGTTCAGGGAATGATCGACCTTGCCAAATAAGATTGCGGGATTTAAAGGCGGCTTGGAAACAGGTCGCCTTGCCAACCGGAATCGCCGATCTTGAAGGCTGCCGGAGAGTGATCGAACTTGCTAAACAGGATCGCGGAACTTGAAGGCGGCCCGGGAATGATTGGACTTGCTGATAAGGATCGGGAATCCGGTCACCAGGGCGGTTTGGGAAATGTTGCCTTTTAAGGCGATTCGGGGAATGATCGGGCCTTTCGTGCAGGATCTGAATGCCGGCCTTGAAGTCGGTTCAAGCAAGATCGATCCGGCTCATAAAAATCCGGGTTCCCGCTTCCGGAAAGACTCCGGAAGCGGGAACGCCAAAAGACTACATCGCCTCCATCACCTCGTCGGGGATATCGGCGTTGGTGAAAAAGTTCTGCACGTCGTCGCAGTCGTCCAGGGCGTCCATGAACTTGACCATCTGCTCGGCTTCCTTGCCCTCGAGCCTCTTGGGAGTCTGGGCAACCTGGGTAACCTGGGCTTCCACGAAGGGGATCGAGGCTTCCTCGATGGCGGCCTTTACCGCTTCGAAATCGTCGGGCTCGGTGATGATGTCGAAGGTGGAACCCTCGTCGCGCACATCCTCGGCGCCCGCCTCGATGGCGGTCTCCATGACCATATCCTCGTCCGCCGCGCTCTTCTCGACCACGATCAGGCCCTTCTTGTCGAACATCCATGCCACACAGCCGTTGGCGCCAACGTTGCCGCCGGCCTTGCTGAAGATATGACGGATATCCGCAACCGCCCTGTTCTTGTTGTCGGTGAGGGACTCAACGATAACAGCGACACCGCCGGGGCCGTAGCCTTCGTAGACGATCTCCTCGTAGTTGACGCCTTCGAGTTCACCGGTACCCTTCTTGATGCCGCGCTCGATATTGTCCTTGGGCATGTTCTCGGCCCTTGCGGCGGCAATGGCCGTCCTCAGCCTGGGGTTTGCGTTGGGGTCGCCTCCACCCATGCGCGCGGCAACGGTGATCTCCTTGATGAGCTTGGTGAAGACCTTGCCCCTCTTGGCATCGGTGGCACCCTTCTTGTGCTTGATGTTTGCCCACTTACTGTGACCTGCCATGACTCCTCCTATTTTTTCCCTGTTCCTATTATATAAATCTCTTTGCTGGCCTTGCGGCAACTTTCCGGTTTGAAAATCTTGCAGCCCTTGAAGCTTCCCTTGACATCGTCGGTGAACTCCTTGAAGCCTTCCCCCTGAAAGATCTTGCAGACAAAGCCGCCGCCGGGCAGGAGCATCTTCTCCGCAACCGTAAGGGCCATCCTGCACAGGTCCAGGGATCTTGCGGCATCCACATCCTTCATACCCGTCGTCTTGGGGGCCATATCGGAGATCACCACATTGTAATCACCGCCCACGGCAGCCGAAACATCCTCGGGAAGATCGAGGATATCCCCCGTGTAGGTGGCAACATGGCCCGGGGCCTTGATGGTGACGGGGTTGAGGTCGATTCCCACCACCTTGCCGCCGCCGCCCACCACCTCCGAGGCGTAAAGGGTCCAGGAACCCGGGGCACACCCCAGGTCCAGGATTCGATGCCCCTTTTTCATGAGGTTGAACTTCTTCTGGAGTTCCTGGAGTTTATAAACGCTCCGCGCGGGATAGCGGTCCTGCTTTGCCTTGCGGGTGTAGTGGTCCTCCCACTTTTTTCCGCCCTTCTTTTTCGGTCGCTTCATATATTTTCTATCTTACGAATGGTCTGTTGTATGTGGTTCGCCGTTTTCGAGGCAGTTTCGATCCACGCTCAGGTGCAGTTGTTCACCGGCGGCTTCGCCTGCCCAGCATCTATCATAACCCGCAGTTTATATACCGCGAACCCCGTCAAGTCAAGAACGTCCGAAGCGTTCAAAACAACCGAACCGGGGGGAGATACGACCGATTGCCGGCCGCAAAATCGCGTTCCCCTTCCCATCTCGCCGAAAAAACAGCCAAATCGTTTTTTATCGCCATGCCCGGAGTACTTCCCCACCGGATTCCCTCCAAAGGAACTGAAATCCGTCGAAAAATATGATACTGAGACTACGGATAACATTGGGTGAATGTGTCGTCCAGAGATCTGGAGATGTTGAAACCACCTCCACGGGATTTAAAAAACCCGCCGCCGAACACGGCGGCCCACCGATAAGAGAACGGTAAACAGGAATGGCAAAAAAGAGCAAAACCGAAAGCTTCGTCTGCACCGAATGCGGGGCGGAATTCCATAACTGGCAGGGGCAGTGCACCAGCTGCAAGGCCTGGAACACCATCAAGAAGGTCAACCTGGGCAAGGCCAAGGCCGCCTACTCCGGATTTTCCGGGGATCGCTCCGAGGTGAAACTGCTGGGGGATATCGATATTACCGAGGAGAACCGTTTTTCCAGCGGCACCCGGGAGTTCGACCGGGTGCTGGGGGGCGGGTTCGTTCCCGGGGCGGTGATCCTCCTGGGCGGGGACCCGGGGGCGGGAAAGAGCACGATCCTCCTCCAGGTGCTCTGCCACACGGCAGCGGACAAGAAGGTGCTCTATGTTTCCGGGGAGGAGTCCCTCCAGCAGATCGCGGGACGGGCAAAGCGACTGGGGCTCCCGGCATCGGACAAGGTGCGAATGCTGGCCGAGACCTCCGTGGAAAGGGTCTGCCATATTGCCGAGCAGGAGAAGGCCGAGGTGATGGTGATCGACTCCATACAGGTGATGCACGTGGAGTCCGTTGACACGGCTCCCGGCGGGGTCTCCCAGGTGCGGGAGAGCGCGGCGCGCCTCACCCGCTATGCAAAGGAGCAGGGCATCGTCATGCTGATCGTGGGGCACGTGAGCAAGGACCACTCCATTGCCGGCCCCATGACCCTGAGCCATATCGTGGACACCCAGATCATGCTCTCCTCCACCGAGGACGCCCGCTACCGCATGATGCGCACCCACAAGAACCGCTTCGGCGCGGTGAACGAGCTGGGGCTCTTTGCCATGACCGACAAGGGCCTCAAGGAGGTCCGGAACCCTTCGGCCATCTTCCTCACAAGAACGGACACCCCCGTTCCCGGCAGCCTGATCAACGTGCTCTGGGGGGGCAGCAGGCCCCTTCTCGTGGAGATCCAGTCCCTTGTGGTCTCCTCCCAGCTCAGCAATCCCCGGCGGCTCGGGGTGGGGATCGACCAGAACCGCATCGCCATGATCCTTGCCGTGCTCACCAAGAACGGGATCTTCACGGCGGACCAGGATGTGTTCGTGAACGCCGTGGGGGGTATCCGGGTGAGCGAGACGGCCGCGGACCTTGCCGTTGCCCTGACCATCGCCTCCAGCCTCAGGGACTCGGTGCTGCCCCACGACCTCGTGGTGTTCGGAGAGCTGGGTCTTTCCGGCGAGGTCCGGCCCATTTCCAACGGGGAGGCCAGGATCAACGAGGCGCGCAAGCACGGGTTCACCCATGCCATCGTCCCCAAACCCAATGTTCCCAAACGCGCCGTCAAGGGGATGAAGATAACCGGAGTGGATCAGATCGGGGCAGCGCTTGAACTCATATAAGGTCGAGATAAATGCGTGCACGAACACCTTTCCACCACCCATTTCCACTGGATACATGGCCGTACATAAGATGAACTAAGCCCCAAAACGACTTGGGTTTATAGATCGAGACGTTCAAATTTGCAGGAAACGCCGGAGCACCGTCATCCAGGTGTTTGTCGCGGAAACGGAATGTTCGAGAGGCCCCTGGCCACAGGCTTGCAACAAATTGAAATCAAAACCATAAGGCTTTTTTAGATGATCGACTACCATCTCCACACCCTGTTCTGCAACCATGCCGAGGGCACCATGGAGCAGTACGCGGAACAGGCCGTTTCCCTCGGGCTTTCCGAGATCTGCTTCCTGGACCACCTCACCCTTGCGCCGGAGGGGGCCGCCCATACCATGACCGAAGCCGAGGTTCCCCTCTATTTTTACGCGGTTCAGGAGCTCAAGGAGCGCTACAGGGGCACCCTTGATATAAAGGTGGGACTGGAGGTGGACTTCAATCCCTCCTATACATTTCAGGCCGAACGTATTATAGAGATGTTCGCATTCGATATGATCGGCGGCTCCGTCCACTTCGGGGGGGGGTATAATCTGATCAGCAGGCGGGAGGCCCAACGGGTTGCCCACCTGAGCCCCGCCCACCGATACGAACTCTACCTCGAAGCCCTGGACCGGATGCTGGACCGCGATTATTTCGATGTGGTGTGCCACCTGGACGTGGTGAGAAAACTCGGCGGCGGTGTTTTGAATGCCTTTGACCCGGTATTCGACCGCCTGCTGGACAAGATTGCCGAAAAACAAACGGCAGTGGAGGTCAACACAAGCGGATACGCCCACCCGGCAAGGGAACTCTACCCCCATCCCGACCTGCTCGAAAAATGCAGGCAAAGGGGGATTCCCATCACCCTGGGGTCCGACGCCCACTCCCCCGAAAGCGTGGGACGGGACTTTCCAAGGGCCATTGCCGCCATCCGCGCCGCCGGCTACGACACCCTCACCACATTTACCAGGAGAAAACCGGGCTCCATTGCCCTGTGACCCCGAAACGGCACGCCGGAGAGGATATACCGATTTATTACAGAGAGAGGTGACGCATCATGTACCGTTGTAAAGCCGTATCCAGACCTTTTACCGCCGTCCTTTTTTTATGGATGTTTTTTCTGATCCCCGTATCCGCTTCCGCCGCGACCTTTGCCCCCCTTGAAAAGCGGCTGATCGGCGACGGTTTTTCCAGGGAACACATAAAGGCCCTTTACGACCGCCCAGAGACAAAGTTCGATGCCAGGGGCGTTTCCCTCTTCTTCATGCACAGCGAGGGCAAGCTGAACTACGGCCAGTTCACCTCGAAAAAATCCATTGCAAACGCAAAAAAATACATGAAAACCCACGCCGCGGCCCTTGATGCCGCCGAAAAGAAATACGGCGTGGACAAAACGGTGATCACGGCCATCGCCCTGGTGGAAACCCGGCTCGGGACCTATGTGGGCAAGCGCTCCATCCTCAACACCCTCTCCACCATCGCATCCCTGGCCGATTCCGAGGCAAGGGAGGAGCTCTGGAACTCCATCGAATCCAAGCGAAGGTACACCCGGGTGAAGTTCGACGCCAAGGCCGACAAGAAATCCGCCTGGGCCTATACCGAGCTCAAGGCCTTCCTCAAGGTCGCCAAGCGGGACAAGCTGGACCCCGTGAAGGTGCCCGGCTCCTATGCCGGCGCCCTGGGCATCGCCCAGTTCATGCCCAGCAACGTTCTGAACCTTGCAAAAGACGGCAACAACGACGGGTTGGTGGACCTCTTTAACCATACCGATGCCGTCACCAGCATCGCCAACTACCTCAAACACCACGGGTGGCGCCCCGGCCTTTCGCGGGAAAAGGCCAAAAAGGTGCTGCTCCGGTATAATTACAGCAAATATTACGTGAACACGCTTTTAAAAATATCCGACATATTGAAGAAAGGTTAAAATATGGACACCAAGACAATACTGGTAATCTCGGGAATCGCCGTTCCCTTTTTCCTTCTCACCTGCTGGGCCATGATCAGCGTTGCCGGGCGTGATTTCGGGTCCCTGCCGAAAAAAGCCATGTGGGGCCTGATCTCCTTTATCCCCTTTATCGGCGCGGTCGTGTACATCCTCTTCGGCATGAAGCAGGGTAAAAAGATGGAAATTTCACAGACCCAGTAAAAAAACAGTTGACAGGCCCGCCGGATTTTGGTTTAAAGGCCGTGTTTCGACGGTCCCATCGTCTAGCGGTTAGGACGCCGGCCTCTCACGCCGGAAACCGGGGTTCGATTCCCCGTGGGATCACCAAACGACTTCAAAGGGTCGATCATTTATTTGATCGACCCTTTTTATTTTGGAAAATCGGTTTTCCAGCCATCCCCCAACCATTTGCACTTTCACCATGACCCGTCACAACTCGCCGACACGCGCGGGCACCTGTTACCGCTTTTTACCCGTTCGGCAAATATGTATTTCCGCAAAGCGGTGGCCGGCATGCATGTGAAGAACGAATGATGTATTGCCCACTTCGATCAACCATGGGATCTTGTGGCTAAGATATTGAATTCAAACTTCCAAAAACTCTTGCGTCAACATCCTGATTTTATGGAATCGGGCTCGAAGTGGGGTTTGATCCGACCACGAAAAAAAAGACCGAGAACCCTTTCGGATATGAGACCGCTCATGGTCTGAAACGGCTTAAAGGGAACTCTTGAATCAACATACTGATCTTATATAACCAGACTCAAAGGCAGTGCCGATCCGATCACGGGGATGAAGACCGGGTTCCTTTTCGGATATATGTCGGTTTATGATTTGAAACTGCTTTTTACGAGGGGGGCGGGTATGATAGATTGAGTATAATCAAAATACAAACCGTCTCATAAAACAATCCACCACGGAGTGAAATGCCATGAGAACAATATTCGTTATCCCCATGCTGTTTCTTATCTGCTGCTTCCCGTGCATCGTCGAGGCGAATCCCCCCGGCGCCCTCGCTCCGGAAGTTGAGACAATTGTAATCGCCGTGGATGAATGGCCTCCGTTTCAATCCAGCTCCGCGCGGTTTTACGGCGGTGCCCACAGAATTATATCGGAGGCTTTCGAGCTGTCGGGCATAAAGGTGGAGTTCATGTGGCTGCCCTGGCAAAGGGCCCTGATCCTCTCCAGACTGGGCAAGGTTGCGGGCGCCGCCCTCTCTTCACGAACACCTGAGCGGGAAAGAACCTATTACTTTTCCGAGCCCATCATGACGGTGAAAAAAGTTTTTTTCCATCTGAAAACATTTGATTTTAACTGGCGCGAGGTCGGTGACTTAACCGGAATCGAGATCGGGTTTGCAAGGGGAAATGTTTTTGGCAAAGCCTTTGAGGAGGCAAGAAAAGCAGGAGCGCTGTGCATTCAGCAAGTGCCTTCGCAATTTGTTCAAAATTTCAGAAAGTTAATAAACAATCGGATTCAACTCTTTCCCGCGGAACTGGATGCGGGGTTGCTTTACCTGAAAAACAACCTTCCCGCCGAAGCCGACCTGATCACCTATCACCCAACGCCCCTCCAGGTTGTGACCTATCACCTGATTTTATCGCGGAAGGTTTCCGGAAACAGGGAAATTACGGAACGTTTCAACTCGGGTCTTCGTAAACTCAAGGCAAGTGGAAAGGCCAAGCGATATTTATTGGATTCCATGGAGGGAAAATATAGAGCGGAATAGAGAATACCCCCTTATTCATCACCGACGATCCTCTTTTCGAGCATCAGGGGATAACCCGGGCTCGCGCCGCCCCCCCGATTCACCGGCCGCCCCCGGGAAGAAAAACAACGACACGCCCGGGAGTCCGGATATCGCCCCGGAGATAACCGTCAAATCGCTTCTGGATCGTTTTCCAGAACTCCTGCAACCGTTTATGGAGATGGGGCTTTCATGCGCGGGATGCCCGGCGGAGGCTTTACATACCCTCGGGGATGTGGCGCGGGAAAACGGGATCAAGCCGGACAAACTGTATCATCGGTTGCGACATGCCCTGGAAAAGGCTAATATACCCTCAAAAGGGAAATCAGAATGAGAAGTTGCATCGCCGCAACCTTCCCGGCACATGCGGGCTGCGTCCGGCAACCGGACAAGAGAAGCAAGGAAACTTCTCACCTTTGGGTTTCACGGAAGGAACGGCCGGCTTCATTGAACCGCCGATGGGCTAGCGCCGTGCTTTCGCACGGAGCACGGCATCCGTACGAAATAACCCAACGAGTTTGCGCACGTCCCGAAGTTTGAAAACACATTCACACAGGAGAATCTTAAGATGAGCTTTACGGTTAAGAACAACATCCAGTGGGTGGGAAAGATAGATTGGGAACTGAGAAAATTTCACGGGGACGAGTACTCCACCCACCGGGGCTCCTCATACAATTCATACCTGATCAGGGAGGAAAAAACGGCCCTTATCGACACGGTCTGGCGCCCCTATGCCAAGGAGTTCGTGGACAACCTCGGCGAAACGATCGATCCTTCCAAAATCGATTACATCATCGCCAACCACGCGGAATGCGACCACAGCGGCGCCCTTCCCGAACTCATGCGCCTGATCCCGGACACCCCCATCTACTGCACCAAAAACGGCGTCAAATCCCTCAAGGGACACTATCACCAGGACTGGAACTTTCAGGTGGTGAAAACGGGCGACAAGCTGAGCCTGGGCAACAAGGAACTGATCTTCGTCGAGGCCCCCATGCTCCACTGGCCCGACAGCATGTTCTGCTACCTCACCGGGGACGAAATTCTCTTCAGCAACGACGCATTCGGCCAGCATTACGCATCGGAGTTCATGTTCAACGACCTCGTGGACCAGAACGAACTGGCGGCAGAATGCATCAAGTACTACGCCAACATTCTCACCCCCTTCAGCCCCATGGTGACCAAAAAGATCAAGGAGGTCCTCGGTTTCAACCTGCCCCTTGACATGATCTGCCCGAGCCACGGCATTATCTGGCGGGAAAATCCCACTGCCATCGTGGAACGGTACCTGGAATGGGCCGACAACTACCGGGAGAACCAGATCACCCTTATATACGACACCATGTGGGACGGCACCCGCGTCATGGCCGAACGGATCGCGGAGGGGATTGGAACCGCGGACAAAAAGGTCAGTGTAAAACTCTTCAACCTCGCCAAGACCGACAAGAACGACGTGATCACCGAGATCTTCAAGTCCAAGGCCGTGCTGGTGGGTTCTCCCACCATCAACAGGGGCATCCTGGTTTCCGTGGCCGGCATCCTCGAGGAGATCAAGGGGTTGAAGTTCAAAAACAAGAAGGCGGCGGCGTTCGGCTGCTACGGATGGAGCGGCGAGTCCGTGAAGATGATAAACGGTCATCTTGCCGAAGCCGGATTCGACGTGGTGGACGAGGGGCTTCGCGCCCTGTGGAACCCGGACAAGGATGCCGTGGAGCAGTGCCGGGCATTTGGCAAGAGATTCGCAACCGAAGTTTCAGACTGATTTCCGCCCGGGGGAATGATCGATCACTCCCCTTTGACGAGAGAAGTCACCGGTCTTCAACCGCTGCCGCCGGCGGTTGAAACCGGGTGTCCGAAGATTGATGCGAACAATTCAGCAACCCTTGAAACTGCGGAGAGCGTTTGTCGGGAAGAATGCACGAGCTGAAAAAAGATTCCGGCAGCCTCGGCCTAAGCCGTTTCGCTCTTATATTTCCGGCCTTCAGGCTGTACAGTCCTTGGATTTATCCTTGGAATACAGGTTTCTTTAGCTGCTTTTGTAATTACATCCTTTCCAGTTCCTTGAAATGGTACAGGGTTCCGTTCCGCATTCCTGGAACGGGTAAAACCATTTGAGTCAGTACCAACCTGTCGCGGGCGGGTGTCAGAGTGGGGAGGCTCCTCCAAAAGCCCTTGGCGTTAAGCCTTCATGAACCCGTAAAAAGTCGGCGGCCGCAATTATTACCACGACATGGTGTGCTCGCCATGCCTTGCGTATACCCCATGGCGTGCTCGAAAATTCGGGTTCGGACTTTTTACATGGGCATCAAGCCTTGGGAGCCGTCACGAATCCACTGCTCCGGGGAACATAATGGGTTTATCAACGGTCCTGCTGTTTCACGGCATATTTTTCTTTCAGCATAGCCCTCTCCTCACCAGACAGTGACTTTAAATACCCCCTCCATCCCGGACACCAGTTAATGTGCCACCTCCACAACCGGCCCATGAAAGAACCGGGTTCCTTGTCATATTTTGCCCTGAAACGACACTTCTCGCAATTATGCTTTTTCATGTTCAATTCTCCTTTCGCTTGAATATGGTACCCCCCGCCGGAAATGCCGAATTATATTCTCGAACATTCAACGAATCAAGCGTCATGTATCAACTGGAGCCCCAACGCGACTTCCGTGACGCCGCCCGGACAACCGGCGGGCATCCGTCCGGCCATGCGCTTCGAGGAACCGGCCCCGCTCCCTTGAAAAGGGGCCGTATTGACATATGGTGGAAACAAAGCTACTTAGTAGCGACCCCCTTTTTCGGGGTTAAGGTTGGGACGGCATGGCGAACAAACGGAAGTGTCGGAAGGATTGGGGAATCCTTCGGACAACGAACAGAGGGGGGATCGCCCACACGGGGCGCCTTCCCGTACCGATCGTTTTCAGAGTGATCATTGGGGTTGCATCGTTCCGAATTTTCCAGGCTTATACTTAAAAAATCCGGTTGAATTTACCGGGCGTCCTTACCGGGGTGGGACCGGTGTTTCCCAGGATAGATTTAAAAAAAAGAATTAAGAGATCATCAATGCAAAAGAAACTGTTATCCGTTATTTCCCATACCGTTTTCAGCAGGATATACGGGCGCTTGACCCGTATCCGAAGGCCCCTGCCCCTTGTGCGATTTATTGTGAGGCGCTTTGCGGGATTCTACGGGGTGAACATGGGGGATTACCGGGGGGAACTTTCGGATTACCCTTCCCTTCTCGATTTTTTCATCAGGCCCCTGAACAGGGAAACCAGGCCCCTTAAAAAGGATCCGGCATGCGTTCTTTCACCGGCCGACGGCACGCTGGTGGAACTTCAGCGCATCGACAGGGACGAGGCCGCCCAGGTCAAGGGCTGGACCTACAAGGTCTCGGAACTGATCGGAAAATCCGAGGACTGGTCAAGGGGATGGTGGCTGGCCGTCATCTACCTCTCGCCGGCCGATTATCATCGCTACCACTATCCCCTGGCCGGCCGCCTGACTTCATTCCATCACCTGGGCAACCGACTCTTTCCGGTCAACCGGATCGGTGTTTCAACCATCGACAAGCTCTTTATTCGAAACGAGCGGGTCACGGCGAGCTTCTCCTCGGGCGACCGTGAATTTCACGTTACGGCCGTGGGAGCAACCTTCGTGGGCAGTATCAAGATGGCGGCCCACCCCGCGCCGTTCGTACCGGGACGGAAAGTGGGCATGTGCAGAAACGTGGGCCAATTGGAGGAGATGGGGCGTTTTGAACTGGGATCGACCCTGGTATTGCTGCTCCCCAGGGATATGGCCGAACCGTTGGTACAACCAACAAGAGCCGTGCGCGTGGGCGATCCGATTTTCAAACTGAAATAACCGAAACTCAAGTTCGCAAACGTTAAAAGGGTCCGGCATTGCCGGACCCTTTTTTATTTCTGATTACCACCGCCAATCAGCCTGCCTTATCACCTGGATTGCATGCGGCCCTTCAAGAACATGCTCCACGACACTTTGTCGTCATGAAAATACGGGTACCGCATTTTCAAGTTACAGGCAGACCTGTTGAAAAGTCTGAAGTTTCATTCCCCAAGGACCGTATCCACCCCGTAAGATTGGCTGAAAATCAGTTGTATTCAGGTTTGTATTTTACACTTGATTCTTCCCTCTGTTCCGGGGCCGTCTCAAAGCTCCCAAATCCGAATCCGCCGACACCCCGCAGTCGTCATTTCAAACGGAGTACCACCACCTCCGGCGCCTTTGGGCACAGAAGAGCCCGGATAACGCTGCTATGCTGCGGATTTCATTTCGATGGTCCGGGTGGCGAAGGTTTTCCGAACGTTTTCATCGTGAAAAATCCCAATGAAAGCGGTGCCCTTTTCCCTGGCCTCCTCGATAAACTCGCACACGACGGCAGTGTTCAGGGGGTCCAGGGAGGCGGTGGGTTCGTCCAGGAGCATGACGGGATAGTGAACGGCAAAGCCCCTGGCGATATTGATACGCTGCTGCTCGCCCCCGGAAAAGGTGGTGGGGGAAAGGTGCCACAGGCGTTCGGGGATTCGGAGGCGGGTGAGAAGTTCCCTTGCCCGGGCCTCCGCCTCGGGCCTTGGAATCTTCCGCTCCCGCATGGGCTCCATGACCACTTCCAGCGCCGGCACCCTGGGAATCACCCTCAGGAACTGGCTCACATATCCCATGGTTCGCTTTCTCACATCGATGATCTCCCCGGGCAGGGCGGAGCCCATCTCCACGACATCGTCCCCGTGACGCACATGCACGGTTCCCTGCTCGATCCGGTAGTTTCCGTAGACCAGCTTTAAAAGGGTGCTCTTTCCCGCCCCCGACCGGCCCACGAGGGTCACGTTTTCACCGGGAAAGACCTCCATGTCGAAGTCTTCAAGCACGGGGATCTCCACGCTTCCCTGGGTATGCAGGTGGAAGTTTTTCCTCAGGCCTTTAATTCTAACAATCCAATCCATATCGTCACATCCGCCCATTTGCTTTTCCGGGGCATTCGACACGCCGAACACCGCCTGTTTTTCAACCGTTAAAATCTCAATTACCGGGATTCAAGCCCCATTAAATTGAAACACCTTGCAGGGAATGCCCCCCCTGCGAGGAATACGCCGGGAAGCGGTCAACCCGTCATGCCTCGAAGCGTTTGCCCCATGAAAACCGGAAGTCGAGTTGAAATACCTTAGGAACGCAACCCAAATTACTTGAACATCATTGTGGGCATACTCAGGGCTCCATGTGATTGGAGCCCAATGCCGAAGCGCACCCAACGGAAATTTTGTTCAAGTATTATATTTGTATTCCTTATCAATGCTGGAGAATGGAGGAGACCAGGAGCTGAGTATAAGGGTGCCGGGGGTCGTCCAAGATCTGGTCGGTGAGCCCCGACTCCACCACCCTTCCCCTTCGCATCACCATGAGCCGGTCCGCCAGGAGCCTTGCAACGGCAAGGTCGTGGGTCACGATCATCATGGAGAGGGAGAGCTCCGAGACAAGACCCCGCATGATATCCAGGAGCCTTGCCTGTACCGACACGTCAAGGCCGCTGGTGGGCTCGTCCATGAAGATCAGCCGGGGGCCGGTGATAAGGTTTCGGGCAATCTGGAGGCGCTGCTGCATGCCGCCCGAGAAGTTCTCGGGCCGGTCGTCCACCCGGTCCGCGTCGATCTCCACCCGCTCCAGCCACTCCACGGCCCGGCGCCTGATGTCTCCGTAGTTCCTTGCGCCGTTGGCCATGAGGCGTTCGCCGATATTGCCGCCGGCGCTCACGTTCATGCGCAGGCCGTCCCTGGGGTTCTGGTGAACAATCCCCATCTCCGTTCGCATGACCCCGCGAATCAGCTGCTCCGGGGCGCAGTTCATATCGATCCTGCCGCTTTTCGAATGGTACAGGATCTTTCCATCGGTGGCCCGAAACAGCCCCGACACACAGCCCAGCAAGGTCGACTTGCCGGAACCGGATTCCCCCACGATCCCCAGCACCTCCCCCTCGCTGAGGGTGAAATCGATCCCGCCGCAGCCGAGATGGGTGCCGTAATACTTGTTCAGGTCTTCAACTTGAAGCAAAAGGTTGTTCTTCATATATCTTTCCCGTGCCGCGTCTCCGGCGGCCTTTTTTTCTCGACGTTGATGCCGGCAGGTTCGCTTTCAGGCCCCCTGGGCGCGACCGCTGCAAAAGTCCGTATCCGAACAGACATGGATCTTGCCGCCCCGGTCATCGGTAATGATCTCGTCCAGGTAGCTGTTTTCGGCCCCGCAAATTGCGCAGTTCTCCTCCCAGGTCTCCACCTCGAAGGGGTGGTCCTCGAAGTCGAGGCTCTTCACCACGGTGTAGGGGGGCACGGCATAGATCCTCTTTTCACGCCCCGCGCCGAACAGCTGGAGGGCCGGCATCCGGTTCATCTTGGGGTTGTCGAACTTCGGGATGGGCGAAGGGCTCATCACGTAGCGGCCGTTCACCAGCACCGGGTAGTCGAAACCGGTCATGATGCGCTTGAAACGGGCCACGTCCTCGTAGAGCTTCACGTGCATGACCCCGTACTCCTCCAGGGCGTGCATCTTTTCGGTCTCGGTGAGGTTGGGCTCGATAAAGACCAGGGGCTCGGGCAGGGGGACCTGGTAGACCATGATCTGCCCCTCGGTCAGGGGTTTTTCCGGTATGCGGTGGCGGGTCTGGATAATGGTGGCATCCTCGGTGCGGGTGGTGGTCCGAACCCCGGCCGTCTTTGCGAAAAAACTCCGGATGCTCACGGCATTGGTGGTGTCGTCGGCCCCCTGGTCGATCACCTTCAGGGTATCGTCCCTGCCGATGAGGGAGGCAGTGAGCTGGATGCCGCCGGTGCCCCAACCGTAGGGAAGGGGGATCTCCCGGCTGCCGAAGGGGACCTGGTATCCCGGAATCGCCACGGCCTTGAGGGTTGCCCGCCGTACCATGCGCTTGGTCTGCTCGTCCAGGTAGGCGTAGTTGTATCCTTCCAGGGAGCCGTCTCCACTTGCATTATCCTCCGGCAACTCCTTTTCTCGAAAGTTATCTTTCCTCAAGCCTTTTTCTCGCGAATTACCTTCCCGCATACCGTTTTCCACTGGGTCGCTGTTCGCCAAGTGCTTCTCCATGGAATCGCTTTTCGATGGGTAACTCTCCACCAAGTCGCTTTCCACGTTGTAATTATTCAATGAGTTACCCTCCATTCAATCACCCATTCCCGAGTTGGGCCCCATCAAATCACTTCTTAATGGTCTACCCTTCGGCAGGCTGTTTTTCAGCAAGCCGCCTTGTCTCAAATTGATTTTCATTAAGCCGCCGTTCGCCGCATTGCTTTCCCTTGAACCGCCTGCCGGTGAACCGCCCCGCGCCGTTCCTGAGTTTCCCCGAAGATTTTCTTCGCAGGCAGCGTCGAGATTGTCAGTTGGGAAGTCCATTTTTCTCCTCTTCGGCCTCTTCCCCTGCATGGGCCGCCTGCATCTTGCGAAGCAGCACCAGCTCCGATTGAAAGTCCACATAATGGGGAAGCTTGAGGTGCTGCACAAACCCGGAAGATTCCACATTGTCGCTGTGGTGGAGCACAAACTCCTCGTCCTGGGCGGGATACACCACCTTCTCGCCGTACTCCCGGCTGCAAAGGGAGCGATCCACAATGGCCATGGCCATGGCCTTTCTCTCGCAGTATCCGAAGGTGAGCCCGTAACCCGTGGTAAGCTTGGGCATTTCTCCCTTGCGCCCCTTGATAAAAGGGGTGATCATCACGCACTCGGTAACGGTGATCTCCCCAATGGAGATGGGAAACCCCAGTTCCTCGGGAATAAATTCAACCTCCAGCTCCCCCATGCGGATCTCTCCCGAAAAGGGGTGCCCCGATGCACCGAAGCCCCTCTGCACAGAATAAGCCATGGAGAGGAGAAATCCCTCATCTCCCCGGGCCAGGTTCTGGAGGCGCAGGCAGCGATCCGCCGGCATCTTCAGGGGCTCTCTGGTGAGGTCGCCCGGCACCTTCCCGTTCTCCTTCGCCGCCGTGTCGCCGATCAGCCCCTCCCGGAGGAGAATATCGGTCACCCTGGACATGCGATTTTCGGATAGGCTCTCCCCTTCCCCAAGCTTTCCAGGCTCACCGGAGTCGCCCGCATCCTTGCCGGCACCGCGAAGGATCGAATCTCCGCCTTCCACACCGCGATCGGAAATATTCGGGCCGGCGGAACCACGAGAGATCGAAGCTTCCATACCAATCGCATCCGTTCCAACGTTACCCGGAGAGGGTAATGTCGCAGTGTTCCCCTTAGAGGCAAACGTCACGGTGTTTTCCGGGGAGCTAGTCGTCGCAATGTTACCCTGAGAGGAAACCGTCACGATGCTTTCCGGGGAGAGAGTCGTCGCAGTGTTGCCGCGTGAGAAATCCCGAGCGGCACTGTGCTGATCGAGAGAACCGCCGCTATTGTCCGAAGAGAACTCCGCCATGGTATTGTCGGGGGAAAGCCCCCCCCTCAAGGAAGCCTTCTCCATATCAAAGTCCAGAAGTCGATGGGTATAATCATAGGTCGGCCCCAGCTTCTGTCCGCCGGGCAGCTCCTTGAAGGTCGCCGAAATACGCCTGCGAAGGGTCATCTCCGATGTTTCGAGGGGTTCGGAAAAACCGATCCTGGACAGGGTGGTCCGGTATGCCCGGATCAGGAACGCCGCCTCGGGAAGATCCCCCTGGGCCTGCTTTACCGCGATGGACGCAAGGCGCCGGTCGTAAAGGGAGCCCTCGTTCATCACCCGGTCCACCGCAAGACCCATCTGGTTTTCGATCTGGGGCACTGTCAGCTCCGGAACGGACATGTCCCCCCTGCGCCCTTCGGCAAGGAGCTCGTGGGCATTTTTTATGGCTTTTTCACCGCCTTTAACCGCTACGTACATATCTCTTCCCAGGTAGTTGTTCGCGGCATTGCCGCGATATTGTCGTTACAGGTAAACACCACGTCCACCCCCATGGGAAACATGGCGGGAGACAGCTTCCGGCTCTCCCAGAAATGCTCCGCGACGCCCGAGGGATCGATAAGGTGAACCGTCTCGATTCCCGGCCCCGAGAATTTCCGTCCCCGGTCCGGAACAAGGAACTCGGGCTGGATAATGAGGGTTGCCGAGAGGTGGGGCTCCCGTTCGGTCCCCTGCCGGAAGCGCATGAGCTCCGGCATTTCAAGGGGACGGGTGACAACGGCATAGTCCGCCGCTTCGGGCCCTTCAACGAACGGGGCGCCGCAGTGAAACTTCATCCACCCCAGAGCGGGGGCGTCCCTGTGAAGATCCGTCCACACCTTTGTTTCAAAATCGAACAGGGTCAGGGCCGCGGCGCATGTTGCCGGGTGGAGGTCCGGCTGTCGGGTAAGACCGGACCCTGCCCCGACGATTTTTCCAGGGCGCGACACGGCCTCCAGGATCGCCCGGAAGGTTTTCCTTGAATCCACCGGGGGATTTTCGAATCCCGGCGCCATCCGCTTCAGATCGACTGCTCCCATCATCTACTCCCCCCTTACCATGGTAAAGAAATCAACCCTGGTGCGATCGATATCTTCCGCTGTTTTCCTTTTACTTGCGGCAAGGCTCTCCGCCAGGGGGGTAATCACCTTTGCAAGCACCCCCGGCCGCAGGGTGTCGTCCTGGAGCAGGGCGTCCATCACGGCCGCCAGCTCCGCATGGCGAAACCGGGTCCCCTTGATATAGGCGCATCCCCCTGCCCCGCCCCTGATGCGAACGGTGCACCGGGTCACGGGAATCTCTCCGAAGTTGAAGGGATTTCCGTTTCCGTCCGCCTTTGCCCGCACCATCACCATTCCGGTCTCGGGCCTGCGGATAAAATCGTATTCGGGGCTCATTTCAAGGCCCTTCCAGGCCGATTCCAGTGCCTCGAAGGGCGCCCCGGCCATGATGCCCATCCACTCCTGTCTTTCCGAAAATCTCTTTGTCATGGGTATGAAAACTCTCTTTGATATTGTTTTTCGGAGGCTTAAATAAAGCGCGAACGAAGTTTTCCGCAGGCAAAGTCCAGGATGCCGACGCCCGCGATCACCATGATCATCATGGTGGCCACCTCGTGATATTCAAAACCGTTGATCTTGTCGAACATGAGGAATCCGATCCCCCCCGCACCGCAGAATCCGAGGATCGTGGCGCTTCGCACATTGGACTCGAAGCGGAGCAGGCTGTAGCTGACGATAAGGGGCATCACCTGGGGCAGAACGGAGAAGCTGATCACCTGGGTGTTGCCCGCGCCGCTCGCCACAACGGCTTCCATCTGGCCCGGCTCGATCGCCTCGATGGCCTCGCTGATCACCTTGCCCAGGATGCCGAAGGTGTGAACCGCGAGGGCCAGGACACCGGCAAAGGGGCCGAGGCCGATCACCGCGACAAAGATCAGGGCCATGACAAACTCGTTGAACCCCCTGCAGAAATCAAGGAACCTGCGCACAACAAAGTTCGCGAACCGGCGGATGGCCCTGTGGTGGTAATTCTCCCCCTGCACCAGGAGGGCCAGGGTGTTTTCGGCGGCCAGCACCGCCGCCGGAATGGAGAGAACAACGGCGATCAGGGTCCCCCAGATGGCCATGGCGATGGTCTCGACAAGCCCCATGGAGTACTCTTTCAGGTTCGAAACGCCGGTCTCGGGGGGAAAGAATCCGCCCTTTTTTTCCGATAGAATCCGCTTGTACTGGTTCCGGATAAATTCCTGTTTATAGCTTTCGGGTTTGGCGGCCAGTTCCCTGTCAACGATCTTCCCTGCCTCCTTGAAGATCTCCATGCCCGAGGGTTTCCTGTCGCTGTTTCGGTACTTTATCACCAGATCGTGACGGGTTTCCTCCAGGGTAATGGTGCGAAGCATCCCCTCCGCCTGACTCATGGCGTCCTTCCTGTCGAACTCGGTCAGGGTCCTTCCGAACAGATAGGTTACGGCGTTGTCCTTTTTCTCGATGAGCTTGAAGGGGTCCATGCCCACGAAACGGTAAGAGGAGACGAGAATCACCAGCGTAATAAGGGCCAGTATGAATGTCGCTGTTTTCCGCCCCGTTGTTTTGACCGGCTTCAGACTTTCCAGGGTAATTTGACTCTGCATCTGCTTATCTTTCAGGTTGTATAATTGACGCCCCCGCTAAAAGTCCAAAGTCGCGGTTGGCGGTATCCAACTGGTTACAGGGCCGTCATATTTGGTTTCATTCAGAAATCGAGGGGAAAACCGATTGCCGTTACCGTTTGCCCGAAAGCAGCGAGGCACCGAGGATTTTTCTCGAGAGAGTGCTCTGCTCGCTTCATTTTGTCGGGTCGGCTTTTATCCCATGGCTGTCTCACGTATTTTCTTTTTTTTAAGGATCGTTCCTCAGTGTTTTCTCACCTTCAAGGTGTCAATTCCCCAAAGGCACCCCGGGGGTTCTTTTTTCCCTCTTTGCTTTTCCCTCTTTCCACCCCGGGATGCCGGGGCGGAACAGGGAAGCTTCGGAACTACTTTCCGGCAAGCTGCTTCTTGAGGTACTTCAGGTAACGGATGGAGTCGTAGGTGCCGTCGTTGGCGAAACCGTAACCGCCGTTCTGGAGGTGCATCTTCCCTTCGGTGTCGCCGTTGAAGGAGAGGAGCGCGCCGGCAAAAGCGGCCTTGAGACTCTCGGGAAGATCCTTTCTCGCGGCCATGGGCGCGCCGGGGATCAGGTCGGAGGTCCAGAGCACCCTGAAGTCGCCGGAAACCGCCTGTCCTTTGTGAACCATGCGGTCAAGATCGATATTGTTGGTGGCCGCGACCTCCACCGCGCCGTTCTTCACGGCGAGGATGGAAGCGCCGTGGGAACCGGAGAAGCGAACCTCCCTGAAGTAATCGGCGGGTTTTACCTTGAGCTCCCTTGCAAAGAGGATGTTGGGAACCAGGTAGCCGGAGGTGGAGTTGGGATCGGTGAAGGCAAAGACCTTGCCCTTGATCTGGTCGAGGCTCTTGATGGGGGAATCGCCCTTGACGATGATGATGCCGTAGTATCCGGGCGCACCCTCCTTGTTGAGCTCCAGGGCCAGGGCCTCGGCATCGGCCTTTTCGGCGGCTTCGACATAGCTCTTGGGGCCGTAGTAGGCAAAGTCCAGGTGCTTGTGGCTCATGGCGGTGATCACGCCGGCGTAGTCGCTGGCGCTGACGATCTTCACATCCACGCCGAGGCTCGCCTTGATATGCTCGGCAAGGGGCCTGAATCGTGCTTCGGCGGCAGAGCCGCCCTCGGTGGGGATCACGCCGATGCGGATCTCGGAAGGCCAGGTCCCGGGGTTCGCGGCTGCGGCGGCCGGCAAGAGAAATGCCGGCAGGGAAAGGATAACTAAAGAGATGATCATAAGCTTCTTAAACATTTTGCCTCCTGATAAACTTGATGTGAAATTCATTTAATTTTCTATTTTTAGAAACCGGCGGCTATATACGCACCGGTAGTAAAGCATTTGTACCGTCGATAGCCGGAAGACACCCACTACACCTCGGTCATTTGCTGCGGTGTGGGTGTCGCTGGAAGTTCTCATGCGCCTGGGTTTCACAACACGACTACCCTGTTGCATGGATATTTTCCCACCCAGATCCCCAACCCGATCGGAGATATTTTTCGGCCGATTTCCCGCGAGGGATGTAAACGCCACCATCAATAAGCGACAACCAGCCGGCAACAATGCTCTCCGGGCTGCCGGGTCGGTTATTCCAAAGCAGTATACAAAGTCGTCCACACGAGTCGGCATCATGCCGCTTACTTCCGAAGTTAGCCCTTTTTTCATTCAACGGCAAAACCCGTCACCCTTGGCCGGCACGACCGGAGAAGTCAGGCGCACTCCCCCATATCGTACTCTTCATCGGGGTTGCGGCCGTAGATCCCCTCGATCACGGCGGGGCTCAGCTCGTCCCGGGTGCCGTCAAACACCAACCTGCCGCCGGAGACGCCCAGAATCCGTTTGCCGTACCGCCTGGCAAAGTCGATATGGTGCAGGTTCACCACCACCGGAATCCGGTGCTCCTCGTGGATCTTCTTGAGCAGCTTCATGACGGCCTCGGAGCTCCTGGGGTCCAGGCTCGCGATGGGCTCGTCCGCGAGAAAGAGGGAGGGTTTCTGGGCCAGGGTCCTTGCGATGGCCACCCGCTGCTGCTGCCCCCCGGACAGGGAGTCGGCCCGCTGGTAGGCCAGCTCCCCGATGCCCACCTGCCGAAGCAGGTCGAATGCGATTTCCCTTTCGGAAGCGGGAAACCGACGCATGAGAGAGCCCATGTAACGGACGGGGGAGGAACAGAACCGCAGGCGCCCCACCAGCACGTTCTCCAGTACCGTCAGCCTCCGGACCAGGTGGAACTGCTGGAAGATCATCCCCACCTCCCGCCGTACCTTCCGGAGTCTTCCCCCGGATACCGCCGTGATATCCTCATCTCCCAGGAGGATCTTTCCATGGGAGGGGGTCACCAGCCTGTTGAGGCAGCGGAGAAGGGTGGATTTACCGGCCCCGGACGAACCGATGATCACGATAAAGTCGTCCTCGTTCACCGTCAGGGAAACGTCGTCGAGCGCCCGGGTGCCGTTGGGGTACACCTTGCCCAGGGCCTCGGTCCTGAATACCGGCCGGGAAGGGGTTCTCTTTTTAAGATGCAGTACTTCGCTGTCCATGGGTTGTTCTCCTCACGCGCATTTCATGAAGTCGGCACCGGAATCGCCTTCCCGGTCCGAACGGGAGAAGGAGGTGAGCACGCGAACGCCTCCGACCCAGGTCTGCGAAACCCTCGGCAACCGGCCGTCCCTGTCCACCACGATCAGGTCCGCCGCCGTCCCCGGAACCAGGGTGCCGAGCCCGGGCCGGATAAACCGCCCGGGGCCGGAGGTCACCAGGGAGAGGGCATGGGCCGTGTCCACCCCGTGCTTCCGGGCCGCCGAGAACGGCGCCAGGAGCATGCACTCCGGGTAGTAATCGCTGAGCAGGCCGCTGCAGAGGCCCGCCGCAACCGTTTCCGATGCCTTGAGGTGACCGCCGCTGGACTTGTCCCGCACCAGGTTCGGCGCCCCCATGAAAACATCGAGCCCCTTTTCCCGGGCCGACAGGGCAACGGCCAGGGAGAGGGGAAATTCGCTCGCCCCCACCCCCAGTTTTTTCAAGAGGCCCACCTTTTCCCTTGTATCGTCGTCGTGGCTGAGAAAGGGAATCCCGGAGGCCTTGACCCTGAGGGCAAGATCCGTCACACGCCGCCAGCCCTCCTCCTGGAGCTCGATCTTCCGCTCGGCCATCTCCAGTATCTCTTCCCGGGCATCCTCGTAGGTACCTTCGTAATAGGCCACGAAGGAGGAGAGGGTGTTGAACTGCCCCTGGTTCGGCGTGTGATCCATGACAGAGACCATATCCACGAGCCCTTCGTCCAGGAGCCGCTCAAGGACCCCGAGGCTCTCCATGGTGCCGATCTCGTATCGGGCATGCACCAGGTGGTTCACCATGGCGTCTCCCGCCCTGTCGAAGTTCTTGATCATCCGGACGATTTTCTCCACCTCGGCGGGAGATCTCAGCCCCAGCTCGTTGTCCGCGAAGCTCAGGGCATGGCAGAAGGTGGTGATCCCGCAGGAAGCCGCCCGCCGGTCCAGGTTCTCCAGGGCAAACTCGAAGTCGAAGTACACCCCGGGGCGCATCTCGATGGTCTGCTCCAGGGCATCGGAGTGAAGGTCCACCATTCCGGGCATGATGATCCGCCCTTCCACATGGATCTTTTCCGCTTCCGAAGGAATCGCCTCTTCCCCCACGATTCCCGTGATCCCCTCCCGGTTGAAGAGAAGCGCCCCCCCGGAATGAATTTTTTCGCCGTCATATATACTGCCGCCGGTGAGGCATACCGCTTTGCTCATACAAGAACTCCCGATTCTGAATTTTCATTTCTCGATTGCCGAATGCGATGGGCGCCGCCTGTTCCGACGCTTTCCGCCAAAGACTATACCCCTTGCAGTATTCAGGTTTGATAACGAAAATGTTCGGTCTTTATATTATTTCGAGACGGTTTAATTATGCTTCCAGAAGCAAAATTCATAAATAAAAGGAGCAGCTTCCGAGACAAAGAAACGGGAAAGCCGGTTTCAGGGCACTGCTGTTTTTTCCATCCTCGCCCTCCTGTCCTTGCCCGGCCACCGGCGGATGAGCACTGTTCGGCATCAAAATTCAGATATTTCTTGGAAAAAGTCGGCCGGCGCAAAAACGGAAATCGGGCAATGAAACCGGCAATATGGGTTGCCGGATTTTTTTTAATAAAATCCCGGGACATTAAATCTCCTCAACACACTTGAGTTCAATCCCTGTTTTATATAAAATCGATCTGTAATCCTTTTTTATTAATTATACCAAACCGTGATGAACCGCAGGGATATGACAATGCACGTTGAACAAAGTGCCGCACGGCATCTCTCAAGGAAAGGATTTACCCGGCTTATCGGCCTTATGGTCTGGCTGATCTGCATGGTTCCGCGATTCGCCGTTTGCGGGGACAACCAGGGGATCACCGAGCTTGAGAAACAGTGGATTGCCGCCCATCCGGTCGTCCGGGTCGGCGTGGACCCCTCCTACGCGCCCTACAGTTTTCGCGATGAAAACGGACAATACCTCGGTATCGCGATGGATTTTGCCCGCCGGCTTGAAAAGAAGACGGGCATCGCCTTCGAGGTCGTCCCGGATCTGAGCTGGCCCGAAGTCGTCGGCGGCGCTCGCGAAAAAAGCCTGGATCTTGTCCTGACCATGTCCCATCGCCCCGAAAGGGAAGCTTTTATAAACTTTACCGAAATTTACCTCCCCACCCCACTGGTGATCATGAGCCGGAGCGGGGAGGAGGGGATCGGCTCCGAATCGGATCTCGGGGGAAAGACCGTTGCCCTGGTTGAAGGCTACGGATCGGCAAAACGCGTGATGGAGGAGCACCCGGGGATTGAACCGCTGACGGTAAAAACAGCCCTGGAAGGCCTCTTTGCCGTGGCCGGCGGGAGGGCCGACGCCTACGTGGGGGTTCTGGGCATCAATGTTTACCTGGCCAGGAAGAACGGCATCACCAACCTTCAGGTTTCCGCCCTTTACGGCAAGGGAACCAACGGGCAGCGGTTTGGGGTCCGAAAGGACTGGCCGGAGCTGGCCATTATTTTAAACAAGGCCCTGGCCGGCATGTCCGAGATCGAAAAAAACCGGATCTTCGATCGGTGGCTGCCCTCCCTCCAGCCCGCCCCCCCTTCCCCGGCGGCGGAAAAAAACCTTGCCCTTTTTATCAACAACCTCAGGCTCTATGACGAGATACTGACCCAGTCGGTCCGCAGCTATGCCTACAGCCGGAACGGGAAGTGGTTAAAGCGGTACCGGGAGAACCAGCCCAGACTCGACCAGATCCTCGCGGAACTTCGCCTCTCCTATCACATCGCCGACAACAGCAAATTCCGGCGTTTCAACGAGGCGAACGATAATCTCTATGCACTTGAGGAATCCATCATCTCCCTGGTCGGCCGGGGCAGCGACCGGGCCGCCGTCGAGATCCTCGAAGGCGAGCAATACCTCAAGGAGAAGGCCGCATACACGAAACTGCTGGACGAGGGCCTTGGAATCGACCCGGAGCGCGGTAAACCGTCCATCGATTTAACGGATGCGGAGCGGGCATGGCTCCTTGCCCACCCCGTGCTCCGCGTGGCCCTGGCCCCCCTTTGGGCGCCGGTGGAGTTTCAGGACGACAAGGGGGAATATCAGGGCATCAGCATGGACTATCTGAAACGGCTGGAGGAGATTCTGGGCATCCGGTTCAAGGTTGCCCGGGGCATCTCCTGGAGCGAGGGTTTGGCGCGGCTTCGCGACAAACGGCTGGACATGGCCGCGTCCATGTACCGGACAACGGAACGGGAAAAATTCCTCCTTTTCACCGAGCCCTATCTCTCCATGCCGGTCAATATCTTTGCCCGGGACGATGTATCCTACATCGGCAACCTGGGCAACCTGGCGAACAAAACCGTCGCGGTGGTGAAGGATTACGCCGTCACCGAATGGCTGCGGCGTGATCACCCCGAAATAGACGTGGTGCCGGCGGACTCGCTGGTGGCGGCGGTGAAAATGGTTGAAGCCGGAAACGTGGATGCCTTTGTGGGGAACGTGGTCACCACCAGTTACTATCTCGGCAACCTGCACCTGAACAGTGTCCGGGTTGCCGGGGAAACGCCGTACAAGGGCGAGCAGGCCATGGCCGTGCGGAACGACTGGCCCATTCTGGCGGACATTCTGCAAAAAGCCCTCGGTGCCGTGGAGCAACGGGAAAAAGACGCCTTTTTCAGCCGCTGGATGTCCATCAAGTATGAGCACAGCTTCGATTACAGGGTGCTCTGGTGGATACTCGCCCTTTCGGCCGGGGTGTTCACCACCATTCTCGGCTGGAACAAGAAGTTGAAAACGGTGGTGAAACAGCGCACCATGGAGCTCACCCGCTACCGTGATCATCTCGAGGAGCTGGTCGAGGAACGCACCCAGGAGGTCAGGCTTGCCAACGAAAGCCTCTCCCTGGGGGTCGAAGCCGCCTCCATGGGACTGTGGGACTGGGATATCGACAACGATGTGACATCCTGGAACGACACGCTGTTTAAAATTTACGGGATTCCCCAACAGGCGCCCGTGCCCCATGAAACATGGGCCGCTTCCGTTCACCCCGGCGACCTTCCGGAAGCCGAGGCCTTCCTCGCAAGGGTTCGGGAAAACAAGCGCAAGGAGAGTTGCGAGTTCCGGATCATCCGGGGGGACAAGGCGATTCGCCACATCCATGCTGCGGCGGTTCCCCTGCTGGACGGCGAGGGGCGGGTCGTCCGTGAGATCGGCATCAACCTGGACATCACGGAACGTAAGAATGCCGAAAAGGCACTTGAAACGGCAAAGGAGGCGGCGGAAGCCGCAAACCTCGCCAAGAGCGCGTTTCTGGCGAACATGTCCCACGAAATCCGAACCCCCATGAACGCCATCCTCGGCCATGCACAGATCATGCAACGGGATGAGACCCTGACGCACCGGCAGTTGAAAAGCATCGATTCCATCAACCGGAGCGGCGAGCACCTGCTGGGCCTGATCAACGACGTGCTGGACATGTCGAAAATTGAAGCCGGGAAAATAAAGCTTCTCGACACATCGTTCCACCTTTACCGGCTTCTCAATGAGTCGGGAGAGATGTTCCGTTTCAAACTGGAACAGAAAAATATCGGGTTCGAGATCGACCTTGCCCCGGATCTGCCGAACCTCATCAAGGCCGATGAAAGCCGGATTCGTCAGATTCTGTTGAATTTGATCGGAAACGCCGTCAAGTTCACGGAAAGGGGCGGCATCATGCTCACGGCGGAGATAAATCAAGGCCTCATCAAAATCACCGTATCGGATACGGGCTGCGGTATTCCGGCGGACAAAACGGAGTCCATTTTCGAAGCGTTCGAGCAGGCCGAGAAAGGGATGCGAACGGAAAGCGGAACGGGCCTGGGCCTTGCCATCAGCAGGCAGATGGCAAGGCTCATGGGAGGCGACATCACTGTCTGGAGCGCCGCTGGGAAAGGATCGCGTTTTTTGTTTACCTTCGCGTTCCGGGAAGGGGAGCGGGGAGAAGTATCGGAGAAAGCGCCCGCCCCAGCGGTAAAACGGCTGAAACCGGGCGGGCCCGACAGGCGGATACTGATCGTGGACGACAGAAAGGAGAACAGGGATGTTGCCAAGCTCCTGCTCGAGCCGGTGGGATTTCAAATCAGGGAGGCCGGGAACGGCAAAGAGGCCCTTGAGATCTTTACCGCATGGCACCCCCATGTGATCCTGATGGATATTGTCATGCCGGTCATGGACGGCATGGAGGCGACCCGGCGAATCAGGGCCCACGATAACGGCCCCGGCACCGCCGTCATTGCCGTGAGCGCCAGCGCCCTGGACGAGGAGAGGGAAAAGGTGATGCGCCGGGGCGCGGATGCGTTTATCAAAAAACCGTTCAGGGCGGACGAACTCTTTCAGGAAATTCAACGCCATGCGGACATTGAATATGAGTACGGGGAGCAGGAGAACGACAGCCCCGCAACCCACAACAATCAAAGCCGGCCGGCAGCCGTCAGGCAACTGCCGGACGGGCTGAAAAGCAGACTTCGGCAGGCGGCGCTGCTGGGAAACGTGGATCACCTGACGGACCTGCTGAAGGAAGTATCGGAGATCGATCCCACCGCCGCCGAATACCTGCAACCGCTGGTGGACGACTTCGAGCTGGAAAGCATACAGGAACTGGTGGAATAAATATTGGAGAGCAAGATGGAAGAGACAAATAGCGAACTGCTGATTGTGGACGACAACCCTGAAAACCTCAAGGTTCTGGGGAGCATGCTGCGCGGGGAGGGGTATGCCGTGCGCGTGGCAAAAAACGGGAAACAGGCCCTTGCAAGCATTGAAACCGCGGTGCCCGACCTGCTGCTCCTCGATGTTCACATGCCGGAGATGGACGGGTTCGAACTCTGCCGGATTATCAGGGGCACCCCCCTCACCCGGCATCTCCCCATCCTTTTTCTCAGCGCCCTGGACGACAATTTCAATAAGTTGCAGGGGTTTAAAGCGGGCGGCAACGACTATATGACCAAGCCCTTCGACCTTGAAGAGGTAAAGGTCAGGATCAGGACCCACCTGGAACTCAGGGCAAGCCTGAAGGAATGCGCGCGCCTCAGGACCGAGCTGGAGAAAAAGGACGAGGAGATCAGGCGGCTCAAATCGAAGCCGGCGAGCTGACATTCCTGCTGTTTGCAAACACGCTGGAAGGAGAAAAGAGTGGATTCAATCCTGATAGTAGACGACAACCCCGAAAACCTGAAAGTCCTTTCCGCCATTTTGAAAGAGGAGGGGTACGCCGTCAGGGTCGCGAAAAACGGAAAAAGAGCGCTGGACAGTATCCGGGCGGAGTCTCCGAACCTTGTTCTCCTGGACATACAGATGCCGAAGATGGACGGGTATGAGGTCTGTCGCAGGCTCAAGGGCGACGAGAAGTACAAGTCCATTCCCGTGATCTTCATCAGCGCCATGATGGAGCCCTTCAACAAGGTCATGGCCTTCAAGGCGGGCGGCGACGATTACATGACAAAACCTCTTGATGCCGAAGAGGTGAAGATCCGGGTGGGAACCCACCTGAAGATGTACGGGTACCGGAAACAGCTGAAAGAGCGGAACATCGAGCTGTTGCAGCAATTTAAAAGCACCTTTGAACAGGCGGCCGTGGGCATTGCCCACATCGATCAGGAAACCCTTCGGTTTATTAAGATCAATCGGCGTTTTTCCGATATTCTGGGCTACGACCAGGAGGAGCTGCTGGACAGAACCCTCGAAACGATTACCCCGCCGCGCCATATAAAAGCCGATCAACTCGACATTCAGCGCCTGACGGAAAACGGCGCCCCGGCCTTTTCAGGGGAGAAACAGTATATCAGGGCGGACGGGAGCGCCGTATGGTGCAACATCACCATATCCCGGGTAACAAATGCCGGCGGGTCGTTTCCAAACTATTTTGTCGCCATCCTCGAAGATATCTCCCCGCAGAAAAAAGCGCAGAACGAACTGAAAATAAACCGGGAACGTCTGGCGCTGGCCACCATGGCCGCCAAGGTGGGCATCTGGGACTGGGACATCAAGAACGACCGCCTGATCTGGGACAATACCCTGTATGAACTTTACGCCGTTGCCGAAGCGGATTTCGGCGGCACCCTTGCGGCCTGGACGCAATTCATTCACCCGGAGGACAGGCCCCGGGCGGAGTCGGAAATCCGGACGGCATTGCGGGAGATGACAACCTTCGAGTCCGAATTCAGGATCGTGCGGCCCGATGAAACCGTGCGGTACGTCAAGGGAATCGGCGCGGTTCATAAAAACCACCGTGACGAACCCGTCCGGATGATCGGCGTCAACTGGGATACCACCGAATCCAAGGAGCTGGATCTGAAGCAGCTGGAGTATGAACGCCGAATCCAGCAGGCCCAGAAGCTGGAGGCCATCGGAACCCTTGCGGGCGGTATTGCCCATGATTTCAACAATATTCTTTCAAGCATCATCGGTTTTACCGAATTGGAACTCGAAGGGGCGGAGCAGGATTCCCGGAGCGCGTACAATCTCCGGCAGGTCCTGGCGGCGGGAATGCGGGCAAGGGAGCTGGTAAGACAGATATTGACCATCGCCAGGCGAACCGATGAAAAGACGGAGCCCATGAGGGTGGACGTCATTGTCAAGGAGGCGCTGAAATTCCTCCGCTCCTCCATTCCGGCTTCCATTGCCATACGCCATGACACCGGGAGCAAGTCCCTGGTCATGGGCAACGCAACCCAGATTCATCAGGTCGTCATGAACCTTTGCACCAATGCCGCCCATGCCATGGCGGGTACCGACGGCATCCTGGAAGTCGAGCTGAAGGATGTTGCCGTGGACAACAGCTCCCCCATGCCCCGGACGGGACCGAAGCCCGGCAATTATATCGAGATCAAGGTATCGGATACGGGTGTGGGCATTCCGCCGGAAATCATCGATTCCATTTTCGAGCCCTATTTCACCACCAAGAAACCCGGAGAGGGCACCGGCATCGGCCTTGCCGTTGTCCACGGGATCGTGGAGGGGCGCGGCGGCACCATCACGGTGGAAAGCCGGCCGAGCAAGGGAAGCGTCTTCAAGGTGTACCTGCCGATCATCCAGGCGCGCAACGCCCCCGAAGCGGACGCATCGGAGCCGCCCCCCTCGGGAAATGAACGCATCCTGTTCGTTGACGACGAAGACTCCATCCTGGAGATGAGCGGTCTGATTCTCGAAAGCCTGGGTTACACGGTAACAACCCGGATCAGCAGCACGGATGCCCTCGAGCTGTTCCGGCTGAGGCCCGACGATTTCGATCTGGTCATAACGGATATGACCATGCCCGACATGGCCGGAGACGTCCTGGCCCGCCGGATAATGGAGATCCGGCACGATACCCCCATTATCCTCTGTTCCGGTTACAGTCAAAAAATGTCCAAGGAGGCCGCCTCGAAAATCGGTATCAAGGCCATTGCCGACAAACCGATCATCAAGACCGACCTTGCCGGAATCGTGCGAAAAGTTATAGATGAGGCCAAATCGGGAACTTGACACCCGGAGCCGGAGCTTCGGGCCCCGTCGACATCATTCGATTGGCGCTCCATCTTTCCCGGTTTCCCACCGAACAGCAAAGCATGCCCTACTTGACACGAACATTACGTCGATTCCGGGGCCGCCGGGGAGATTGTTCACAAATTCGAGCCCGATGATAAAAAACAGATGGAAGCTCTGGGGGGACTTTTCCCGCTGGCGGGTGTTTCCGGGCAATCCGCCCGTTATCGGGACAAGAGCTGCTCGATAAAGCGGCTTACCGATTCCGAAAGGGAGCGGTCGTTGTTGATGATATGGATTTGCCTGAATTCAACTGGGGCGATGCGGTCGGAACGCCGGAGCCTGCGCTCCACCTCTTCGGGGGTTTCCCTCCCCCTTTCCATGAGCCGCTTCCTCAGGATGTCGGGGCTCACCGTCACGTGGATCACGACCATATCGGGGTACCTCTTGCCGGCCGTTCCAAGGTAGGCCCTGGAACCGTTCACCACCACGGCAAAGCCCATGGACAGCCATGCATCGATCTCCATGCCGATACCGTAAAGGTTGCCGTGGCTCTCCCAGGACATGGCAAAAAGCCCCCTATCCCGCCGCATCAGGAACTCCGGCCGGGAGAGGGCCACGTGGTTCTCACCGCCGGCATCCGCCGGGCGGGTTATATATCGGTGGGCGAATATCACCGGCATGCGGCCGTCCACTTCGGCCCTGGCACCGTTCATCACACTGTCTTTTCCCGCGCCGGAAGCTCCGATGATATAATAAAGTGTCCCCTGCTTCATGGCTTCACCGCCCCTTTCCCATGGTTGTATTGAATCAACGACATTTCCAAACAGCGTATCCAAGGATCATGCGGGCCAGGTGATATCACCGGCCTGTTTCCATATCCGGCTTTTTATCTTGCCCGGGTCATCATGCTCATCACGGCTTTGCGCCGCCCTTGTACCTGCTTTCATATGGTTCGCACAAAATGGCTGAAAACCCAGGGCAATCGCAAGCAGACTTTTCACTCCAATAAATTCAAGCCGTTACACACTTGCGACCGTTTGTTTCAGTGACCCGAACCGCAGTTGGCCGGTGTGCCGGAGTTACTTGCGTTTGCCCTTGGTAAAAAACGTAACGTCGTGGGGTTACGCTTGGAATAGCGTTATATTAGCATTTTGTCGGGAAGGAATGCAAAAAACCCTTTTCCCATGGAGGGAAAGGGGTTTTTTGCAAGAACGCTCACCGGAAAGAGAGAAGTATCCGGAAGAGGAGATCAAGCGGTATCGGTTGCGGGCACGGAAATGCGCCTGCCGTTCCGGATAAGGAATGCCCCCATGACGCCCGCCGCGACCATGACGCCGGCAATATTGGAAAACCCCGCCGGAAGGTTGAACCCAATCTTCGCCTGGAGGATAAAGGCCGTCACCACGGCGGTCATAAAGGTTGCGGGGATGGAACAGATCCAGTGGCATTTTGCCTTCCGCGCCAGGTAGATGGCCGAGGACCAGAGGACCAGTGTGGAGAGCATCTGGTTGGACCAGCCGAAGTAGCGCCAGATAATCTTGAAGTCCACCTGGGTGATGAAGAAGGCGGTGATAAAGAGGGGCACGGCAATAAGAAGGCGTTTTACCGCGCCGGACTGATCCACCTTAAACGCTTCGGCAATGATCAGGCGGGTACTGCGGAACGCGGTGTCGCCGCTGGAGATGGGCAGGACAATCACGCCCATGACGGCCAGAAAACCTCCCACGGGCCCCAGCAGGGTATTACAGGCCTCGTTGACCACGGCCGCGGGTGAGCCTGCGGCGATCACGGCATTCAATGCTTCGGGGCTGTCGTAAAAGGAGAGTCCAACGGTAGCCCAGATCAGGCCGATGATCCCCTCCATGATCATGGCGCCGTAGAACACCATGCGCCCCTTGTTCTCGTTCTTGATGCAGCGGGCCATGAGGGGGGACTGGGTGGAGTGAAAACCGCTGACGGCGCCGCACGAGAGGGTGATGAAGAGGAGCGGCCAGATGGGCTTATTGGCGGGGTTGGGGTTGGAGAAGAAATCGAGGTTGGG
>PPCM01000198.1_pt1 | contig 78793 bp, 72 predicted proteins | sample 1555541 | NCBI WGS metagenome assembly PPCM01 (sample SAMN05284479, study PRJNA326546) | Marine sediment metagenome, whole genome shotgun sequencing project. | isolation source: marine sediment | place: Germany: Wadden Sea | collected 2012-09-05 | reverse complement strand
GGGTCTGGGGGAAGGGGAGAGAGGGAAGCCCTTTACAAAGGGTGCCCTCTCTCCCCTTCCCCCAGTCTTCAAAAACTATTCAGCACACTCCACACAAAGCTCGGTTTCGGGCATAGCTTTGAGACGGGCCATGGGGATGGGGTCGCCGCAATCGATGCACAGCCCAAAATCTTCATCTTCATCCACACGCTTGAGCGCTTCCTTTAGCTTCACCAAACGGACCTTAGCCTTGGAATGCTGCGCTTCCACCACAGACTGATTCACAATGTTGTCCATACGAGAAATACGCCCGATGGCATTGTCCGGCGAGATGGGCTTGAGCAACGCTTTCAGCCGAGGAATCTCCGTTTTCAATTCCTTGATCTCAGCCAACGCGTATTCTCGAAACGCCTGCTTTTGCTTGTCATCCATGGCTTACAACTCCCTCAAACGGTTCATTGCATCCTCAAGGATCGGCATCTCCTTGGCAAAACAGAAGCGGGCAAGCGTTTCGCCAACTGGCCCTTCGTAAAAAGCTGATCCGGGCACACAAGCCACACCGGTTTTTTCGAGAAGGTACAGAGCGCGCTCCTTGGCTGTATTGCCGGGAAGAGAAGTGATGTCCGCGAGTGTGTAGTAAGCTCCGTCCGGCACGTGCGGAGTAAGGCCGATATCACGCAAAGTACCGCAAAAGAGATCGCGCTTTTGCTGATGATCGTCAGATACGTCCTGATAGTATTCCGGCCCAAGCTCATCAAGTCCACGGGCTGCACCGATCTGGAGTGGAGCCGGGGCGCAGACGTACACCAAGTCATTGAAATGCCCAATGGCGAGCGCCCATTCCGGGTCACAGATTGCGTACCCGAGCCGCCAACCTGTGATGGCAAAGACCTTGGATAGACCAGATATGGTGATGGTCCGCTTGGCCATGCCGGGCAGTGTTGCCGGAGAAATGTGCTCGCGTCCGTCAAAAACGAAATGCTCGTAAATTTCATCGGTGAATACAAAAATATCATGCGCTTCGGCAAAGTCTGCAACGACTTGCAATTCCTCACGCGAAAAGACCTTTCCTGCAGGATTCGACGGCGTATTGAGAATAATGGCGCGAGTCTTTGAGGTGACAGCATCCTCAAGTGCCTGAGCCGTGAATCCCCAGCTAGGCGGCTCCAAAGTCACATACACGGGCTTGATGCCGAGGGAGGCCATGGTGACGATGTGATAACCGTAATACGGCTCAAATACGATAACCTCATCGCCCTCATCCAGCAGAGCGAGGCAGGTGGAATAAAATGCACCTGTGGCTCCGGCAGACGCGATGACCTGCCCCTCGGGATTGACTTCCATGCCAGTGAAACGCTGCTGCTTGGCAGCAATAGCCTTACGCAACTCATACCGCCCGTCAAAACGGGTGTAGATGTTGGTTCCGCGCTCCATGGCAGCTTCCGCACCTTGTATGACTACGTCCGGTACCGGAAGATCACAGACCCCCTGAGCAAGGTTGATGCCTTTCACTTTGGCACACTCAATAGACATATTACGAATTTCTGACTGGGCAACCAAGGGCCGACGTTTACTCACTTTCAATGACATACCGTACTTTCTCGCGTATAAGGGTGATGAAATAAGAGAAGGATCGACTGTATATGACTTCGCTCAGGAATAAAACCCTCGTGCTTACGGGCGCGTCCAGGGGTATCGGAAAGGCCCTCGCTCTGGAGCTTGCCAAGGAAGGTGTGAACCTTGTTCTTGGCGCACGGAGTCAGGTTGAATTGACGGCGACCAGTGCGGAATGTCGCAAACATGGTGTTAAAGCCGTCTGCATCAGTGGAGATGTATCCTCATCCAACGTAGCTCAGGAATTGGTTCAAGTCGGCATTGAACTTGGCGATTTTTATGGATTCATTCACGCAGCAGGCGTGCTCGCTCCCGGCCCGAATATCTGGGAATTGAATAAGACCCGATTCAAAGAAGTCATGGACGCCTCGGTCACCGCAGCCCACCAGCTCATCCGCCATGCTGTGCCAAGTCTTTTATGGCGCGGCGAAGGGTTAGCTGTCTTTTTCGGCTCTGGCTCAGCAGAACGCGCTCAGCCGGGAATAGGTGCATACTGCGCAGCCAAGGCTGCCGAAGAACATTTGGCGCGTCAGTTGGCAGAAGAAGCTCCACCCGTTACCACGATCATCTGGCGACCCGGCATTGTCGAAACCCGTATGCAGAAAGAAGCCCGCACCAGCACAGGTGGCGGCTCAGAGAGACTCAAGGAAATCTTTGAGCCATGGAAGCGTGACGGCATGTTGATGACACCAGAAGAATCCGCTCGCGGATTGGTAGACTTCCTGAAAAATGACCCCAGAAAATACAGCGGCAAGATTGCCGACATTCGCAAAATATAAATGATAGAAAATCTTTCCCTGTGGGGGCTGACGCCGAAATGTGTCCGCACTGACATCTTTTTGCCCGGCAGTCCCGAACGTTGTGTGACCCGTACAGCTATTGAAGACGATTCCGGTCGGCTCTGGATGCTTGAACAATTGCGCCCCGGCCAATTTGATCGGCGAGAAAAGATCGGCCGCAGTCTCGCATTCCTAAGCAAGGAAGGACTTTCCGTCCCTGCATATCTGCCCGATTCAGATGGGTGCTTCTCCCCGGAGAAAGACGGCACGAACTGGCAACTCTCTCCCTACATCCCCGGTGAGCCGCTGCCACAACCTGACTTTGTGGATGACGCTGTGCGGGGTAAAAGTCTTGGCTCATTCGTCGCGCAACTCCACCGAACCGGCGTCAACATTCGAGAGTTTGACACCGCTCCCCGATTCATCGTTGAGGATTACATCAACGAGCTTATGGGCGCGATGGCACCTCGCCGTCCCGATTACCACGAAGCACTGGCCCCCGTGCTCGGTACGCTAACACCATTATTCGAAGCATGGTCAGACCTGCCTGCAGCTCTCTGCCAAGGAGATTTCCATCCGCTCAACGTCATCTGGCGAGAACAGGAAGTGGCTGCTGTCATCGATTGGGAATTCATGGGCGTTCGCCCTGCTCTTTTCGATGTGGCAAACTGTCTGGGCTGCGTCGGCATCGAAGACCCACACGCCTTGGTACGAGGTCTTGCCCCGGCCCTGCTTTCAACGTTGCGTGATGAGGGAAGTTTGGATCAGACCAATTTCACCCTTCTCCCTGAGATGATTTTGGCAATCAGGTTTGCCTGGATGTCGGAATGGCTGCGTAAGCAGGATGAAGAGATGGCCGAAATCGAAGTCCGCTACATGCGCCTCCTCGACAACTCCATTGATACACTCCTCCCTGCATGGAGAAAGCTCTTAGGCTAACAACCCACGACCTGATTCCCTTCTTTCATTTTCTCATAAAGTCCCGTATTCAGTCCCACATGCCACGCCCCCCTGTCATCGGCTCACTCTGTGCGCTTCTCGCCACGCTCATCTGGTCCGGCAATTTCATCATTGCCCGGGGGCTAGGTGATGTCGTACCGCCCGTGACTTTAGCCGCATTGCGCTGGTCCACAGCCACTGTGGCAATCATGCCTTTTGCCGCCATGGTCATGTGGCAACAACGTCACATCCTCAAGCGCCACTGGAAACATCTGCTCATCTCCGCGCTGCTTGGTGTAACGACATTTAATACCCTGATCTACACCGCAGCACATACCACTGTGGCCCTGAATCTGACACTCATCGCAACTACGACTCCGGTTTTCATCATCATACTGTCCCGCCTCTTCCTTGGCGAACCCATCACCAGAAATCGAGCAATTGGCCTCGTTCTCGCCGTATTCGGTATCGTCACCCTGGTCACACGTGGCGACTTCATGATGTTGCGAAACATGGATTTCCGAGTCGGCGATTTATGGATGCTGCTAGCCGGATTCATCTGGGCGGTTTATTCCATCATCATTAAGAGAAAGCCTACGGATGTGAATCAGTACGCCTATCTCGGCACCACTTTTCTGATCGGCGTACTGCCACTTATTCCCGCAGCACTCATCGAACAATCCATTACCCCACAATTCAACCTCACACCCACCATCATGGGGTCCGTGCTGTATATTGGTATCGGGGCATCACTTATCTCGTATATCCTCTGGACCAAGGCCGTAACCACGGTTGGCCCGGTCGTCTCCTCGCTCATATATTACGCCCTGCCCGCCTTCTGCGGCATCGAGGCGTACCTGTTCCTGAACGAGCCTATTACGCTTATTCATGGAGCGGCCTTCCTGCTCATCGTCAGTGGAATAGTCTTAGCGACACACCCACGCTTCAACAAATAAAAAAGGCGAACCATATAAGGTTCGCCCTTTTACCGTAATAGCTGTCAGCTATAATGCCTCCTCAAGCACTATTGGCCGTGAGCCTACATTCCGCGTTTTGGGCTGTTCCTTTTTGGGATTGCCCCGTCTGAACAAGTAGGCAGACCCCGTTTCAATCGGGCCAGCTACCATGAGACAGTCGCTGCAAATTTTGCCGCTTCGCGAGATCATGTAAAAGTCATTGCTGTCGATTTCATTTCGACACTGATCGCAATGGTGTCGATTCATTTGAGATGTCCTCCCTGTACGTTTTTCCGGTTCAGCAGTTAACGGGAAATAATACAAGAGGCGTGCCGAATTTCTCACACAAATACGGCTTTTATATTTCTTTATAAACTCCCATAAAGAAAGCCACCGAGATACCGATAAGAGTTGTATGCAAATTCAAGCCAGCCATATGAATTTCGGCTTCATGCAACAACTCAGAGCCAAGCAGCAACAAGGGAAGGACCTTGGTGCGGCCGCTTCTTTGTTGCAGAATTCGCCGGGCAAGCGACTTGGCCAAGGTTTGAATGTTGATCCAGCACATGCAGGCCTGACTCCGGCAGCCGAAGCCCTTGCAAAGGCTCCCGGCCAGCAGGACAAGCTCAATGAGGGCACACAAGGACCACCGCCACCACAAACGCTTGGTGCGACCTTCGCCAATGAAATCGTGCGCCGCATGGAATCTGCCGAGGGCGAGAATAGCGAAACCAAGGACAAGTCTGATCTGCGCCACTCGCTCGGTCAGACCATGGACTGGATTCGCGAAAAGTTTGGTGATGAGACCGCAGCCGCAGCCTCTGGCATGATCGCCCAGTCGACCTCCAACGGGGTCAACGAAGAATCCCTCGGCAACGGACTACTCAACACCCTCAAGTTCATCGACCGCAATTTCGGCTTTGCTGCTGGTGACGAAGCTATCGCCAAGTTCAACAACGGCGTGAACTCCGAGATCAACAACTATTTCGAAAACGGCAAGGCTGAAGTATTTTTCGCTGCACCAGCACCATCCGCAAGTGGCCCAAGCGCCAAGCAAGACCTCTCCGTACGTACCTTCATGCGTGCTGCCGAGAACCTCACGCCCAAGGGCATGGATGAAGCCAGTCTCAACAAGCAGCTTCTTGATGACCTGAAGAAGGACTTGGACGAAGTAGCCGGGCTACAAGACCTCACCGCCCAGCTCGAAGCCGAGTTCAATCCAGCCACGGCATCCAAGGCCACCACAAACGCTGCCATGGCTGCATACGAACAAGCCCCCGCCCCGGCCACGCCGCAATTTACCAGCATGACAGTGTAAACCCGGCGCGCCGATAGCGGATAGCAAAAAAAGACCGTTCCAGATGGGATGGTCTTTTTGCTGTTTGGGAACGAGAACCACAGGAACTTGCATTGTACCGCAAGCTAGAATAGGGTCCCGCTCAAAAAGATTCAAGCCACGACACGCTGTCACACCAAGGAGACGTCCTCATATGGGAAAACAAAAACAGCCTGAATATAGAATTAATCTGAGACCATATCGTTTTTTTTACTGGCCATTAATGCTCCCCGTAGCCTTACTACTTGCCCTCTTCAATAAGATTTCACCAATCCCTTTTAAGATTTATGCATTGCGCGTAGATCGAATTGGACAGATGGCCGGAAATCAGGAACAGTACATGGCAGAATTAGAGTGTGGCGTTCATCCTAGGGAATTCCGCATCTACATCCATCGGGACAAACCCTGTAATTCTGTGCTCATGGATATGCAAAAAAGAGCGTTGCCTATCCACAACATTTTCCTTCCTCTCTTTGATGTTTGCCATAAATTCGGGGGCCTCGGCATCAGCTCCATTGAACTTTTGCACTATACGGGCAGAGATGACGATTACCTTTTGTATAAAACAAAACCTTTTCTCAACTTCACTCAAAGCGAAATAGACCAAGCGCGTACAGAATGCCGCAAATTGGAAATCGATTTAGACAAACCATTCATCCCGGTCCTGGCACGCGATCCCTCCTACCTTGATTCCATCAAAGAACCGACGGAACGCAATAATTACCGCAATGTGGACATCAACACCTTCGTTCCAGCGATGGAATTCCTGGCAGACAAGCACAAAGTTTTCCGCATGGGGAGTGTTGTGGCAGGCCCACTCAAGTCGGACCATCCTAACATTTTGGACTACTCATTATCTGGCAAACGAAGTGAATTGCTGGATGTGTATCTTTCAGCCAACTGTCGATTTTTCCTTACTTGCGGCTCTGGTCCAGATACGATTACCTCCCATTGTTTCCGACAACCTGTACTGTATGTAAACTACATGCCGCCAGCCTATCTGAAGCCTATGCGCAAACAATGTATGGCTATTCTTAAAAAATATTGGGACAGGAATAAGAAGCGGTATCTGAGCCTAGAAGAACTTTTGAACTCGGAAGCGCGAATGATGTGCATGCGTAAAAAGCTTAACCCTCTAGGAATTGAAGTCCATGACAATTCACCAGAAGAGATTCTTGAGGCTGCCAAAGAAATGGAAGCCCGACTGGATGGAACATGGGTAGAAACTAAAGAAGATAAAAAAAACCAGGAAAAATTCTGGGCCATCTATAACGCATGCTACGGTCCGGTAGAACACCCATGCAGTATAGGGGCACAGTATCTCAGAGAGAATCTATTCTGGTTAGATTAGCTTTTATAGCTGAATAAGCTCATTCCCAATATACAAAAAGGGATGATTGATATTGTCAGTCATCCCTTTTATTGTTGTCTAACTCGCAACCCGTAAAAGGTCTCCAAGAGAAAAGCTTAGTCAGTGCTGACGACAGGCAGACAACTGATGAACTTTCCGCCCTCAGCCAGATACTTTTCATGCCTACGATAAATCGGACCGGCATAACGCCATGCCAGATTGAGAATAAAATCTGGCTTGTCTTCATAAATCTGTGCTGAATCATACACTGGCACATGCTGAACCGGGCTGAACGTACCTATCTTGACCGGATTGTCATCGTACAGGCAATCAATCTTTTCACCGATACCCATGTAGTAGATAAGAGACGTTGCGCCGATGGATGCGCCGTACGCCGCAACTTTCTTGCCCTGTGCCTGAAGGTCGTCAATCATGGAGACAACCTCATCTTTCATGGATTCAGCAATCTTGGCAAAAATAGAGAAGGGTGCGAAGGATTCATATCCAAGCTCTCGCTCCAGAGTGGCCAGCCCGGTGACGTTGGCAGAAACAGAACGTCCTCCGCCCTTACGCTGGACTGTGCCGCGAATGGAGCCACCCTTGGTGGGAATGCGCTTCATGTCTATGAGTTCCAGACCGTGCTCCTCAAAGAAGGACTGCAACGGCAGAACAGAGAAATAGCAAAGATGTTCGTGGGTCAGGTTGTCGATGACCATGTTCTGGATAGTATCGACCATGTAGCCCGTCTCGAAGACGAATACGCCGTCATCATCAAGCAATTCAACAATACCTGCCATGATATCGGACAGGTCGTCGATATTTGCCATGACATTGTTAGCAGTAATGATGGCAGCAGCACCTTTCTCGGCCTTGATCTTCTTAGCTGTTTCCAGATTGAAGAAAGCGGCCCAAGTTTCCAAGCCATTCTTGGTAGCTTTTTCAGCCAATGCACCTGCCGGATCAATGCCCATGGCATTCATGCCGTTGCGCTTCATCCCTTTGAGCAGTGCGCCGATGTTGGAACCAATATCTACAGTGAGGGAACCCTTGGTAGGTTGGACCTTCTCCATCAAGTAATCGGCATAATCTTCGAAATGCTGCATGAGGCCGAGGGAAGAACTCGTCTCATAAAGATAGTTGGAATAGATAATCTCTGGATTGATGACACTAGTAGACTGGACCAAACCACAATCCTTGCAGAAGTTGATCTCAAGCGGATATTCACCCTGCTTCCTGTCAAACTGCTCTTTCGTGACGAAATCATCACCAAGTGGCACATCACCCATATTAATAATAAGTTCCAAGTTCTTGGAACGACACAGGCGACAATCATCTCTTTTAAAAAAATCGCTCACGATTATGAATCCTTCTTAGGTTTACGGGTCACGTCCATATTGAGCCCAGCTAATTCCCGGCAAGTTCCTTCCGGCCATTGCAGGGAAGTACCGCCATCCATGGTGATAGTTTGGCCTGTGACGAAAGATGCGTCATCAGAAAGAAGGAACCGGACAACTTTTGCCAGCTCTTCCGAAGTGCCCATCCGCCCCATGGGAGTCAATTTCTCATATAATTCCATGAGCGGCTTGTTCTTATAATAAAATTCTCGAGATTCTTCCTTGAGCATGGAACCTGGGCGTACACAATTGACCCGAATTCCCCTGCCTCCAAGAGAGACTGCATAGTACCGAACTATCTGCTCGATACCAGACTTTCCTATATGGTAACTTACCGGCTGCTCCGAAGCGACAAACTGCCCTGCAATAGAGCTGATGGCAACAATGGATTGAGAGCCATCTTCCGCAAAGTACGGAACGGCTGCATCAATGATGGACTTGGTAGCCGTCAGACTCACGGCAATTTCACCCACCCAATCATCCTCCGTTCCTCGAAAACGTTGGAAAAAGGCGATACCATTGAAAACTCCGTTCTGAGCCACGGCATCTTCAACCATACTTTCTACGGAACTTGTGTCCGTTATGTCTGCCTGAAAAAATGAGGCTCCGGACAAAGCTGCATCATCATCGCGCGGCACTCGGCGCCCAACAACAGAAGATTTACCGCCACCCTGAGAAATCAGCTTGACCAATTCCCGACCAGCACCATGAGTGCCGCCGACAACCAAAATGTGTGCGTCTTTCATTTACTACAGTCCTTCAATCTGCTTGGTCACTTCAGCAACAAAATCCCAGACGTTATCTCCACCGTCCTCCGGTGCCCATACTCCAAATTCTACATCATCCGAATTGAAAGGACCTAGTGTAGCCTCACAAAAGACCAACACTTCCGAACGAATTATGACCATATGCATCGTTCCTTTCGGCATACGACAGTAGAAATCTTTTCCGCTGGCATAGTCACCCAAACGAACAACTTTCTCAGGTCTACCGTCATCAGAGAAAATCACAATATCCGCTTCACCGGAGAGAACGTGAAACGATTCATCGCGTGAAAGATGCCGATGAGGACGAACATAGGCATCGCGCTCATGCACAATGAACATCTCATGCAGCATGTCCTCAGCTTTCTCATGCGTGCATACACGAACCCGTTTACGCTCATTGTCCGCCGCTAGGGATGTCAATGTCTCCATATCAGCAGCAGAGAGCTTGGTAACGGTTTCGTCCGTGTACAGAACTTCTTTATTGACGATCTTAAACTTCATTGTTGCTTACCAACCCGCCTTTACACAAATCCAAGATGCTCTTCATCGGCATCAAGGTAGTCCAGCAGTAGCTTATTCTTGGAATTGGCAACACAATGGTGATTGCACTGGCAGGATGGATCGGTCTTGAAGAACTTGGCCTTGTCGTTGAACCAGAACTCCTTAAGGGAGGTGTTCTCAATGGAACCAACCAGACCGTCGTCGAGGTTGTACGCCTTATCCTGACAGGTGTAGATGTTCTGGTCTGCGCCGATAACGGGCAGGACCTGAATGTATGGACACCATGTGTAGGGCTTTTCGAAACGCTCATCCAACTTGTGGTAGGCGTCGAAGACCTCGAAGTCCGGGCCAGCCAGTTCGGACATGACTCGGTCGACTTGCTCGCGAGCGGTCTCCCAGATTTTTTCGTGATAGGCATTGTTCTTTGCGCCCTCGTTTTCGAGGATACACGGGGAAATCTTGATGGAGTCGCCGCCCATGTCCATGACGCGTTTGGACGCTTCATAGATGTGGCCGACATTCTCTTCATCCACGATGTAGCTGACACCTAGGCGACACGGGCCGTCGAATTTCTTGAAGGCCGCGATGTTCTCAAGGATGGTGTCGTACTCGCCATCAGGCACGCTGCGGTAGCGGGTGTAACTGGCGTTGTCCCAGCCATCCATGGAGATGCGGACCCAGGAGCCGTGCTTGGCAAAGAGTTCGGCCACTTCGCCCTTGAGCAGGCCACCATTGGTCAGTGTAGCAAACTTCACCGGGGAGTCCACCAGTCGACGCAGAACGTCCAGCATGTGGGGGTAGAACAGGGGTTCTCCACCGCCGCTGAAGGTCACGCCTTTGACGCCCATATCGATGACGTCTTCGATGATTTCCATCATCTTGTCTTTAGGGATGGAGTCCGCGATGCGCATGTCCTTGCCAAGTTGCAGCGCGTCTTCACGGTACGCACAGTAACGGCAGCGGTGGTTGCAGCCGTTGATCGGCTTGATGCGAATGTGCAGCGGTGCAAGGATCTCGTCGACGCTCTCAGGAAGGGAGTCCACTTTGTCCTTGAAATGAAATATTTTCATCGGGGTATAAATGTTGCCCACGAGATGCTCCTATTCGAAGTAAATAAATTCGTAATCGCCAGTGTAACCGAAGTGGTCATACGTCCACTCCCACCCGCGTTTGCTGAAAAAGGATTCACAAGTCAGCGCCCAGCACTGGAGGTTGAACTGCTCCAGCTCGTTGCGGTAGCTCTCTACGCAGATGTACTTGTTTTTGCCCACACGCTCAATCTCTTCCAAGGCGGTCTTCAGGTCGAAGATTTCGAGATTGTGAAGCGTATTGATGGAAATGACCAGATCGAACTCGTCATCACCAAACGGATACGGGTCTTCTGCGCGGTGGATGAACAGGTTATCCCTGATCTCTTCCTTGGCATCGGCCAGTCCGTGTTTGGAAATATCAAAGCCGTGTACCTCCATGCCGAGCAGGTGCATCTCGTAAGGCAGATACGCCTTACCGCAGCCGACATCGAGGATTTTGGCACCCGGTTTCAAGTCGTATTCGGCAATCATGGCCTCGGCAACAGGTTTCCAGCGGCCCGGCATGTAGCGATAGCCACCGTAACCGAAGCGGCGGTCACCGTCCCAATAATCTGCTTCATACTCTTTCGCCTTGAGCATGCACTGGACTTTGTCGTCCACCATGCGGGGCAGGTATTCCCTGTTAGTGCTGGTATGCAGCGGGGTGATGAAGTCTTGCCATTTGCCCATAGTATTATCCTTATTTGAAGAGCCGCGTTGCGGGTGGTCTCCGACGGCCCTGCCGGGGGCCGCTTGCTCAGCGGGAGCCAAAGGGCGGGCCCCTTTGGAATCCTGTCGCGCCTTCGGCGAGTTTGTTTAGCTATTATCCACGCTAAAATAGTTGTCAGCGTAGTGCTGTGCTGTTTTGAGCATAGCGCAGGCCTTATCGAGTTGTTGCTCTAGGACGATTCTGCGATCCTTGCTCTCACCCGCAAACTGTCTGCGCTCGTAATCCGTTCGCAGGAATTCGTTGAGCAGTATCATACACCACTTAAGGCCGAACAGAGGGAGGAGTGCATCGAGACGATGGGGAAGAAGAGGGTCTTCCATAGTCTCAATGACTGCTCGTGCAAATCCAACTCGGGCCTCCTGCGGAATGTCCATGCCCGGATGCAATAAAAAATCCGAGATCAGCTTGGCCGGGTCATCCCAACCGAAATATTCGAAGTCGTAGAAGACCATTCCATCGCGGCCACGAGTGGCATTGTGAAAGCCGAAGTCAGACGGGCTAAGAATACGCTCTTCTTTCGAGATATTTTGATCGATAGGCAATCTCATGGTTCCATACATCGAGCGGGCGTCAAGGCGAATACGTTTGTAAGCTGGCCTGAATTCCTTCCTCAGGAATATGTTCAGTTCAGATTCCAGAGGGGAATCCTTTGCACTCTTTTCCAATCGTTCAAGGCGTAAACGAATGTTCTCTTCGATCTGCAACAACTGGAAAAAGCCTTCCGCGGCATTGCCAAAGCCAGCGGCTTCTTCAGTCTGCCCCACCCGCTTAAGGTCCTCGACAAAGGTCACGCAATCCCTGAAATCCTGAGTCGTCAGATTGGCAGTCCTAACGACATCTCCTTCTATAAAGGTATAGATGGCGATTTGGTGTTCTTCATCAATGAAATGCACTTCCGGGACTGAGGTTACCCCCTGCCCTTGAAGAAACTGAAACGCAGCGCTTTCTGCCTGAAGCCGATACAGATCAATGTAGTGCTTGAGGACGAGCGATCCACGACTCGTAGTGATTCGGAAGACCTGACTATTTCGGCCACCGCCAATGACGGTCGCGTCTGTAATCGTAGTTTCCAGCCCTGCTTCAGCTATAGTTTTCAGGCGTTCATCAAGCTGCACTAAGTGCCTCCAAACGGGCTGTCATCTGATCCCAGTGGGTGCAATGCATACCATTGAATTCATCCGGAGCTTCCGTGGCCGATGGCGCAAACAGAACCATTTCCGCAGCTTTGGGGTAGCCCGGTTCGATGAAGACCTCCATGAGATCGTCAATGAAAAGGCCGCAGCCGAGATCGCTGATGATATCCACTTTCTCCGAGCGAGTATGAGCAAAGAACACTTTCTCCGGCTCCAGCGACGTGGATTCTGCAAAGAAGCCATGCTTCTTCAGCCAATCCATGCCCTTGTCGCGCAGGTTGTGTTCTTTATTCTTGTCACTGGCCGCATAATCAGTCTTGTGACTGACGATACGTGTCTCAATGCCCAGCACTTTGCACTGCTCGAAAAAAGCGAGTGCGCCGGGAAATGGATTCGCCTCCACAATGCGCGGGCCATAGACCAGCGCCTGAATATCCGTCCATCCCTGATGACCGCCTTCCTGTGCCCAGAGTGCGGTGCGCACTTCGGGTTTGGACATGACGCCGTCATCCGAAAGCCAGCCGTGTTCAGCGGCCAGCCTTCGAAAGAGGCCATCGTACTTGATGATGGTATTATCGAGGTCTACCCCGATGAGCATGGGCAATCCTTATTTCAGCAGTGCTTTAGCGGTTTCGACCAGTGGTTCAGGCCAAATGCCGTACCGTTCCATGATCAGATTCTGGGTGCCGTAGTGATCTGGGAATACATCCGGAATGCCGACACGCTTGAAGGGACGAGCAACGCCAGCCTCCATCAGAGTCTCAGCAATAGCGCTTCCCAGACCGCCGATAACGGTATGCTCTTCCACTGCGATAACTGCCTTCACATTGCCAGCGGCCTTGATGATCGCGTCAGTGTCGAGCGGCTTGACCGTGGGCAGATGTAGAATGGATGCTTCGATGCCCTGCTCGGCCATGAGGTCGGCAGCAGCGCGGCAGACGCGCAGGCCGATACCTGTGGTCACGAGCAACACATCGCCGCCTTCACGGTACATGACGCCTTTGCCGATCTCGAACGGAACGTCCGGGTTGGTGACAATGGGATCATATCCCTTGGCGAGGCGGATATAAATAGGATGCGGCCAATCAACAGACACACGCATGAAGCGCTCCATCTCCTCGGCGTCGGCCGGGCAGACAATGGTCATATTGGGCAGGGTCCGCATGAGTGCGATGTCTTCCACTGCCAGATGAGTGGAACCAAGCGGGGCGTAGACCACACCGCCGCCATTACCGATCAGGCGTACTGGCAGATCGTGCAGGCACAGGTCCATGGCAATCTGCTCAAAGGCGCGGCGCACAAAGAAAGTAGCGATGGTATTGACGTAGGGGATACGGCCTTCAAGAGCCATACCTGCGGACATACCGACCACGTTCTGCTCGTTGATGCCTTCGACAAAGAACTGACCGGGCAGTTCCTGACGGAAATCATCGAGTGTATTGAAACCGAGGTCAGAGCCGATAAAGGTGATGCGCTCGTCCTCGCGGGCGAGTTCGTGCACCATTTCCAAGCATTTTTTACGCATTGTCACATCCTTTCAAGCAGTTCCGCAGAGCGGTGATGTCGTCTTCGGGGAGATTGCTCTTGTGATGCCAAGCCAGATTGTCCTCGGCAAATTCGATGCCCTTACCTTTTACGGTATGGCAGATAACAGCCGTGGGCTTGCCTTTGGTGAATGGCGCTCCGCCCAGAACTTCACGTAGCGTCTCCACATCGTGACCGTTGACTTCAACAGTGTGGAAGCCGAATGCTTCCCACTTGGCTGCGAACGGCTCCAATTCCTGAACAATGCTTGTTTCGCCGTAGGACTGGAATTTGTTGTAGTCGACCATGGCAACAAGGTTGTCCTGTCCGCGTTTGCCAGCGCTCATGGCGGCTTCCCAGACAGAGCCTTCGTTGCACTCGCCGTCGCCCATGATGACGAACACGCGGTTATCACGGCCTCGAACCTTGGCGTCTACAGCCATGCCCAAGCCGACGGACAAACCGTGACCGAGAGCGCCTGTGGATACCTCGATACCGGGGATCTTATTTGCGCTGGGGTGACCACCGAGCAGGCCGTCACAGGCACAGAATTCATTTAAGCGCTCTGCGGGTATGAAACCCTTGTCAGCAAGCATGATGTACTGAGCGAGACAGCCATGCCCCTTGCTCAGGATGCAGCGGTCGCGATCCATCCATTTTGGATTTTCCGGATCGTAGCGCAGGATGTCATCGTACAGGACGCGCATGATTTCAATGAGAGACATGGAGGAGCCGATGTGGCCGCGCTGTGCGCATTCCAGCATATCGACCACTTTGTGACGAAGCTCAAGAGAGCGCTCATCAAGCGGGATAGCCAAAGATGCCTCATGGATTTTACGGACGGATTCTATCACGAGATTTCACCGTTTGTTTTAAAGTTGGTATTTTCGGCCCAGTCGCAACCGGGCATACGTACAGTCGTTAGATAAAATTAACGTGCTCGCCGGGATGAGTCAGTTCCCACAAGTAGCGGTTGACTTCATCCATGCGGCAGTTGATACGGCACTTGCTGGCGTCAAAGTGTTCCCGGAACCATTTCATGGATTCGGTACGCTTCTCGCCTTCCCAGATTTCCTGAAAGGTGTTGTCATTGATGTTGCCGTAAGTGAAACGGTCCTGCTCCAGGAACATGGAACAGCCGCAAACGTTGCCGCCAGCATCAATGTAGCCCCAGAACGGAAGTGCGAGACACTTGCTATAAGACTTGTCCTGCTCCTGCCATTTTCCAATGGCGTTGGCTCGGAACAAAGGAGCAAAAGAGTCGGTGCCGAGCGCTTCCAGCTCTTCCGCGACCTTGTCCAGCCCTTCGTACTTCACTTCTTTATATACTTCGGTTTCGCTCTGCGGGTGGTGGGAATACGGCTTGACCACAAGGTAGTCCAGACCGGTATCTCTTGCGCGTTCAGCCAGCGCGACAACTTCATGCTGTGTTTCCGGCAGCAGCAAAATCTGCATTCCCAGCGTGCAGGAGTAACCATTCTTGCGGCGAATCTCCACAGCGGCTTCCATATTCTTAAACACACGCTCGAACTGTGAACCTTTGGTGCGATGGATGGCAGCGTAAGTCTCTTCGCTACCAGCATTGCAGCTCACTTTGATCCAGGAAGTAACGCCCATAATCTGTTCGCTGATTTCCGGAGTCATCAAAGTCGCGTTGGTAGTAAAGGACTGGTCGATGCCCACGCTCTTGGCGTGCTGGGCGATCTCAGCCATGTCCTTGTGCAGGAAAGGCTCGCCTTCACCCGCATACATGACAGATTTCAGGCCGAGCTTGGACATTTCGGTCAGTCGCTCTTTGAAAATCTCAGTGTCGAGGAAACGCTTTTTATACTCCATGAAATCTTTCGCACAGAAGGTACAACGATGGTTGCACGTACCAGACGGGCTGATCTCCATGTAGATGGGGTAAATATTCTCGCCGTCGAGAAACTTGGACACCCGCTTGGGATGAAAAAGCAGCTTGTGAGAATCAATACGGTATTTGTCGGCCATGACTTGGCTCCTAGTCCGTGAAGTAATCGATAATGTGATGCAGCATTACAGCGTGACCGGATTCAGCCATACCGTAGGTTGTTGCGGGGATATAAAAATTGAGATCACCGAGTGCGCGCATGGCGTTATCCGGCTTCATCGCGGTGAAAGTGACGGCCTTGCCGCCCAGTTCAAGGGCCGCTTCTACCGCTTTCACGGCATTCGGAGAATTACCGGAACTGGAGATAGCAATGAGCACTTCGCCCTTGGTCATGCGTTGTCGCAAGGGATAGGCGAAAGTTTCGTCATAGCCCATATCGTTGCCCGTGGCCGTTATCAAAGAGGGGTCAGTAAAGACTTCGGTCGGCGCACCGGAATTCTTGGCGAGATCCGTAGAGAAGTGACAGGCCATGGAGGCACTGGCGCCATTACCCACAAAATACACCCGGCAACGATCACCAGCACAGGCTCCTACCCATTCGGCAAGCTGCTTGTATGCGTCGTCCACATCCAAATTATTGCCATTGCTGTCAGTAACGGCAATGGCCTCCAGTGTGGCGTTCAAATCATTCAGACAATTCTTCCATTCCATGTATTCAGACTCCGGTGGCTACCCTTTCAGGGCGGTCCACAGTTGAGGGATGGTCTCTGCGTGAGGCCCCCTGACATAGAAACTTTCACCGCCATCGGCAACCGTACGGATGAGCATGGTCTTCCATGGGCGGAAATAATATTCAGCGCTCGTTTTGGGGGCTTCGGTAGTGACATTCTCGGGCAGTTCGCGCAGGTCGCACACCAATGAGGTGAAGTGACGAATATCCCGCTCTTCCTGTGATGCGACATTGCGAACCATGGCCAGAGCTTTCAGGTAAACTTCCGGAGCCATAATGGCGCTGCCAAAGTTCATGACCACACCACCTTCGAGCTTTTCGAGGACTTTGGTGTAGTAGAGAAAATCCGTGTAGGAAGCTTTGCCCCAAGCCGCGCCATCGCAATTGGGATGCTCGTGTACGATGTCGGAGCCGATGCCTACATGGACGGTGAAAGGAATTCCCAGACGATATGCTGCGGCAAACAGGCTGTTTTCCTTGTGCGGAAAGTCGCCTTCAGAAATGGCTTTGCCGATAGCCTCGCCTGCGCCCATATTTTCTTTCACGCCAGCATTGACCACATCGTTGATGGAGCCTGTCTCTTGCCACAAACCGAACTGGCCGTTCTTGATGTAGCGGGCCACGGATTCGGTGGTCTCGCCAATGAGAGCGAACTCATAATCGTGAATAGCGCACGCGCCATTACCTGCGAGGCAGGAGATGTATCCTTGCTCCATGAGTTCGATGATGAACTTCTGTACGCCAGAGCGGATGACGTGAGCGCCCATCATGAGCACCACAGACGCGCCGGATTCCTTGGCCGCCTTGATGCGGTCTGCCGTCTCTTGCAGATTCGGGTGCACGCTCAAGGTCGCACGCGGTTCAGTGACGCAAGCCAACGTAAGGTCATGCTGTCGCTCATCGAGCGGCAGCACCTTCAGGCGGGATGTATCAAATCTTTCTGGCACGTTATTTCAACAGGGAGGTTACATGTTTCATGACAGCCTCACGAGAAACGGACTTCTTGTTGCCGATGATACCAACTGCAATGGCACCAACCACGTTGCCAAGGAAAGCGATTAACTCAGGCTTTACATCCAATGAGGCAGCGAGAGAAGCTACAGAGAAGAAGGCATCGCCGGAACCAATTTTATCCACGACTTTATGAGCAAAGGCGGGGACGAGAACTCCATGCCCTTCCTTGGTCTGAATGTAAGACCCTTTTTTACCTCGGGTGACAGCGACCGCAGACGCACCAATTTTTTCAAGAACGGTGGTGGTCAGAGGAATAACGCCAGTCTGCTTGTCACGAGTGTCGAGTCGCAGTTCTGGCTCGGCCAGACTCACGAAATCACAACGCCCATAACCGGAAATAGTATGGAAGCCACGGTTGCCCGCATTGGCCTGTGTATTAACGGCAAGGAACGGCGACCCAGCAAGGTCCTCGCGGCAGATGGGGCTGATACAGCCGTGACCGAAGTCGGCGGCCAACACGAGATCACTCTGACGCGCTTCTTCCATAAGAGCCTCACGGAAGACTTCGTCACGCTTGGGATCGAGACCGGAGTCATCCATGTGGTAAATCTCAAAAATCTTGGCCATGGAGTAGCCTTCAATATAGCGGCGCTTGCGAATGGTCGGAGCGTCTTTCTGATAGGCGAAATACGGTGTCACATTCGCGTTAAGATTCTCACGAATGAACTCTTCCTGAGTTTCTTTCTCGCCAAGGACCGTGAACATCTTCACGTCTTTGCAAAGATTGGAAAGGTGATTGGCGATAGCCAGAACACCGCCGGCAAAGAGATCGCCGTCCTGATGGCTGAACGCCATAACCGGCTCCTTGGAAGATGCTCCAAGCGGTGAGCAGTACTGATAGTCGTCCAAAATGGTATCACCAACGACCGTCACGGAAACATCAGCCATTTTATCGAGAACGTCACTGATTTCATCAATAGTGTAACGTTCACGGAACATGGCAAGATATTCCTGCACATCATCGGAAAAGGAGGAGAGAAAACGGTTAATCAAATTGGTAGAGCTGAACACGATCTCCTGAGTGAGTCGCATTTCGATACCCAGCTCCTTACAGACCTTGGCTTCCAGCTGCAGCTTGCCAGTGGGGTCGGAATCAATGGACTTGAAATCCGAGCCTTTGACGTACACATCAGGCTTGAGAAAATGCAGCAGATCTTCCGCTGTGGGAGTCTCAGTTACCGCCGCATAACTGACGATATCCTGAGAAGCCACGCCTTCGACGCGCAAGGTGTCGGTGAATGCGGGGCGATGCGGCCCTTTATCCACAAATTCGTCTGGCGTCACAGTAACAACGAGCACGTCCCCCATAGAGGCGGCCTGACGAAAGTAGCGAATATGGCCGATGTGCAGCAAATCGAATACGCCGTGACAATGCACCACGCGCTTTCCTTCAGCTTGGCACTTGGCAATGGTCTCAGCAAGTTGTTCGAGAGTCTGGATCTTGGAATCAAGAGGCATGTAGGTATCCTTCAAAAAACCATCTAACTGTATGTAATGGGTCCGGCAGTACATTCGGACCGAATAAGTCCACAATCAACGCACGCGCGTTATGTAAACACGAGTTCTTGCTCGAATGAATTATACTAAACAGTACGCCTGTGCAAACACAATATCATATTACTATGACACCCTGTAATCGTCTACAATATATGGATTAACGAAACAGGAAATACGGCCGACAAACGAATAGCATCGCCCTACGAACGTCTTCATTCCACCAAGAAGGCTTAACCAGCCTCAATAAAGACCAATTACGGCTTTTCAGCCCAAAGGATAAACACCGGATTCTGCGCCTTGAAACGAAGGTCACCAGCAAGAGAATCAGTAGCCGATGCCTGCAATTGCGTAACGCCAAAGTGCCACCCCAAAGACTGAAAATGATCTTTGGAAGCATGCAATGAATCGAGCAGAATTGAATGGACTACGATCCGCCCTCTCTCGCGAAGACGTTCGCACGCCACTTCAAGCAGCGAGGTGTCAGCATTGGCTGGACCACCAAGCCCACCGCCGATGAAAATTCGATCCGGTGTAGGCAAGTCCGGTAAACAGTCCGGCATGGAACCAAGAACGGTATCCACTAGCCATGCACCAGTCCGGCGAATATTTTCACGAATCATAGCAGCACGAGTCTTGTGGCGCTCCACGGCAAACACACGACCTCGGCGAGCCAGATGGGATGCCTCGATGGACACCGAACCACAGCCAGCCCCCAAATCCCACACCGTTGATTCCGGCTCCACATTGAGGTGAGCCAGCCCTGTCGCACGAACAGGGAGCTTGGTAATGAGATTCTTCTGATGCAGGTAAAAATGATCTGGAATACCCAATGTTAGCTTGATTTCCGGTGGGTACTGGCGCTCAAGAATGACGAGATTGAGATCGGCGAATTCCATCCCCCAGGTTTCAGGCAGGGCCAAGGGGCGAATCTGCTCCTCTGGGCTTCCCAAATCCTCCAGAACGGTCATGGAAAAACAGTCGGCACCACGTTCCAACAAGGCGCGGGCAATTTCCGCAGGCGTGTTAACACCATCGGTATACACCGCGATCAGGTCAGCATGGACCAAAGCGGCATACAGCGGAGAGAAATCATCACGCCCGTGAAGGGAAACGAAATCCATTTCCTGCCATGGCAAGCCCAAGCGGGATGCCGCAATCTGCATGGTGGACACATTGGGTTCCACACGCAGATTTTCACGACCAAATTCTTCGCCAAGTCGCTTGCCGATACCAAAGAAAAGCGGGTCGCCATCTGCGAGGACTACCACTTTCTGCCCTTCTTCAGATGCCTCGCGAACACGCTCCAGAACGGGCTGAAGCGGAGCGGTAATTGGAAGCTTCTCTACGTCCGATTTCAATTGTCCATCCGGGCACATAGCGAGAAGTCGTTTACCGCCGACAACGATATCAGCATGAGCGAGAATTTCTCGCGCATAAGGCGTGATATCGAGAGATCCGGGATACATCCCGATGATATTGATTGGTTCCATGATCACCATGGGAGGCAATGTAAACGAAACCGGAAAAAGGGGAAAGAAGAATACGCCGAACTATGAAAACAAGCGGAGAAGGTTTTCACTTTATTGCATTTATGATATGGGGAGACTAACCAGTGCAAGCTGCGCCCTGCAGCACACGCAAGGAGGGGATATGCAATTTTTCCTGGATACGGCCAATCTCGACCAGATACGCGAAGTCAAAGAACTCGGCCTGCTTGACGGCGTAACCACCAATCCCACACTGATGTCGCGCGAAGGCGGAGACTGGCGCGAACAGGCCGCACTTATTTGTGAAATGGTAGACGGCCCAGTGAGCCTTGAAGTCATCGGAACCACCCGCGAAGAGATGATCAAGGAAGCCAAAGATCTCGTTTCATTCGGCGACAATGTTGTGGTCAAGATTCCCATGATCGCAGAAGGCCTCAAGGCACTCAAGGAACTGCGGGAACGCGAAATCAAAACAAACGTGACGCTGGTATTTTCTCCAGCGCAGGCATTGCTGGCCGCCAAGCTCGGTGCCGCATACGTCTCTCCATTTGTTGGCAGATTAGACGCCGTAAGCCAAAGCGGAATGGAAGGCGTGGATCAGATGCGTACCATGTTCGACAACTACGGCTACACCACCAAAATCCTCGTTGCCAGCGTCAGGCACCCCATGCACGTTTTAGAGAGTGGACTGATCGGTGCAGACGTCATCACACTGCCATACTCCACCATCATGCAGCTCATGAAGCACCCCATGACCGACAATGGTCTGGCCGCATTTCTGGCTGACTGGGAAGCATTCCAAAACGAAAAGTAATCACAAAGAGGCCTTCGGCACCAACGTCGGGGGCCTCTCTATTTTCCCTGCATCCGCAATTTCCACTTCTTCGCTTCATCCCAATTAAACCCGCCCGGCACACACGGCCAGATGGAATTATTCTGGTACAGTGGTTCTGTATCTATTGGATACTCAGAAGCGTCCACCGCCTCCGAAAACATAGGACTGCCGGGGATGGGCGTATAATGAGTAAGATGCGGGCGGAATCCGAATGACCGAACATGGTCGATAGATTGCTGTATGTTGGCGAGATTCTGATTTGGAAGCCCAAAGAGAATATAAACGCCGACATCGTCGAGATTGTAACCAGCTTCAACGAGATTGCGCGCTCCGTCTTCCCATTGCTGCCGAGTGAGCTTGACGTCATCTCGATTATCAAAATCCATAGTCTCCAAACCCAGCCGAACAGTGTGCATGCCTGCATTTTTTAAACGCTGACACACCTCTCTCGTAAGCCGAGATATGTGCATGGCGTTGGGTGTATGCAAACGCACACCAAGTGGTTCGATGGAATCCATCACAGGCCAGAGCCAGCGTTTCGGATTCACGAGCAGTGCGTCGTCAAAAAAAGCGAAGTCTCGAACTCCCCGCTCATACTCTGATTGTATGGCCCCTATGATCTGAGTGGGTGCCCCCTGCTTAAAATCAGGATACAAGGCGTGACTAGCGCAATACGCGCAAGAGAATGGACAACCTCGCGAGCCTAGAATCGGTGCGTGCGTCGGCTCATTGTAAAGATCAAGAGCCAGCCCCATCCCTGCGTTTTCTGGCAAGGCAGGCACAGGTCGTCCCATTAAATCCCAGACAGCATCCCAGTTCGCAGGCAACTCCAACGAGCCTACGGAAACATGATCTGCATTGGCATGTTCACGAGCGTGATCCGTGCAAAGAGTGGCGTAGGTTCCGCCTAAAGTACGTGGCGTATCCGGCCACAGCTCCGCCGCAATATCGAGAATCTCCAGCGCCCCGGGATACCAGTAGGTCATGATGGATGTGACCATGACCAAATCAGGCGCTGGATCAAGGGCGGTCAAAGCTTCTTTCACCGCGCCCCGAGAATGCCCATATCGGCTGTAACGACGGTCCATGAATGACAGTGCGCCAGGCAGCGGCAGTTCTTCCTTGGGATAATGCCCGGCATTATATTTATTGGGCTTGGGCCAGGAGACGTCTTCCCATGTCCGGTCCAGACAATCCATGAGAGCGACCTGTGCTCCACCGCTACGAAGCATATCCAGACAGGCGAGTAATCCCACCGGGCGGGACCAGAGATTGAAAGCGGCAAAATCGAAGATCCACGGATTGATCCCGAGAACTCGTGGCCCCTCGGCGTCACCAGACCAAGGGATATGAGGGAAAGAAGGACGGCTCACTTACATGAAACGGTTCAAAAGGTTCAAACCTATAGAAACCGCGAGCAGAACAACAATGAGGAGAAGGAGCACATTAGTCGTCTTATTACGACGTGCCACACGCTCAGTCTTGGACTTGGTAAACATGCCTGCAATCAAAAAGACGAGACCAAGAATAACTATGAGTTTAAGAAGTATGCCCATGGAGTGCTCTATTTAGTGATCCAGATAATACCGCACTGTCGTCCGGTTTCTTTGACTGGCGCGGCGCAAGCGCGGCGGTAAGAGAAAAAAGTATCATCCTGCCCCATGGTACAAAGATCCATTCCGAATATTTGCTTCTCCGGCAGTCCCACTTCCATAAGCTGATCGCGGGTCATTCGCCACAAATTCACCATCTTGGTGGCAGAGTCAAAATACTGCTTGAAGCCCGGGCCAAAGTCCGTATCGAAATTAACGAATTCTGCCGCATCCGGGCCTAGACTGGGACCACGCACGGCGTACAAATCCTGCGGATCAAGATCATACTGCTCACAAAATCGCTGGATGCCGGAAATGAGAAATTTAATTTTATTGCCACGCCAACCAACATGAAACCCCGCCACATGCTTGCCGGATCGATGGGCAATCAGCACGGGCTGGCAATCTGCCGTTTTGACAACCAGCCCAACACCAGTGGCCGTTGTCGCCATGCCATCGCCTTCAATTCCAGCAACGATCTCCGGCTCCATGGGAGCAGGGTCAAAATGCATGACATCGCCGTGAATCTGCTTGCACTCACACCAGCCATTTAATTCCAGACGGTCATGAATGAGTCGACGATTCTGTTTCACAGCCTCAGCATCATCGCCCACCTCAAAAGAGAGATTGGAAGAATCGTGTGGAGGCTCAGACACCCCACCGCGTCGAGAGGTAAAAGCGCATTTCACGCCGGGAATATCAGCAAATTCAAATGGGAAAAACGCTATGGCCGCCATAGTTCCTCTTCGGTGCAGACAACATCAACCGCCATATCCCAAGGCTCAATGGGCAGTTCATCCACTAACTGAAATGTATATCCAAGGCCAATGGTCAGGGTGTCACCCATCCCTTCGGTCGAAAGCAAACGATCATAATAACCGCCACCAAAACCAAGTCGATAGCCACGTCTGTCAAAACAGACACCGGGAATAATCGACAAATCAGGGCAACACATATCCACAGGCGGGCATTTATCAGAATCCGGCTCCATGATCGAAAATGGTCCGGGGGTAAGCTCATCTTCACACACCGCACAGGCGATATCCATCTCACCCGGCGCATCTGGCCGACAACGCGGCATCAACACAGTGCTGCCACGATCCCACAACTCATTGATCAACGGGCGCACGTCCAGCTCACCCTTGATAGGCCAGTAGATAAGCACCTCTTTGGCGCTCTTCCATTCATACAAAGAACGGATGAGTTCCAAAGCGCCCTGACTTCCAGCCACGACTTCATCCACCGGCAATGCTGCGCGGCGAGCAATGAGTTCCTTACGAAGGAGTTTCTTGTCCGTTTCAACCATGCGAGGAGTCTACCACGCCGCCCCTCGACAATCCAGTCAGACATGGAACATGCCTTGCATCCATCCAAAACGGCAGAATATACCATTCAGGGAGGACCCATGGAACATGCTATAAATTTCTTGAACAAACTACGCTCTCAGCCCGGATACGAAGTGCTGTTTAATGATGTGACAGGCTTCTTACATGTAGAAGAGGGCTGCGCCCTTTGTGCCATGGCAGCAGGAGGTTCCGGCGAAGGTGCGGTCGTGGAGATCGGCAGTTACCGAGGACGATCCACCTGCTTTCTCGCATTTGGCCTACAAATTCGAGGTGACGGCATCGTTCACGCCGTAGACCATTTCCAAGGCTCTCCCGAGCATCAGGAAGGCAAGCCTCTGGCTGACGAATTCCTCCTTCGCGATGGTTCGCTGCTGCCCATTTTCACAGAAAACCTCAAGCGCAATGGCCTCGATGAACTGGTCACGCCAATCGTTTCTTCTTCCGTTGCCGCAGCCGAGCAATGGGACGGCTCACCCGTCCGTCTACTTTTCATTGATGGAGATCATTCCTACAAGGCAACCCGCGCGGATTTCGAAGCATGGGAAAAATTCATTCCCGTAGGCGGATTCGTGGCATTTCACGATGTGAACGACACATGGCCCGGAGTACAACGATTCTTCCGAGACCTCGTGGAACTGGATGCATGGACATTGAAGCTCGTGGCAAACAGTCTTTGTATTGTGCAGCGGGTTAAGTAGTAAGGGCTAGGAAGCGCCTTCTCCCCTTCCCACCCTCCGCCAATATCCCCGCTTGGTTTTCCGCGCATCTTGTTTTATCCTCCCCGCTGCACCGATAAAACTACCCCGCGCTGGAGAACCAATGCCCGCGAATATTTTAGTCCTCGACGACGAAAAAAACTACCTCCTCATCCTGGAATCCATTCTGGAAGACGAGGGATATAGTGTCACCACGCTGTCCGACCCGGAAATGGGCTTGGCCTATCTGGAAGATTCCGAAGTGGATATTGTCCTTACAGATATGAAGATGCCCAAACTGACCGGGCAGGATGTGCTGGAGCATTGCAAGAAAAACTACCCGCATATCCCCGTATTGATCATGACCGCCTTCGGCTCCATTGAAGCCGCCGTTGAGGCCATGCGCATTGGTGCCTTTGACTTCATCACCAAACCATTTGCCAACGAAGAGCTTCTGCTCTCCATCTCCAAGGCTGACCAGTTCGCCAGCACACAGCAAGAAAACATTCGCCTGAAACGAGAGATTCGTGATCGCTACTCCAAAGGATCAATCATCGCTCGTGGCAAGGGAATGCAGCAGGTAATGGACATGGTGGACCGCGCGGCTCCTTCCAAATCCACCGTGCTGATTCTGGGTGAATCTGGCACTGGTAAGGAACTCATTGCCCGTTCGATTCACACCTCTTCGCCACGCCGTGATGAGCCGTTCGTGACGGTCAACTGCATGGCGCTGAACCCTGGCGTCCTTGAATCTGAACTGTTCGGTCACGAAAAAGGTTCGTTCACAGGTGCTACGGCCATGCGCAAAGGTCGCTTTGAGCAGGCCAATAAAGGCACACTTTTCCTTGATGAGATCGGCGAACTCAGCCCTGAATTACAGGTCAAACTGTTGCGCGTTTTACAGGAACATCAGGTAGAGCGCGTGGGCGGAGGAGAAACCTTTGATGTGGATATCCGCATCGTTGCCGCCACCAACAAAAACTTGCAGGAAGCTGTGAGCAAAGGCGAGTTCCGCGAGGACTTGTTCTACCGCCTCAATGTCGTTTCCATTTTCATGCCGCCACTTCGCGAACGCCGTGAGGACGTTCCGCTTTTGGCCGCCCACTTTCTGGAGAAATACACCAAAGAAAATCAGGTGGAGATTACCGGATTTACAGGCGCAGCCATGGATTACATGACCGCCTACGAATGGCCGGGCAATGTTCGCCAGTTGGAAAACGTCGTTGAGCGCTGCACCGTACTGGCACGCAATGACACCATTGACGCTGACGACCTGCCGCCCGAGATCAAGGATGAGGAAGCGCAGTTCAAATCCGCTGTCGATCTGCTGCCAAGCAAGCTGAATCTTGCTGAAACCATGGACAAAATCGAAGGCGCATTGGTCAAACGAGCTCTGGTCAAAACAGAATTTGTTCAGGTCAAAGCAGCAGAAATGCTCGGCCTGTCCAAATCCAATTTACAGTACAAACTCAAAAAATACGCATTAGCCGGAAAAGCAAAATAAATGTTCTTACTCGACGCTCCCTACGCGTCCGACTTCCTCAAGGAGTCGGTTCGCTCTCTTGGCATTCCCGTTCTCGACACCCCCAACGCCCGCACGATGGCCGGGGATGTCCCGCTGAATTTCATTGATGAGATCGACTTCGCAGCCCGCATGGGCGCAGGCGAACGCGTGCTCGCCAACTCTGAGAACGCACTCGAAGCGATCTACAAATGCGGTTGTCAGCCTGACCTCGCCCGGCAGATAGACATCTGTAAGGACAAGGCCCTCTTCCGCGAGACCGTCAAGGATATTCACCCGGATTATACCTTCATGCGCTGCACGCCCGAAGACATGGCGGACCTCGACATCTCTCACATGAGTTGCCCGTTCATAGTCAAGCCCGCACGCGGCTTCTTCAGTCTTGGTGTACACGTGGTTAACGATCACGCCGAGTGGCCCACCACAGTCGAAAAAATCAAGGCCGAACGCGATGCCATGAATGAAGAATACCCGCAGGCCGTAGTGGACAGCGGACAGTTTATCATCGAGGCAGGCATCGAGGGCGACGAGTACGCCATTGACGTTTACTACGACGAAGACGGCACTCCTGTGATCAGCAACATCCTTCTGCACCATTTCATTTCCGCAGAAGATGTGTCCGACCGCTTCTACTACACCTCAGTCGCGATCATCGAACAATGGCTTGAGCCATTCACCAAGTACACCGCGCAAGTCGGCAAGGCCTGCAATTTCCGCAATTTCCCCATCCATCTGGAAGTGCGTGTCGACGAGTCTGGAAACATCCTGCCCATCGAAGCCAACCCGCTTCGATTCGCCGGCTGGTGTGTAGCAGACGTCACCCATCACGCATGGGGATTCAATCCGTACGAATACTTTTTCCAGAACAAGCGTCCCGACTGGCCCGCTATCCTTGCAGGCAAAGAAGACACCGCCTGCGGCATGGTCATCGGAGATGTGCCGCCAACCATTGATCGCACTCAAATCGAATCCATCGACTACGACGGATTCACCGCCATGTTCGACACCGTGCTTGAGCTGCGCAAAATCGACTACAAAGCATACCCGGTATTCGGTTTCGCCTTCATCCAAATGACACTCGCCGGAGTCGAAGAAGTAAAGCCCAAGCTGGTAGAAGATTTTGGCCGATTTATTTCGATGAAATAACAGGGAGTTGGAAAGCCACCTTCGAACATTTCAGTTAGAGTGCTAGCGCCTGTTGGGAACGCAGACTCTTCCTTCGGGCATATCACGGCAGATGCCGGGGAGAGTGCCGCGTGGGGTGTTGATTGTGCACTTGCTGCCTTGCGGGGTGTTGTTGCACGCTTCAAACGCTTCAGGAGGTGGGCCTCCTTGATGCATTCCACTTCCACTGCTCTGGCCTCTCTGCCCGGAATTGGATTGCATATTCGGGTTGCCTCGACCTCCCTGCCAGGTGGGGATTCGCTTGTAGGGTGGCTCGTAATATTCAACACCGCCCCCTGAGACGCAACGGGCATAGTTGTAGATGCGGATGTCATCGCCCTGTGGGCCATGGCCGCCTGCCCATCGTGATGGATCTCCGGATTTCGGGTCACTTCTCTGTGCGCCAGCGCCATGAACATCGAGGAAGCGTTTGGCAGTGTTGCTACGTGGCGGGGCAAAGTAACCCATGGCTCGACCAAAGGCGACATACACTGCATGGCTTGGTTTTGGCCCATCAAGATGCGTAGTGGAAGTCCAAAAATAGGATTCGATTTTGGTCATGGAAAACTTGGGATCTATTGCAGCCGAATTGGTCTTGGTCGGACTGCGCTTGTAATCGACAATGGATTGCAATTCCTTGGCACTCGGTAACCGCCAATCCGAACGTCCGCCCAGCTTCAAGTTTTCACAATAGCTTAACGCCTGCTCCCAGTCGTACGTTTTTTTGCTGTCAGCCTGCTGCCATGTCAGCCCCGTAGCCGTGTCCATAATCGTGCCGTCGTTGCTGCGTACAAAGGCATTATCGCCATATGAAGAATTACCACGCACATAGCGGATGTATTTTCTGTTCTGCTTGCGGCGATGCTTCGTACCGTATCCTTTGATGCGGCCATCCGCGAAATTAACGCCAAATACGGTCTTGTTGCCGCCCATGGTTGTCCCTTTGTACAGGGTAGAAGACCAGTCCTGACAATCAATAAGACGCTCACCAGCTCTTGTATTTCCATACGCAAATTCAAAATATCGGGTGTTGATAAATGGAGTCGAAGCCTTCTCTGTAGGTTGTCCCCATCCATTAAAGTCCATGAGTGAATATAGTTCCTTGATGGTGGGCGCACGCCAATCAGTATAGCCGCCAACACGGCAATCCTCAGCTTCATCCACGGCATTGGCCCATGATTTCTTCTCGCCACGAGCTTGTACCCACATGAGGCCCGTGACCAGATCGGTAATCGTGCCGTCGCCATTATCTTTATAGGTAGCCTTATTCCCTTTATACTGCGCATCCTGTCCGTTGAAATTCTCGCCAGGCTCAGGACAACCAGTCTGCCGCATATTATTGAAACACGCATTCTGCCCCGTATCCACGATAGGATAGGAAAGGCCATACGCCTGCCCTGCAGCAAGGCAGAGAATCGCAATCACAAAAATAACTTTTCTTTTCATCATATGATTCACCCTTTCCCTATCACAACGCAAAAGCAGAACATCGGTTTACATACGATTACCATAAAAAAGCAGAGAGCCATCTTTCCGAGAAAGGCACATAAAAAAACGCCTCGCACAAACCTGCGAAGCGCTACAAAAAGTTTAGGAAAGGGGAAGGGGAATAACCTTTACAAAGGTTTTCCCCCTTCCCTTCCCCCAGTCTTATTCTAAAGTAATCTACTCGCGATCTCTTTAGCGGCTTTGCGTCCTGCGCCCATGGCGGAGATGACGGTGGCTGCCCCAGTGACGATATCGCCACCTGCGAACACGTTGGGGATAGAGGTCTCACCAGTTTCGGCGTTGGCCTCGATGTACCCCCACTTGTTGAGTGTCAGATCGGGCGTGGCTTCGAGTAATATCGGATTTGGCCGGGTGCCGACCGCGATGATCGCCATGTCGCATGGCAATTGCTCGGTTGCGCCTTCGATACAGACGGGTGAACAACGACCGGAATCATCAGGCTCGCCAAGCTCCATCTTTTGAACAGTCATGGCCTTGAGCCGACCTTGATTGTCTCCGTGGAAGGAGGCAGGGCCGCACAGACAGCGCAGCTTGATGCCTTCTTCGACGGCATGTTCGATCTCTTCCTGACGTGCAGGCATTTCGTCTTCACTGCGTCGATAGACGATGGAAACTTCTTCGGCTCCCATACGGAGGGCGGTACGGGCGGCATCCATGGCTACGTTACCTGCTCCGAGAACCGCCACACGGCGTGCACGATAGGCGGGGGTGTCGTAGTTGGGGAATTCGTAGGCCCGGCCGAGATTGACTCGGGTGAGATATTCGTTGGCAGAAAATACGCCGACCAAGTTCTCGCCGGGGACACCGAGGAAACGTGGAAGTCCGGCACCAACACCGATGAAGATGGCGCCGTATCCATCGTCGAGCATATCTTGGATAGTAATGGTCTGACCGCCAACCCAGTTGGGGTGGAAGTTCACACCGAGTTCCTTGAGTCCATTCAACTCACGGGAGACGACGGTCTTGGGCAGACGAAATTCCGGGATGCCGTAGATGAGCACACCGCCGGGTTCGTGTAGTGCTTCGAAAACATCGACTTTGATACCGCGTCCGGCCAGATAGCCAGCCACGGTGAGTGAGGATGGACCAGCGCCGATGCAGGCAACTTTGAGGTCCTCTCGTTCCAAGGCACAGGTGTCGAGATCGGTGACTTCTTCGCAGGCGGATTCCGCAGCGTAGGTGTCGGCCACGTAGCGTTCCAGACGGCCAATGGCCACAGGCTCGTGTTTTTTACCGAGAATACATTTCCCTTCGCACTGGGTTTCCTGCGGGCAAACACGACCACAGACAGCGGGCAGGGAGTTGGTTTTGCGGATGATGCGATAAGCTTCGTGCAGATCGTCATCATCCGCAAGGGCAGCGATAAAACCCTTGATGTCGATGTTGACCGGACAGCCATCCTGACACAGAGGCTTTTTGCATTGCAGGCAACGCTCGGCTTCGACGATGGCTTGCTCGCGGGTATAGCCAAGGGCTACTTCTTCAAAGTTTTTACCTCGTGCCAGTGCATCCTGATGAGGCATGGGGGTGCGGCCGCGGACTTTCTTTTTCTTTTTATCAACCATTGCACTGACACTCCTTGCTGAACAATTCCATGGATTCTTCTTCCTGCTGCTTGAACTGCCACAGGCGTGTCTTGAGCTCAGTGAAGTCGACCTGATGGCCATCGAATTCCGGGCCATCAACGCAGGCGAAGAGTGTTTCACCGCCGATGGTGCAGCGACAGGCTCCACACATACCGATGCCATCTACCATAATGGAATTGAGCGATACGGTGGTTTTGGTCTGGGTCGGCAGAGTGACGCGGCAAACCGCTTCCATCATGGGAACCGGGCCGATGGCAACGACTTCGGCTATCTCGTCTTCGGTATCGATGATGTCCTGCAGGATTTCAGTGACGAATCCTTTGTGGCCTTCGGAGCCATCATCTGTGGCGATGCGGAGTTCCGGGCAGAAGGAAGAAAGTTCGGAGCAGAAGAGGAGTAGGTCCTTGGAGCGTGCACCGACAATGGCGATGACGCGATTGCCTGCTTCCACATGGCCCTTGGCGATATGATGCATGGCTGCGATGCCGGTTCCGCCGCCTACACAGACCACGGTGCCTGATTTTTCGATGTGCGTGGGCTTACCGAGCGGGCCACATACGTCGAGGAATTCGCCGCCTTGTTCCAGAGTGTTCATTTCAGCGGTGGTCTTGCCTACCACGAGATAAACGATGGTGATGGTGCCGTTTTTCTTGTCGCAATCAGCGATGGTCAGCGGGATTCGCTCGCCAGTCTCGCTGGTCCGGAGCATGACAAAGTTGCCGGGCTTCGCCTTTTTGGCGATCTGTGGCGCGTCGATCACCATCATGGTGGTCTGGCCCGGAATCAGTTCCTCTTTCCTTAGAATCGTATAACCCATTCGAAACCTTCCGAAGTAAGAAATTCTCTCTCGTTGCCGTAGGAAAACCAAAAGAAATTCGGCAGTCTGGCCCACCTCATTATACTTTCCAAGGGCGGGTTGTCAAAAATGATTGAATTCCGTATAGTTTATATTCGACTGACTTAGGTTGGATTTGCCAATTCCCAAGGAAGGGAAGCGGAAAACCACGGGTCCCTCAGGAATGAGCGTGCTCATTTTGTCGACGGTACGATTGCTGCGTTGCTTCAAAACAATAAAATCCTCGCGTATTAAGAATACGCTTCGGCCTTGATTGTTTTTCGCGCCTTACTCGTACCATTCTCGCCAAAATGAGGGGGTAAAACCCCTTAGAGCATAGGGATGGCCGGGCTGCGATGTAACGCGCCACGGCCCTTTTTTGTGCAAAAAAAAGGGCGGGCGGGACACCGCTGAAAAGACATAGTTTCATTTCGTTGCCTGTTTCTCATGGAATGGTGGCGAGTTGCGGAAATCATAGATGCGTATGGGGATACGCGTAAGTCTGTGGCTGATGTGTGGAGCGTTTTGTGTTTTTTCGATAGCCGTAGGGGGGAAGCGTGAGAATTAATTCGCACGCCTCAGAGCAATATCGCAAGAATCTGTCGGCTGAGAAGCCGCGAGAGAAGAAGAACACCGAGCCGCAGGCCCGTGTGGAGTCAACGACGTTTGGCTTCCGTCTGGGTAAGCTTGGCGTCGAGTTCTCTTCGCAGAAGACGGTGCTCGACCCCTCGTTGTCTCGTGATGTTCGTGAAAAGCGCGAACAGGCTCAGGCTTTTCGTGCTGAAGCCGAAGTGGAAACGTTGCGTGCCAAGGTTGGTGCGGAAGGAGCGGCGTATCGCGAACGAGATGTTGCGCCGAATCAGTCGAAGAAGCCCTCAATCAATCACGTCAAGAACGCCATGACTGCGTATGCTCGTAGCTCCCAAAAGATACTACCGCCACCAGGCAATATGCTGGCAGCGGTAGTGTAGTTGTTCGTATCTGAGAAAAAATTATGCGACTTGAGATGAGCCATCGGAAGCAGCGGTAGCTCCTTTCAATTCAACGCCACTCTGTGCGAGGGCTGCCAGCATGCTGCGTCTTTTGAGTTCGGAGATAAGCTTCAGGTAGAAGGCACGCTGAATACCGTCTTCGGTGAGCATGATAGTAGGCTGGGTCATGAAGATACCGGATTTCTCCATTTCTTCGAGCGCGCCGGGACCGTAGGTCCTCGGAAAAAACCGCTCCATGCCGCCTTTGATGAACTTGGTGATGCATTCATCGACCAGTGAAATACTCTTCATTACTCGCTTCCCCTTATAATTGCTCAAAATCAGTCACGACATTTACTAGAGAAAGTCGGGAATAGCAATGGGGAAGAGGGCGAATTTTGCGATTTATAATAAATATACACATGACAACCTAGTAGCATCTCTGCAAAAAAACTGTATCGAATGTTGTCATTTTTAGGCTGGAGGCGCAGCCAGTCAATCGTTACGGGAAGCGCTCTTTCTTGCCCTGCTCCCAACCATCTGCTACCACTGCGGTGCCTTTGGCAAACGAGAAAATAATGATAAAAACATCCATACCCGTATTTTGTTACCACAACGTCAGTGACGTCGATGGTCATACCCCAGAACGTTTTTGCGAACATCTGGACGCTATTACTGACGCAGGGTTTCGTACTATCTCAGGTCGCGAACTCCTCGCTGTGACGCGTGGCGAGATGCAGGCTCCGCCCAAGTCCGTAGTCCTTACGTTTGATGATGGGCATATATCCAATTGGCTCACAGTGGTGCCGGAGCTTGCCAAACGCAATATGACCGGGACCTTCTTCGCACTCACGGATTTCACTGTTCCCGGAACAGTTCGCTCTTTCGAGAATGCTCCAGCCATGGAAACAATGCCTGAGGCGTTCAAAGCAGCACTTCAGGGGCAGGAATATTCGCAGTTCATCAATGAAGGCGAGATCAAGGCCATGGTCAACCAGGGAATGGAAGTTTTCTCTCATGGCTGTAGACATCAGGGAACTTTCCGCACCATGCGCCCCTATGCCCTCATGGGGCAAAAGGGAGCGCGTTGGACCGCATGGTCTATCTATGAAGGATATGATCCGAAATACCCTACCTTTGATGACGCCAGTGGCTATGTTTACAATGGCTTCTGGCCGAAGTTCGATGGCGAAGATCAACCTCGCTTTGTGCAGCGCACTACGCAAGAACGTTTGCTCATGTGCCATCGTGACTTTTCTCAGAGCTTCGAGCGCATGCGGGAGCTCAACGGGTATGACGAACAGCTTTTTTGCTGGCCGTGGGGTCAATTCTCCGAGGATGCCGAAGCTGAACTGAAGAAGGCTGGTTATGTGGGAGCCTTCACTTTGGAGCGCTGGTCCAATACGAAAGGAACCAATCCGTTCCGTCTCAATCGCCTCGGCGTAGGACGTCCCAAGACCGGGAAATGGGTTCAGTCCCGACTTAAAATGTACGGCACTGATCCGGCGGCCCGCGTATTTTTCAAGCTTCACCGCAAGCGCCCCGAAGTGCAACGAGTCCTCTATGCCACCGACTCAGTCCGCCTCTCTGGTGGCAGCCAGCAGATGATCAATAACATCAAAGCAATGGCTGACATGGGCGTTAAAGTTTACGCCATGCTCACCCCGGAGTCCCCTTTGGTGGGAGCCTTGGATGGTGTGGATGTTAAGATTATTCCCTTTGCCGGGTTCAAGGAATATTTCAAGGCTGGAACGTTTCTGAAGCAACTCGTTCGTGATGAAGAGATCGACGTGGTGCATACTTTTCACAATCGCGCTTACAAAGCGGGCGTATTAGCTCGGATGATGGGCGCCAAGTGCAAGCTCTTCATCAATCGCGGTGTTATCTCTCGGCCCAATGACGTTTTCTTTCTCTGGACCGCGCTGGCGAGTGGCGTGATTTGCAATTCCGACCAATGCGCACAGGTGCTCAAAAAGCATCGCGTCATGAAGAGCCGTCTTAACGTGGTATACAATGCGTATTCTGGACCGGATTTCGGCGATCCCAAACCGCGTAAAAAACGTGGTGCCCGGTTCCTTTATGTGGGGAATGGCGCGGAGATCAAAGGCTTTGATGTGTACCTCAAGGCTGCTGCGAAATTCTGTGAGTCCGGCGATTGTCGTGATGTGGAATTTGTCGCTGCCGGAGTGCGCGAGAACGAAATGGAGCGCTTTGAACATTGCCTGACTCCTGCACTAAAAGAGCGGCTTCGCATTACCGGAGAGTTGCCTCACGCGGAAGTACTGGAAGAGATGCAATTCGCCGATGTGCTGTGTGTGACCTCTCGCAAAGAGAGCTTTCCCAACACCCTCTTGGAAGGTTTCAGCCTCGGCCTGCCCGCAGTCTGTACCTCGGTTGGCGGTATCCCGGAACTCTGCCACGATGGCGTAAATGGCTTCCTTTGCCCGGATGAAGGCGCTGATTGTATTGCGGAAAAAATGCGTTTGCTCGCAGGTGATCCTGCCGCTCGTTATACCATGGGCAGGGCTGGTCGTGAGGTGGTGAAGAAGCTCCTCACTCCTGAAGCCAAAGGCCGAAATCTCATGCGGGTTTACATGGGCGAACAGCTCAATGAACCGCTGCCCATACAGGATGTAGCTGCCGGACTGGCATTGGAAGGAAACCCTTACGATGACTGCGACTGTTAGCCCACTCACGGATTTCTGGCAGAGCCTGCCGGAAGAGCTCAAGGTAAAGCTGCGTCTCGGCTTTACTGGCAAACGCCATCTTCTTGATATCGCTGGCTGGTGCTTGCGCTCTGGCAATCCTACACTCATGCCCATCGCTGCTGATGCTATTCAGATCGCCTTTGGCGAAAATCCGCTCGACGGTGAAATGGCCCACGAACTGCTCGGCCATGAGCCTATTCGTGCCATGTTGCCCGATGACACTGTTGCCGCGCTGACTGCGGTAGCTCAAGGCTGGCGCAGGCCGGAGAATCTAGGATACTTTGAGCGTCTGTTGGGCAAACGCGATTTTGCCAAAATCAAACATTTCATCGAACAATCCATAGCCAAGGATGCCGATAATCTTTTCTGGCGAGAGCAAGCTGTAGCCTTCGGGCTTATGGATAATGATGTGGAGTGGACTCGCGATCGCTTGGACTTTGCGGCTCCCGATGATTTGAAGCCATCCATGATTAATCTATCTGCCCGTCTGGATCGATTGCAGGGGCAGTGTAGTGACGCGGCTCGTCTTGCTCAGGGCCTGGGATCAACTTTCGGGAAGGCGTATCCCGCAATGCAGGTAGGATTGTGTCTTTTGGAGGACGATGATCCTGCTGCCGCCAATTTCATGTTGCTCGAAGCGTTGACGCAAACTCCATGGAACACGAGCCTGTTACTTCGTGTTCATGACCTCCTCGCCGGATGGGACAAGGCGCAGGAAGCCTTGCACGGCTCCGTGGCGATCCTGCTTTACTCGTGGAATAAATCCATTGAACTAGACGCCACCCTGCGTACTCTTTTCGCATCCGAACTTTCCAATGCATCCCTGTTTATTCTCGATAATGGTTCAACGGATGAAACTGCTGACATCCTCACTTCATGGCAATCTCGTTTTGACAGCAAACTTGGAGATGGGCGGTTCACTGTGGTGACACTCCCGGTCAATGTGGGCGCGCCTGCTGCACGTAATTGGTTGATGCATCTTGAGGCGGTCAAACAGCACGATTATATCTGCTACCTCGATGATGATGTAGAGCTGCCATCAGACTGGCTATTCCGTCTCGGAGCGGCTGTCCGCTATTATCCTGATGCTGGAGTCTGGGGCTGCCGCGTGGTGGACCACGCTAATCCTGCATTCATTCAGAGCGCTGATAGCCATTTACTTGTCGAGAATGATGGTACGCCTGTCGATCTTTCCAACGTAGCACCCAATCCATTCCGTTTATCTGACCTGCATATTCAATCTCTCGATTCCGGTCTCTTTAACATGCTGCGTCCCTGTGCATCGGTCACAGGCTGCTGCCATCTTTTCCGCACGGAAAAACTGCTGGAGTCCGGCGATTTCGCTATCCACCTTTCCCCGTCCCAATATGATGATTGGGAGCATGATCTTCGGCTCTGTGAATCTGGTGATTTTGCTGTCTATCAGGGCCATCTTGCTATTCTGCACAAAAAACGCACCGGCGCTGCCTCTCGTATATCCATGCAGGAGCAGGGCAACGCGCTAGGTAACAAGTACAAGATGCAAACCATGCACGAGCGTCAAGATATTGTTGCAGCCATGGATGCTGAGCAAGCGTTGTTAGAGCAGGATCTCCTGCAAAAGATTCGTGTGATTGAACGCGTGGTGACTGGATAACAGACCGTATTACGTGGTCTGTTTAATCGGTAGTGGAAAGGCTAAACTTCGACGCCTTGTTTTTTATATTCATTCAGCTTGTTTCTCAGTGTACGCACGGAAATTCCGAGCAGCTCGGCTGCGCGGGTACGGTTTCCTGTGGTCTCTTCAAGGCTCTTGAGAATGAGTCGTTTTTCCATCTCATGAATAGGCATGACTGAAAGCGCTTCGGAAGCGGTGGTTGGCGGGGCAGCAGATTCTACGGCCTGCTGGTCGGCGTCTACTGTGGCGATGTCGTCAGGCATCCACTGGTCGCCACCCATGAGGAAATGCTTGGGCTGGATCGGGCCTTGTCCGGCAAGAAGGACGGCGCGTTCCATGAGATTCTGAAGCTCACGCACGTTACCGGGCCATTCGTAATCCATGAGCCATTTCTTGGCTTCTTCGGTGAAGACGAGTTGGGCTAAGCCGTAGGTGGCGGTAAATTTGTTGGTAAAAAACTCAGCCAGAGTGATCACATCGTCACCACGTTCTGCCAATGCAGGGAGTTGCAGTGGGATGACATTGAGTCGGTAGAATAAATCCTGTCGGAACTTACCTTCGGCTACCGTGCCTTCAATATTGCGGTTGGTGGTGGCAAGAACACGAACATCTACATTGACGGTTTCGACACCGCCTACGCGATCGAATTCGGATTCTTGCAGCACGCGCAAAAGCTTGGCCTGCAGGCCGAGGTCCATCTCCGTGATTTCGTCCAGAAGAATGGTGCCGCCGTTGGCAAGTTCGAATTTACCCAGCTTGCGGTTGATAGCTCCGGTGAACGACCCTTTTTCATGGCCGAAGAGTTCGGATTCCAGCAGGTGTTCCGGGAGCGCTGCGCAGTTGATGGCGACAAACGGCTTGTCCAGACGATCGGAATTGTGGTGCAGATAACGAGCGAACATTTCCTTACCTGTACCGGATTCGCCGGAAATAAGGACCGTTGCCTTGGATTTGGCTACCTGTTTTGCCAGAGCGAGAACGCGCAGCACCGCAGGATGTCGGCCAATAATTTGAAATTTTCCAGCTGCCCCGGGCGTGGTGGTTGGTGCTGCAGTTGCCGCAGGCTTGGAGGCGGGGGCTTGTTCTGGCTCCGGTTCTGGCTCAGGCTCGGGGAGTATCAGCTTGATTTTGTCCCATACTAATGGCTCAAGCCAGAAGTCGCGAGCGCCCATCTCGAGATATTTGGTAACTTCCTCAACTGTACCTGTGGCGGAAAAAACCACGACCGGTGGGAAGCCTTCCGTGTTGCGGGCCTGCTCAAGAAGCATCTCAGCTTCAAATCCTTGAAGTGTGGGGCGACAGAATACGAGGCATGGTTTGGATTTCTTGATGAAACCGAGAGCTCCAGTGATGTTATCTGCCAGTCCTGCCTGTAATCCCGCCTCTTTAAGAGTGGGGAAGATGGCGGTGACGGATTGTGGCTCCGCAATGAATAGGACGGTTCGGGCTGACATGATCATCTCTATTAACTATAAGTGGGAAAGTTTACAAGGGGTTCGCCAATTTGTAAGTTCCACCGTGCCTGAATGGGGAATTGAAAGGAACCTCTTTATAAATAAATGGCCTCTTTCCGGGTGGAAAGAGGCCATTCCCTATGTTGTCATAGGTGTTGGAGCTTCTTTTACAGGGGGCAACGCTCGTGTTGATCCAAGTCGTTTCACTGTTTTTCTCACGCTATTCATAGCTCTTAGAAACGCTCGAAGTCACTTTCAGACTCTTCGTCGAGGTCCATGTCAAAGCCTGAATCAACGGGGGCAGTTTGCGCAACCGACTTTGCTGCGGGCAACTGCTTTGGTGTTGCAGGACGTATGACTTGCTTGGACCGGACGTAATCGTTCTTGAGAGAGCTTTCATCTACATTGAAGAAGGACACGACGCTATTGAGTTGTTCCGACTGGCTGGAGAGTTCTTCGGATGTGGATGCCATCTCTTCTGATGCTGCTGCATTTTGTTGCACGATCTTATCGAGCTTGGATAATGCATCATTGATCAGTTGAATTCCGGAGTTCTGCTCGGTGGTGGCAGCGGATATTTCCTGTACCAATTCTGCAGTGCTCTGAATATCCGGTACGATCTTACCAAGCATTTCACCCGCGGTTTCAGCTACTTCAACGCTAGTGGAGGAGAGTTCGCTGATTTCCGTTGCAGCGGTTCCACTTCGTTCTGCTAGCTTGCGAACTTCAGCTGCCACAACCGCAAATCCCTTGCCGTGCTCACCGGCGCGGGCCGCTTCAATGGCTGCGTTCAGTGCCAACAGATTGGTTTGTCGTGCAATCTCCTCAATGATGGATATCTTTTCTGCAATTTCCTTCATGGCGGAAACAGTCTGTGCGACGGCATCGCCTCCAGATTTCGCATCTTTTGCGGCCTTGGCTGCAATGCTTTCTGTCTTGGTGGCGTTGCTGGCATTTCTATCAATGCTCGAAGCCATTTCTTCGACCGAAGCAGAGACTTCTTCCACGGACGCAGCCTGCTCGTTAGCACCTTGAGACATGTTTTGTGACGAAGCGGAGAGCTCCTCGCTGCCGGAGGCAACGTTTTGAGCAGATCCCTTAACTTCGGCCACGACTGAAGTGAGCTTCCCGACCATCTCATCGAGAGCCGCAACAATGCCTTGCTTTTTACGAATGTCACCAAAGGAGACCACTAAATCACCACTGGCGATCTGTCTTGAGATGGCTGCGATGAGTGACGGTTCGCCACCTACTTGAGCCTGAACATCCCGGACAATCCAAAATCCGAGAAAGCCACCGATGGCGAGTGCTATGGCGAGACAGGCAATGACCAGCATATTTGTGGCGCTGACGGTCGCCTTGTTCGCTTCCTGACGGACCTGCATGAGACTGAATTCTTCAGCACTGAAATCCTTCATCAGCTGGCGGAACTTATCAAAGTACTTCTTGCCGCGTGCTTCTCCAACGATATCAGCCATGTCATCCATGGTTCTTGCGTCGCCAATATCACGACGAAGCTGGATAGTCGGGGCGACAACGAGTTCACGCCAATCGTCAATTGTCTTCTTGATTTGAACCAGCCTTGTCACCTGCGCTGGGTTGTCACTGACAGTTTTCTGTAAGGATGCATTCAGTTCATCAAACTTCGCAGAACCGTTTGTGTATGGAGTAAGGAATTCTTCTTTGCCGGCCAGGAGGTAGCCACGCATGCCCGTTTCCATGTCTACGGCGTAGGCGAGAAGATCTTTTGCATTGAGTATCACGGTGTAAGTGTGCGTAATCCAGTCCGCTCCACCTGCCGCTGCTCCGGAGTTCTGGCGCTTGCGCTTCGCAAGGAGTGTTTGCTCGGTCTTGATGAATTCGGAAATGAGCCCACGGAACGCATCGAAATACTTCTTTCCGCGCGCCTCAGCTACCAAGTGAGCCATGTCATTCATGGATTTGGCATCACCAATTTCTCGCCGAAGCTGAATAGTGGGTTCGGTTACATCACTCTGCCAAGCTTTGAGAGTCGTTTCGACTTCTTCCAGTCGACGCACTTGCTTGGGATTGTCGGATACGGTTTGCTTCAGCTTGGAAAGCTCTTTGTATGTGGCCTTCTCTCCCCCTTTATACGGATCAAGAAAACCATCTTGTCCCGCGAGAAGATAACCACGCATGCCTGTTTCCATATCAACAGCTGAACCGATGATCCCTTGCGCTTCCCCTAAGACAACATAGGTATGCTCAACTCGTTCATTGGTAGAAACGATTTTATTGATATTGAGTAACGCTATGACCCCAAGGATGGCGAGCATCGCCAGCGGGCCACAAATCCCCAAAATAATCTTTGCCCTAAGTGTAAGTTTCATTATCCCTCCCTGTTGGTCGCCGAAGTATACAATTCTCCCCTATGAATATTTGTACGGTGAGGAGAAATACATCGTTGAGGAATTATAATCTGGGCATTATAACGCGAGAAGATGATAAGTATTATTAAAGCATTATAGAGTATGGACTGTCTTTGTCGCCGCTTTGGCTAGTGATAGCAGGAGTTTATAATTGCTAATTCCCTCCTAAAATGTTGTGAACTTGGCCTCTATAAGGTCTTCTGTAAAAGAATTTTATTCTGAGTACTGTCAGCTGCTGATGGATGGCGGTGGAAATATTATTTGCGGCATCTTGCCTGAGAGCTATCCTTTCTGTACCCTTCTATAGTTTGTAAAACTCCCTCAACTCCAACCGTTTGGACTGCCATGCTGAAATTTCTCAAGTCCCATCTGATCATGACCTTCCTTGTTTATGGTGGCGCCATTGCCATGCTTCTCGGTGCGATCTGGTATGCATATCAATATGTGGACCCGTTGCCGCCGTCCAAGATCACGATTGCCGCAGGCAGCAGCACCGGGGCATATACAAAGTATGCTCGTGAGTATGCGGAGTTTTTCGCCAAGGAAGGGGTGGAATTGGTTATTGTTGAGAGCAATGGCTCCATGGATAACCTCGCTCGCATGAGTGACCCGGAAGGTGGCGTGGACGCGGCCTTCATGCAAGGTGGTATTACTACACCGGAAGAACATCCGGACATGCGCAGTCTTGGCAGCTTGTATTACGAGCCACTCTGGGTCTTCTTTAACAAGAAGGTGAAGCTCGGCAATTTGACTGAGCTTAAGAATAAGAAGGTCGCCATCGGAGCTGAAGGGAGCGGCACAAACTATGTCATTTCAAAAATTCTTCATGAGAATGGCATTGATCCGACTAATTCCAAGCTCCAGCCTATTGGTTCGGGTCAAGCTATCCCGGATTTGATCAAGGGCAAGCTCGACGCGCTGTTTCTCATCGCTGGAGTTGATTCCAAGTCTGTTGACGCTCTCGCTGCGGCTGACGATGTTAAGCTGCTCTCCTTCTCCCGAGCCGAAGCGTATGCCCGCTCCCACCACTATCTGAAGCGGTTGGTCCTCCCGCAGGGCGCACTCAGTCTTGCCAAGAATCTTCCGAGTCAGGATATTGACATGCTGGCACCCACGGCGAACCTCGTGGTGAAGGAAGATTTGCATCCAGCCATCAAGTATCTTTTCCTGCTGGCCGCCAACAAAACGCATCTCCAAGGCGATGTGTTTGCTCAGCCGGGCCAATTCCCCAATGGTGATGCGATCCTGTTCCCTCTCAGCAAGGAAGCAGAAAGCTTCTACAAGAACGGCCCGCCGTTGCTCATGCGTTACCTTCCCTACCAACTGGCCATCACTCTTGAGCGCCTCAAAATTCTGCTTATCCCCCTGCTGACTTTGCTTTATCCCTTGTTCAAGTTTACTCCGCCCGCATACCGCTGGCAGATCCGTCGTCGTATCTTCAAATGGTACAAACACCTCAAGGGATTGGATAAAGAGGCGTACGATATCACGACCAAGACTGATGCAGAAGCAATGCTGGAACAACTTCTCCAGCTTGACCACGACGTCATGGAGACATCCGTTCCACTCTCATACACGGACTATATCTACTCCCTACGCATTCACATCAGCATGATTCAGGCGCGCCTGGAAAAATCTCTCGCAAAAGGCGAGCTCTCTTAGCTTCTAATACAAATAGAATAGGGTGCAGCAACGGTTAGTTAACTCCGCTCATCACGACAAAAAAATCATCCCATGGAACTGAGGCGTAGCGCCTGTGTCCATGGGATGATTTTTTTGTCGTGGTTTCTTGAGACCCCGCTGGCAAGCGACGTCGCAGGCTTCTTATTTCTCAGAGCAGGGCACACCGTGTGAAATATAAATTTCGCCGAGATCGTGGATGAGCTTTTTGTTGTTGAAGACTTCCTGCACTTTTTCGTTGGCCGCAGGAATGATCTTGGCGCGCAATTCCTGATCGGTCAGAATTCGGCGTAAAATGCCTGCAAGAGCATCGGCATCATTGGACGGGCAAAGCAATCCGGTTTCTTCGTGCTTCACCAACTCGGGAACACCTGAAACATCGGTCGCTGCCACAGGCACGCCAGTTGCCATTGCTTCGGCCACCACGTTGGGGATGCCATCGCGGTCACCATCTTCAGCCTCGCGACATCCAAGGGTGAAACAATCCACTTTGTTGAGCAGATCGATGACACCGTCATGGGTGATGGTGCCGGGCAGATCCACAACGTCGGTCAAGCCCAACTCTTCGATAAGCCCACGAACCTGATGATCCATTTTCGCTTTGCCTTCACCTACGAGGGTGTATTTGAACTCCAGCCCTTCGGAGCGGAGTTTGGCAAGAGCGTGCAGAATGGTGTCGATACCCTTCTTGGGTACGAACCGGGCAACGGTCAGGATGTGATACGGAGCCTTGGTTTCGGTAGAGCGTCCATTGCGAGAAAAAAGATCAAGATTGATGCCGTGGTAAACGCAATGAATAGGCTTGCCGTTGGGTGAAACCTTGGAAAGATATTGCTCGTTGTACTTGGTGCAGGTCACCACGAAGCTGGCAAGGTCGATCTTGTCCTGAAAACGGCGCGGGTCTTGAGTGTAGATGTCCTTGGCGTGGGCCGTGAAGGAGAAAGGTACATCGGCCAGCGCTGCAGCGTACATGGTTACCGTAGTGGGCGTGTGAGCGAAATGACCGTGCAGATGACCGAGGTCAACATCGTCGTCGATGACGGATTTCTGCATGATGTACCCACCTTGAAGCATGTGCTTTATCCAAGTGTGCTTCTTGGGCGCGAGCGCATAACGGGTCTTCATGAGCTTGAGCGTCTTGATATACCGCTTGGGCATACGGAAAAAGAGGCGCAGGTTGTGCCACAAAAAGGTAGGCAATCCCCAGATCATGGAGGACGGCAGGTAGGTTACCTCGGCCTTGATATGCTTAATGGACTCATGGGTGAAGTTTTCACGTGGTGCGCGCATGGAATAGATGTGGATCTTGAATCCCATCTCTTCAAGCAATCGAATTTCATTGGAAATAAAAGTCTCGGAAATGCGCGGATATCCCTTGAGAACCATCCCAAGGGTTTTTCCTTTGGCGGGGAGTTTACTCACTACAATTCTCTCGGAAGTGGGCCAGGCGGTCCTTCATGACGTCTAATCCAGTCATGGTAAAGGACTCCAGCTCGGATTGGCATACGCTGGAATCGTCGAGGAGGGCGTTGACCTTCTCGCGCAAAATTTCGGGATTGACCTCACCCCATTTGATGAAGTCACACAAGCCGCGGCCTTTGAAGACCTTGGCGCGAAGCAGTTGTTCCTGACGCGGGTTGTCGCGCGGAATAACCAGAGCGGGCTTACGCAAGGAAAGAATTTCGCACAAAGTGTTGTATCCACCCATGGTGACAACGAGGTCGGCGTGGGCCATGCGTTTTTCGATGTTCTTGACGAACGGCTTGATTTGAACCTTGAGAGCGCGAGCGCGGTCCGCCAGTTCATCAAGGCGGGCAGGATCAAGGAACGGACCAGTGATCATGAGTGTTTTGAAATCCACGGTCCCATTGGATTCGAGCATCTTGAGGTAATTGTCGAGGACGATATACCCGTCGCCACCACCACCGATGGTAACTACAACCTGCTTCTGCTTGCGCTTAACCTTGCGAATCTTTGGAACCTTGCGTGGGATGTAGCCAGTGAAGACGGTCTTATCTGCGATGTCTTCCGGGAAGGCGTATTCTTCGATGGGGTCATAGAGCTCTTTCTCTCCATACACCCAGATCTCGGAATAAAGATCGCGCAGGATTTCGGGAAATTTCTTTTTCTTCCAATCGGCGCGGGTCGATTCAGCATCGTCCAAAATGTCACGCAGTCCAAGGACAACACGGGTGCAGGGAAGGTTCTTTTTGATCCATTTCAGAGTCGGCAGGACCTCGTTTTTGAGGCCGGAAGGAACTTTGTCGACGATAAAAAGATCTGGCTTGAACGCTTTGGCAGTGGAAGAAATAATGTTTTTGCGAATGGAAATGGCGATCTTGGGATCGACCTTGATGGAGTGGGGAACATACACCGTATTAGATTTCTTGATCATGCCGGGCATACGCACAAAGTCCACGCCTTTGGGCATGGTGTAGCGGCCAACAATGGGCGAACCTGTGACGATAAGTATGTTCACACCCGGGCGTACCAGATTGCGCGCGATAGCCATGGTGCGGCGAATGTGTCCCAGACCATACGTGTCATGGGAGTACATCAATATATTATAAGATTCCGGTTCCATATCAATCCAATTTGCAAATAGAATATGCCGGGTCACATAACATCGTTCCCCAGCAACGCAGGAACGTTACCGGGTTGAAGGGGTTATGTCCAGAAAAGGGATAAGGGAATTGAGAAAAGAGTGCACGGGTATGGAGTTGCTATAATGACCTTTCAATGTGTGGGAGTTCAGGGATATACGCCCATTTGTGGTGAAAGGGAGTATCCCCTGTCTTTGACATTGGACGAAAAGTAATCAACAGTACACAATCCAAAAAAAACCAAGAGGGATATCTCAATGATTCGCAAATCGTTTTTTACCGTTCTTTTCCCACTCCTGATCATCATCCTCTCTGTGGTTTTCGCCATGCCGGAAATCGGTGGCGAAACCATGCATAAAGCCAAGGCAGGAGATGCCGAGGCTCAATATGAGCTGGCTCGTCAATATTTTGAGGGCGTGAATAACGTTCCTCGTGATCCTCAGGAAGCCGTGAAGTGGGCTATCAAAGCCGCTGAAGGTGGGCAGGCTCAAGCCCAGTTTACTCTCGGGATTCTGTATTTAGGTGGTCAGGATGTCGAGCCGGATGAGAAGAAAGGTATCGAATATATCCGCGCTTCCGCAGAGCAGGGGTTTGCCCCGGCGCAGGGCGTTCTGGCTTTTGCATACGGTAAGGGGACTGGCGTAAAGCAGGATCCGAAGCAGTTTCTCTACTGGACCGAAAAAGCCGCTGAAAATGGTGATGCCATGAGCCAGTTTAATCTGGCTCTGCTGTATCTTACTGGCAACATGGTAGATAAGGATTTCGCTAAAGGACGTCACTGGCTGACAGAATCCGCCAACTTGGGATCTCTCGACGCTCAGGTCACACTGGGTGAAATCCTCATGGCTGGCATTGATCAGGAACCAGATCTGGTCAACGCATGTAAGTGGTTCGCTATCGCCGGTTCTCAGGGCAATCCCAAGGCGAATTATCTTTTGAGCGAAATAACCAAGCGTATGACTCAGGATCAGATGGACCAAGCCGCAGATGACGCCAGAGCATGGTTGAAGGAAAAACTTGGTGAATAGTTGTTGTACGATTTGAGAAGAGTTGAACCGCTCCGGCATAATGTCGGGGCGGTTCTTTTTATTATAGACTCAATTCAAGTTTTTGCTCGATGATCTCTGGTCCCCATTCCGTAGATGGCTTTGATTCGGTTAAGCGAAATCCTTGCCGCTCATAGAGTTGCCTGGCGGCGGCCAGACCTCCAAACGTCCACAGATATACGGTGGCAAAGCCCTTGGATCGACAGTGCTGGATCGCTTGGTCCAAAAGTATGCCGCCAACGCCTTCACCCTGAACAGACTCGGGTACAATGAACCAGCGAAGACGGGCCGTATTCTCCTTGGAGTGAGTCCCGTCTACCACCACAGCACCGGAAAAGTCATTGCCACGGGCGGCCCACCAAAACGCGTCCAGACTTGCATCGAAATCTGTGAGAAATTCGGACAACTCGCGCTTCACCTGTTTCGTAAAACGATCATCAAAATCCCAGTTCTTTTCGTAATACAGAGTATGATGATGGACTACGTCCTTTTCTACGCCGGGCTTGTATTGGTGTAGTGTGAGTGTGTTCATGGTTGATAATATGTGGCAAACAAGTTGACTTTGTCAACTTGTTTTGCAAGGCTCTTTATATGGCGACTCAAAAGCAAATCACACGGTTTCGGCATTTCAATCGTTTCTATACCAACTATCTCGGCATACTGGGTAACTCTGTCTATGACCGACCTGTAAGCTTGTCAGAAGCACGAATTCTGTACGAACTGGATACCAGCTCTGGCGTGTCTGCTAGAGAGTTGCAGGATCGACTCGGGCTAGACAAAGGGTACTTGAGCCGAATGCTTAAGCGGTTTGGCAAGGAAGGCTGGCTGACGTTTTCCCCCTCAGAGGCCGATGCTCGAGTGAAAGAATTAAGCCTTACAAGTTCAGGCACCGCATTAATGGAGCAACTCCACGATGACGCGAGTAGGCAGGCTGAATCCGCTCTTTCCGGTCTTGGGAAAGATGAAAGAGCCGAATTGCTGAATGCCATGGCAGCTATTGAGGCTATCCTTTCACCATAACCGCCTCTTGCCAAAGTGCCCTTCAATGCGCACTATGTCTCTTCCAATAACGTAAGAAAGGCTCTCATATATGACTTCAATTCAAGCACGTATCAAAGGTATGCATTGCGCTGCCTGCTCTGGACGCATCGAGCGCGTTGTCGGCGGCATGGATGGTGTTGAATCCGTTTCCGTGAATCTCGCTGCTGAAACAATGGATCTGGCCTATGACCCAGATGTCGCTTCCACGGATGAAATCGCGGAGCGCATCAAAGAACTGGGGTTTGAGGCAATTTTTCAAACGGCTGCGGGGCTGGAAGAACTGAACCTCGCCTTGGGCGGCATGCATTGCGCTGCCTGCTCCACTCGTATTGAACGGGTGACAGGCAACATGGAAGGTATGGACACTGCTTCGGTCAACCTTGCTGCCGAGACCGGGCATTTCGTGTTTGATCCCTCTCTCGTGTCTGGCGATGCTATTCGCGAAGCTATTGAAGGGGCTGGCTTCTCCTCTGAGGTGCAGTCTGCTGCGGTCAATCCTTTTGAAGAGCAACGACGCGAGGCCGAGGAAAAGCTTGCCGCACAAAAGCGGGCGCTTATCCCGGCATTTTTGTTTGCGTTGCCCTTGCTTATCCTTTCCATGGGGCACATGTGGGGAATGCCGCTTCCGGGCTTTCTCGATCCTATGCAATCTCCGCTCAATTTCGCGCTGGTACAGCTCTTTTTGACGCTGCCTGTGGTCTGGTCTGGTCGGAATTTCTACACGCAGGGCATCCCCGCTCTGTTGCGCGGTGGTCCGAACATGGACTCTCTGGTCGCCATGGGGACAGGCGCAGCCTTCCTTTATTCCCTATGGAATACGTTACTGATCGCCACTGGTGACTTCCACGCTGGAACCATGCTTGCCATGGATTTGTATTATGAATCCGCTGCCGTGCTTATCGCCATGATATCCCTTGGCAAATATTTTGAGTCTCGCTCCAAAATTAAGACATCTGACGCTATCCGCGCACTCATGGAATTGGCTCCGGATACAGCGACTATTATCCGAGACGGTGAGCAAGTGGTTGTCTCTCTGGCCGAGGTCAAAGCAGGAGACACTCTGTTGGTCAAACCCGGCGAGCGAATCCCGGTGGATGGCATCGTCGTGGATGGTCATTCCAGTGTTGATGAATCCATGCTGACAGGCGAGCCCATGCCTGTGGGTAAAGACGTTGAGGACCATGTGGCGGGCGGCACGCTCAATACGCATGGTGCTCTCACCATTACCGCCGAGCGCGTGGGGCAAGACACAACGCTAGCTCGGATCATTCGCTTAGTGCAGGAAGCACAAGGCTCCAAGGCTCCTATCGCCAATCTGGCAGACACCATCAGTTTTTATTTCGTTCCCGCTGTTATGGGCATCGCGTTACTGGCTGGGCTCGCTTGGTATCTGAGTGGTGCGGGTTTCCCCTTCTCCCTGCGTATTTTTGTGGCCGTGATGGTCATTGCCTGCCCCTGTGCCATGGGACTTGCCACACCTGTTTCCATCATGGTGGGAACAGGACGCGGCGCACAGCTCGGTGTGTTGATCAAATCTGGCCGCGCACTTCAAGAGGCGGGTGATCTCGACACCGTGGTGTTCGATAAGACTGGCACCTTGACTCACGGGCGCCCTGAAGTGGCTGACATCACCATGATTCGTGGCACCATGGCTCGGACCGAAGCTATTTATATGGCTGCTGCAGCCGAAAGCGTATCTGAGCATCCGCTTGCACAGGCTATTGTTCGCCGCGCCAAGCAGAGCGGTCTGGAGTTTCCACAGCCAGATTCATTTGAGACCATTCCCGGCAGAGGCATCAAAGCGACCATCGGTTACCGAGAAGTGCTTATGGGCAACTGGGCTTTTATGCAGGAGAACGGTCTTGATTTTGGCGAGGACACCCTTGGTGAGCAGGCTGTGCCGCATTACGAAGGTCAGGGCGCAACGGTCGTCTACTTTGCCAGTGAGAATAAATTGAACGCACTTTTCGCCATTGCGGACGAGATGCGCGACGAAACGCCGCAAGTGGTTGCTGATCTCAAGGCACAGGGACTCACTCCGATCATGCTCACTGGTGACAATCCGGTTAACGCACGTGTGGTGGCGGATCAGGCTGGCATCGAGACTGTCATCGCCGGAGTCATGCCTGACTCCAAGGCGGAAGAGGTTGTTCGACTCCAATCTGAGGGTCGCAAGGTTGCCATGATTGGTGACGGCATTAATGACGCCCCTGCTCTGGCTCAGGCTGATATCGGGATAGCCATGGGATCGGGCATTGATGTAGCCGTGGAGTCCGGTGATGTGGTGCTCATGAAGAGTGACTTGCGAGCATTGCAGACCGCTTTGAATCTGTCCAAGGCGACCATGTCCAATATCAAGCAGAATTTGTTCTGGGCGTTCGCGTTCAATACTATCGGTATTCCGGTGGCAGCAGGCTTGCTGCATGTCTTCGGTGGACCGACTCTGAATCCGATGATCGCCGGAACAGCCATGGCCATGAGTTCGGTTACCGTGGTAACCAATGCGCTCAGGCTTCGATTGTTTAAAGGTTAGATATCAACTCAAAGGAGATCCGTATGCCCGTAGTTAAAGTAAAAGGCATGAGCTGCCAGCACTGCGTAAAGTCCGTGACAGAAGCCATGGAGAAACTTGGCGCCAAGGATGTATCCATCGATCTCTTGTCTGGCGATGTTACATATGCGGAAGACACGCCCATCGCAGCAGACACCATCAAAGACACGATCACCAAGATCGGATTTGAGGTGGTTGGCTAGTCCTTTATCGGACATAATCAATCATCGCCGCTTTGAATAAGTGGCCGTAACGTTGTTCATAAGGCCCGGAGTGTATTCACTCTGGGCTTTTTGTTTGGCTAATCGAGCTTCATGTCGAGCAGGACAATTTCGGAATAGGCGAGGTCTACATTGCGGGGGCGAACATCTGAAGTCTTCCAGAATCGCGGCGACTGGATGATCTCCACTTCAGCTTCGGGAGCATCATTCTCTACGAATCGTTTGTCGGCAGCCAGCACACAATCTCCTTCGGGGAGCAAGGCTTCCGCGATATCTGAGACGCGGGCACTGAACATGTTGGCATTGCTGCGATACAGTACATCATAATAGGTGACGTCATTGCCCTTCTGCACGATGGAGAGAAGGAGCAGGCTCTGGGTGCAGCATGTCGAAACGAGCACTGGCGTGACATTCAATCCCTGATGATGTTGCATAATCTCCACTTCATCCGGGTTGGCGTAGCGGGCGATGTCCTCAGGATCGAGGATAAGCTCCAGATCATCAATGTCATGACCATCTTTACGCCAGAGATAGCGCTCTGTATCCAGCACTTCCAAGCCAAGTGTCTTGAAGAATTCAATACGCTTTGGTGAAAGGGAACAAACCATGTAAGTCGTATTGGGGTCTTCTGTTGCCATTTCCAGCATGGCGCGCCCGAATCCGTGGCTACGGTATTCCTTGCGAATATACCACGAGGTGAAGTTCACAAACCGCTTTTGGCGATTGCCGATGTTTCGGTATGAACAGATGTGACCGTGAAAACCTACGATTTCTCCGTCATCTTCGACCACCAACCCCATGTCCGGATTGTCCATGCACCAGTTGGGCTCAAAGAGTTTGTGCCATCGCTCCATGGAAAACTTTGAATTCATGTAGGTGTGGAGCAGGGTGCAGATTCCGTCGATATCTCGAGGTTCGGCGCGGCGAAGAAATGCGGTCATGGTCGTCCTTGAGAGTTGTTACGCAGCCGGCCAGATATCGGCAGGGCTGAGCCAGTTCACGGCGGGATGTACAACGGTGACAGAGAGGAGTGCGTCAAGAAATATCCACGCCTCGTCATCCATTTCCAGATGGTGAGTGAGAATGCATGTCGGCTCTTCTAATGCGACCACACCGATCCGCTTGTCGTGCAGGTGATCCACAAGGTGATTTACGCATTTTTCACTGCCCGCGAATCGAGCGCCGTTCTTTTTGTCTTTCCAACTCAAAAGATCGCAGTGAGCATCAGCCACGCGAAGATCGCCGGGGGGAACTGGACGGTGTCTCTTATAGCTTGCAGACACACCGCGATACCCCATGACCGGGAGGTAAGGGAGCAGTTCCGGGGCCATCTTGTTCCACGGGGGAACAACTGCCGGAACAAAGCGCTCCTTGAATAACTGGTTAAGTTTGACCATGCCTTTGCGTAACTCTTCAAGAACCTCGGAGGTTGGGCGGTGTAGACCCAATTCCCACGCACCATTACCACGCGGTGCGTGATTTATGTGTGCGTAGCCGTGTTGCAAAATCCAGATGTAAGGAGCATTCGATACGTCTTTGCGAAGCGGTTCACCCGCCCGTGTGGGGATGGTTGCCAAGCCACATGGAACAGCGTGCTCTCCACTGATACGAAAAAGTGTATCTAGCGCAGGACATGGCTCGCCTGCGTCATCGTCCCGCCACCATAGTTCGGCAGTAAGGCCAGCGCGCTTCCAGGCGTCCAATTCCGTTTGCAATTGTTTGAGTTCTTGAAATGGCATGAGATGCGTATCGTAGCAGAGGCGATGATGAAATGCCAACCGTTGCGAGGCGGTGTGCGCGATGGAGTCCATGTAGTTTTTGGCAACTGCGCGGGTGGCATTTTCCATCGATACGTGGCAGGACAATCGCGTAAGGAGAATACCTATGGAAAAACAGGTGAACAGCATCATCTGGAATATGACGCGCAAATGCAATTTCCGATGTGAATATTGCTATTTCCCCCACGACAACAGCCCGGTAACCGAGACGCTGCCAGTGGAAAAGATTACGGAATTTCTAGATTCCACCGATCGCACCTGGACTATGGGTATGACCGGAGGCGAGCCGTTTATCTACCCAGGCATGGTGGACTATTGTGAAGCGCTCACCAAGAATCATTACATAGGTGTAGACACCAATCTTTCGGTCTCCTCCAAAATCCGCGAATTTGCCGAGCGCATCGACCCGAGTCGGGTGGAAGATCTTTACGTTGCCCTTCACATCGAAGAGCGGGAGCGTATCAAAGGCATTCCAGCTTTTATTGAGAACGCACAATTACTCATAAGGCGCGGTTTTAAAGTCATCGTGAATTACGTTGTTCATCCCAACTTGGTGGAACGTTTTTCCAAGGACCGCGAGTTTTTTGCCTCCCATGGAATCGAGATTACTCCGCGTCCTTTCAAGGGGAAATTCGAAGGACGGCGCTACCCTGAGGCTTATGGTAATCTCGCACAGACTATTTTTGGCGATCACCCGGAACAGGGTAAGAAAATCGCATTCAATTTTCTTGGTGTTCCATGTTCAGCAGGCCAGACCTTGCTGCGGATGGAACCAGATGGAACGATCTTTCGCTGCCCCGGTGACAAAACCGTGCTGGGCAACATCCTGACTGAAGTGAAACTAGCCGATGGGGCGGAACCGTGCCGCAGAGAGCGCTGTCCTTGTCGTGGGCTTGATCATGTGGTCCTTTCTCCGGCTCAGAAAGCATTGGTGGAAGGCGTACAGTTTGCGGTGGTAGCAGATAGCAACTCTTCTGAAGAGGCATTTGGCGAGGCCATGGATATGGTTCCGGGACATCCGTGTGCAGAAAACAACCTCGGCGTCCTTGCATGGCGCGCAGGTGATACCCACGAGGCTCAACGTCGATTTGAGGCGGCCCTTAAACGGCGACCTGATCGGGAAATGTATGAAGAGAATCTCGCAGGGGCGCAGGGTGAAGATGAAGATTTTGACCCACAAATCTGTCTGGATGTGAATCCCGTCTTTTGCAAATAACAGTACAATATAACAGGGGCCGCAAAAATGCGGCCCCTGTTTTTAAATTCTACCAGTCGATAGGCAGCTTTACTTTCTGTTTTGCCTTGTTCGTGAAGAATACGTGTCCATGTTCGCGCCCATACAGGTAAACGTCGCGGGTCACTGCCACATCCTGACGGCAATATTCCGTGATGAGATCGAGTCGTCCTTCCTGCCACCATTTCAGGGCCATCAGGCCGTCAGCAGACTTGCCGACATCAAGCGTTGCCTGAGCGATGTTGTCCAGCTTTACCCGATAACCGAGGCGTGCATTCACTTCCATCAGCAGGTCGAGATTCGGCAGGCCGCGGAAGTTGAACGGATGCAAGCCGCCGAGGACCGCATAATCGAATTTGACGTGGTTGAATCCGATAACGCAATCGAACTTCTGGAGGTGCTCCACCAGTTCGTCCATCTGGTCCTGTTCGTAATCATACATTTGCTCGTCTTCGGCGTCGTAGACGCAGGCAATGGAAACACCCATGCGATCGGCCCGGTTCCAGCCACCTACTTCATCGGCGGAATAACGAGTTTCGATGTCGATAACGCCATACCGCTTGGGAGCGGGCTTCTTCAAATCTATACCGGGTAAATTCACATCAATATCCTTTGGTTCTATGGATTTCGGGTCGCCGTGCAGAATTGCTTCCAGCACGAATTGTGCGGCACGCTTGTCGATAGGACGATTGCCAGAACCGCACTTGGGCGAATGCACACAGGACGGACATCCCAATTCACACTCACACATTTCCACGGTTCGCATGGTGGTCTGGACTAGTTCGTCAGCCTTATCAAAAGCCTGCCGAGTGAGACCTGCACCACCGGGCATGCCATCATAAATGAATACAGCCGGGCCTTCCACCTGCGGATGCAATGGCGTGGAAATACCACCGAGGTCATTGCGATCTGTCATCACCAGAAGTGGTAGCATTCCGATTGCCGCATGTTCAAAGGCGTGTATGCCACCCATGAAATGCATGAATTCGTCTTCGCATTTGCGGCGAATATCGTGGCCGACTTCAAACCAGATCGACTCTGTTTCAAATACCAAAGGCGGTAGGTCGAGGGGCACGATGCCGAGCAGCTTGCCGCCCCGCACGCTCCGTTTTTCGTATCCGGTAATCTGTTCGGTTACCTTTACCCGGCCAAAGTAAACACGGGTGCCGAAGCACGCCTTCTGGCCAAGGACTTCCAAAATGTCAGTGTTCTTGTTGCCCCGTGGTTTGGTGTAATACCCCACCCGTTGTTTTTGCGTACGTACAGCCTTGGCTCCAAGGTCGAGGTCCGTAACTACATACGTAGTGCCACGATGCAAATAGACTGCTCCCGGATGCGCTTCCCGATATGCTCGGTGCTCATCAATAGTGCCGATGACCGGGGCCTTTTTGTTGCCCGCTGTATTGTCCTCGATATGGAGCGACTGCCCCGCTCCACGCAAGTCCACATCTCGATGCGGCCGTTTGCGATGCGATACGATTTCGGTGGGGTGACCGGGCAGTTCATCTACGACTTCATAGAGATGGCCGTGCATGACCAGCTCTTCCACTCGCGTAGCTACAGGCTCTTCCTTGAGAAAGGTTTCACCACGCCGCATGGTTAATTCCGCTGCGGCGCAAATGAGGTGCCGATCCATAACCACCGGATTGTATGGATTGAGCATGGCTGACTCTGGAGGACGCGAGAAAAAATCGTCTGGATTACGCATGAAATATTGGTCCAGCGCGTCTTCCTGAGCGATGAGTGCTACAACAGAGTCCTGCTGAGCGCGACCAACACGTCCGCCGCGCTGGTGGGTTGCCATGACCGAGCCGGGATAGCCCACCATGATGCAGACATCCAGCCCACCAATATCAATACCCAGTTCCAGTGCTGAGGTTGAAATGACCGCTAGCAGATCGCCGTCAGCCATGCGGGTTTCAACCTCCCGTCGTTCTTCCGGTAGGAATCCGGCCCGGTAGGCTGAAATTTTCCCCCGGAATCGATTACTCCGTTCTCCCGCCCACATGGCGATGAGTTCTGTGAGTTTGCGTGATTGGCAATAGACGATGGTGCGTAGATTCCGGGCCAGTGCAGCCTGTAATAATTGGATAGCAGCCTGCGAGGGAGAGCCATCCGGATTCAGAAATACCATGTGGCGCCCACCGCGTGCCGCACCAGATTCCAGAATCGGATTGACCTCCAACCCGGTGAGCATGTGGCAGAGCTCTACGGGGTTACCAATGGTCGCGGAACAGAACACAAAAGTTGGTTTGGCCCCATAGTATTCGCAAAGGCGCAGCAGTCGTCTGAACACCATCGCCATATGCGACCCCATAACGCCGCGATACGTGTGGACCTCATCTACTACAATATGAGTCAATCCAGATAGGAATTCGGCCCACGAAGCATGGTGAGGCAGCATGGATAAATGGACCATCTCCGGGTTGGACATGATAACATTGGGTGGATTATTGCGGATCTTTTTTCGGAAATGAGGTGTGGTGTCTCCGTCATAAATGGCAGCAGTAGGACGGCGCTCTTCTGGCAGTAGAGCCGCGAATTCATTAAATCCTTTTAGCTGATCTTGAGCCAGCGCCTTGAGCGGAAACAGATACAAAGCTTTAGCTTCTGGATCGGCCATGCAATGTTCCATAACGGGTAGATTATAGCAAAACGTCTTGCCGCTTGCCGTGGGGGTTGCTACCACAACATGACGGCCAGCGCGGATATAGTCTGCGGCTTCGGCCTGATGAGCGTAAAGTTGATCAATGCCCATCAGTGACAATGCATGAGATATGGATTCGCTCCAAGGTCGTCTTGGGTCGGCATAGGTCGAATCCGCACCATCCAACAATCGATGGTGAGCAACTTGATGGGCCATGCGTTCGCTATCGAGCAGCGCAGCCATATATTCTGATACTGGGGAGTCCACGACTGTGGATGGTATTACGGAGACTCTGGTGAATCAATATAATTGTCTCAGACAATATAATTATGCATCCTGAGCTGACAGGAGATTGAACTAGCTATGAATATGCGCACGTTACAGCAAATCGAAGATGAGGCCCCAGCCAATATTCTGATCGTGGATGACTCAAAATCCGTTCGATATGCATTGCAAAAGAATCTGACTGAGGCCGGTTTCGCCGTGACCGAGGCGTTTGATGGCGTGGAAGGTCTTGCCGTAGCCACTAAGAATGATTTTGATCTGATCATTACTGACGTGGATATGCCGAACATGAATGGGTTCGAGCTTTGTTCCAATCTTAAAGCGCATCCCGGAACTGCCCATGTGCCCATCATCGTTCTTTCCACCAACGAGACTGATGAGCATGTCGAGCAAGGGTTCAATGCCGGGGCCGATGCCTATCTCGCCAAGGGTGGCGATATCAATGAGGCCATCGAAACCATTAAAGACATCCTGCACGCCCGAAATTTTCTCACAGGAAGTAAAGTTCTGGTGGTGGACGATTCCGCCAGTGTTCGCCAGTTCCTCAAGGCCGGTCTGATAGAGCAAGGTTTTGCTGTGACCACAGCATGTGATGGTAAAGATGCCCTAAAAACTCTGGCTACCGACGATTTTGATCTCATTCTGTCCGATCTCTATATGCCTGAAATGGATGGCGCAGAGTTCTGTCGTGCAGCAAAGCAGGCTGAAGAATATAAAGCTATTCCCATCGTCATCATGTCCACGGTTAGCGATAAAGCGGTCATGCGGCGGCTTATGCGTGAAGGTGCAACCACCTATTTGGTTAAGCCGTTTACCATCAATCAGCTTTCCATCGTCATTGAAGAAGTTTTCTCCTCCAAGTTCCAGTTGCTCCTCGAAGAAAAGCATCGACTGGAGATGGAGCATCGTCTCACCATGGATGCCATCGCCAGCCTCGTGCAAGCCCTCGAAGCACGTGATCCCATGACTCGTGGACACTCCGAGCGAGTGGCTGTCATTGCCCAAGGCATCGGTCGGGAGTTGAATTTCAAACAGAGCGAACTCGATCGCCTTCTGCTCATCGGCCGACTTCACGATCTTGGCAAAATCGGCGTTCGAGACGACGTGCTTCTCAAGAAAGCACGTCTCAATAATACCGAGTTTGAGCACATCAAGAGCCACTCCAATGTTGTGGCGAATATCCTGCGGCCCATCAAGAGCCTTGAAGACGTCCTCGAAGTCACCACCTATCATCACGAAAGGTGGGATGGAACCGGCTACCCCGAAAAGCTCAAAGGCGAAGATATTCCCCTCAAGGCGCGCATTGTCGCTGTGGCTGATGTGTATGAAGCTATCACCGCCGAACGTCCGTATCGTGATTCCATGCCCCGCCGTGTGGCCATCGAAATTATCAGAGAAGAAAGCGGCAAACAGCTTTGCCCGACCTGCGTCGAAGCGTTTCTGAAATGGTTCGAACAAACCAACGGCGAGATTGATGTGCCGGATGAGTTTAAGCAGTAGGTCGCGAAGAAGTTAGAAAGCCGCCTTTGGCGGGATAAGTGAACGCCCTCTTCTCCAGGAAAGCGAGACTTAGGATGTGCCAAAGCACGTCTCCTTCTGCCCCGCCCCTCTTCCCTCTCCTCATCAAAACTTGCCACCCAGACCAACGTCAGCTACTTTAGATTAAATCTAGACTTTGCAGAATAACGCGTGCTACCTGCCTGTGCACGACATAACGCAATGGCAAGGAGACCTTAGCCCATGACAAATTCATTTCGTAAAGCCCTGCTCCTGATAACGCTCCTGACGTTGAGCGCCCTGTTTTTGAGCGGCTGCTATCGCCAACATATTGAGCCAAACGCTGGCCGTCGCCCTGCTACGAGCGCAGCCAAAACGCCAGCCCCTGCTCCGAAGCCAACTGTGGTTGAGGAGAAAGCGGAGATCATCGAAGAGACCTATGTAATTGATGCTCCAGAAGAAAACACTGCTCCTACTGCCAAAGTTGAAGAAGGCGATCTGGATGCCGAACCTGATCAGGCACTGATTGAAGTGAAGACAGTTGTTGAAGATCAGCAGGTAGAAGAGATCAAAGCTGAAGCGGCTGATGCAGTTGAATCCGCACCGGCTGCTGCCTCTGCTGAAATAGCTACCCCCATGGGCGAGTTGTACTATGTTCAGGTTGGAGCATTTTCCGATCTGGCCAATGCCAACAACGTTCTGGCCGACCTGATTGAGCAGGGCTACAAAGGCTCCAAAATGGCAAGAACCGAAAGCGGCTTGTATCGTATTCAGGCTGGTGGCTTTACCGATAAGGCATCTGCAGACGAAGCGCTTTCCAAGCTCCTTGCTGACTTCCCCAAGGGATTTGTAGTTAAGGGAATGCCGGAAGAGTAGCCTCAGGCTCAGATATATCCGCGCTTAGGGCGCGAAAAAAGATCAAGCCCGCCACGTAGATTGCGTAGTGGGTTTGATCTTTTTCACTTCAGTCAAAGCACGCGCGGGAATCCCCGAAACGGCTAGACGGCAGTATGTATAACGCTGTCCTCTCGGACCCCGGTCAGGGGCTAGGAAGGATTCAGTTCAGCGCGGAACTTGCGGGAGAGCCTGAAGACAACAACCTTGCGCGGGGGCAGGGTAATGGTCTGGCTGGTCTGGGGATTGCGCCCCTTGCGTGCCCGCTTGTCGTAGGCTTCGAACTTACCGAAACCGCTAATCAGAAGTGCGTGGTCCTTCTTGATAGAGGTCTTCATGATCTCGAGGATGGACTCCACCAGATCTTTGATCTCGGCGCGGTTCTTATCCGTACGCTCGTAGATGTAGTCAACGATACCAGCTTTGGTGAGGGTGCTCATATAGCCTCCAAAAAGGGTTAATGAAAACTTATTTCACGAGGCCCGCGATGGTCTCCGCCAGCCCGCTCATCTCGTCCGGATTATCATAACCGGACTGGGGCCAGAGCTTCAGGCCGTCGTCCGAATGCCTCGGAATGAGATGAAAATGCACATGATGTACTTCCTGTCCGGCAACCTCATAATTATTCTGTATGAGGTTGACGCCTTCAGCTCCCGTAGCTTCCATGACTGCCTTGCCCAACTTAGACAAGGTTGCCATCAGCTCGCCGCCCAAATCCTCAGGGATATCCATGAGGGTAGCGTAATGACCTTTGAGCAACACCAAAGTGTGCCCAGGGTTCACGGGGGCGATGTCCAAAAATGCCAGACAGGTTTCCGATTCAAACACCTTCGCGCTCGGAATATCTCCGGCCACGATCTTGCAGAAAATACAGTCTGGGTCTTTCGGTTTCATCGCTTCTCTCCCCTCTGCGAACACTGATCTTCAAGGGTTTTCGCCACTTGAAATACGCCAGCCAACGCAAAGGCTTCTGGATTGTTACTGATATTGATAACCGGGAAATCCAGTTAAATCAAGTCGGTTAGGACATTTTTCTTGGGAATGACGAAAATTCGCTCAATTGAAAAGTCTAGATTTCTTCTTGAAAACCGGGAGGTTGGCTTATTTTTCGCCCTTTTCAAAAAAGCAAATACAGAATTATTCCAGTATTTTCAACTAATTATCTGAAGGGAGATACTCCGGCACCAATCGCTGAAGGATGGAACGGATAGTCTCTCCATCGTATGAGTCGCTGGCTTCCAGTAAGGCGGTCAATTCGGCATTAAGACCCTCAGCAGTGGCATACGCCTCACTTCCGAGGACGAGAATCTTCTCATGCTCGGTACGAACGATGCCCTCACCCTCAGTAATGAGCTCTTCGTAAAGCTTCTCGCCTTCGCGCAAGCCTGTGAACTCAATCTTCACATCCACATCCGGCTCTTTGCCGGATAGATGAATAAGATCGCGAGCCATATCTGCTATTTTAACAGGGGTTCCCATGTCGAGAACGAAAATTTCGCCACCAGTCCCTTTCTCTCCCATGCTGCCAGCCTGAAGGATAAGCTGAGACGCCTCAGCGATAGACATAAAATAGCGTGTTACATCCTGATGCGTCACCGTTACAGGACCACCAGCTTCGATCTGCTTGCGGAAGAGAGGAATAACGGACCCACTAGAGCCGACCACGTTGCCAAACCGGACCGCCATAAAGCGGGTCCCTTGACCATGGAATGATTGCATGAGCAGCTCAGTGACGCGCTTGGACGCGCCCATCACGTTGGTAGGACGAACCGCCTTATCGGTAGAAACGACCACAAAACGCTCCACTCCAGCAGAGATGGCCGCCTTCATGACCGTGCGGGAGCCCACGATATTGTTGCGAACAGCCTGCCATGGATTGCGCTCCAGCATGGGAACATGCTTGTACGCAGCAGCATGAAAAACAACAGAAGGCTTATGCTCAGCAAAAGTCCGATCCATCAGGTCCTGATCTGCGATATTGCCGAGCACGGTCGTATAGTCTGTGAATCCCAGCCCGTGATGCAGTTCCATCTGAATTTCGTAAAGATTGTATTCCCCGGCATCGACCAGAACGATATGCCCCGGCTTAAAGCGCACGATCTGTCGGCAAAGTTCCGAGCCGATAGATCCGCCACATCCGGTAACCAGCACAGTCTGTCCCGTGATGTACTGCTCAATGCGTTCCGTATCCAGACTGACGGGAGAGCGCCCCAGCAAATCGAGATAATCGACATCGCGCAGGGCTTTGATGTTAACCTTACCGTCCATGATTTCAGTCATGGCAGGCAAAATTTTATAAGGCACACCAGTTTCCGTACACGCATCAGCGATGGCACGAATCTCCTCACCAGAGGCCTCGGACACAGCAATGAAAATCTCATCAATACGCAGTCGCTCCACCACATCCCCAAGGATGTCCATAGTCCCAAGAACAGGTTTGCCGTGGATAGTACGCCCACGCTTCCCTTTGTCGTCATCAAGAAAACCGAGCAGCTTGAAGTGGCCAGGGTTGGCCGTCATTTCCCGACTGATTTTCTCAGCAGAGCTACCTGCGCCAAGAATAATGACATTCTTTCTCTTAGCGGACGGAGCCACCAACGATTCTGACTGGGTGTAAAATGCACGAATGGAAAGTCGTAATCCGCTAGCCAGAATCAATGTCAAAACCCAATCGATAACAAAAATGGACCTCGGCACACCTTCAAAGGTGAAGCGGAAGAGAACAAAAGAAATAAGAATCAGATTCTGAAAAGTCGTGACCTGAAGAATCTTCCAGTAGTCATCCAAACTGGTATAGCGCCACATGCCGCGATAGAGACCAAACAGCACGAATATCGTCGCTTTAAAGACCAGCACATACTTCAGCAACCCTTTGAATTGCAGAAAGAATGAAGCGGGAATGTTAAAATCAAAGCGAAACGAATACGCAGCCAACAGGGCGAGTGTGAAGATTATCATGTCCGCAAGGAACATGACGTAGAAATTGAGATTCCTGAAGTTGGGCAGACTCAGTTTCATTTTACCACGCTTTTAATCACGTTAACCACACGCTCAAGCTCTACTTCTGTCAAAGCTGACCCAGACGGCAGGCAGATGCCTCGGTTGAAAAAGTCTTCACTGACCGCACCGCCTGTGCATCCTTTATCCTTAAACACAGGCTGCAGATGCATGGGTTTCCAGACCGGGCGAGTTTCAATATTCTCTGCCGCCATGGCCTGTGCAATATCATCAAGAGAAGCGCCAAACGCATCATCGACAAGCATCACGGTGAGCCAGCGGTTAGTCTTACCATACTCAGCTTCGGGCATGAATGTAAGACCGGGCAGCGAGGCCAGTTGCTGCTCATAGTATGCAAAGATTTCCCGCAGTCGAGCCACGAAATCATCCAGCACTTCGAGCTGTCCCAAGCCGATACTCGCGGCAATGCTGCTCATGCGGTAATTATAGCCAATGGTAGAGTGTTCGTAATGCGGGGCCTCATCGCGAGCCTGCTGCGAAAGCCAGCGGGCCTGCTCGATAAGTTCCTTGTCATCACTGGCTAACAGGCCGCCACCACCAGTGGTGATGATCTTGTTGCCGTTGAAAGAATAAATGGCAGCATCACCACCGCATCCAGCGTGTTTACCTTTGTATGACGCCCCGACCGACTCTGCGGCATCAATGAGCAATGGGATGTCGTACTGTTTACACACAGCACGAATAGCATCGTAATCACAACACTGGCCATACAGATCGGTGGGAAGCACTGCCCCTACACGACGACCGCTCTTCTGCACTTCTTCAATGGCTTGAGCCAAAAGCGCAGGATCCATGTTCCAAGTTTCGTCACAATCCACAAAATGAAGGTCCGCGCCAAGAAAAGTGGCGGAAGTCACTGAACCAATAAAGGTCAGCGTAGAAGCGATGACAACGTCCCCGGACTGAACGCCAAGCTGGCGAAGTCCAAGGTGGATAGCAGCCGTACCACTGGTCACGGCCACAGCATGTTTAAACCCTGTCAATTCACAAAATTTCTGTTCAAATTCCGTGAGCAGCGGGCCTATAGGTGCGATGAAATTAATGTCGAACGCTTTATGTATATAATCCAATTCCGTACCACCCATATGAGGCGGGGAAAGGAATATTCTCTCTTTACTCAAAATACTGTCCTATTTTTTGCGGGCTGGAACGCCCACCACAACTGTCGTAGGTGAAACATCTTCGATAACAACACCGCCTGCACCAACAGTAGCCCAGGCTCCGATTGTCATTCCTTGAATAGCGCAAGAGCCAATACCGATGAAACCGCCTTCATTGACATTGACGTTACCCGCCAAATTTACACCCGGGCCAACATGAGCGTGTGGTCCAATATCGCCATGATGGTCTACTGTGCATCCTGTGTTGAGAATGGTGTTCGCCCGAATACGACTACCGGGATTTACCACCACGCCAGCACAAACCATGCATCCAGGTTCAATAATCACATCAGGCGCAACGACTGCAGACGGATGAACGGCGGCAATTACAGTTTCACCTTGAGCAGTGAGTTGCTCAAAAACTGATTGACGTACTTTGTTGTCTCCAAGTGCAATGACAAGGCCATCGTGTGGAGTCTCTGACAATGCTGCTTCGCTGATCAGCGGCAAACCGGAAAGGGTTTCGCCTGCAGCAACTTCGTGATTACACACGAAGCCCACCGGCTCCACATCTTCGGTATGAGTCAAAAGATCTGCCACCACCTGCGCGTGGCCGCCATCTCCAATAATGAGTATTTTCATTGTCTCTCTAATGATTTCACTCTGCTAGTCAGTGCCGCTTCACATGAAAACGACTCGACTCAGTCCTACCCCGTTGTCATTTTTACTGTCAACCATAGCTCATGATTAAGAGAAAGGAACGCGCAGCCAGTTGCACAACTTGCGAGCCATGCAGATACAAGGTAATGAGCGGCCCAATCAACATCGACACATTCCTTATAAGGAGAAATATAATGACTCAGACGGCAATACTCTTTCCGGGGCAGGGTTCTCAAGAAAAAGGCATGGGCAAGGACGTAGCAGAAAAACACGCTGAAGCTCTGGATATGTGGAAGCTGGCCGAAACCGAATCCGGCTTGCCTCTGCGCGAAATTTACTGGGACGGCGAAGCTGCCGACATGGCCGACACCCGCGCCTTGCAGCCCGCGTTGACTGTAACAAATCTCTCCTTATGGCTGGCCGTCAAAGGCAAGGTCGCCCCAGTTGGCACAGCAGGACACAGCTTGGGTGAGTTCGCCTCTCTAGGCGCTGCCGGAGTCTTAGCCGTCGAGGACGTTATCAAGGCAGTCACCCTGCGAGGCAAGCTCATGTCCGAAGCAGGACAGGAAGGCCACGGTATGGCTGCTATCGTCAAGATGCCTCAGGACAAGGTGGAAGACATTGTAGAACTCGCTGCTAAGGAGTCCGGTAAGGAACTCAAAATCGCCAACTACAACTCTCCCGCGCAATTTGTCATCAGCGGTGAAAAAGAAGCCCTCGACCTTGCTTCCGCCCAAGTAAAGGAAGCCAAAGGACGCGCCATCGCACTGGCTGTTTCCGGCGCATTCCACAGCCCTCTCATTCAGGAAGCTGCCGATGAATTCGCCGCATTCCTCGGAGGCTTGACGTGGAACGCTCCAGCATTCCCTGTTTTCCACAATGCCACGGCACTGCCTGAGCCGAACGCAAGCAAAACCATGGAAATCATGCAGAGCCAGATGACTTCCTCTGTACTTTGGATTCAAACTCTTCAAGCCATGTACGGAACCGGTGTCCGCAATTTCACGGAAGTCGGCCCCAAAGGTGTGCTCAGCAAGATGCTCAAGCCCAACCTTAAGGCATCCGGCGACGACTGGACCGGAGCGACCGTAGGCAATCTGGAACAGGCCGAAGCGCTGTAGGAATCCCGAGGCAATCCATGACCAAACAATACGGCATCATCGGCTGGCCCTTGGGGCATACCATGAGTCCGACCCTCCACAATTGGGGTTTCGGTCAGCTTGACCTGGACGCTCGATACGAAGCGTATCCACTGGAGCCTGGCAATCTGTCCGACTTCATACAACGCGTCCGCACTGAGCCGATATCTGGCTTGAGTGTGACCATCCCCCACAAGCAAACCGTCATGGAACATCTGGATTTCATAACAGAGCGAGCCAAAGCCGTAGGCGCAGTCAACACCCTGTACTGGGATGGAGACAGACTTTGCGGCGAAAACACCGATGTTATCGGAATTATTGCGCCGCTCAAAAAGCTAAAAGCTCTCCCACGGTCCGCCATAGTGCTCGGCGCTGGCGGAGCGGCACGTGCGGCCATTGCCGGCTTTAAAGAATTAGGGATCAAGGATATTTCCATATCCAATCGCACGAAAGAGAAAGCCGTGGCCCTTGCTGAGGATTTCAACGTCAAAGCTGTCGACTGGAATGAGCGCATGGAAGAAATGCCAGAGCTGATCTGCAACACAACACCGCTCGGCATGTCCGGAGAACTCAAAACACTAACACCTTGGGATGCCAACCGCTTCCCCAACAAAAGCATCGCTTACGACATCGTGTATAACCCCCTTGAAACTCGTTTTCTTGCAGAAGCAAAGAGTGCAGGTTGCCATACAATCTCTGGCCTTGAAATGTTTCTCCACCAAGGACTGGCCCAATTTGCCCTCTGGACGGGACTGGAAATGAATGAGAACGCTGCACGAACACTGTTGCTTGAAAGCCTGCAGGGCTGATCAGCTATTGAAAGAAGCGAAACATTTTCGTACGATGCCATCGAAACCACAACACGAAGGTGAAATAATATGAAAACACTTCAATATGGATTCTGCGTTGCCGCCATGGCATGCCTGCTTATGATTGGCGCATTATTCACACCCTCAACAGCCAATGCTGGAGGGCCTAACCCTGCTGTCGTTTTTGACACGAACATGGGAAGAATTATCCTCATCTTGTACCCGAGCGAAGCACCCATCACGGTAAAGAATTTTCTTAAATACGTAGACGATGGCTTCTATGACAACACCATTTTTCATCGAGTGGTAACCCCAACAGACTTTAAAACTCAACCTGGCAAAAAAAAAGAACTACCTTTTTCAATGATTCAAGGCGGTGGCTTTGATACTCGAATGAAACAGAAGCGTCCAACCTACCCGCCTATCAAAAATGAGGCACGCGTAGGACTTTCCAACAAAAAAGGAACCATCTCCATGGCTCGTGGAGCAGATCCCAATTCCGCCACATGCCAGTTTTTTATCAACACTGAAGACAATTTCATTTTCAACTACTCGCTTTCCAAGATACAAAGGAAATACGAAACAAAAGAGCCTGAATTCAGAGAAACCCATGGCTACGCAGCATTTGGCAAAGTAATCCGAGGAATGGATATCGTAGAAAAAATAAATGACGTTCCGACACATCGAAAAGGACGCCATGAGAACATCCCCAAAGAACCCGTCATCATCAAGCGAGCGTATCGACCTCAATAGAGACCAATCTTAAATACTAAAAAAACTACCGGATGTGTTCCTGTGGTTTTTTTAGTATTTATTGACTGAACAGGAAATGAACAAATCCCAAAGCTTGTATAGCTCTTCGACAACGATAGCTGAGACTTCATCCATGATTTCCGGAGTCAGCCCAAGGCGATCGACGACATCTTGTGAAACCACATAATTAAGGCCGTCCGATCCGAGCCCTACGCCAATCATTTTTGCCAAGATATTTCCGATGTGTACGAGATCCAAAACCACATCCGACTGGGCAGCCATGTCTGGATTGAGGTGATAACGAACAACCTCAACTATTTCTTTAGGCAATCCCCAGGAATCGAGCAAGAGTCCGCCGACTTCAGCATGATTGATACCGAGAACGAGATTCTCCGCTTTGTCAAAGCTCAGGCCGTCTTTCACAGCCAACTCCATTATAGGATCAGTGCTCACCTCGACATAAGCTCCAAGCAAGATTTTCCCGATGCCTGCGAGCAGCCCTGCCGTGAAAACATGGTCAGGCGCATTCAATCCGAGCAATTTTCCTAGTTCACGTGCCGCAATAGCCACACTAACTGAATGCTCAAGGTGCATACTGGGAGAAAGGTCATACCCCTTGATTTCATGAACATAAGAGGGGGCCACGCCTGTAGAAATGACGAACTGCAACACCTGCTGAGTGCCAAGCCTGTCAATTGCCTGCCGCGCGGTGAGCATTGGCTCCGAACCATTGATAAATGATGCATTAACAATTTTCAGCAAATTTGCCGTTAATCCCGGATCATGTTCAATAACACGAGCCAACTTCTCAATATTGGCATCAGGATCTTCCATCATTGTCATGGCTTTTTGTGCACATGACGGGATCGCCACCACTCCGAAAACCTTATTCAGAATATCTTCACAACGGATCATATCTCTTTGTCCTCCCCCAAAGATCGAATCAGCACGCGCCCAGTATCCAAATGTAGGAACATGGTACGCGGGATGGTTCCACCCACATCCTGCGCCGCGAGTTTGACCTCATTGCACTTGAACAACTTTTCCAATGCCTCGAAATTACGAAGCCCGGTATTAAAGAGATTGTCGTTGCGCATGTTAGCACCACCAGCAACCTTGAAAATAAGTCGATCGCGTTCAGCGCCCTTGTCCACGAGTTGTCGGACCATAGTAGTCACACCAGTGTTCACGAACATAAACGGATTTTGCTGTGCTTTCTGTCGAGCAGAACTAGAGGTAGGTAGCAAACAATGCACCATTCCCCCAATCTTTGTCTTGGGATCATACGCCGTCACTCCCAGGCAGGAGCCTAAAGAATAGGTAACAATGACATCCTCGGCATGGGTCGAGAGTTTCATGTCAGATATGTTAACGACGTGTAGATTCATTGAGTTCGGATTCCACTGGCACAAGCTGGTCGATTAAAAACCTCTTCGTAAACTAAAGCCTACACCATGGATAATTCTAATGTAACCCCATTATTCCCATAGTGGAATCAACGGGAAAAAGAGACTATCAGCCTTGAGAATCCTCGAACTGCATCTCGTACAAGCGCTCGTACAGAGCACACGCTTCGAGTAATTCTTTATGAGTGCCCTGAGCGATAATTTCCCCCTGCTCCATGACCACAATAACATCAGCTGTGAGGATAGTAGACAAGCGATGCGCAATAACAATGGAGGTACGTCCTTTCATAAGATTCTCCAATGCCTTCTGCACAACTCGCTCAGACTCGGTATCAAGAGCACTGGTCGCCTCATCTAGAATAAGAAGTGGCGGATTCTTCATAATGGCTCGAGCAATAGTGAGTCGCTGCTTCTGACCACCGGAAATTTTAACGCCACCTTCACCTACGACAGCGTCATAGCCATTGGGCATCTCCTGAATAAATTCATGAGCAAAAGCTGCCTGAGCGGCCTCCTCGACTTCATGCATCTCGTATTCGCTACGACCATAGGCAATGTTCTCTTTAACAGCTTCATTGAAAAGAAATGTATCCTGTGAAACCAATCCAAGATTAACTCTCAGGCTGGAAAGAGTGTATTCCTCAATGCGCTCACCGTTGAGGCGAATCTCGCCTTCTTGCGCCCCATAAAAACGAGGAATCATATTGACCAGCGTAGTCTTGCCCGACCCGCTGGGGCCGACAATGGCAACCCGCTGGCCGGCTTTGACTTTCAAGGAAACACCATTCAAAGCCGGACGAGAAGCCTCAGGGTAGGTAAAGTGGATATCTTCAAAAGCCAGCTGTTTGAATTCACCGGAAAATTCCTTCTCTCCCTCATCTTCAATGACAATGCGAGGAGAATCAAAGATATCAAACACGCGTTCTGCACCAGCTAAGCCTGCCTGAATCTGATGATTCGACATGTTAATCTTCTTCACAGGTTCATACACCTGAATCAGACAAACAAGAAAAGCTGTGAGCTCCCCCGGAGTGAGCAAACCGTCAATAACACGAGAGCCGCCAATCCAGAGAACAGAAGCACCAGCCCCGGCAGCCACGAAATCCATGACTCGAGAAGAACTCTCGCTATAGAAAATCTGACGAATAATCAAACGAGTCAGATTTTTATTTTCCTTGTGAAAACGGGCTGTTTCCCGCACTTCGTTGGCAAACGCCTTAATCACCTTGATGCCGGAAAAAGATTCTTCCAGCACCACGTTAACCCCGGAAAGCTCGGCCTGCATCTTACGTCCGTATTTGCGAATTTTCTTCCCAAAAAAAACGATTGGATAAATTGCCACGGGCATGACCACTAACGACCAGAATGCAAGGTAGGCATCCAGATAAATAACAGTACCAATCAACCCGATGAGAGTAAAAATTTGACGAACGAACATAATAACACTGGGAAGACACTGGCGCACAGCCACCACGTCACTCACAATGCGGCTCATGAGCATGCCCACTTGGCTTTCGGCGAAGAAGGGCATGGGAAGTCGTATGATCTTGTCAAACAAATCCCGACGCATATCCTTCAAAACAAGGATACCCGTGGAATTCATAACGTAGACCTGACAAAACTGAACAATTCCTTTCAAAACAATAAGTCCAACCAACCCGAAGATGCTTAATTTGAGCATCTCCACGTCCTTATTTATAAGGACTTCATCAGTGACAAACTTCGTAAGCCATCCGAGGGCTGGAGCGATAGGGGCATACAAAAGCATGGCAAAAATGGCAAAAGCCACGCGCATTTTATAGGGGGCAAAATAGCCAATGCTCCGCTTGAGCATGTAGCGGTTACCCATATAGTGCAATTCAGGATTCCGAGGCACGATTTCTCCTTTTAATGCGACTGCCGCGATAACCGCGAGCCGCCAACCATCCTTTAAAGGGTTGGCGGCGGATAGTAAAGCCAAAGGCCTTGCATTCAGAATGGTTTTAACGAAAAGTCGCTAGATGAAACATTCCACCCATATCGCTGTATTGGCAGACATCCACGGCAACGCCCTGGCCCTGAAGGCAGTGCTCAACGATGCCAAATCTCGCGGACTGACGAAATTCGTCAACCTCGGAGATACTTTCTATGGCCCACTCGACCCCAGTGGCACGTGGGATATCCTCAAGGATTTCCAGATGCCGACGATTCTCGGCAATCAAGATCGAATCCTTCTGGAAGACGGTGAACAATGGAAAACAAATCCAGCATTTCAAGCCGTACTCGCGGCACTGGGAGCAGAGGGAGTGGAGTGGCTCCGAAATCTTCCTGGCACGCTACGGCTCGATGATGATATTCTTCTCTGCCACGGTACACCACGCTCTGACATGAATTACCTCCTTGAAGATATCGCCACAGGCCTTCCCGCCATGCGGGAGAGCGCGGCAATTCGAAACGATCTGCTACCTGAAGCTGATGGCTGTTCCCTTGTACTGGCAGGACACAGCCACCACCCCGGCCAGTTCTTTTGTGATGGAACAACTGTCATCAACCCCGGCAGCGTAGGACTTCCTGCGTATGATGATGATCAACCAGCACACATCATGGCCTCCGGGTCACCTCATGCCAAGTACGCCATAGTCACGCCCATCGATGCCGGGTGGGAAGCTAATTTCATTTCTGTTGAATACGATTGGCATGCCGCCTCTGCCATGGCCCAAGCCAATGGCCGGAGTGATTGGGCCGAGTGGTTACTCACCGGACTAGCATAACCCTGCGAAAGCTTTCACTTCGCCGCATTATTCTCTGGACTTTTTTTAGATTTTTCTGAACAATGCGCCCAGACTATAGGCTCTAGGCGTACGCCCTTACTCGTTTTGGCGACCACACTGGAGTCAATGAAGCTTATCCGGCACGGAGTTATGAGAGCGCTTCACAATACATTCACACGCATATTTCCCGCCCTGGCGCTGATGGCGCTCGCGGCTGTTCTACTTTGCGGCGCAGACTCCATGGCTGCCTCTGCCAAATCATATTTCATTGTCGGGCACTCCGAATTCCATGCGCTACTGAAAAATAGCAAGAAAAGAAAATACCGCTCAAGCTGGCAAAAGGTAGAAAAAAGCTTCACCCGGGCCTATAAAGCTGATCCGCATGGCTCTTACGCTCCCAAGGCGCTTTATTACATCGGCCGTGTTCATGAAGAACTCGCCGTTCAGTCCGGTCTCAAGTCCGATTTCCGCCGGGCCGTGGATTACTTTGGGCGCGTGGTTGCCCGATTCCCCCGCCATGGCTGGGCTGACGATTGCCTCTATCGCAAAGCAGACATCTATGCCAAACGGCTGAAAGAATATGGCAATGCTCGATACGATCTGGCAAAAATCATAGTCGAATATCCTCGCTCTGACATGCACTCCAAAGCCAAAGTGTATTTGAAGAAGCTAGGCAAATATAATCAGGCCATCGCAGAGATTGAAGCAAAACAAAAGGGTAGCGACGCACTCGACAATGTTGCCAAAGCTGCTGCGGCTAAGCCTAAAGCCGCTCCCAAGAAAACCGCTTCAACCAAGAAAAGCACACCGAAGAAATCCACCAACGGCAAAATCAAAGATCCATCCGGCCTCGCCCATCTGGACACGGTTCGTTACAAATCCAGTGACGAATATACCCGCGTAGTTCTGGAACTCGATGGCCGAGTCAAATATCGCTATCAGGTCCTTGACCCCAACCCGAAAGTTGATCGCCCTCATCGCCTTTATATCGACCTGCAAGGCTCACGATTGGGCCACGATGTGACTTCAGCAACTACGGTTTCCGACGGCATTCTCCGCTCCATCCGTACCGGCCAGTACAACAAGGACACTACCCGTGTTGTTCTCGATTTTCATTCCATGCAGGAATACAAAGTCTTCCCTCTGGAGAATCCATACCGCATCGTTGTCGACGTCTATTCTCCCACGGAGCAATCAAAAGCTGCCGCGGCGCAAAAGGCAACACAACGCAAGACCACGCAAAATTCCAAATACCGCCCGCCCAAAGGGAGCAAATCCCAGGCTGGCGATCTACTTGAGCAATTGGGACTCACCGTACGCACCATCATGCTCGACCCCGGGCATGGCGGCAAAGATCCCGGTGCGGTAGCCAACGGCCTGCGTGAAAAAGACGTGAACCTCCGTTTCTCCAAAATCGTGGGTAAGCTGCTCAAAGAAAAAGGCTTCAATGTCGTCTACACTCGCACCAAGGATGTTTTCATCCCTCTGGAGCAGCGCACGGCTATGGCCAATGTCAAAAAAGCTGACCTGTTTATCTCCATCCACTGCAATGCCAACCGCAGCAAGAAGATCAATGGCCTTGAGACGTACAGCCTCAACCTCGCCAAATCCAAAGATGCCGTGCGCATCGCTGCCCGTGAAAATGCAGTGAATCCACGCTCCATCTCCGACTTGCAGTTCATCCTTACAGATCTGATGGTCAACTCCAAGATCAAGGAAAGCCGCGATCTTGCCAAGGACGTCCAAAGCAACACGATCAACCGTGTTCGTCGCAAATGGCAGATCAAAAGCAAAGGCACCAGAGAAGCCCCCTTCTATGTTCTGATGGGTGCCAAGATGCCTTCAGTTCTGGTGGAACTCGGTTACATTACCAATTATACGGAATCAAAACGCCTGAAATCCGACAAGTACCTCGACTATCTTGCTCGCGGTATCGTTGATGGGGTCATGGCTTACAAGGGTAAGATAGAGCGATACGCTATGCGTTAATCGCTCATGAATCTCTATAATATAAGCCGCCTACTAGGCGGCTTTTTTATTGCGACTTCACTTATGAATAAGAGCATTCTCTTCGCACACACCCAGCTTGCACGCTTCTCACCGGGTAAGCCCACCTATTCAGACTTTAAATCTGTGCGATTTTCTATTACACCATGAACAAATCCCAATAGGAGCTACCCATGCTTGATCTCAAATTGATGCAAAAAAACCCGGAAGTTGTTCGGGAGAGTCTCGAAAAACGTGGTTCGAAAATAGATGTTCAAGAATTTACCGACCTCGACACCAAGCGCAAAGCGCTCATTGGTGAAGTCGAAACTCTCAAGGCCGAGAAGAATAGTGTCGGCCCGGAAATCGCCAAACGCAAGAAAGCTGGCGAAGACGCTTCCGATCTGCTCAAAAAGATGGGTGAAGTTTCCGCACGCACCAAGGAACTCGATGCCGAGCTGACCAAGGTTGAGGCAGCTCAGAAAGAATGGATGATGTCCGTTCCCAATATCCCGCACGAATCCGTGCCCATTGGCGCATCCGAAGACGACAACCCAGTTCTCCGCTACTGGGGCGACAAGCCTGAGCTGGCCTTCGAACCCAAGGAACATTGGGAACTGGGCACCGAACTCGGTGGTCTGGATTTTGAACGAGCTGCCAAGCTGGCAGGCTCCCGTTTCTCCCTCAGCTTCGGCTGGTGCGCCCGCATGGAACGCGCTCTGGCTCAGCTGATGCTCGACACACAGACTGAAATAAATGGGTACACCGAAGTCCTTCCGCCCTTCATGGTTAACAGAAAGACCATGACCGGAACCGGCCAGCTCCCCAAGTTTGAGGAAGACCTGTTCAAGCTCACCGACGACCGTGAATTTTACCTCATCCCCACAGCAGAGGTGCCACTGACGAACATCTACGCAGATGAAGTCCTCGATGAAGCCACACTTCCTATCAAGTTCTGTGCGCAGACTCCCTGCTTCCGCTCCGAAGCAGGTTCGTACGGCAAGGACACCAAAGGTCTCATCCGTCAGCACCAGTTTTACAAAGTAGAGATGGTCAACTTCGCGCACCCGGACAAATCATACGAAGCGCTGGAAGACATGACGGCCTCCGCTGAGAAGATTCTCCAGCTGCTTAACATTCACTATCGTGTCATCGAGCTTTGCACTGGCGACATGGGCTTTGGCGCTGCCAAGACCTATGACATCGAAGTCTGGTTGCCTGGTCAGGACAAATTCCGCGAAATCTCTTCCTGCTCCAACTGCGGAGACTTCCAGGGCCGTCGCGCGAACATCAAGTTCAAGCCGCAGGACTCCAAGAAAAAACAATTTGTCCACACCCTGAATGGCTCCGGTCTTGCCGTAGGTCGTTGCCTCGTGGCCGTACTGGAGAACTACCAGCAGGCCGACGGCTCCATTGTCATCCCCGATGCTCTCAAGCCTTACATGGGCGGGCTCGAAGTGATAACAGGCAAGTAGTCGTAGACTCTGATTACAAACAAAGGCCGGAGTGTTCGCACTTCGGCCTTCTTCTTGGACCGCACTCCCCTTGTCATTTGTCCCAAAACAAGTAGATACTCCCGGAAAGGAGACCGCCATGAGCACTGTCCTGCTTTTTGATGCCGGAAATACCAACACCAAGATTTGTATCGCTGATGATCAGGGATTGGGCGAAAGCTATACCCTGCCCACGCGACCCGCCAATACCGCCGACGATTGGGGTTTGAAAATCGAGTCCATTCTGGAGCGGGAACAAGTGGACCCCGACGATGTGGAAGCGTGTGTGATTTCCTCGGTAGTACCACCGCTGGACCCGCTCATCACTCGCATGACCGAACGCTTCCTTGGCTGTGAAGCAATCTTCGCCGGACGCGATCTCGCCCTTGATCTGGACAATGAGTACGCTCGCCCGGAACAGGTAGGCGCAGATATTCTGGTCGGCTGCCTGTCTGCCCGACTGACCTATGACCATGACAATCTCATCGTCATTGATTTCGGCACAGCAACCACCTTGGCCTGCATCAAGGGAACTGCATTCAAAGGTGGCCTGATCTGTCCCGGCGTTCTCTCCTCGACATCCGCCCTTGCTGGCGGCACAGCGAAGCTTCCCGAAGTCGACCTTGAGATCAGTGACAGCACCCTCTCGTGGGGAAAAACCACAGAAGAGTGCCTCAACCAAGGCCTCGTTTTCGGATTTGCGTCAATGGTCGACGGCCTTGTCGAAAAACTTTCCGCACAAATGGAAGACCCATTCGTAGTCGCCACTGGTGGCCTTTCCAAGAATATCGCCCAAGTCAGCGAGCGCATCGACGAACTACGGCCCGATTTAGTCATGGAAGGATTATGGATGGCGTACTTCAACAGGTAGTTTGAACAGCAATCGGCAATAACCACTTGCTACTCCAGTTATCAACAGATATAGGCAACAAGAATTTACTGAGTTTTTAAGGAGTTAATCATGAAAAAATCTCTTGTTGCCTTGTGTCTACTAGCTATCCTATTCGCCCTCTCAGCCTGTGGAGACAATGGTGTTGTCCCCACACTCATGGGGAAATTCAATAAAGACTATACCTTTACAGCATCATCCGATTGGTCTGACGTTGGAGCCGATACCACATCTCTTATCATGAGCTCCATCATGGCCGACGATTACATCATTGAGCACACTCTTGTGAGCCCCAAGGGAATAACAGACAAGAAAAAAGTGCGTGTAGTCCAAATCATGTCGAACAGAGGCGGACCTTTCTCACTTGAACAAATAGAAGCTCAATATCTTCAATACCTATCTCGGCCCAAAAAGAGTCACTCGACAAGCATTGATCATGTCATAAACCATGAAGAAGCAGCCTTTCGAGTGAATGAAGAATTCAGCAACTCACTCACTATCCGACAACGATTGTACACACAGAAAGGGTATGTCGACATCTCGGCAACTTGCCCTTCCAATGACCAACACGGCTTAGATGAAATCAATTCAATCATTGATAGCGTCGCCATCAATTCCGACATTGCCTACCAATAACACCTGATATAAAAACAACGCCCCCGATCACCTCTGATCGGGGGCATTTTTTTTGAATAAACGACTATTCGTTAAAAGCGCTCAAAGTCATCTCCAGCGCCTCCGGCAGGCAGAGCCTGTGGAGTTGATGCTGCAAACATCGGAGTTTCGCACACTGCTTCCTCACCTTCCACCTGGAAGAAGGAGATAGCCTGCTCGAGACTATGGCTCTGCCCGGAAAGCTCTTCACTGGTAGAAGCAACTTCTTCGGATGCCGAGGCATTTTGTTGAATAACCTGATCCAACTGCCCGATGGCAAGGGTGATCTGCTGAGCCCCTACGGTTTGCTCGTTACTCGCTGCGGATATTTCCTGCACCAGCGTAGCGGTCTTCTGAATGTTGGGAACGAGAACTTCCAACATCTTCCCTGCCTTCTCTGCCACATCAACCGTGGTTGTGGAGAGTTCGCTAATTTCACTGGCAGCCACGCCACTGTGCTCAGCCAGCTTGCGGACCTCGGCTGCAACAACGGCAAATCCCTTTCCGTGATCACCAGCTCGTGCGGCCTCGATAGCTGCGTTAAGCGCAAGCAGGTTTGTCTGACGAGCTATATCCTCAATCACAGAGATTTTCTCTGCAATATGCTGCATGGCAGAAACGGCTTCGCTCACAGCAGTGCCACTCTTACCCGCCTCTTCTGCGGCCTTGCTAGCAAGCTCTTCTGTAGAGGTAGCATTATCTGTATTTTGACTAATATTGGCAGACATTTCCTCCATGGAGGAAGAGATTTCTTCGATGGAAGCAGCCTGCTCGGTGGCTCCCTGAGAGAGAGTTTGCGCGGCAGAGGAAAGCTCCGTGCTTCCAGAAGCAACAGAAGCAGCACCATCGCAAACATTCGATACGACCTGCTTCAGCTGAGTGCTCATTTCTCTCATATTGTCATAAACGCCTACTGCGTTAGGATCAAAGCTCATGGTCAGATCGCCCCGTGCAATGCTTCCAGCGATATTGGCAATCTCAGCAGGGTCTTTACCCAACTGACGATTGGTTGTCCGGATGATAAGGAACGCAGTCCCCACACCGGAACCCAAGGCGATGAGGGCAAGGATGATGAGAACCATAACGGCATTATTGTTCGCGGCCTGAAGTTCAGGTCCCAGTATGTCCTGATCAGCCATAACGGACAGCTTTACATCCTCGACATCCTTGGCAATTTTAGGCCCAAGAACATCAAGCTTGTTTTGGATAATATCATTACGCTTGAAAATAATGGAAACCACCTTATCGAAGGCCCCAACATAGCTTTCTTCCAATTCTATAGTCTCAGCAAGCAACTTACGGCGTTCTGGATTCTGTAAGCTGACCTCAAGAGCCGCCATTCCTTCAGCCAAGCTCACTATTTCTTTGTGGACCCGATCCACTGAAGACTGTGCATTATCACCCAAAAACTTAACTACATACAGCCTGGCCAACAACAAGTTGCGTAAAGCAAGTCCACTACGAAAAGCGGCTTCCATATCATTATCGCGTTCAGCTGTGGTGAGGATTTTCGTCAGATTACGCTCCATTTTGGGGCCCTGCACATTAAGAATATCATTCACGAGATGATCGCGATCCAATCTGAACTGCTTCACCTGATTAAAATTCTTACCGTATTCCTCAACATAACTGTCTGCGGAATCAACGAGACGAGCGCGCTCCGGCTTTTGAATTTCGGTCTGCGCTGTTTGCATAAAATCATGCATTTTTTGGAAATAATCATCATACTGCTGCAAATCTTTATCACTACCCGTGATTATAAAATCTTTCACGTTCATACGAACCATAAGCATATTCGCCTGCAAGCGTCCGCTTAGATTGGTATCACGAGCCAGCCCGCGATACTGCGAAAACCCCTCTGTAGAGTTTTCCAATGCCCACATGGAAATTCCAGACACGATAAGCAGTAGCACCAGGACGGCGCCAAAACCGAAAGATAACTTGGTCGACAATTTCATAGTAATACCCTCTGAAAACAGTGGTTGATCGTTCGATCAAACGTCTGCTTGAGTGCCACCATAAACAATTATTATAATACCTTTATAGTGAGAGGGATTCCCAAAAAATGCGTAACAATCTAAAACAATGATACTTTTATTTTTACCCCCATAAAGGTAGAGAAAAACCGAAGCTCTTGACATACCGTCATTCGAGACAATCCTCTTGATATTAGAAGAGCTTATCCAGACTTTATTGGTCTGAATAACTATTCCTATTCTCAATTGTCTTCATGGGCTATTCTCGGTGACAGTGGAAAAATAACTGCCATCCCCGGTTTATCCATGTATAGAATTGAGCATTGCGCAGAATTGGTCTAGAATCCATGCGTTCCAAAGGCACGTAATTATTTTCAATCATATTTTAAGGAGTAAGACATGAGTACTATTTCCGGTGTATGGGCACGCGAAATCCTCGATTCCCGCGGCAACCCCACTGTTGAAGTTGAAGTCATTCTGGAATCCGGCATCGTAGGTCGTGCGGCTGTTCCGTCCGGCGCATCCACAGGCTCCCGTGAAGCTCTTGAGCTGCGTGACAAAGAGGAACGCTATGGCGGCAAAGGTGTCATGACCGCTGTCGAAAACGTACGTGGCGAGATTGCTGGCGCTGTCATCGGCATGGATGCTGTACGCCAGACAACTCTGGACAACCTGCTCCTCGATCTCGATGGGACAGAAAACAAAGAACGCCTCGGTGCTAACGCCCTGCTCGGCGTATCCATGGCCACCGCTCGCGCAGCCGCAAAAGTTATGGGCCTGCCGCTCTACCAGCATCTCGGTGGAGTCAACGCCAAGCTGCTTCCCGTCCCCCTCATGAACATCATCAATGGTGGCGAACACGCTCCCAACAACCTGGATATCCAGGAATTCATGATCATGCCCGTAGGCGCAGAAACCTTTGCAGAAGCACTCCGCATGGGTGCTGAAGTCTTCCATAAGCTGAAATCCATCCTTGCCAAGGACGGACACGTCACTTCTGTTGGCGATGAAGGCGGTTTCGCACCGAACCTGAAATCCCACGCCGAAGCTTTCGAATACATCACCCGCGCTGTCGAAGGTGCTGGTTATGAGCCGGGCAGAGAAATCTGCTACGCCATCGACTCCGCTGCTTCTGAGTTCTACAAAGACGGTAAGTACATCCTCGCAGGCGAAGGCAAAGAACTTTCCTCTGCTGAGCTGGTCGATTTCTACGCTGACCTCACCGAACGGTTCCCCCTCGTCTCCATCGAAGATGGTCTTGCCGAGGCAGACTGGGACGGTTTCGCACTCCAAACCGAAAAGATGGGCGACACCATCCAGCTGGTCGGTGATGACCTGTTCGTCACCAACCCCGACATCCTCGCCGAGGGTATCGATCGCGGTGTCTGCAACTCCATCCTGATCAAACTCAACCAGATCGGTACTGTCACCGAGACCCTCGATACTATCGAGCTCGCCAAGACTGCCGGTTACACCAACGTGGTATCCCACCGTTCCGGCGAAACCGGCGATCATTTCATCGCTGACCTCGCTGTGGCCGTGAACGCAGGACAGATCAAGACCGGCTCTCTGTGCCGTTCCGATCGTCTTGAAAAATACAACCAGCTTCTGCGCATCGAAGAAGACCTCGCCGAAGACGGCGTCTACTACGGCCCGATTTTGGGTGGTAGCTTCTTCGAGGAAGACTAAGAAGCCTCCGGCGGCTGGGGGAAGGGGAGGAAAACCCCTTTGAAAAGGGTTGTTTCCTCCCCTTCCCCCAGACCCCC
>PPCM01000197.1_pt1 | contig 80164 bp, 71 predicted proteins | sample 1555541 | NCBI WGS metagenome assembly PPCM01 (sample SAMN05284479, study PRJNA326546) | Marine sediment metagenome, whole genome shotgun sequencing project. | isolation source: marine sediment | place: Germany: Wadden Sea | collected 2012-09-05 | reverse complement strand
TTATGTTGAAAAACAGGCCGCCGACCTCGGCGTCAACATCCGGACCATGCTTGAACATCTTCAGGACATGAACCCGGTGCGGTTCATGGACATCATGGACTACTACAATAAAATCAACTTTTACGTGCGCATGGCGGTCACCGTACCGGACCCCGAAATATCCAAACCTTTCACTTTCACCATTGATGACGCCATCGACTATGAATTCAAGGCAGGAGCCTGCGCCGCAGATCTGGCAAGACTAAAGAAATCCGGCGTTCCAGTTCTGGATGGTATGGTTATCGGCTCCGATGTTTATAATTACTTCATAGAAGCAAACAACCTGCGTATTGCCATAGACGAAATTCTCGAAACAGCGATAACAACCAATATCTCCGACCTGAACCAGATATCACGCACTATCACCGACCGCTTTATGCAAGGCAGAATGCCTGATGCAATTGCCAATGAAATTGAAATTGCCGCCCTTGAAACCTCACGCGGCAGCGGTAGTCTGACCCTGACGGCATCATCCACCCCTGAAGGAAGCCTTTACGCCCTCCCTGAAAGCTGGTGTACAATCTCGCCTGTTCCTGTTCAGGATACTGTCGAAGCATGGAAAAAAGCAGTCACTTGCAAATTTTCTGCGGAATCCATCAAAGCACGTATCGAATCCGGCTACGCAGACCGTGAAAGCCCGGCCTCGGTGATTATCCAGCCCATGAAAGATATCCATGATTCCGGCGTACTTGAAACTTTACATGAGTTTTCCGACCTTCCGCCTAAGGACAGGGATCATGGCTGTTCTGCAATTTTCAGCAATAACTCAACAACCCCTTACCTGATATCAAGGCGTGAGCAGCAGCGGATTCTTGCTAAGCCGGAGAAATCCTTCCTTTCCACCCACTCGGCAAAATCAATTGCCGCCATGGGCAGAAAGGCTGAAGAACTTTTCAAAACAACGCAAAAATGCCAATGGGTCACTGACCGGCGTAACCGGGTCATGATTACATCGGTGCGCTCTTATCCTTTCAAAGGCGAAAAAGAGACTGTGCGTATCAAGCAGGCTCTTTCATATATTGCCAGCCTGAACATTTCTCCGCGTAATACGGAAATGTTTCTACCTGAAAAAAGCCGCTCCATGTACGATCTGGTCCGCTTTGCCAACGAAAAGGGAATCGAGGAAATGTTTTCGCTGGTCAGCAAAAAGGGTTTGGGTATCGACGGAGCAAAACATCTCAAAGCCCGCCAACCCATTGACATAACCCTGCTCAACCTTGCGGATGGTTTGTTCAGCACCGCAGCAGGTAAAATGGATATTTCTCCAGACGACATCAAATCGGCTCCCATGTGGGCTCTTTGGTTCGGACTTGGCGCAGAACGCCCCGGCTGGGAAGGCGAAAACAGCATTGACGGCTACGCCATCCTTTCGCGAACCTACATGAATATCACTTTGAAATCGGAAAAAGACCTGACTGAAGTGGATGCGGTCTGCGATCCTGATGCACAGGCGAACCATATCCATTTCCGCTTCAAGGGCGGTCACGGAACGGCAGAACAACGCATAGCCAGAATTAAATTCATCAAGAAGACTCTTGAAACTCAAGGATTCAAAACCACCCATCAGGGCGATATGATTGAGGGTATTCTTAAGGAAGGAAGGGAACCGGAAATTCAGAAACTGCTGGCGACCACAGGTCATCTGATTGCCCACATCGCCATCCACCATCCGGTTGTGGCCGAGAATGAAGATGCGGATCAGGCCGCTCTGCGTTTTATTTCAGGTCTGGGATAAAAGTCAGGACTGAACCTGTGATTTCTTATGGATCTGGACCAGAAAATGGACCAGTTTATCTTCGATTTCACGATCATCAACATATTCGATGATCATTTCTTTGGCTTCTTCAAGGTCATAGGCTTCCAGAAGCTCGCGCAAGCGCATGCGCAACTGGGCTTTTTCACGCTTTATCTGCAGATCTTCCAGAATATCAGTGACGTAATCAAAGTCTTTCTTGGCAAGCGCTTTCCTAAAATTTGTGCGCACGAAATGGGAATAGAAGCGGCCTGAAATCCCGGACAGCAAAGTACCCAGCCAGACGCCTATAACCAGAGTGACCAGATCGGCCGCTCTCTCTTTGGCAATATTTATCCATTCGGTGATGTCCCGGTCCTTGAGCAGATCCTGTGTCTTGCGCATTTCAAGAACCATACGTTTTGCAGCCGGATTGTTCTTGTTGATGTCCAAAGCCATCCGGAACTGGGCCTCGGCCTGCTCCAGATCACCCATTTTAAAGTAGGCCCGCCCGAGCAGGCTGTAAAGCCAGTCCGAGCGGGGGTGTTGTTTCAGGCTTTGTTCGAGGCTTGAAACCGCGAGTTCATAATCCCCGCGGTCAATCAACTCCTGCCCCATCCTTCCGCAGGCAACCTCCGATTCAAGAACAGTAGCATCCGCCCGGCATTCAATAATGCTGAACATCACAGTCAGGGTCAGAACCACACAAACCAGCCAGATAATCCTTTCAGTTCTATTCATTAAGGACCTTTACTTTCCTACCAGAGCCGCTTGATGCTGCTGCCCGGATAGTAGAATTTCAAAATGTGATCATACTTCTTGGACTTGCCAAGCTCCGCAGCTCCCCATTGCGAATAGCCGACACCATGACCCCATCCACGGCCTTTAAATGTATAATAATCTCCCTTCTTGTCAATTCGTAAAAGGATATCAGGCAATTTCAAAACGCGTGAACTGCCCAGCGTCGTCCTCGTACGCAAATCACGAGAACCGGACTTATACTTTATGCGTACCTTAACAATCCTGCCAGAAGGACCCTTTTCAAGAGCGGTTATAGATCTGACTCCGGGCACGGAAATACCGACTTTCTTCAACTTAGTCTCAATCTCAGACTTGCTGTACTTCTTAGTCCAGGATGCCATCTTACCTTTAAGGCTGGCCGGGTCCTTGTGGGCAATCAGGTAAGCCTTACCAGCGCCAAAAATAGCCTTGGCATCTGCAGTAAAGCCGCCGCTGTTGGCAGTATATTGTGAAAGTATGGGTTTATCTTTGTAGAGCAGCACATGTCCTCTAGTCTGTTTAACAGCCTTATCAGTGCGTTTATCTTCCCGATCAACACCAGCATACATCTGGTCATAAGTATCAGCATAAACATCATAAAAAAGATGGGTACGATGCAGTTTCTGGTAGTAGGCATAGGTCCGCGCCGCCACTGCCTGAGCCTTCAACGTCTCAGCAGGCCATGAAGCATAGGACTCGGCAGGAACTACCGAACGCAGGTAATCTTCAATCTCCACAAGATTGAGGATCAACAGCTTTCCTTTGCGGATACTGACATCAATTGTGCCGCGCACCTTTTTGCTCTCAGAGCCGTAGCTGACTTTTAGCGCGCCCTTGGACTTAAACTTAATCCGGGTCGCAGAAACAACCTTGCCGTCAAGAGTCAATTTATTACCGGACATACCTACTTTATACTTACGTCCGCAGCCCAGTTCATCGGTGCATATTTTATCCTTTCCCGACCCGCTGATAACGGTCATGCTCTTAACTTTACGACTCAGACAAACCCTAAGAGCCGGTTCCTTGCCTATCTTTTCAGGAATCTTCTGATCCGGCTTTTCATCAGGTTTAACTTCCGGCTTCTGCTCCTCCTTGGCCTTCATGGATGAGATTACCGCCTCAGCCTGAAATTTAAATTTGCCCTTCGGGAAATAGCGTAAATACTGCCTAAAAACAGCGTTGGCCCGATCATAGCGGTTCATCTGGTAATACAGGAATCCCAAACGGTATAGGGCCGTGTCCGCATAATCCGGGTAATTCCGGCCTACCATGCGATAGAGGTCTGCGGCCTTCTCCGGTGCATCCAGAAAAGTGGATAGAACCATGGCCTTTCCGAACATGGCATGCACTCGGGTCTTAGCAACCGGGGAATAATCAATGGCCGTGTCGTATTGTTCAAGTGCTTCAAAATATTTACCTATATCAATCAGATAGCTGGCGTAATTTATATGCCACTGCGCCTGTGCCTGATCCTCCAATTCAATCGGAGAATACTTCCGGGCATGAGCCGCTACCGGGATAAGCAGCGCAACGATCAGAGCCGTGAGAAAAAGTTTATGTATCATTCCTGATTTATTGTTCATCATTATTCTCCTCCGGCTTATCTTCTTTCACGTTCTGTTCGTCAGAACCAACTTCAACCTGCTCCGAATCAGCCTCAACAGAATCTGCCGGGACTGCAAGATGATCAAGATAATCTTTCATATACAGTAAATTGCTGTCAGCAGGACTAAGCAACAAAGCTTTATCCAATACCATTCTGGCCTGCTTTAAATCGCCTTTATTCAACAGATAGCGAACGTAGAGCTGATGCAACCGCACATCATATGGAAACTTTGAAACCCCTTCATCCAGAATTTCAGCAAGAGCAATATCGTCATTAAGTGCAAGCAAGGTGTAAGCCAGATAGAGGTAGACATCACGGTCATCCTTCATCTGAACCGCCTTATTCAGGGCCTGATAAGCATCACCATAATGCTGGCCATGAAAAGCGTTCACACCTTTTCCTTTTAGTTCAGTAAATTTCTTCTCCAGCTCTTCCGGGGTTATGTCCTTGTCATCAACCAGAATAATCCTGCGGCCATGAGGATAGGGTGCATCAAGGATCGATTTGACTAGAATATCCCCCTCCAGATTCAAATTATCGCTGGAAGATGAACCAAAATAGTTATCGCTGACAACCAGCTTTTCAAAGGCCAACAGGTTGACCTTGTTATCAAAAATATTATTGTCCCTTATTCCGGCACTGCCGCCCTCAAAAACAATACCCTGCGTGCAATTAGTTACGCTGGACCGCAGCACAGTACCGTTCCCGGCGCTGAGCAGCAAACCCTGCCGGGCATTCTTGACCCGCAATCCCTTGAAAGCAAAATTACCGTCCGCAATCACTGCAGCAGCGTAATCGCCCCCATTGAATGAAGAGGAACGCAGCTCCAGGTAGCCGCCCGCAGCAGTCACCGCCCTGCTGAATCCACCGAATTCACATTGAGAAAGAACGGCCTTACCACCAGGTAGAACTTTGATACCCTCGGTGGAATTTGACTGAAGACGGACCGGGGCACTTATTTCGCCGATCGCTTTCAATTCACCGGAAACATCAACTCGGCCTTGGTTCGCAAAGCGGATTTTCGTACCCGACGGAACTATAAACTCAGCACCTTCAGGGACGCTGACCGGAAATGAGATTCGATAATTACCTTTAACAAGAGAACCTGAGAGCTGTCCGAAAAGCTCGCGCTCATCAAACTGCGGCATTATCACTTTGATCACACCATTCATGGGCGAGAAATTATCGGCCTTGTCTTTGATACGCACCCGGTAAAACACAGTGCTGCCCTGTATCACATCCGGGTCCATAAACTCAGGATTCCTTGTCCGTGAAATAATCTCAAAATCACCAACCGGATCATTCCCTTTCTCGATAACAAATTCATCAAGATCAGTGCCCACAGGAACTTCCCAGAGGAGCTGAACTCCATCCCGCCCGGTTTGGAATTTCACAGTCTCAAGCACCGGAGGCAGTTCACCGTCAATGGTAACCATAGACCCTGACTCGGGCCAAAGTCGATCAACCCCGTTAGCCTTACGCATTCTGACCATCAAGGTATCATTGACCGATTTATCGCCCTCGCGAACTACGTAGAACCCCTCATAAACGCCCTGTGCGGTCTGCGGCAGGGGAATATTTTTCTTGAATTCACCAATGTCGAAAGAGCACTTCAATCCCGGTTCGGCATCCACCCGCACCGCAATTTTCTGCCCCACACCGAACAGCCTGTTATCCACATTGGTGTCCACAGCTATAACTTCCGGCAACTTTGTCCCCTTGGGACAATCAGGCAAGACCTGCGCCATGTTCCATGCCCAGTCGTAAACGACCATACGCATCTGCCGCCTTATCGGGTCGGCAAAGACCTCTTCCACAATGGTCCCGGCAAGACCGATTATACCCGTGGGTACGGAAATCCTGCGCTTGGATGCGCTATCACGCCACTTACCGACCAGAGTGCCGGATGAATTATACATCATGACTTCAGCATCCAGCTGAAACAAATCAAAAGCCAATGCCTTGATCATATCCGCGCTGTAAATATCGGTCTTAACAACGCCGTCCGCGCCAAGGATTTCACACAATTCAGCATCACTCTTTGAACGCCAACCATCATCCCGGCCCAATTCAGCAAGGGTGTTATCCACCACATCCTTCTGCAACGGCATGAACCCTTTACCGGCCAACTGATTGGTAATAGCCGCACGTGAAATATCAGCCACAAACAGCCTGTCATCATCAAGAACCAGCACCGATCTGTGTTCCGTGGAATTTTCAGCATGTTTGACATATTCAGCAGGCAGGACCGCAATTTTATAAGGGATGGCTTCTTCCTCAGTATACTGCACGGCCTGTGTCGTACGCTTGCCCAGACAGCCCCCCAGTAACAGGGAGATCAGCAACAAAAATATTATGGGACTATGCTTGTTAATCATGGCTAAGACTTCAACTTTCTGTCGATGTTAAATGAATTGACCGTACCGAGCACGGAACGGACCTCGCCTTGCAGCTGGAGATGCTTGTCTGCAAGTGAATATTTCCCCCCGCCCCAAGCCTGTATCTGCCGCCCGCTGAGGTTGAATGAATTAATGAGCAGGTCCTTCCCGCTCAGTGCCGCCCGCAGCCTCGCCGTGCTGAAATTAAGCCCCTGCCCGCCTTGCGGGTTGAAGGAAACAGCATCGAGCAAATCAATGAAAAAACCCAAACGGGGATCAAGGTTCGCAAGGTTGAAAACATGCAGCTCGTCAATTTTAGCCGAAGCTTCACCACGCACAGATTTAACGAGCGTTTCACTATTGCCGCCCTGCATAAACATATTGGCATTAAGATAGATTTTGCCGCGCAAGGACACGGACAGGTCCTTCGCAAAACAGGCGATCAGGCTGGGCAGGCTGGTTCCCCTCCCCTTCACATTGCACTGCACTGCCAGCTGGTCACGGGCCAACACAACATCTGCGTTAAGATTGAGGTAGAAAAGTTTGCCGCTGGCTTTGATCAGCCCGCGTTCTTTCCCGGAATGGACGAAGACCACAACATCGCTGAAAGGCCAGTCGTTGTAGTAAAACTTACGAATTGAAGCTTTGCCGCTAATGTCGCGACCGAGCAGGCTCTCGAAGTTGAAATTCTCAGGTGCGGCAGCAACTTTTGAGACGGCCCCGTCGTCTTTTGTTTCAGGAATACGAATACTCAATGATTTCAACTGAGCTTCATAACCGGAGACACTATTACGCGGGCTATTGAAATAGCCGGATGCTGAAATGCGGGATTCCTTGTGCTTCAGCTGGGTATCAAACACAGTCCGCAAAGGATTTTTTTTTTCAGCCTCACAAGTAATATTGTAATCGAAAAGGGAGAAATCAATGGCCTCGGCCTTAAAACGCGCCTCTTTCAAATCAAAAGGAAAAACCAGAAATGCCTGAGCCTTAAGGATGCCTCCTGTTGCCGAAGCAACATTAAAACTGCGCACGGAAACCACGGGTTTACCGTCCTTCAACTCTACATCAGCATCAATATCTGAAATACTAAGCTCCTGCTTGCGCCCATCCAGAGATTCCAGCACCAGCTTAAGGTCCTTGGCACTGACCGTCATCCTTCCGGACAGTCCTTTATTCGCCACTGAACCGGGAGGAGTGGACAGAGAAACAGATTTGAAAACCAGAGTACCCTGCGGCACAATCGATTTCAGCTTAGCGGATTCACAAAGGGATTGAGTTGCATTACGGCCCCGTTCGCTCTTCTGGGCCATGGCAAACAATTCCCCGGCATCGACCTGCGCTTCTTCAAGGGAAACCTTAAAAGTACCGCCCTGCCCCATCTGCAAGACCAGCCCTTTACCGCTGGTGGAATCAAGAAGAACACCCCCGGCCTCGACATTCATAGTGCCAGCCGCACTGTCCACGCTGAAATTAAGGTCAGTGGTCTCAAACTTTCCGGCCTCGGCCAGTTCAGGGATGGTGGAATTGGAAAGATATCCGAACCCGGTCAGGAAACCGAGAAATGAAGACGGATCAATTGAGCACTGGCTGGCCTGAAGATTCAGCTTAAGCGGCGAAGTGGACAGCATTTCCAGCCGTCCTGAAAACTTGAATCCCAGTTCGGAAATAGAAGCACTGCGGACATTGAACGCAAAACCGCTGCTCCCTTTTTCAACACTGGCGGAAACAGTCAGCGGTTCGGCATGGTAGGAATTTGTAAGCTGCACCCTGCCGGACACAACATCAATTTTATCGGGAAAAATAGCCGGAAGTTCCAGCCCGGTAGGAGTTCCGCCCCCGCCTTCGCGATGGGCAAGAGCTTTAACATCGGCATCCTGCAGGATCACGTGGCGGAGTTTGATCTCCCCGGTAAGCAGACTGGCTATGTCCGGGTAGATCTCCAGCTGCGGAATACGGACAGTATCCATGCCGCTTTGCACACGAAGATTTTTAACACGCAGGGAAGGAAGGGGGGAGTAATGGAACTCAATGTCATCCATCACCACCCCCATGTTGGTCATATCGGAAAGCAATGTCTGCGCAGCGTCCACAAAATGAACCCTGACCAACACCATGGAACCGACCATAAGTAAGGCCGCAATAATTCCACCAATGAGGATTCCCTTTTTATGCAACACGCGACACCGCCTTTTTATTTACTTAAGTACGAACACGACCCTTGCCTGAGCCAACAGGTTATACTTCTGGTCATACGCGAATACGGTAGACGCGTCTTCAACACTGACCACCGCGTCTGTCACGTTCTGCACAGTCTTACCCTTCAAAACCATGGGAGACTTGCTGCCCCATGATTCCAGAAGCGCACGGGCCTTTTGCAGATCCGTAGTGTAGCCGCCGCAGCCCCTTTCGATCAGAACCTGGTTGAGGACCTTGGACGGATCGAAAAGAACTTCATTCTTTTCGGTCAGGATGCGGTTAACCAACGCGGGCTTGAAATCGAAATCACGGACATCAACAATTATGCCGTCAACCGGGGTTGCCACAGCTTCCTGAATTTTCTCAGAAGCAGGCTCGGTGGTCTGAACCGGAGGCTCAACCTTTTCAGCTTGTTCCGGGACTTCAACTTTTTCGACCTTGGCAGGAACTTCATCAATTTTCTGTTCTACTGCTGGAGCAACTACTTCCGGCAGGTTTTCAGGTTTAAAGGCCGGAATTTCGCGAACCTTCAACGCTTCGGGTTCTTTGAGAATGATTTCATCAAACGCGCTGTATACAGAGTCGCGACCATGCAGGTTCAGCCTCAGGCAGACGCGGGCGTAGCCTTCAGTTCGGTCGAAGGATTCACCGCACGGCACAGCACCGCGCAGAGTTCCCTGAACAGTGGTCCGAACCCGCTCGCTGGTAAGCATTCCATCACGAACAGTGGTTTTCCCGCTCAAGCGCAACCCCTGAAAGATCTCAAGCATCCTTCTCTGGGCGACTACTTCAGCTGCGCGTTTAGCCCGGTAGCGGCTCTGTCCGGCTTCGGATTCACCTATGACCTGAATGTATCCCTTCTGGAACACATCATCCGCATTTACAACCTCAACAATTTTTTCATCGGCAACAGCGGAGCCTGCAAAAAGCACTACCGCAGTCAGGGCGAGTAATAATTTTTTCACGTTATCCTCCACTCTTAATAGATATTCATAATATTACGTAACCGCATCAGGGATAGAATAAGGTCCGCACCGTCCATATTGGAATCAGGGCGGAAAGCACCGGACAGGTCGGTTTCCATCAAATTGCGGTTAACTACGGTAACAATGGCGTTGTACCATGCATCAGTGGCTTCCACATCAGGATAGAGAGACTTCTTCTGGCCCATATGCTGGGTAGACATGGCTTCATCACCGGTAAGCTTAATGAGTACATCCTCCAGCACGAAAGCGAGTTCCTTGCGGGTCATAGGCTTTGCGGGATGGAAAAGGTATGCACGGGTCTGCTCATCATAAGTCGGCTCAAGGCCGCGAACATGCCACTTAAGAACAGTCATGATTTCAGGCTCGAACATGTGCCCCACTACATCCGCAGGGGTAAACTCAGCCTTCATATCATTTCCGGGAACGGGAATACGGCCTGCGAACAGCCTGTCCAGATGCAACTCATCAACCAGCAGTGCCGCAACATCGGCGCGGTCAACTTCTTCCTTGACCGCGATCTTCTTGGCGACATCAGTCAGGGTATAGTTGCTCATGGCCCGCAGGATTTTCTGAGCACGATTATAGAGCGCATTGGCCTTGTCGTGCCACTTACCCGGAGAGGCAGAAAGCACCACGCCAAGCACGTCTTCGGCTTTACGGAATTCTCCGCCCTTGAAGTAAGCCTTACCCATGAAATAATGTACGGCTTCGGTCTGGCGGTAGTATGGAAGGTCTTCTTCCTTAACATACTTGATCATCAGTTTGGCATCTGCGTAGAGATCTTCCGCCCTTTGCAGCCAGCCGCGAGTAGCGATATGGGTATAAACCCGGATACCGGTCACAAAAACGCTGAATTTCTGGGAACGGTCCCTTCTGGCCTCGGAAACAGCCTTATCGAACTGGTCAATAGCCCTTTCAGCATCAACGGCGCTGTATTCAGCATCACTCTCACTCTCTGCACGCATGGCATAGACAAGAGCCTTGCCTGCAATGGCTGGTGCGAATTCATCGTCAAGGGCCACTGCCCGTTCAAAACAAACAAAAGCCTTATCAGGCATGCCCTGATCTATCAGCTCCATTCCCATCAGGTAATGATGGGCAGGATTATCTTCAATAGACATGGGTTTTACTTTTTTTCCGCATCCCGCAAGGGAGAGAATCAAAAGCAGGCCCGTTAAAAATACTAAAGATTTTTTCATCCGGTTATCCTCCTTGCAGCGGATGCGTTCCGCCGGCAATCATGATTTACCTGCATGATACATCAACAATTTATACAAGCGAGGGTAAAAACCGGCTAGTTCATCCCCCGCTGCTTAATTGCCGGCTAAAACCCCTCGGGGTTCTGCCAGCGAAACTTCATGCTCCTACCTTCCATCCTGCTCTGAAACTTTTCCACACCATCATCTTTAAGAGCGGTGGAGATACGCTTAAAAAGATTTTCAGCACGCAGTGTCGACCAATAAGTAACTTCCATATTCATACCTTTCTGGCGCCTGATTTCCTTGCGCACAAAACCGGGAATATCCTCAAGGACTGAACATACGGAAGGTAGCTCCGGAAATCCGAGGAAGGTCAACGAGTAACGGAAGCCCTTGCCGCGATCCAGTTCGGATTCCATATTATCAAGCAATTCACGCGCAATACGAACAGATGCCCAGTAAGTCTCCGGTTTGGCTGCTTCAACAGCACGACGGTAAACTTCAGCAGGCTTGCCGGAAAGGCTCACATACTGTTCTACCGGACGACGCACCTCGCCGATCTTGAGACCGTCTGATATCCGCACACAAGTCATATGCATCACCGGATTGGCGTCACGCGGCAGTTCAAGCTCCACGGTAACCACATAGTCAGCCTTGAGCAGCCTGTTGAACTTGGCTGCCTTTTTCAAGCTCATGGAACCTTCGATTTCACTGTATTTAGCGCGGGTCATGGGCCAGTCGAGCACTTCAAACTGGAACTTTTCGCTGAAAGTCCGCGAAACAGCATGCACAAGTTCTTTCATTGATTCCTGAGGAACGGAATCAAATCCGGCCCCGGAACCGAAAATGAGCAGTCTGGGCAGACCTGACATCTTTTGCAGGATCGCAAGAGTGGTATAATCGGAATACAACAGCTCACTGTCGACTACGGCATCAATGGTAATGGCGTAACCGTCAGCAGTGGCCCCTTCTCCCAATACCTTATAAGAAGTGACATACCCTTTGGAATGACTTGCTATTTCGTCCCGGACCAGCACCCCGGACTCCACAATCGAATCCGATGCCACTGCTGTTCCGATCTGCATTTCAACTGCAGTACGCAAAGCGGAATTGAGCGCCTGTTGACGGTCAATTCCATCGCCGGTGGCCTCCACGGCAAATGCCGTGGAGGCTGCCAGCAATATTGCTAACGAAATTGCAACCACTTGAGAGTACAGTTTTGCTAAGGACATACAGACCTCATATTTTTACGGAAGGTAACCCTACCATTCACTGTTGCTCTGCTTCCTGCGCTGCTTCACACGATGCTGCTTGACGATCTTCACTTCGTTACCGGAAATGTAGACACGGCCCTTCATATTCAGCTTTTTGAGCATGCGAACCATGTTACGCTTCAGGTGCGCGGAATCGATGGAAGACTTGTACCAGAACTCGTGGTGGGAAGAAGTATTCAGAGCATTGCTCTTAGGTCTGTGGCTGTCATAACCGGTGAAGATGGTAATGTAATCTTCAACGTCGAGCATATCGTCATCGCTGAACCCGTCAAAAATAAGATTCCATTCAAGCAGACGCCCGCTGGAACCCACACCGGAACCACCGCCGGAGCCGGAACCGGAACCGCCGCCGTCAGAGTAGCTTCCGCCTTCAGGATGATACTGATCAAGACGGTCAGCAAGCACAGCACCAACATCGGTACCGATAATTTTGGAAAGCTTACCCACCGCTTCAAGAACATCATTGCGGCTGTATGGACTGGGAACAAGCTGATACTGCTGCGGTTCGGATTCAAAATTCCCGAGTCTGGAACCGTCCCATACGGAAAGCAGACGTCCTTCGATGCGGGCTGTAACCCTCACACTGTTCTGGTTAGTCTTGGCATTGGGGTAAATACTGAAAATACAGAGCACATCAATACCGGCATCCTTGGCGATCTGGATCAGTTCAGCATCATTGCGTCTGGCACGTCCCTGAACATGGGTCATGTGGGTCAATGCGGTTTCGTCTTTTACATCAAAGCCGAGGTTAACCATTTCATTGGAAATTGCATTAAGCACACGTTTAAAAACACGGGAGTTACGGGGGACGGTATCAGGGTCAACATCTTCCCCGACAATCATAACTCTCGGCAGGTCAGTTGCAAGCGCCATTGACGGTGCTACAAAAAAGCAAACTATGGCGATGAGAAGCAGTATTGTTTTCCTCATGTCACTCTCCTTAAAAAATAAGTGGTTACATTATTTTTGCCCGACTCCCGAAGCCGGGACGATTTCTAGAAACGCAAACCTTTGAATCCAAAAGCATAACCAACTGAAATTACGATGCATACCCTCCAAACCTATCTATCTTATATTACTAAGCTTATGCAAGACTATTTGATTTCCATGATAGTTTCTACCTGCCTGCCGCCGGCACACCGTAGACTTAAAATATCATTATAGTGACTAACTACAGTCAAACCAGTTTTAAAAAATAAAAACATTCCTGTATGTTATACTTATCTCGCTTCATATCCCCCCTCCAGCGAACAGTTTGGCTTGCATGTGTCCATATTGAAAAAAGGCATGTTTTATGTATAACACATACAAGTGATATTTATCCACGTTTTTTATATTGAAACTATTAGAAGTGAAAAGCGAGGGTAAAAATAGCCACATAAAACCTACGCATGCTCAAATTTTATGCACTATCGCAAACAACCCCATAACAACTTAATAAACAAAGGTCTTTTCATATGAAATCGCGGAAAACAAATAATGCCACCAAAACATGGGAAATGATGCAGTGCTCCCGTGATGCTCTTGGTGCCACCTGTTTGCAAAAAATATTTTCACGGGGCCAGACCCAGATTAACCGCTATTGCTCCTCTCCTCTAAACGAAGACCACCAGCGCAACCCGCTGGACAGGCTGCATCTTCTCTTCAGCGAACTGGACAAAGAAGGTGAACGGGAATTGGTAATCGCCGCCTTGAACCATTTATGCAATTCAATCGGTTTCCGTATTCAGGAAACAGTTGATGTAAAACCGGACAAAATGACCGTTGAAGAGGAATGCCTGGATGACTACCCGGAGAAAGTGGAGCTGGACAGGCTTATAGCCTGCAATGCTGACCCGGAACTGGTTCGCAGGCAAGGAGAGCATACCTGCCGGGAAATAATGGAGACCGTGACCAGCTACGAGGAACACTGTAAAAATACAAAATAAAAAACCGCCATGAGCAATCTCATGGCGGTTCTATTTTCAGCTAGATAAAGCTAAATCTATTTTTTCATATTAACGAACTGGAAAGGCATGTCGAAATCGGAATCCCTTACAAGAGAAATGGCAGACTGCAGATCATCCAGTTTTTTACCGGTAACGCGAACCTGATCGTCCTGAATAGCTGCCTGTACCTTCATTTTAGCACCCTTGATCAGCTTAACAATTTTCTTGGCAGTATCTTTATCGATACCTTCTTTAAGCTTTACTTCCTGCTTGAGCTGGCCGTTGGAGGTAGGCTCAAACTTTCCAAAATCGAGGGATCTGGGATCAACTTTACGTCTGGTAAAATGAGTAATCATCATGTCCTTGACGGCTTTGATCTTCATCTCATCCCCGGTCACAAGGCTGATTGTGTTGGTCTTCTTGTTCAGGGTAATTTCAGTGTTAACTCCGCGAAAATCATAGCGGGTATCAACTTCCTTCAGCACGTTGTTAACAGCGTTGTCGACTTCCTGTGCGTCGATCTGGCTGACGATATCAAAAGACGGCATGGTATATCCTCCATAAAAAATTACTTGCGGTCTGGATTCGCCTGTAATCTAACAATCCAAAAGACATAGTCAAGCCCCAACTTACCTGCTTTCAGGATAGGAGTGCCTCATCGACAGAAGGATAGATATCAAAAATGGTGTCGAGCTTGGTAAGCCTGAATATCTCTTTAACCCTTGGATGCAGCCCGGCCAGTAACAAACACCCTTCATCGGGCAGTTCATGAATAGCGGGAAGAAGACCCGCAAGAGCACTGGAATCCATAAAATCAACCAAAGAAAGATCCAGTACAAATTTCCGGTCACCGGCGCCCACAAGGTTGGAAACCTGCTCATGTAAAGTCATTGAATTAACGCCATCAACCCTGTGTTCATCAACTCGCAGAACGACGAAGTCCCCGACCCTTTCCTGAGCCAAAACCATATTTCGCTCCCGCACAGCTAAATTTTACCCCGCCCCTATAAAAAACGTCGAAAACACGCTGCTTCCGAAACATTCGCATTGGTATTTTTAGCACCCATCGCCACACAGAGCAATCTATTATTATTTCGAGATTAAAAGCAGTTATATTTCTGCAGCGCCCAAAGCACAAAAGATCGATTTATCCCGAACACTGTCACTTGTGGATCATACCCAGAGCAACTCTCTAGCTTCGAAAGAGTCGTCCTTCTCAAGCTCCAGCCTCTTCCACTTTTCTATGAAGAATATACAATCTTCGCCGGAAACAGGACGGCTGAAATAGTAACCCTGAAAAAACCTTCCCCCCATCTGCCGCAACCGGGCGAGCTGGGAGTCATCCTCCACGCCTTCAACGACGACCTTCATATTAATATTTCTGCATAGGCTCAAAATACTGGTGACAATGTGCCTGTTAACATCATTGAGCGATCCAAAGGTCAGGGACCGGTCAATTTTAACTTTATCGATAGGTAATTCCCGCAGATAGCGAAGAGACGTGTGCCCCATACCGAAATCATCAATTGAAATCCGTATCCCCCGCCTGCGCAGATTATGCAAAGTGGCAAGGACCCGGTCGCTGGACGTCATAGCAACTGATTCAGTTATTTCAATTTCAAGACAGCGGGCCGGGACAGAAGCTTCGCGTATAATCGAAGCTACCTTTTCTTCAAGATTTTCATCAGCAAATAGCGAAGGCGTAAAATTAACGGAAACGAAAAAATCATCACCACATCTATGATGCCATACACCTAGCTGCGCACAGGATTCCTTTAGAACGAAATAAGTAAGCTGATTAACGCAATCCATGTCCTCAGCCAGAGCAACAACAACTTCGGGGGAAATATTCCCATATGAGGGATGTTCCCAGCGCAAGAGAGCTTCAGCACCTACAATATCCCCTGCATCGATATCCACCTGCGGCTGGTAAACCATATAGAGCTGTTCTTCATTGCGAATAGCATTACGCAAATCATAAGCCAGCGAACGTGCGATAAAACCCTCAAATCCGGAAAGACCGATACATTTATATCCGGAAAATTCCGAACCGGAACGGGCAGCAGCAAGCACCTCGTCCATCCCCTGCTCATATTGCTTACGGACCACCATATCGAAAACGACCACGAACGGCGTGTAAATGGCTACACCAAGCATAATCACAAATGCCTGCATCAGAACACCGCTCCAGGCCCCGGTGGCAAGATAGGCATTTAATAAAGAAGGAGTCGTCCAGTGCACCGCATTGGTTATCACCGGCACGAACCCGATAAGTGTCGCAAGATATGCAAGACAGTAAGTCAGAGCCGGAACGAAAATAAAAGGGATGGCGTAAACAGGATTCAGAATCAGTGGAATACCGAAAAGCAGAGGCTCGTTGACATTAAAGATGCAGACCAGCAATGCCAGAAATGAAATTTTCCTGATCCCGGAATCTCGTCCTTTCAGAAAAATTGCTATCAGCAGACTCAAGGTAAGACCGGACCCGCCGACCATGGTGAAACAATCGAGAAACCCCTTGGTCAGAATATGAGGGGAAGCTCCACCAAGCTGCATCGCCGCCAAATTGGCGTCCATATTGGAAGCCAAAAGTGTACTGTCGAAAAATGACAGGGTGTTGGGGCCGTGAACCCCGAAAAACCAGAGTAACTGTGAGCCAAGAGTGTAAAATAAACCATTTAGAAATTCAGAATCCGTAACACCGACTACGACGAAAACAATGTACTCCTTAAGCTCATACAGATTGCTGAACCCGAAGAGCATAAACATCTTCTTAAGCAGAGCAAAAAACATAATCACTGCAACACATGCAGGAATTAGAGACAGAATTTCGCGTGAATAAAGATCATATCCGGCACCGGAAACAGGAATGCGCAGCCCCAAACATATAAATTTATGTAACAAAAAACTCGCGACAGAAGAGACAAAGAAAGCCTGCGCAATACCCTTACCCAGCGAAGCTATTTCACTAAAAGTAAGAAAATCAACCTCACCATGCAAAATAAAAAAACAAGACAATGAAATTACAACAAAAAGATTTGGACTTATGTATTCAGCAGACCCCTTTTTATTATGCATAACGCCGAAATTATAACTCATGCTGCATAACATAACTAATGCAGCAACTCCATAAGTACCATTGACAACATCGGTCAACAATTCCCTGTAGTACTCAGGAATTTCACCGATAATATTCTGAAAAGGAAAATTTAAAATGCAGAGAAGAACAGCTCCGACAACAATCAAAGGAAACACCTGCAACTGACTTCTTTTCAGAACTCTGAAAAAAGTCATAGAGGCGACCTTATCCATAATCACATTCAAATAGGCAAAATATCCAAATACAGCCGACTTCCCATCAACTGTCTCCAACCCTGAATTGCGCATACCATCCCGTTGGTTCTACATTTCTCAAAATTTACACAACAATTATGAAATAAGAGACACAACTCAGAATAAAATCAACTCTTTCAAAAAAACAATAACACTTTGGCACTTGATATTTATAAATCAAATCAACAACCCATCAATCCATCAAAAAAACCACATTCAAAATAACCATATCTTTATCGATAATTGTATTTTTAATCCTGATAATTCAGACGATTAGTTAATTTTATAAACTCATTCTTCATCTCCGAATTCTGAAAGACCATCAAATCAGGCGTCTGCAATTCCGAAATCCGGTCCAGCATGGCATTGGCATTGCGCATAAGTGCAATGAGACTGTGCGCTCCCTGCACGGTTTCATACGTATTGAACGCCACATCGTATTCATGGGTGATACCTTCACGTGCGCCTGCTATGCGTTCACGGTTCTTAGCCAGATATTGCCCGTACATTTTAGCTGTACGCACGGTAAGCCCCTGAGCAGCAAGATTTGTTTTGTAAATTCCCCTATACTTGGGCGGTTCACTGTTGATCTTCTCTAAAGTCCGTTGGATCAGTTCTTCCTGTTTACGTATAATCTCCGCAATCTTGATCTGATACACATCATCAATTTTGCGTTCATAATTCTCATAGAGATTGAGCAGAATGCGTAACAGGAGCGTGTGCATGCCATAATACCGCTTAGCCATTTCAATATTTTCATTGGCCTCAGCTGTCAGTCGCTGCAACTCAGCCGTAATTAATTTTACATTATTGAAGACAGACACGAGCCGCACATCGTCATCTCCTGTCACGCTGTAGACAAGCGTTTCCACCTGCTCCCGGTCAACCTTCATGCCAATCTTGCGCATTTCCTCCAACAGAACATCAATCATGTTGTCCACCCGCTTTCCGTTCTCCTCTTCGCGGATGGTCAGCTCTTTAATTTTATCATCGATAGCAGCTACGTCCTTTTTCCATATTTCCCATTTCTTGACCTCCTTTGGTGCCGCTAAACGCTCAGTTTTCAATTCCGCGATCTTTTCACGGCAATAGCGAGAATCATTCTGCAAATCCCGAATGGCATCCTTAGTCTCAGACATGCCGGAGATACCGAGTATTTCGATACATTCATCCAGAAGATCATTTATTTTATTATCAACACTACCCTTATCCGCTTTCAATGGATTCCATGATGAATCCGGCACACTGCCACGCAAATCCAGCTCTGAAACAGCTTCAGACAATAAGGGATGAACCTCGCTCCATACATCTTCCAAAGAAGAAGCGTGGGCCGAGGAAACAAATACTATAATGCTCATCAATAGACCGATAAAAAATCTCACCAGAAGCCACCTTCATTCAAAGTAATAATCAATCGTCACTACCGGAATCGTCACTACCGGAATCACTACTGCCGGAGCTATCATTCCTGTCATCATTGTCATAGTACTCATCATGGTCAGACTTATTACGCTGATTACCGCCATGATGATTTTTTTTCTTGAATTTGAGTACAACCAGAATTACTGCCGCAACCGCAACCAATGTTAAAATATTTTCAAAATCCATGCGGCCCCCATTTTTCCAACAATTGCTTACTTCAGGATACCATTATATAAAAACCAGTGTCACCTACTAAATGGAAAAGAGTCTCTCTTTAAGGCCAATAGTGTTCAATAAATCGTAACTTATCAGCATTTTGTGAAATAATTCCCAGTTATAAACAAAAAATAACATAATACTATAATTTAACACTTCACAACTGGACATCCGTTCAACTCAGGAATATAAATCCCTCCGAAGGATAGGGGAATCCTCACCCCCCTTACTTACTGATATCAGTGCAGCCGCTCCGGTTGTACGCCAGCAATGTCATGAATGCGGCATGACCAGCAGCCCGACTTCAGCTTTATGCATTTCCCGCGACCCAAGCCAAGAACACATCACATATCGGGATATGTCGGACGCGAATCTTAAGTATTCTTTTGTTTTACAGATCTAAGCGAATGGAGAGAAACTATGACACAACCAATGTCTAAGACCTTTGTTAATACCTTTCTGGGCCATGCCCCGATGTGGTATAAACTGTGTATCATTGCCTTTTTGGTCATCAACCCCATACTCATGGTCACTGCGGGACCTTTTGTTACAGGCTGGGTTCTGATTGCTGAATTCATCTTCACCCTGACCATGGCCCTGAAATGCTATCCCCTGCCCGCAGGTGGTTTACTTGCAATGGAAGCCGTAATTATCGGTCTCACAACTCCAGAAACCATTTATAATGAAGCACACCATAACTTTGAAGTTATTCTGCTGCTGATCTTCATGGTAGCGGGTATCCACTTTATGAAGGACTTCCTGCAGTTCACCTTCACCCGCATTCTGGTAAACGTCCGCTCCAAAAAGCTGATATCCCTGCTCTTTTGCTTTGCCGGAGCTTTCCTTTCCGCATTTCTTGATGCCCTGACCGTAACCGCTGTTATCATGGCAGTCGCCTACGGATTCTACAGCGTATACCACAAATACGTATCAAGCGGAGCCGACAAAGGCTCTCACTCCCTTGATTCCGAGCTGCATCTCAAAGAGAAAAACCGCGAAGAGCTTAAAGAATTCCGCGGCTTTCTGCGCAACCTGATGATGCACGGCGCAGTAGGTACCGCTCTCGGCGGTGTATGCACCCTCGTCGGCGAACCCCAGAACCTGCTCATCGGCCACGAAATGGGCTGGCACTTCATTCCCTTTGCTGTGAATGTAGCTCCCGTTACCCTGCCTGTATTCTTTGTAGGTCTGGTCACCTGCCTGCTCACAGAACAATTCAAAATCTGCGGCTACGGATTCACCCTGCCCGGCAACATCCGCTCCTTCCTTTTCGAAGAAGCCATGCGTCAGGAAGAAAAACAGGGACAGGCCGGTAAAGTTAAACTTATCATTCAGGCCGCAATCGGTGTCTGGTTGATTATTGCACTGGCTCTCCACCTTGCTGCTGTAGGTATTGTCGGTCTTTCCGTCATCGTCCTGCTGACTGCTTTCACCGGTGTTATCGAAGAAGGCCGTATCGGCCCCGCATTTGAAGAAGCACTGCCCTTCACCGCACTGCTGGTTGTTTTCTTCGCCGTTGTTGCCGTTATCCACTCTCAGGAGCTCTTCAAGCCCATTATCGAATACGTACTAAGCATGCAGGGCCAAACCCAGCTTATGGCTTACTACATCGCCAACGGTATTCTTTCCGCCATTTCCGATAACGTATTCGTTGCAACTGTATACATATCCGAAACCAAGCTGCACTTCGTACACGTGCTTGATGCTATCCCCGGTATCGGTATGAGCGGTCAGGAACTGATGGCCAAACTCACCGATCCCCACGCAGTACGCGCAGATGTAATCGCCACCCTGCCCCAGGCTGCAGGTGCGCAGGTTGCTTCTGCAATGCAGCAGCTTGATAAACTCGCTGTCGCCATCAACACCGGAACCAACATCCCTTCCGTTGCTACTCCTAACGGACAGGCCGCGTTCCTCTTCCTGCTGACCAGTGCTCTGGCTCCGGTTATCAGACTGTCCTACGGTAGAATGGTCATGCTGGCACTGCCCTACACTATCACCATGTCCATCGCAGGTCTGCTTGCCGTTGACTGGTTTCTTTAGAAGAATGCCTCCGGCGGCCCTTCGGGGAGTCTACCGACGGTCCCTTCGGGGACCAAAGAACTTTTTTGGAAAAAGGTTCTCTGGACTCTCCCAAAACTTTTGCTAGGCTTCGCCGAGATATAAACTCAAAAGCGGGTAACCTGATCATCAGGTTACCCGCTTTTTTATGTCCCAGCCTAGACATGAATAAGTAAAAGCTTTATTTCATTGAAAACAAATATCATTTTCTAAAACGAACCTGGCTAATACCAATAAAAGGTTTTGGGACTCTTAAACCCTTTTGACACAAATTCGCAGGAAAGCGGATTTGCCCGGTGCCTAAAGGCACCGCCCCGAAGGGGTAAGCCCCAGGAAGGGGCGCAATAAAAAGGGTTTGAGACTCCCGGCAGGGTTCCCCGAAAGGGCCGCCGGAGGCACAATGAACACTACACTTAAAATTATAGGCTACTTGCGCTCAGACATCAAAACACGTGAAGAAGCTCCTAAGCAGGGCAACGAGGGCGGCATAGAGGCTATCGTGGAGATTCAGGAAGAGTATGAAGATGCAATGGACGGCATGTCCGTTGGGAGTGAAGTTGTTTTACTTAGCTGGCTGCATGCTGCTGACCGTGAATGCCAACGCGTACATCCACGCGGAGACGAAACTCGCCCCAAGCGCGGAGTTTTTACCACCCGTTCACCGGACAGACCCAATCCGATTGGACTCCATCCGGTTACGATCACAGAAATTGACGGCTTCAAAATAAAAGTCCGTCCTATGGAAGCCATAGACGGAACACCGCTGATCGACATAAAAAATGTCCAGCGTCACAAATAGAATCCCCCCATCCCACGGGGTCGGTTACAGAAGGACCGACCCCGCATGGGGTATTCCATCGATACAGGTATCGTGAAATCTCGGGTAGTTACTACCGGGGACGGTAAGTAATTCTGCCGCGAGTAAGATCGTAAGGGGAAAGCTCAACGGTAACTTTATCACCGGGCATAACTCTGATGCGGAATTTACGCATCTTACCGGAGATATGAGCCAGAACCTCGTGACCATTCTCAAGCTCTACGCGAAACATTGCGTTAGGGAGAGCTTCTTCCACAGTACCATTAACTGAAATGCCTTCTTCTTTAGCCAAAACTATTCCTCTTATTATTTAATTCGTTACATAAAAAAAGCCCGCTTACGCATCAGCGACAGCGGGCTTAATTTTAGATTTTCCCGGATTCGGGAACATCAAGACTGTCTTTAGGTACAAAATGGTTCAAGCGAGAATTACATGTTCTCACCAGCCCAAAGGGGCTTTATACCAATTCGCAACAAATTACCAGCGTCTGGGACGTGGTTCACGGGGACGGGCTTCGTTTACTTTCAGATTACGGCCGCCAAAGTCTGTACCATCGAGGCTCTCGATAGCCTGAATAGCGCCTTCGTCTTCCATTTCAACAAAACCGAATCCACGGGGGCGGCCGGTTTCACGGTCATTGATGAGTTTAACAGAAATAACTTCACCAAATTCTTCAAAAGCTGCCCTCACATCTTCCTCGGAAGAGTTCCAGGGAAGATTGCCCACGTAAATGTTCTTCGACATCTCAAAAAACTCCATAAATCGTTAGAACTTAAAACAAAACCAGACCGCCGTTCATGAACTAATAAATTCTTTTACGACATGCGCTGCTCTCAGAAACCCGCTGAGATAACCAGCCATCAACAAAATACCTATAAAGACAATCTATGATATTCGGCTGAAATCCGGTAGCCTATGTAGCCCCATACCCCACTAAGGATAAAAGAGCAATAGACCCGCGCAAAAAAGGTTATTTAAATATAACTTTTTCTACGCGGGCCATAATATCTATTGAGAGCGGGCAGTTACTTCTTGAGCCAGCTCATCATTTTGCGAAGTTCACCACCGACCTGCTCGATCTGGTGTTCTTTACCGATGCGACGCATTGCGCTGAAGTGAGCCTTACCGGTCATGTTTTCATTGATGAATTCTTTTGCGAACTCACCCTGCTGGATTTCCTTGAGGATCTTTTTCATTTCCTTGCGGCTTTCTTCGTTGATAACGCGAGGACCGCGGGTCAGATCACCGTACTCAGCGGTATCGGAGATGGAATCACGCATTTTGGCGAGACCACCTTCGTAAATGAGGTCGATGATCAGTTTGCATTCGTGGAGACACTCGAAGTAAGCGATTTCAGGCTTGTAACCAGCTTCTACGAGAGTTTCGAAACCTGCTTTGATCAGCTCGGAAAGACCGCCGCAAAGAACAGCCTGCTCACCGAAGAGGTCAGTTTCAGTTTCTTCACGGAAAGTTGTCTGCAGAACGCCGGAACGGGTAGCACCGATACCTTTTGCGTAAGCAAGAGCGATATCGAAAGCTTTACCGGAAGCATCCTGATCTACAGCGATGATAGCGGGAACTGCGCCACCTTCAGTGTAGGTACGACGTACGAGATGGCCGGGACCTTTAGGCGCAGCCATGATAACGTCAACGTCCGCAGGAGGAGCGATCTGCTCGAAATGAATGTTGAAACCGTGACCGAAAGCAAGAACGTCGCCGGACTTCAGGTTGGGTGCGATGTCATTTTTGTAGACTTCAGCCTGTACCTGGTCGGGCAGAAGGATCATGATAAGATCTGCCTGTGCAGCTGCTTCAGCAGCGCTTACGGGTTCGAAACCGTGTTCTTTAGCGAGGTCGTAGTTTGCACCACCGGGACGCTGGCCAACTACAACTTTAACACCGGAATCACGAAGGTTCTGTGCGTGGGCGTGGCCCTGGCTACCGTAACCGATAATTGCAACTGTCTTATCTTTGAGCAGATTAAGATCAGCGTCATTTTCATAATAAACTTTCATTGCTTTCTCCTAGATGTTGTTCTCTTTAATTCGGACACGAAACTTGTGAATAGTTTCCCGGCGGCTCGCCTTGATATAAAAGCCAGCCGGAGGGCACTCCTGTGCCGAAATGTTTGTGAAATTTTTGACCTAAACTTGCAGGGCACGCTTCATGGCGACGGTGCCTGTGCGGGCAATTTCCTTAATACCAAACCTGCTGAGCATGTTGATCAGGGCTTGTATTTTCTCATGGTCGCCGGTGACTTCGATAGATAACTCATCGACACTCACATCAACGACCTTACAGCGGAAAATATCTACAATACGTAGAATTTCAGCCCGTTTTGCATCCTCGGCGTTAACCTTGATGAGGACCATTTCACGTTCAACAGCCTTGTGTTCCAGCATATCAACAACCTTGATGACTGTTACCAGCTTGCGGAGCTGTTTAACAATCTGCTCAACGATGTGCTCATCGCCGATGGTTGTGATAGTCATGTGGGAAACCCCTTCCTCAAGGGTGGGGGCTACGTTGAGAGATTCGATGTTGAATCCTCGCCCGCTGAACAGTCCTGCAACTCTGGAAAGAACCCCGGGCTCGTTTTCAACTGTCACGGATAAAGTATGTCTCATTACTTCCTCCTAAACGAGCAGCATGTCGGTTAATGAAGCGCCGGCAGGGACCATGGGATACACGTTCTCTTCCGGATCTACACGGACATCGATGATGGTCGGCTTTCCATTGGAGAAAGCTTCTTTAAGCACCGGTTCGAGGTCTTTTTCTTCAGTAACCCTGTACCCGACAGCTCCGTATGCTTCGGCAAGTTTAACGAAGTCCGGCTGGGCATCCATGCAGGTTTCACAGTAGTTGCGATCGTAAAAAAGCTCCTGCCACTGGCGGACCATTCCGAGATAGCCGTTATTCAAAATAACAATTTTTACGGGAAGGTTGTTGCAGACAGCAGTCATCATTTCCTGAATATTCATCTGAATAGAACCGTCACCGGCGATATTCACAACAAGTTTGTCGGGGAAGGCCATCTGTGCACCGATAGCTGCGGGAAAACCGAAGCCCATGGTGCCGAGACCACCTGATGAAAGAAATGATTTGGAGCGTTTAAACTTGTAGAACTGGGCGGCCCACATCTGGTTCTGGCCCACTTCGGTGGCGACAATTGCTTCCCCGTTGCTGATCTCGTAGACTTTTTCCACGACTCGCTGGGGCTTGATATATTCGTTGTCGCTCTTTTTATAGCGTAAAGGATGAGTTTCCGACCATTCCTGAACCTGCCTGACCCATACGGCGTGGGCAACTTCCCAGTCCACGGAATCAAGATTCGGTTCCATTTCACTCTTTAATGCAGACAATGCGCTCTTGCAGTCAGCTACAAGCGGCACGTGTACGGCTACGTTCTTCTGAATTGAGGTGGGGTCAATATCGATGTGAACAAGAGTGGCTTTGGGGGCGAATGTGCTGACCTTACCGGTCACACGGTCATCGAACCTCGCCCCGATTGCCAGGACGAGGTCCGCATTATTTATTGCCATGTTTGCGGCATAGGTGCCGTGCATTCCCAACATCCCCAACCAGAGGGGATCTTCTCCGGGAAAGGCGCCCAGCCCCATAAGGGTAGCGGTCACCGGAATGTTCAGGCTCTTGGCGAGCCATGTCAATTCATCCTCAGCTCCAGAGCTGATAACCCCTCCGCCTGCATAAATCAAGGGCCTTTCTGCACCTTCGATCAATTTTGCGACTTTTTTAATCTGCCGCGCATGCGGTTTCAGATTCGGGTTATAGCTTCTAAGCGACACATCTTCAGGCCATTCGAACTCGAATTTCTGCTGCATAATGTCCTTGGGCAGGTCAACAAGAACCGGGCCGGGACGTCCGGTGCGGGCCAGATAAAAGGCCTGACGGACAGTATAGGCAAGGTCTTTGATATCCTTAACCAGATAATTATGCTTCGTACAGGGCCGGGTGATTCCAACGATATCCACTTCCTGGAACGCGTCGTTCCCGATCAGCGGCGTGGGAACCTGTCCGGTGAAAATAACCACCGGGATCGAATCCATGTACGCCGTTGCTATGCCGGTAACAGTGTTGGTTGCTCCGGGACCGGATGTCACGAGGCAGACCCCTACATCGCCGGTGGCGCGTGCATAGCCGTCCGCGGCATGGATTGCACCCTGTTCGTGCCTAACAAGTATGTGCTTGAACGGATAATTGGGCAATTCGTCGTATATATCAATTACGGCTCCTCCAGGGAATCCGAATACGACGTCCACACCCTCCTTTTTCAGACATTCAAGAAATATCTGAGCTCCGGTGAGCTCCATGGCTACCCTCCCTTATTTGTGCTTGTCGAGCAAAGCCTGCAGCTTTGTCTTTCCAGCAAGTTTTTTCTTCTTTAATTCTTTGACCTCCTGAGTTTCAGTTTCACTCAGGTAGGACTTGGCTTCCATTTTATCAATGAGTTTCTTGAATTCGTTGTGCTGGTCCCATAGGGCGTTAATTTCACTGTCCTGGCCCACTAGCTGCTCGATCAGTTCAATCTCTCTCTGTTCCATTTGAAACTCCTTTTTGCAATTGGTTTGCAACTCAGGCGCTGGCAGGGATTATCCCTTCCCAACGCGGTTCAACATCGGACTCCACCAGTAAAACCTTTTTACGGTTGGAATGTCCTGATGCAATGGAAATATTGCGTTTTTTAAGACCCAGACGGGTCGCGACAAAAGAGGCAAGAGCCTTATTGGCCTTGTTATCCACAGCAGGCGCGTTTATGCGCACGCGCACGCTGTCCTGATACTCCCCGGTAACGCCCTCATTCCTAGCGCCGGGCTGCACCCAAACAGAGACCCTCCACGAACCTTGTCCGCAGGGTCTGATGTAAGCTGGGAGTTCAGTTATAACTTCGGTCACTTGGCCTTCTTGAAGAATTTAAGTTTGGATTCGATGGCTTCAACCTTCTCAACTTCGGGATCACCGATCTCCAAAGTTTTAAGATGGGATTCTAACAGAGCTTTCAGCTCGACTTCAAACCGGGTTCTCTGCCGCTTCAGTTCATTAATGTCTTCATGAATCTGAGCCAGCCTGTTGTGGGCCTGCTGCAGGATCACCTCGGCTCTGGAATGAGCTTCATTGATGATAACTTCGGCTTCCTTTCTGGCGGTGGCCTTTAGGTCGTCCACCATGCGCTGGGTAGTCATCAGGGTATCGCGCAGTGTTTCTTCACGCTGACGAAATTCCGCAATAGTACTTTCCCGGCGGGAAACTCTTTTATGAAGCTGCTTCTTTTCATCGGCAGAAGCACCCAAAACATCAGCAAGCTCGACCATAAGCTGGTCCACTTCACTTTTGGAATACCCAAATAGGGATTTTGAGAACTTCTTATTAAGCAAGTCTATTTTTGAAAGACTCATACCCACCTCCGGCACTTACATACCATAAGCAAGTCTGGTGAGGTTGCCCACCAGAGCAATATCGATCATCTGGATAGCCAGAAGAACAACAATGGGGGAAAGATCAAATCCACCGATATTCACAAATGGGAGAAACTGACGCACTTTGGCGAAAACAGGCTCTGTCACGGTGCGCAGAAATCTGACAATGGGATTGTAGGGATCAGGATTGACCCAAGTAATCAGGGCGGAAATGATAACCACCCACATATAAAGATTAAGTACGAGCGAAAGGACCTTCGCCACGGCAAGAATCACGTAATCCATTTAACATACTCCTAACGGGCTGAATCAGAAGCAGCCGCTTCCGATCTTGACTATAAATTGGCACAGCAGGATTCAAGAATCAACTGTTTTTCCAAATTAAAATTAATTCTATTGAATATAAGTACACAGGTCACTAAAAGAGTGCTAAAAATCAACACCTAAAGCACCCTAACAACCTTTAACACTGAATTAAATAAACTTTTGCTGACCGCAACCACAACTGGACCAAACGTTATTTCGAGCCTTTTCCAGCAGATTGCAGAGAGTCCAGTAGCTGTCCACATGCAAACGGGCATTAAGAATCGGACTGCGGTAGGCCCAAAACTCAACCCCTGCCCTTTCGGCGCAACTCTCGTCCACCCAGGTATCACCAATGTAGACGACGTCCTCGGGCTTCATGCCCCACTTCTGCAAAATGTAGTGCACGCCTTCCGGGTGCGGCTTACTATTCGGCAGAGTCTGGGAGGTGACCATGGGTGAGAAAAAACCCTCAATATCAAACATCTGCAGAACAGTTGGCAGGGTATCAGTACGGTTGGTGTTGATTCCCATGCGGATATTGTTGGTTCGCAACCATTCCAGCAGACGGGAAAGACCTTCCTCAACCTCAATATATTTAATGCCTTCCTTGTGGGAATGGTCCTTACTGTAAACGAAGGCTTCTTCGTGGAACTCTTCAGGAAGGATGTGCTTCAGGGCTTCGACATGAGTAAGCGCGTGCACCTGCTTTTCTTCCTCGGCATCCATAGGGTTGAGGCCAAATTTTTCTTTAAACCTGTTGTAATACCACTTATTGGCTTCAAACGAGTTAATCAACACCCCGTCACAATCAAAAATTACGCCTTTAATCTCTTTAACGACCTCTGGCGGGGTTACAGGGCTGACATGTATGGATTCCATATTCATTCGCTCCTTAAGCGTCTTCTGTTACATTAAGAACTACGGTAAATTCCCGCTCAAGCCATTGCTTGTCCTCTGGAACAGAAGAAAGCCCCAGCAATTTCCACGCTTTCTCACGCAGAACCAGTGCCTTATTCGCCAGCAGTCCTTCCTTTTCATAAAATTCAAAATCCCGGTCACGCCAAAAAGAAACCGCTTCAACATCGGAAGTCACCAGCACGGAATTTTCCGGCAGCAACAATGCAAAGCCTTCCAGCACTTTTTGCCAAGGCAGCAGGATATCGCCACCGCCCATACCGGGCAGATTAGCCATCAATCCACCAAGAGCCATGGCCTTGCGATCATCTTCATCATCGACATCAAGACCGAGGCTTTCGCCAAACCCGGCCCATTTATCAGTCAAGTTCTGCTCAAGAGAATCAAGTTCCAGATGCTTTTCTTCGTAAGCATAACAGAGAGCCAACACGACCTGATTCTGGATGCGTGCTTCTTCTTCACTCTTATCTTCAACACTAGGAGAAATACGCGCAGCAAGTTCATTGTGGATTGCGGAAGTTCTTTCACCGAACTGGTCCCGGTCATAAGGCTGAGGGTTGGCGATGAATTTGAACATCTCGCCAAGACTCTCACCATAGCTGACGAAATCGTCAACCATGCGACGGCAGGCCTGCGGCTCAACAGGCAGTTCTTCCGGGCGGTAAACAAGGACATCACCAGTCGCTTCCCGGTCGATACCCGGATCAAAAAGCGATGCACCCTCAACTTTTTCCCCGATCAACTCTTCATGCATTTGCGGAAAATATATCAACATGGTCCGACTCCTTTTGATGTATTAGATAATGCGCTTCGCACTATAAATGATAATATCTCGCCTCCGGCGCCCAAAAGCCCATAACCCTTAGACGAGAAGCTTTGCTTCAAATTTTAGGGATATAGAAAGCAGAGCAGCTAAGCCCCTTTAGAGTCCCTATCTGTTAAGCAGGGAGCTTCCAACACCGGCAGCATTTTGCATATTTCTAGTAAAGTTTATTCCTTGCGCGGCTTGAAGAGACTACACACGCCTTCGCATTTAACCTGCTCAAAAAGACATATCTCCTCGTGCAATGCTCCGCAAAAAGGAAAACCTTCCTCTTCTCGCGGAACCATCTTGCGACACACCACGGTCGATTTCAAGTGTTCTTCTATCCTTCGCTCCCAGAGATCACGAAAAGCCTGTTCATCCAAATGGAAATTATCGGCCTGCAACAGAAGCTTATCATACTCTCCTTCCAGTTCCTTAAGGACCCGGCAGCGCCACTCCCGATTGTATCCGGGATTAAGCATCTCTTCATAGAGACACCTTCCATTTTTATAGAACCGGCACATGCGCCCCGGTAATTTAGTAACTTTTGCCAAAATAATCCTCCGGGAGACACCCGGTCTGCATTCTGAAAACGTTAAACATTCAAAGCTTGAAGTATGTATCGATCGCTTTTTTGTAAAGGTCAAAAATATAAATTTTCCGTGTCGTTCCGGGATAAGAAGACATTCTTGACCAAAGAGCGAGGCCCGTGTAAAAGTTCCTTACCGTCTAGCATTGGAGGATTAAAATGTTCGGTTTAGGAATCACAGAAATTCTTTTAATTTTAGGTATTATCATCCTGATTTTCGGAGCTAAAAAGCTTCCCGAAGTGGGTAGCGGACTGGGCCGTGCAATTCAGAATTTTAAAAAGGCAAGCAGTGAGTCTGAAGAAATTGACGTAACTCCGTCAAAAGACAAGAACAAAGAGGCATAAGCTTCTACTGTTAGCTCGATTTTTTTTGCAGCTACTGGCTGCAGAACCCCGGTTTGCCCTGCGAGCCGGGGTTTTATTATACCTTATTCCCCACTTCTTCATCGAACATAGCCATCCCCCGGCGAAGATAGATTGCACCTGAAATAAAAGTAAAGATTGCAGTCACAATTTCCAGCTGTGGATGCACAAAACTTACATCCAGCTCAAAAGCCAGTCCGGTCAGGACCACAAAGACAACCAGAAGTTGCAAGGCAGTGGTTATCTTGCTGGACCAAAGCGGGACAATCTTTTTCTCCACTTCCACTCCATAGAATTTCAGCAAAGACAACCCGCCCACAATTATCAGATCACGGGAAACAGCCAGTACGGTCAGCCAGACCGGAATAAAATCTTGTGCGGAAAGACAGATAAATGAAGTAACAAGCAATATTTTGTCAGCAAGAGGGTCAATCATGGCCCCGAATTCAGTACGCTGCTTCATTACGCGGGCCAGAAAACCATCCAGCCCGTCGGAGACTCCGGCAACCATAAACAACAACCAAGCCGTCAGAAAATTACCGTCAAGGTATGCAATCACAAAACCCGGCGTCAGCAATATCCTGAAGATCGTAATCAGGTTGGGTATGGTCCAGATTCTACCGTCCGTCACTATCCGTCCCTATTCTTTTGCCTCCCCGAGTCCCTCCAGACTAAAAGTCAGCCCGCGGGGAGGAAGGTAATCATTAAGATATCCACGGAGCACCCACTGGTCCGAAATTTCAAGCGACCAGCTGGCGGATACTGCCGTAGGCTGCATTTCAACATCGAGAAGTTTCACTTCCTGCACAGCGGAATCCCATGCTTTCAGCTTGCGCCCGAACTCACGGACACCTTCGGGATTGAACCAGCCGCTGACGACCAGTACAGCTTTAGGGTTGGTGAAAGCCTCAATATTCTCAGAACCGAAATATTTGCCCCAGAGTTCGCGCCAGACACTTTCCATGCTGGCACCGGAGCCAAACCATTTACCGCGGACAGATTGCAATTCACCGGACCAGCGTTTGTTGGAAGCATGACGAACGGAGAACATAGCCACGTTCTGAGTGACCGCGTCAGTAGCGTTGCTCAAACCATACAAAGTAATCAGACTGTCAATTTCAGCATTCTGCTCCAGCTGGCGAGTCTCATTCAGAGCATACTTGCCATTATCGACACTGACACGGGTCAAAACTTCTCCACTGGAGAACAAGCCCATTTCCTTCAGTGCGACACGCAGGGTCTTACGGTTCACGTTGACGTCAACGGCAACAGAAATGCCGTCTTCAGCCATCTGGACATTCATATCCTTATAACCGGCGATATACTCTTCATAGTGCCTGCCGAAGGAATCCTTCACAGCCTCGGTCCTTGCAGCGGAAAGAGTACCGGGAATCATGCGAGAGGCCTCGGAAAAAAGAGCCTGCGCAAAAGCTTCTTTCACTGCCTTCTCACGCAGAACACGTTGCGGAACTTCTTTTTTAGGATCAACAGACTTAAAGATCTGAACCTTCACCGCATGAGCGGGGAGTGCAGCGCCAAGCAGAACAGCAACACAGGCCGCAACAACAAAATATTTTATCTGACATGAAAATTTCAATTTATAGCTCCGGTCTCTAAATTAACGCTGCTGATTATCAACTTTGGGTGTTTCATCAAGAGAGTCTTCCTGTATCCCGCTTTCACTTTCAACGGCTGTCTCCGGCTGCTGCTCAGGTGTTAAGGACTCTATGTCCCCTTCTGCTTCAGTTTTCGCCAAAGGACCATCAACCAGAACCACTACCGCACAATTCTCAATCACAGTCCTGCGATTCAGCACGGCCCTGACTTTTACAGCATCATCAATGGAAAGAATAAAATTGCTTCGTGACGGACCTTGGCTATTCACAGCCTTGACTGTCAAAGGGAAGTTACCGACCCGCGCACGCAGATTCTCTGATTTAGAGTCGACCATGTAGGCCACAAGACCGCGCTTTACCACCGACTCTCTGCTGACCGCGAAAGTACCGTAAACCCCTACACCTTTACCGTCATAAATAAGCGGAAGCAAAACAGGCGTAAAGGGCAGCCCTCTCCCATCAATAACTATACCGCTGTACGCGGTGCTGTCTGCAAATCCGTTTTCACCGCTTTCCAGGGCCTGCAATTCAACCCCGGCTTCACCACGCTCACCGGAAATGGTCGGCGGGATACCGGTCTGAAAAGAAATAGTCGGTGGAATAATTATCGAGGAAAGCCCGTTGCGCAGATTCAGGGAAGAAGTCACGCTCACGGTCCCGTTAGTCATAGCGGTACTGAACAGAGAGTTCTGCACATAGCCGCGCAGCAGGTTCAAAGACTTGAGGTCATCCTTCAACAAAGCGGAAACTTTGCTCTTACCATCAACGGACAGACCGAGTACGACGTCAAGCAGAGCCTTACGGGATTCAACTCCTCCCTGACGCACTGCAAGAGCCTTGCTGCGAACCGGGTCAATGCTGTCCGGCAACAGCTTTATTTCAGATGAAGCCGAAATAAAACCGTCAGCCCAGTTGACCATGGAGCCATTAGACTTTTCAATCAGACCGCCGAAGCCGTTCCCGTTCGCAACAGCCTGTTCCTGTGCATGCGCTAAAGAAGCCGCCAGCATGATAAGCAGAGTGAAAATTATATTTTTTTTCATAGGTATTCCATATTAACTTTTATCTGTTCTGGAACTTCTTACCTTTACCCGTCCCTATCTGCAAGCCACTGCTCTACAAATTTCACCGCCTTGTCATGTTCACCCGGCGTAAACCAGTGAATATCATGCTCGCGCTTGAACCATGTCAGCTGCCGTTTTGCATAAGCCCTGGTATTCTTGGCCCAGAGCCGGACAGTTTCTTCCATATCGACTTCGCCTTGAATAAAATGCATCAGCTCGATACAGCCGATTCCGGTCCAGCCGGGAGCGTTTTCATCCGGGCAGATTTCCCACGCCCTGCGTGCTTCATCAATGGCCCCGGACTCAAGCATCTTTTCGATACGCAGCTTGAGCAGCGGGGTCAACTCATCAAGATCAACCTTGATACCGAGTTTAAGAAAATCATATGGGGACGGCGGTACTTCACGGTTATGCCACCAAGTAAACGGCTTCCCGGTTGCTTCGTATACTTCAAGAGCCCGTGCGTTACGCTGGCGGTTGTTGGGATGGGTACGTTTGCAGTACTCCGGGTCAACTCTCTCCAGTTCGGCATATAGAGCCGGACCGCCCTCTTCTTCAGCACGTTTGCGGATACGTTCGCGGATGTCATCCGGGATATCGGGAATGGGCGCAAGCCCGGATGTCAGGCTTTGCAGATACATGCCCGTTCCACCCACCAGAACCGGGATTTCTTTATCATCCGCTGCATCAATGCGTTCTTTGGCCAGATCAACAAATCCGGCGGCATTAATGGTCTCGGTGGTTGGCAGAAATCCGTACAATTCATGAGGACATACGGACCGTTCCTCCGGACTTGGCTGAGCAGTAATAACCGGAAAATCAGCGTAGACCTGCCGCGAATCAAAATTAATTACCCGTACCGGAAACTTCCGGGCCATGCCTAGTGCGGTAGCGGTTTTACCGGCCCCGGTAGGACCGAGGATGCATACAACTGGTCTCCGCTTTTCCATTATCTCTTTTCCGCAGGAACGAGCCGTTCGATGACTTCATCATAAATCTGGCGCGGCACAAGACCTTTGATATCCCCGCCATTCACAGCAACATCTTTGATAATAGAAGAACTGAGATACATCCATTTGTAGTCAGTCATCAGAAAGACTGTCTGAATATCGTTATCAAGACGGCGGTTCATGAGTGCCATCTGGAATTCATACTCAAAATCAGAAACCGCGCGCAGACCACGCATAATAACGTTGGCCGGACTTTTTTCCACATAATGCACCAGCAGACCGTCAAAAGAATCCACTTCCACCTGCGGATGATGTTCGAAAATCCGCTCAGCCATATCCACCCTCTCTTCGAGGGAGAACTTACAGTTCTTGGAAGTACTACCGGCCACGGCTACAATAACTTTATTAAATGTCTTGATCCCACGCATGACCAAAGAAAAATGGCCACGGGTGAAGGGATCAAAAGTTCCGGGAAAGACTGCTGTAACGGGCTTTACTTCTGCCATAATAATATCCTTGTCTGACCATATAGTTTGTTTACCAGCAGGTCGAGGCTGTCCACCTGTTCCGATTCTGGAGGCTCAACCTTGTCCTCAACTTCCGCCAGCACAAACCCGTCCTCGGAAAGCCAGCCGTTTTCAAGAGCTGCATCAAGGGCCTTGGGCAACAGGTCATAACCGTAAGGAGGGTCGATGAAAATAAGGTCGTAAGGTTTGTCCGGGCTTTTCCCGAGTACTTTAAACAGGTCGGTTTTAAAGACCTTATACTCTTTAGAAGATGCACCCAGATCCTTGAGATTAGTATTAATCAAATTCGCGGCGCGCCCATTTTTTTCCACGAAGAGAGCAAATTCCGCCCCCCGGCTCAAAGCCTCAATGGCTAGGCTGCCGCTACCGGCAAACATATCCGCCACCCTTAGGCCGTCCCAGTCCACTCCCCTTGATTCGAGCATGGAAAAAATCGCCTGCCGGACCTTGGATGTTGCCGGACGATACCCGGGACCGCTGGCGGTTTTAATCACCCGGCCCCCGTATTTACCGCTGATAAGTCTCATATTTTATAATTCCGAAATAAGTTCCACAACCTGACGGTTGATTTCAAGCAACCTGTCCCTTAACTCTGTCTGGCTGAGGAAAGGCTGTGCCTTGACTTTATCCAGTCTGCTTCTGAATTCGGTGTAAAGATTTTCAGAATCCTGAAGCAGAAAATCCCAATCGATTTCCGGCGTAGCAGGCTTGGATTTAACAACGGGCTGAATTTCTCCGCCGGGAACCAGCATCAGCTCTTCCCGGTAATCGGCAATGTGAACCTTGTAGCCGAGCTGCTGTTTAATGAGTCCGGCCAACACTTTTTGCCCTTTAGGTTCGCCGTGGGTCAATATGACTTTCATGGCCGGACTGTCAAAGTGTTTCAGCCAGTCAAGCATCTCAGCCTGCCCTGCATGGCCTGAAAATCCGTTAATTGTGAAGATTTTCGCCTCTACATTCAATTTTTCGCCGAAAATTGTAATGTTGTCCGTGCCGTTGACCAGTCTACGGCCCGGAGTACCCACGCCCTGATAACCCACAAAAACCACGCTGGAATCCTTGCGCCAGATGTTATGACGCAGATGGTGTTTGATGCGACCTGCGTTTGCCATGCCGCTTGCGGAAATAACAATCGCCGGACCTTCTGTATTATTGATGGCCTGAGATTCTTCGGTAGTCAGGGTAAACTTCAGGTTGGGCAGGGAAAGCGGATCATCCCCGTTATGCATAAGTTCCTTGGTATCAAGATCGAAAAATTCCGGATGGTTTCTGAAAATTTCAGTAGCCTTGATGGCAAGCGGGCTATCCAGATAAACAGGCATGTCTTCCGGGAGCTTACCTTCCTTATAAAGCAAGTGTAGAGTATAAATCAGCTGCTGAGAACGCTCCACGGCAAAAGCCGGGATAACCACCTTGCCGCCACGCTCATAACTCCAAGAAATCGCCTCGGCAAGTTCATCAAGACTGTTGGAGGAATCTTTGTGGTTGCGGTCACCGTAGGTGGATTCCATGAGCAGATAATCTGCCTTCTCGATAATGCTTGGGTTGCGGACGATAAGCTGGTCTTTGTGTCCGAGGTCCCCTGAAAAAACAATCTTAGTGGTTTCTCCACCCTCTTTGACCCACAGCTCAATAAATGCGGAACCAAGAATATGTCCGGCATCCTTAAAGTTTACTGTAACCCCTTCCACAGGCTCAAAGCTGGCCCCGTACTGAACGGTCCGCATGAGAGGAACTGTTTTCAGAGCATCTTCCTGCTCATAAATCGGCTTGATGGGGGGCATGCCTTTACGCAATCTTTTACGGTTGCTCCATTCGGCTTCCATTTCCTGAATGTAGGCACTGTCCAGAAGCATGATATCCAGTAGATCACGGGTGGGAGTGGTCATATAGATAGGCCCGTTGAATCCGGCCCGTACTGCGGCTGGCAGCAGTCCGGTATGATCGATATGGGCATGGGTGATTAGAATAAAGTCCAGCTTTTTTGGATAGTAATCCATGATACCGCGGTTACGTTTCTCAATCTCAGCGTTACCCTGATGCAGCCCGCAATCAACGGCAAAACGGGCATTATCAGTCTCAATTATGTAGCAGGAACCTGTAACAGTTTTCGCGGCCCCCATGAAAGTAATCTTCATTAATCCTCCCGTATCTTAACCAGAAATCTTTTCAGACTATGCTAGTGATGCTTTTTTTGATAATTCGAATGCATAGTTACATGCACCAATATCGGAATTCAAGCAACAGCGGAGCGGTTAGAAATTGCAACAGCATAATCAGAAAAAAGCATATGTCTACGGCCTTTCCGCCGTACTAATCTGGTCCACAGTGGCTTCGGCATTCAAAATTGCTCTCGGCTACATGGACCCCCTGCAGCTACTTTTCTATGCCGTCATTTTCTCCGGTTTAGCACTCTTCACCATTTTAAAGATACAAAATAAAACCGGACAGATAAAGCAAATGAGTAAAAAAGATCTGCTCAAATGCGGACTGCCCGGCCTACTTAATCCCTTTCTATATTATATTGTGCTTTTCAAAGCCTACGACCTGCTCCCGGCACAGGAAGCACAGCCCTTGAACTACACCTGGGCCATAACATTATCCCTGCTTTCCATCCCCCTGCTGGGTCAAAAAATGACCAAACGGGAACTACTGGCAATACTGACCAGCTACATGGGCGTGGTGGTCATTTCCACCCACGGCGATCTGCTCAACATCAAATTCAGCAATGGTTACGGAGTATTTCTGGCCCTGTTCAGCACGATACTCTGGTCTCTGTACTGGATCATCAATGCAAAAAGTAAAACCGATCCGCTGGTGGGCCTGTTCCTGAATTTCTGCTTCGGACTGCCTTTTGTTACAATTGCGATGCTGATCTTTTCCGGTCCTCCGCCGATTGCAATTCCGGCTATCCTTTCCGCCGCATATGTCGGACTTTTTGAAATGGGTATTACCTTCGCCCTCTGGCTGAATGCCCTGAAACTGACAGAAAAGGCTTCCAGGGTCAGCAACCTGATATTCCTGTCCCCTTTCCTCTCGCTGATCCTGATTCATTTCATCCTCGGAGAAGAGATCCTGCCCTCCACATTGGTAGGGCTGCTCTTCATCGTCGGGGGGAATGTCATCCAGCAGTTGGGCAAAAAAAATTAAAAAACTCCCAAAATACAAAAGGACCGGGCTGGAGGTGTCCCGGTCCTTTTTGTACTTAAAGGAGTGATGATGAGGAATGAAGACTATATATGTATTCGGGTCTTGTTGAAGATTTTGCAGGGGAACAATTTCTTCGCCCGTCTTGCTTTTCTACTTAGCATCTAGCGTGCCAAAATTTTTTATTCTTTTATTTTAGCAACTTATATTTTTTAATACTTTTCACAGCATAAAGTGCACATGTGTTTGCACATTATTTTTGCACATATGTGCAATGCACAAGTTCACAAACTGCACATCCGTTCAGTCTATATCCAAATCTAAAGTTTAAGAATTAACGACAGAACGGTTAAAAACGTGCAACCTACTATACATAACTGCTTTTCCGTATTATGTTTTAAATAGAGGTAGCCAAAGAAACATTGAATTGAAACTCAATACAAACATCAAACAATTAAAATATCACAAGGAGGAAATTATGCATACACGACTTTCCGATGTGTACCTTAATCATGAAATTAATGAAAAGATTGAAGAAGCCTGCACCAATCTGGGGATCAGCAAAAGCATGTTCCTGAATGTTCTGCTGCAGGAACTCTTCAGCAAGGCCGGACCGGAAGACCTGTTCTATAACCGTGTCAAACTCTGCAATGACGATAAACTCACATCCGCGAATAAAACTGAACAGATCCCCCAATAAAAAAAACGTAAAAAGCCAAAGCCGTTACCCACAAACTCGTATCTTTAAACGGCATTAGAGACAAAGGACGGCGCAAAAATTCAGGTCATGCAATGAAGACAAACCTGCATTTTTGCGCCCGCGTTTCTACATGCGGACAAAAATAGTCCATACCACGCAGCATCTATATGCTGCTTTTTTTATGTCTGACCTTCGCCTTTCCCCCGCGCAATTCGTCCTATTTAATTATGCACGCAAAGACATATGTCAGGTTTGACAATAATTCCCCTACTAAATATACGGTTATTTAAATTTCCTTTATCTTAATTATTCAAACCTGGAGAAAGAAGAATGCGTTCAATATCATTAGGAGTGATGCTCGTTATGCTTTCACTTGTTTCCGCAGTTCCGGCAATTGCAGCTGATAAACTCAGCGGCGATGTGCTCATGTTCCATGCAGGCAGCCTTTCCGTTCCTCTTGCCAAGATGGAAAAAGAATTCGAAGCCATGCACCCCGGAGTGGATATCAAGCGTGAAGCCGGAGGCTCCACCAAAATGGCCCGCATGATTTCCGAAGTGGGTAAGCCCGCTGACATCATGGCTTCCGCTGACTACGTTGTTATTGATAAAAACCTGATTCCTAAATTCGCGGACTTCAACATCCGTTTTGCTTCCAACCAGCTGGTGCTCTGCTACACCGACAAATCAAAGTTCGCTTCCGAAGTGAACGCTGACAACTGGTACGAAATTCTTTTGAAACCCGGTGTTGTATGGGGACATTCCGATCCCAACCTCGACCCCTGCGGTTACCGCAGCGTCATGGTCCTGCAACTTGCAGAAAAATTCTACGGTCAGAAAGGTCTCTACGACAAACTGATCTCCCAGCGTAAAAAAGAATGGGTCCGCCCCAAATCTGTGGAGCTGATCTCCCTGCTTAAGACCGGAAACATGGACTACGCTTGGGAATATCTCTCCGTAGCAGTACAGCACGGTCTGAAATACGTAACCCTCGATAAACACATCAACCTTTCCGACTACAAATACAACAATTTCTACAAGCAGGCGAAAGTGACCGTAAGCGGCAAAAAGCCCGGTTCAACTATCGAACGCGTCGGTAAATCAATCACCTACGGTATCACCCAGTTGAAAGATGCACCCAACAAGGCTGCTGCAACCGCATTCATGGCTTACATGCTCTCCCCCGAGGGCGGCCTGAAAATCCTGAAAGAAATGGGACAGCCTCCCTTTGTTCCCGCTATCATCCCCGATGAAGCTATGCTCAAAGAAATGCCAGCCGAACTCCAGAAGCTTGTTAAAGTAAAAAAATAATCTGACCACAATATATGGGAAGCCGGGTATTTGCCCGGCTTCCCAGCTTTCCATCCCATGAGAAAATTCCACAAAACATCCGTAAGCGGCATAGTTTCCACTATTCTGGTACTTGGCTTCATTCTGGTTCCCTTAAGCCAGCTGATTCTCGGTTCCAGTTATGACGAACTGCTCCAGACCATAATGGACCCGGACGTGCGTGCGGCCATCACCCGTAGTATGCTTTGCTCCGGTCTGGCAGCTTTCATATCTTTCGCAATCGGCACTCCCTTCGCTTTCCTGCTGGCCCGCAAGGACTTCAAAGGCAAGGGACTGATCGAATCCATCATCGACATGCCGATCATGATCCCGCACCCGGTTATCGGTATCGCCCTGCTTTCCATAGCCGGACGCAACCACTGGATCGGGCAGATGCTTCTGGATGCCGGAATCCGCATCATGGGGACAAATACAGGCATTGTGGCTGTTCTGGTCTTTGTGGGATTACCCTTTTATCTCAATGCGGCCCGCGACGGCTTTGAGAACGTCCCGGAACGGCTGGAAAAAGCAGCCCGAACTCTGGGAGCTTCCCCGGCACAAACATTTTACCGGGTAACCCTGCCCCTTGCATGGCGTTCCCTGCTGACTGGAATGATCATGTGCATGGCCCGCGCGCTCAGTGAATTCGGCGCGGTTGTTATTGTGGCCTACCATCCGATGATCGCTCCGGTACTCATGTATGAACGGTTCACCGCTTACGGACTTTCCTATTCCCGTCCGGTGGCTATCTGGCTTATTTTCCTTTCATTGGTGCTCTTTGCGGCACTGCGAATTCTATCACGCGGACTGGGGAGCAGGGAATCATGATTAAAATTGAAAAGCTGAATGTAGAACTCCCTAAATTCTCCCTGCAGGATATAAATCTGCACATCCCGGAAGGCGACTTCTTCACCCTGCTAGGCCCCACCGGGTCTGGAAAATCCGTTCTGCTGGAAACAATAGCCGGATTGGTCCCGGTTGCCTCCGGTTCCATAAAAATTTCAGGCAAAGAGATTGTGCATCTGCCCCCCGAACAAAGGGGATTGTCCATCGTCTATCAGGATTACGCACTCTTCCCGCATTTGAGCGTGCTTGAAAACATCACCTTCGGCGCAAAATATCAGGGCATCAGCGAAGGCAATGCAACCCGCAAAGCCAAAGAGCTTGCCGAAAAACTGAATATTTCACATCTGCTGCCCCGCACCCCCCGCCACCTTTCCGGTGGGGAAAGGCAGCGGGCGGCTATTGCCCGCGCCCTGCTGGTTAATCCGGCAGTGCTGCTGCTCGATGAACCTCTTTCCGCGCTGGACCCTTCATTCAGGCAGGAAGTACAGGACCTGCTCAAAGACCTGCACCATGAAACCGGGATCACCTTTGTGATGGTCACCCACGACTTTGATGAAGCACTCTATCTCTCCAATAACGGGGCCATCATCAGGAACGGCAAGCTGGTCCGCAACGGTAAGATACGGGATATCTTCAATTCCCCCGGTTCTGAATTTGTTGCCGGATTCGTAGGCATGACCAATATCCACAGCTGCACTCCCGTTGACAACAAGGTCAAACTCGGCTGTCTGGAACTGGAATGTTGCGCAGAAAGAAACGGATCAGAAACACGGCTGGCTTTCAGACCGGAAGAAGTACTGCTGGGCAGCGAGATCAACGGCAGCAACGGCTTAAACAGCTTCCGGTCCACCATCAAAGGGATTACAGCGGGGGGCTTTCATGCCCGTGTAACCCTCGATTTGGATGGAATGGAAATCTACGCCCTTGTGCCGCGCAAAATGATAGGATCAGGGGAGCTTGAACCGGGCAGGCAGATCATGACAGCAATCCCGTCAAAAAGCCTGCATCTGTTCTAATTTCTGGAACGCAGGCTTTCGAATAATAATTTAATACTGCTAAAGCTGAAAAGCATATAGGCAAAGAGCAATCCGGCTACCAGCAGTTCCCTATTCACATTCTTGAAGCTGAAGAAAATGTAGCTGCATATCAAAACGGCTTGCAGGAGAACGAAAGTCAACTGTCTGCGGTCGAGCCAGATGATATGGAAGAACCTGCGGCACTGGAAGTAACGCAGCATATTCACCAGCACGTTTGAGAGGCAGAAAGCCAACCCGGCCCCGCTCACTCCAAGGCTGTGGTAAAGCAACAGGCAAAGCCCGGCATTCAGGATCAGGCCCGCCACGGTATTGAACACTTCCAGCTTTGATTTACCGGAAAGAATCAGCAGATAACCCACCGGCCCCGTGTAACAATTGCAAATCTGCCCGGCAAGCATCCAGAGCAGACACTGTGTTCCCGCGCTGTAATCAGCACCGAAAAGACTCATGATCAGGTCCGCGTAGACCGCCACCCCGGCCAGCAGTATGAATGAAAAAAAGGTCAACGCATGGGTGGCATCGCGGTAAAGTGTGCGGATAGACTCATGATCATCACGGGCATAAGCGGCGGAAATCTGCGGAGCATAAACGCTATTAAATGTGTAAAGCAGAATCGAGATAGACACCGCGACCTTCATGGCGGCTACAAAAAGCGCGGCATCGACAACGGAACCGACAGCTCCAAGAATAAGTGTGTTTATCCAGATCAGCGAAGTCTGCGAAAAAGCGATGGTCAGCAGCGGGATGGAATAAATAAGAATATCCCGAAATTCCAGAGAACTGCGCAACTGCAAAGAAAAACGTAACCCGTAATCGTTGCGCGTGCTCCAAAAAGAATACAAAAACGCCCCCATATAAAGCGCGGACACTGCACCAAGGAAAAACAAAACGCTGAAATCAACAGCAAAAGCAAAACCGCCGAGTATCAGCATCCCAAGAGGAAGCAGCAGGTTCTCCACCAGAGTAATCCCGGACATATCGCCAAGGCTCTGACGGACCATGATATTGATTCTGGTCAGGCTCCAGAAAAAAATTATGGGTGAAGCACAAAAAATATACGCCCACTTTGACACATCTTTGAAGACCAATCCGGCCACAGGTTCGGCAAAAAACATAAAAACAGCAGAAAGCAGCAGTCCAAAGCCACCGACAATCAACTGCGCAAGAGTCCACATGGCCGAGAGGTTGGATTCATGCTCTTCCCGAACCTTTGGAATGAAGCGTAGACAGCCGTTGCCGATACCCAGCTGGGCGAAATTTGCTACAAGAAAAGCAAAGGTATAGCCGATAAAAAAAAGCCCGGAACCATAAGCCCCGTACTTCTTGGCCAGCAACCATGCCAGCAGCAAACCGCCGACCCCTTTTACTCCCTTGGCAGTAAAAACAAGAACCAGCTTTTTCAAATTTGAATGATCACTGCTCAAACCGTTTTTCCCTCAACTTGCGAAAAATACTTCTGTCAATAAAGGTATAATAAAAGATGTTGCGCAGCTTCAGCCAGACCCAGTGCAGCCCCTGTCCCAAAATCATTTTCGCGCTTTCCTTAAAAGGCAGATCGCGCGGAGCACAGAGCTGGTAGCCGTTATCCAGAAGCTCGCGGGCGCAGATCAACTCATAAAGCTGAATCTGGGCTGGGCTCAAGCGGTCCTTCCATTTTACTGCGATTTTACGGTCCGGCTTCTTACCAACGTTCTTATGCAGGTGCTTCTGCTTTTTGCCGATGAGCTGATAATAATCCTGCTGCGTCGAGGTCATCTCACGCCCTGCGGAACTCACACCAAGCACGTCAAGCAGGTGGTTAACCTCAAATTCGGGGTTCTTCAGCAGGTCTTCAAAACGCAACCTGATCAGGGGTTGATCATCCAACCTGCGCAGCATTTTCTTCCAATCAAAAGCGGCCTGAAAAACGTTATTGGACATCTTCATCCCGCTGAGGGAAACCATATCCAGCTTGGAGTTGAAAACCGCCCGTCCATCACGCAGCAGTGATATAAATTTCACATCCGGCAGGATTTCACGTAATTTTGACAGATGGGCATCATGACGCGCGCCTTTGATGAGCAACACTTCCGGATCGGCCTCACCGCGCACAGCAAAATATTCCGCAAAGACGGCATCAATTACCAACCGGTAAGTCAACCGATCCAACCCGGTAAATCTGCCGCGCAACTTCTCGCGCTCCAAATTCCATTCACAAAAACGGGGTTCCGAATAGATCAGGTCCATCAAACCGTCGACAGTCATGGCCTGCTCGTCGCGGTAATTTTCCAGCATAAGGGAAATGAAATGACTTTCCTGCGTGACCACGACTCCGGCATAGCAGTTCAAAAGTGATGAAAGCAAAGTAGAGCCGGACCTGCTGTCATATAGCAAAAAGGCGTGGATCATAATTTTACAACCTCAAGCTTCGAAAAATTAATTCTGAATTTACCGCTACGACAATCTACATCGAGATTTTCCCCGGCAGCAGAATCAAATAGCACGGGGTCTGCGCACCCATATTCAGTACGGCCCACTGCGGTAAACATGACCAAAGGTGACGAGGTCTTACGCTCTACCTTATAAAGCATCCCGACGCGGGGAATTTTCTTCCCCATAAACTGCAGCAATCCCGCATAACGCTTAAGAGATGTATTGAAACCCTGTCCTTGAAAATTCAGAGCATAACCGCTCTCGCGCTCAATACAGACTTTTCCTGCACCGGCATCATGCACCAACCGACCTTTGCGGTAAATATGAATAGGATAAAGAACTTCGGTCATACCGGATGGAACAATGCGGTCACGCACAAAAATATCTTCACCGTTAATGACCACAACCGCCCTCTTCCATGATTTCGGACGAACCGAACGCGGGTAGTATCCTGCCAACTCAACCTCCACACCCTGATAACCGTCACCGCTCACGAAACGAGGCTTCGGGGTCGCCCCTTTACCTTTTTTATAGTCGTAGAGGTTAAAGACGGCTGTTCCTTCACCCAACTGCCCGATCTTATTGAAGACGGGCACATTGTGGTTGATGGAAAATTTCTTAAGCAGGAATCCGTCATCATTGACCAGAGAACGCTTCCCAAGCCACACCCCAAAATGTCCGGCATCGGGATCAATGTGCGACCCGGTGTATATCCCCTTGGACTGGGCATGAAATCCCTGCGGAGGACCGCATTTGAAAAAGACCAGTGACGCATCGTCCGCCCATGACGAACGGGTCAGCAGAATTCCGAGATTGCCAAACCATGCATGCAACGGCAGGTCCTGCGGTTCCTGAGGTTCAAGATCAGGATCGTACCAGACATAATCCTGCCAGAGGACGGTGTTCATGCGCCTTTTTTGCTCAATTTTAGTAGCCAGCCACTGGGCATGACCATCCTTGAAAATTCGGGCCAGACCGCGCAAAATCGCCCCCGGACCATAGAAATCGACCTTCGGTGAATCCGCAAAGTCAACATTGTATTGAAAACCCGGCAGCGAAGAATAAAGCCTGAACTTAGCCGTGTTGCGCAAAAAACCGCTCTCCCGCACAACATCAAACCCCTGTGCCGGAGCCATAGCCATATAATAATTGAGCAGCCAGAGAGTTCCGTAACTCCAATAACCGATCCCCTCATGGGAAGCACCGTCAGGGGAAAGCAGCGGCAAAACCTTCGTAAAATTTGCTTGAGCGGTATTAAGCCACTTGGAGGCCCGTCGGTCTTCCCCGTAAAGGGCAATCCCGGCCACAGCCAGAGCACCGGAGTTCACATAATTATGGTTCTGGAGATAACCGCGCTCCTGCGCCCACCAAAGACGTTTAGTACGGATAATTTCATCCAGAATTTCCGCATGCTCAATAATCGCATCCTTGACCATCAGCCGCAGGGCCGAAGACAAATCATCATAAAACCAGTCATATGAAAGGGATAAAGCAAAAAGGGAATGGGCCGCGCCTATGTCTTCATTGCTGGCCCAGCGGGGAGAGGCACTAAAAGTCCGCAATAAATCCTGTACAACAACCCATGAGGAATTATCCCCTGTGATCAGATGATAGAAAGCATGATCGACCAATCCGTCCGCCGGACGGCGTAAAGCTTCATCATTAAGCCGCATGAGACTGGTCGGCGCCCTGTTGCCGACGAGGCCACGGGCACGTTTTCGAATGATACGCAGAAGATCGGAATAAGGCTGTTTATCTTTAAGAGCGCGCAATTCATTGAGCCGGGCCTCATTAAAATAAAGCCGGGGACGTTCCCTGAAAACAGAATAGTCGGCAGCCAGCACGGAACATGGAACCAACATAACCGACAATAAAACCAGTGCAGCCAGAACCGGTTTAATCCGCATCGCGCCCCCTGTCGTTATTTATCGTTGAAACCCTTAAGCTTCTGTATGATCTTGACCAAGGTACGCTTCACAATACCCATAGAGGACTCAAGGCTGGCAACCCGTTTTTCCAGTTCTTCCACATACCGGCCAACCTCATCTTCATCGTAAAGACGGGAAGATTCAGGAACGGTAAGCAGACCGTCACTAATGCGTTCCTCAGCAAAAGTCTCCACCACCTCGGCGGTGACAGGCTTGATATCATCCGCAAAACCGTAAATAAGCGATCCCTCACAAAGAACATTGATATTGCGAGGAATGCCGTGGGAATATTCTATTATTTTATCCACTGCAGCATCTAAAAAAATGCAAGACGGATCTTCTGCTCCACCCTGACGCAAACGGTAATAAATATATTCTTTGACTTCCTGTTTTCGCAGACGGGAAAGATGGGCACTGACCACAATCCGCTGTACGATCTGACTGTACCGGGCCTTGCGCAGACGGCTTCGGAATCCTGATTGACCGACCATAAGTATGGAAATGAGATTATCCTTTCCGGCCTGCAGATTGGAAATCATGCGCACTTGCTCAAGTGCTTCATCACTCAGGTTCTGGGCTTCATCCAGAATCAGCAGAACTTTTTTTTCACCGTTTGTGTAAATATTCAGCAGATGCTGCTGTAGAGCATCAAGGCAGGATGCAGGAGTAGGGTTCTCAGGCATTTCCGCTTCGAGTTCGGTAAGGATCATTTCAACGATATGATCGCCTCCCACAGCACTGTTGAAGATTACCCCGACAATTGTATCATCAAGGTGATCAACAACCATCCTGTAAATAATGGATGTCTTGCCTGTACCGGCATCACCGGTAAGCAGAATAAGGCTGTCTCCATTCATCATCCCGTATTCAATGTGAGTTATGGCCTGCTGATGCCATTGGCTCAGATAAAAATAATCCGGGTCGGGAAGAATATTGAAAGGCTTTTCGTTCAAGCCGTAAAATTCACGATACATTTAAACCACCGCCTCAGCTGACAACATTCAGACTTTCCTTTTCAGTCTTATTAAGCACTATCCCCACAATATTGCGCCCTTCAAGAAGATTTAACGCCTTCTGCACATACTCGCGTGAGGTCTTACCAGCTTCCACAACAAATATAATGCCGTCCACGTAACTGGAAAAAACCAGCGCATCAGGAGCATGCAATAAATCGGGGCAATCGAAGACCACATATCGGTCAGGATAACGTTCCTTCATTTCAGTAATCAATTCCTGCAGTTTGGGAGACCCGAGAATCTCGGTTGACCCTTTGATGGGTTCTCCTGCCGGAAGAAAAGAAAGCTTATTAATGCCCGGCTTGATCAAAAGATCCGGTACAGGAATATCATGCAGAAGATGGTCGGTCAGCCCCTTCTCCACATCAATACCAAGATACTTGTGAATGCTGGGATTACGCATATCGGTATCCACCAGCAGGGCAAACTGGTCTACTTCCCGGGCAATGCTTATGGCAAGGTTGATTGAGGTAATCGTCTTGCCCTCACCCGGCATGGCACTGGTGACCATCAATACATTGTGATTATCCCTTTTTGTCCGATGAAAAATCTGTGTTCGCAACAGGTTGTATATATCAGTAAATGATGCACTGCTATGCTTGGTCAGAATCCTGCTATTCGCCAGCCCCATCTCATCAAGCACAATGTCATCGCTATAAAATTTTTTGGGTAAGCTTACAGCCTTCCCTTCCGCAACAGCAGTATCAACGACTGGATCACTGACCTGTTCAGGGGCCGGAGGCGGCATTTTGGCTCCGGCCTGATCGGCCGGTGCTTCGGAATGCACCTCGCCTGCCTGCTCATCACGCTGCATACGATTTTGTCTGGCCTTTTCAACGGCCTTGAGCAGTTTACTCATAACGACTCCCTGTTCACTAAAAATTCAACACAATTTTACGGACCACTTTAACAGCAATAATATCAAGCGGCATATAGAAGAAATGAACTGCGGCCACACCTATGACCATGAAAGAAAAGACACCAAGCACCATAACCCACTTCCTTCGCACCTGTGACCGGGCTTCCTGTTCAGTTTCCCAGTAAGGAACAATCGCAAGTACCGGATACTTAACGAGAGACGACAATTCTTCAGCCCTGCGGATTGAACGGTCCATGAATTCCAGCACTGTACCGGTCCCGGCCCCGACACCAAGAGCCAGCACGAAACCAACAAGGATCAAAGCCAGCCGGTTCGGGCGAATCGGTTTTTCCGGGACAATCGGGGGGTCAATCAGGGTAAAGCGTTCCGCCAGCTGACTCTGCTCCAGTCCCTTTGCTTCACGGGCAGAAAGCAACCTGTTGTTGATGTCCTGATATTTGAGCTGTGCGTTTTCATAATCACGCAGCAGGATTTTATATTCCTGCTCCACTTGCGGGGTATTCACAACCCTGCGCTGGTAGCCACTATACTTATTTATCAATTCAGCATAATTGCGCTCGGCTTCAGCAATTTCAAGCTCAGTGGAAGCAATCTGGGTTTCGATCTGAATATAGCCCGGGTTATCCGGAAGATCGGACGCAGAATCAAACATGCCGGCCTGCAATGCAGCCTCTTCAAGCCTCTCGTGAAGCGCGTCAATCTGTTTGCGCAGCAGGAGAACTTCGGGGTGTTTCTCGGAGTAACGCTTCAAGAGAACACCCAATTCCTGTTCCTTGTTTTTGATTTCCCGGTTCAGGAAATCAATATTGTCAGCAGCATCAACATCCTTTTCAAGGGACTCAATCTGCTTTTTCATGGCCTGCACGTCAGGATGCCGGGAGGAATACTTGGACTGCAGGGTCATATATTCACGGCGCAGCTTTTCCAGATCTTCCCTTGCTGTGGGAAAGCGGGTTCCGTCATTGGCGACAATGCGCAAACGGGGATCAATACTGGCCCTCTGCCCTTCAAGATACACTTTACGGTTCTTGAGCGAGACAATCTGCTCTTGAACCTGATCCAATTCCCGCTGCAACCTTTCCATGGAGTTCATATTATGAACCAGCAACTCGGGAAGCTCATTCACATGCCCTTCCTTAAAAATAGCAATACTGGACTCAAGCTCTAAAATCTCAGAACGCAACTCAGCAAGCTGCAACTCAAGAAATTCAAAAGTAGATTTAGCTTTTTCCTCCCTCTCCTTAAGATTTTCCTTAAGGTACAGGGAAGTCAGAACGTTTGCCACCTGTGCAACCTTCTGCGGTCGGCGGCCTTCGTATGAAAGAGTAAACGCAACAGTTGCTGTACCCGGCCGGCCGGAATACTGGTTGGTTACATCTGCGGTAATTGGCTCCAGCTGGATATCCTCACGCATTTTTGTGATAATTTCCTCAGTGGTATATTTACCAACAAGGTCTGGATAAAGTTCAAATTCCTTGATGATATTCAAAAGGTTACCATGACTGAGTACAACCTGGGAAATGGACTGCAATCTTTCTTCGACAAATCCCGTAACCGTAGTCTGAACCAGATCCTGCGGAATATCCTGATCTTCAATAAGGATTGTTGCAGTTGATTTGTAGACCGGGGCCAACACAAAGGCCAAAATGACAATAAACGCGAAAACAACCCCTGCCGGAAGTATAAACTGATATTTCCTGCGTTTAAGTACATCAATATAATATGCAATATCCGAGCTTTCCTGCATTAGCCAGCTCCCTTAATTTATCTCAGTCGGAAATGCGTACGTAAATCCGACCCAAGTCTTGAACCTTTCACTATTGGTTCCACTGATTTCATTGAGCGACATATTGACGCTAAAGCCAAAAGTCGCGACCCAGTCTTCCTCAAAAACCCAGTTGAATATTGACTGGGAAAACACCCCTTTTGCCTCGTGTTTGCGGCCGCCGCTCTGACCGTCAGATTCATTCATCCAATAGGTGTTAATATTGTCGAGAGTAAAATTCTTGGTAAATTCATATCTGAAATATAATTCAGCCTGATCAAAAACCTCGTTTTCACCATATCTACCGGGGCGTACAACCCTCTCAAGGGCGGGAACCACGCTGAATTCGAGTTCACGATAGCCCAATTCCGCACGAAACTGGTAGAGATAATCCACACTATCCCCAGTAACAGTGTCACTTGAATAATTCGAAAAAGTCAATCCGGGCCCACCCTTCACGGATAGTTTCAAAGCTTCTGTAAACTGATGGTCAAGACCCACGACTCCCTGAAATGAAAGCTGGTCACTCTTGAAACCATCAACTTCACGGCTGAAGTGGGTGAAAGTATTCATTTCACCGAAATACAACGTCGTCCGCTCATTATCCAAAGCATGGCCCCAGACCAGACTCAAAACATTGGTCACGTAATCGGAATCCAACTTACGTTCATAATCTGTCTTGTCGATATAGTTTGAAATGACAAGATTATCCTTTTCGCCCATTGCCCATGTGACTGACGGAGTAGCTGTCGTCTTTAAAATTACAGTCGGATCAAGGTCTACACCGCCCGCTTCAAAAGTATTCTGATCAAGGTTGTGAAAACGCTTGTGACTCAGATCAATACTTCCTTTTAATGCGGGGTCGAACTGATAGCTTCCTGAAAAATTCACATCATAGTCATAACGATCCAATTCATTGTGACTCATGTAATCCCTGTAAATAAAATCGCCCCTAAAATTAATCTTCAAATCTTCATCAAAAATATCAATTTTCAATGCAGGGGTAATCTCAGTGACGAAATCTTCAAAATTCTTGTAATCGACATTGCTGTCATACATTCCACGCATTCTGAGGATAGGCTTTACTTTAACCACCTTGCCGGAAAGCCCGACCGCCCTCTTGGGGGTTGTGAAAAAACTACTGTCACCGTTTGCAATTGCTTCTTTTACACGGGCACTCTCTGACGGCACTACGGAAACAGAAGGAGCTTTTACCTTCATTTCAGGGTCTTCGACTTCATGTCTGGAGCTAACGCCTGCAGAAACGTCGGTGTCATTGGCGGCTATAGTGATGTTAGGATCGGAGGATTCCATTTTGGATGCAGTAGAACTGTCCGCAACCTGAATGGAAGCAGCAACACGTTTGCGTACAACTTCATCAGGGACAACGGCCCTGACCACAGCACTCTGCTCGCCGACGGGTTCAAAAGGCTCAGCCGTAAGGGTGACTCTTGTGACAGGAACTTTAAGGTCGGGCACGAATGCAGCAGTTCCGGACTCGGCTCTTTCAGACCAATTGGATAAAGGTTGAATCACAGGAAACCTTACCCGCCAGGAAACACCGCTGTCTCCTGCGAAAACAACACAAACCGGTATCAGTACAAGACTGAATACAGCTGCGCGTAAGATTCTGCGAACAGACCCAGACATCCGACTCCCCCATCCAAATGAAACCAAACAGAAATACCCTACGGAACGACTATGGTATCACCCGGTTGCAAAAGGATATTTTGCTTTAAATTTTCGCCGTCAGCCAATTCGTCATAGTCAAAAGGAAAAACCTTCTGCGACCCATCCTTGTTTCTGCGGATGATAATGATGCTGCCGCTCTCTGCAAAAGGACTCAATCCACCGGATATTGCCAGAGCCTGAACAACTGTCATATTCTGGCCCATGACGTGCACCTTGGGATTGTTAACCTTTCCCATGACATAAACTTTAGGGTGCTCAACAGTACGCAGGATGACCGTTACCGGTGCATCAGGGATGAACTCCGCTATGCGTTTCTTGAGTTCTTCACGGAGCTCATTAACAGTAAGCCCTCCTGCCTTCATATCTCCTGCAAGAGGAAAAGAAACCCCGCCGTCAGGCCTGACTACAACCTCTCTAGCCAGCTCCTTATCGCCCCAGACCGATATTTCGACAACATCTTCAGGTCCAAGCCTGTATTCATTGTTCACGGTCAATTGGGCAAAAGCACCCTGCGAACTAAATGCAAATAAGATGACAACAAAACAAAAAGATAATGATTTTAAGCCATTCATACAGCCTCCCGAAACTACACAAAGTTCTTATGTAATGAATTTAAGCTCTTAAGCCATTTTTTAGACATGGTTAATTACTGACGCCATGCAAACTTGTAAACTGTCTTCACAATGATCTTCAAATCCATGAGCGCAGACCAATTTTGCAGATACTCAATGTCAAAGGAAATTCGTTTCTGCATATCCTCGTCACTGCGAATCTCACCTTTGTAACCGTTCAACTGAGCCAATCCGGTAATCCCTGGTTTCGAAATATGTCTGAGCATGTATCCATGGATATGCTTGCGGTAATCCTCGTTCATCTTCACTGCATGCGGACGCGGCCCGACAATGGACATGGAACCATCCAAAACGTTAAAAAACTGGGGCAGCTCATCAAGACTGTTCTTACGCAGAAAATGACCGAATTTGGTGATGCGGGGATCTTTATCTGTGGCGGGAGTAAAATCGTATCCATCTTCCAAGACTTTCATGGTCCTAAACTTATAAATCTGAAAAGGCTCCCCCTCCAGACCGTAACGCCACTGTTTGAAAAGGATAGGCCCTTTTGATGTCAGTTTAATGCCCAAAGCAATAAATAGCATAAACGGAGAAATCATGATCAGGATAAAGGAAGCAATGACCAGATCTTCCATCCGCTTCACAAGACCATTCATGCCTTCAAAGGGAGAAGATCTGAGAACTATAGCCGTCTGCCCGGCAACATGGGCAACATCACTGCCCATAAGATGCTTAAAAATAGACATATCCGGGAAAAAGAAAATCTGAGCGGTAGTATCTTCCAAGCCCCGCATAAGGTCCTTGACAACAGATTCATCACGCATGGGCAGAGCAATAAAAACAAGATTGATATGATTCTCTTTAACGTATTCAGGCAGATCTTTTAATGATCCTGCGCAGGACAAATCGCCTGCACATTCGCATTCGACAGAATCAAAGAAATCCATAATCTTTATACCGGACCACGGATTTACATCCACCCACTTCTCAAGGGAGCGAGCCAGCGAACCGCAACCGGCAACAACAGCTCTGCGAGAAACCAGATTGTCAGCAAAAATCCGGAAAACAAATTTGCGGACAACAATACGTTCCAGACAAAGCAGCATCGGCCATAAAAACATAGTCGCCAGAATAACCCTGCGCGCATAGACACTGGATACTTTAAATGTATAACCGAAAAGCAGCATGCCGCTAAAAATCAGAAAGACAGCAGCAACTATTCGGTTGCACTCCGAGACAAGATCGGACCCGACCCATTCTTTATAAACCCCGGTCAGATGAAATGAAACCACAGCCAGAGCCGCGGTAACAGAGAACAGAAGACCGATATGAGTTGATTTTGAAGACAACGACTCAGGAAAAAATATGTAATAAAGCCCGAGAAGTATAAATAAGCCAAGCCCGACATCCAAAATCCTGTGAAACGGGTTAAGCATATGTGGCGAGATGCGTATCTTACGTTCCATAATTCCCCTTAAACCAAGGCAAAAGAATCATATTATAGCTTGAGTCAATTTAACTAAGCATATTAATAGCAAAAAAAAAGGAGGAAGCATATTTCTGCATCCTCCTTTCGTATTATAACTTCCACCACCCTTATAAACGACTAAGTAAATTCTCAGCCTCTTTCCTTTCAGGAAAATCTTCCTTGGTTTTCAAAAGCTTATTAAGAATCTTTTTAGCTTCATCATTCTTGCCTTCACGCGAATAAACCATGGCCTTATGAAAAAGGGCTGCTGAAAAGTCTGGCAAAACCTGAAGCGCGGAGTTCAGCACATGCATGGCCTGCTCATATTCCCCATTAAGATAAAGTACATATCCTAAAGTATCAAGAGCTTCCGGACTCTGGCTACTGGCGGCGACACGGGCCAGCTTCAAAGCCTCGGACATGGATTCTCCACTGTCTGAGAAACGTGTGGCCAACAGATATGCCAGATTGTTAGCCGCCAGCTGGAAACCAGGCTGCTTTTGGAGCAGCTGGGAATAAACCTCGCGGGATTTTTCGTAATCACCTGACTGTTCATACAAGAGTCCAAGTATGAACTGCGGACCAGGATTATCGGCATCTTCTTTTACCTTTTCAGTAAACTTGGCAATTCCGTCTTTCAATTTATTATCAGCAACGTACAAATCTCCGATGCGCAAATAAGGAAGCATCCATTCCGGTGCAAGATCAATCGCCCTTGAGAAATTGGTTTCTGCATCGGTAAAATTGCCTCGCGCTGAGTAAACACGACCAAGCAGTTCGTAAATCCTCGGATTATCGGGAAACTTGGTCAGTAATTTTTCACAGAACCGTGTAGCAAGAGTGTATTTCTTCTGCACGGTAAGAGTGTTCACTTTACCCTGAATGGCAGCAAGAGAGTCCGGGGCAATATCTAAAGATTTATTGTAATACTTTTCAGCCAAGGCATACTTCTTTTCACTGACAGCCAATTCAGCCATTTTCATGGTCCCAACCGGAGAATCTGGAAACTTTTGAGAAATCTCGGAATAGGTACGGTTAGCCAGAGCTCTATCACCCTTAATGGCATACACATCACCGATAGCTGCCAAAATCTGAATATCATCAGGACGTTTTTCCCTCAGCCTCTGCAATTCGAGAATGGCCTGATGCCAGTCCTTACGGTCAAGGTAGGTATTGATTAGAACTTCCCTTGCAGGTCCGTAAGCAGGATCAAGGGTAATCGCCTCTTTGAGGTTCTCAATGGCAATACTTGTTTCATCATTGATGAGATGAGCACGGGCCAGCAGAACATAGGCCGGGGCACTTTCAGGGTTATCCCTGACCACCTGTCTGAATTCAGCAACAGCCAGCTGTCCGCGTCCCTCAAACAGATAAATCTGCCCACGCAAATAATGCGCCTCGGCATCTTTGGGGTTCAATTCAATAATATTGTCGAGCTGCTCAAGTGCCCTGCGCGATTCGTTCATATCAAGAAACATTGTGGCAAGCTGCTTGCGGTACACAACGTGATCAGCACTTTCAGCACCTTCAGGGTCAAGAGCGATGCCGTCTTCCAACACTTTAACCGCTTCATCCTGTCTGCCCTGCGACATAAACAACCCGGCAAGAGCGGTCCTGATAGGCAACGAACTTTTATCCAGAGCCAGACCTTCATTAAGAATCTTTTCTGTCTCGTTAAACCTTTTCTGCGAATTCAATACGCGGGAGTAGATAACCCTGTACTCCGCGTTATCCGGGTGAGTACGAACGACTTCGCCAAGCAGTTCTGATGCCTTATTAAGATCGCCTGAGGCGGAATAAAATTCAGATGCGAAAACATCTGTACGCGGATCGCCGCCGCCTACTTCGAGGAGCTTTTCCACATACTTCTTAGCCATATCGTTTTCATTGAGGCTCCGATAAAAAGCTACAGTCTTCATAAGAAGGGAAGAGTTGTCGGGGATACGTTTGAGCCCCTCCAGCAATGCTTCCTCAGCTTTTTTCATATCATTCTGGCGGGTGTAAACGCTATTCATTGAAAGATATACATCAGGGTTGCCCGGATCTTCATTCAAAGCAACCTTAAGCATCTTCTCAGCTTCGCCGTACTTCTTGCCCTCAGCGAGAACAGAAGCCAATACAAGACGGGCCTCAATATAAGTTGCATCCTGATTAAGAGCCTTACGGGCCATATCACCTGCTTCATCATATTCGCGGGCCAGCAGGTAAAGCTTACTCAACTCAACTTTGGCTTCGACCAGCAAAGGCTCAAGATCAGAGGCATACCTGAAGTTGATAAAAGCACCCTGAAAGTTTCCTTTCTCCAAGGCGATCTTGCCCAGCAGCAAACGACAGGGAGCGCACTCCGGATCCAGGGAAAGCGCATTTTTAATCTCCAGTCCGGCCTCAGTAAACATCTGTTTATTGTAGTATTCTAGAGCCTTCTGGTAGAAGTCATCACGCCGCTTTTCACACCCGCCAAGCAGGAGGACAGCCGCAATAAGCAATCCTATTACAATAATATTCTTTCGCATTAATTTCCCCGATTTGTTTATCCGATACAAAAACACTATTCAGGAATATAAGGTTTAAGTTCAGATGAAAAGTTCTTAATAAAATTATCCAAAACCTTCTGGCCCTGCTCGACAGTCTCATCCTCTTTGAGCAGCATCTCCACCCGGACCAGCGCACCGTCTGTACGTCTGCGGGTTATGGAATCAAGAGCCAGATAGAATTTATTCATATACTCATCAGTAATAACACGGCCACGCTGTTGAAACCAGTAAAAGGCCAATAAACGTTCTCCGGGTTTATCCAGCAACAACCGGCGCACCCTGAAAGGACGTCCATCCGGCTCCGCCGAAAGATCGCGAGAGGAGGAAAGGCTCCATCCCCCACCGCCAAGCAGGCAGCTGATAGGATTGTGTGCCGCGCGCTGCGGCTCCTGATAATCATAGTAGGTAACCAGAACAAGGACATCACGCCCGGTATCATTATCCCTGAACACTCCGGCAAAATAATCATCAGAGCCGAGAGATTCAAGGATATTATCGCTGTAATATTCCCTCTTTCCTTCATAATTACCGACAGTCAGCGGAAAATTATCGAAACTGGGCCGTTCCGGAATAACGCGGCCGGAAAGGAGAAGAGTATTGGTTGCGAAATACAGTCCCAGAACCGCAGCCATGATAAAGATATGCACAACCCTGCCTGCAGGCTGACCGTAATATCCCGGACGCGATTCAGCGCGCTGCTCCTCTTTTCGTCCTCCGATAATATTCAGGAAAAGACTGCACGAGGCCAGCAATACAATCGAAAGCAGGTAAATAACTATACCGGAAGCATCATGAAAAAAGTTTTCCGCAGTTTCAACCGATACATTTCGGGCCAGATATCCCACGATTGCAATTCGAAGGGCATTGGCAAAAATTGCCGTCGGTACAGTCGCAAGAGCGATCAGTACCCGCTGCCATGTACGGGAGTTGAACCAATATCCCATCAGGATACCGAGCAGAATTGTGGGAAAAACATAACGCAGTCCGCTGCATGCATCAACGACGTGCAATTGAATAACACCAAGATCAATAACATTCCCTTCTCTGAAAACGGGAATGTCAAAGAACTGCATTATGCGGACAGATATATCCGATGAAACAAGCCTGAGCTTAAAAGTGAGGGTGCGGTTAATAAAAGGCGGCGGTGGAACTGCAAAAGCCAGCACCAGAAGCGGAAAGAAAAAAGCTTTCATGGAACGCCAGCCATAAATGAATAGCACCAGTGCGAGCACGCACAACCACATGGAAACAAAGACCACGGCATCAATTGCGGCCGCTTTACCGAGAAAATAGAACATCCCGGCCAGCAGTAAGGCTCCGTATGCCGATCGGGACGACGGAGTTATGACTTTCGGCAACAATTCGCGGCGTTGCCATGCCACATAAAGTGCGAGGGGAACAACAAGCCAACAATACGAATAATCATCGGTATTCCAACGCCTTAGAAGCGGAGAAAAGGAATCCCAGTAAAGCACAACCCAAGCCGCAATAACAGATACGAAAGATAAAATAGCTGCCACGTATATCACTCCCCGAAGCAATAACTAACGCAAGGTGCAAAAAACAATTTAATATTCAGGTAAATAACAGAAAAACTCCTGCACAGGAACATCAAACAGTTGAAATAAAAAACTTGGTAAGATGAAAAATGCGGTCAACTGAGTTTTTCCAATATAATCAAGATCAAATTTCAGATTCCTTAGCCTCTGCGGCCTGTAACCGTCTGGTCCTGTGTTCCGGCAATTCAATATAAGCCAGAATAGCATAAAACATCTGCCCCAGCCCGAAGCGGGTGACATAGCTGTTACTGACAAAGTTCATGAAATTAACTGCTAGAAACAGGGCAAGAAACACATAGCGTTGCCTGCCCTCAAGTAATCGTATCTTTCGAAACAGGCAAATCTGGAAAGCCACAAAAAGAAAGAAACCGATAATTCCTGTCTGAGTCATAACATCAAGAAAATCGTTATGACTGTTAAGCATGTCCCCCACCTGCTGCCGCTTACGTTCCGCGATATGGGAGTTGATGTTACCGACACCGACCCCGGCCAGAATACGGTCCAGAGGCTGAGACGAGAATTCCTCAACGTTATGCATCCAGATAGCAGGTCGACCGGAACCGAACCCACTCTTGTCCGGACCTTTGGCCGAATCAACCATATCAAAAAAAATAGTATACAAAAGAGCCGCAGAGAGAATCGCCACAATACCGATAACGGCAGTAAGCAGAGCTAGAACCTTTTTGTTTACCATGAACAGGTAATAATAGATAAAAAACAAGAATCCCAGAAAGCAGGTCCGCACATAACTTTTATACAGACAATAAAAAGAAAACACAGATATAACACATGAGAAGATAAAAAAGAGCCTCTGCTTAAATATGGATTCAAGATCGTCACGCTCAGAGCAGATCACAGCATATACTACCAACCCCATCAGATACAACGCCATACAGTGACCAAGGTTATGAGGGTTGGTATACACGCCGCAATAGCGATAAAGATTATTCCAGTACAAGACAGTATAAAGCCCTAAACCCTGCACAATAAGAAAAGTACTGGCCAGAATAGGTACAGCGTAACCAATAAGCATGAATTTCAAAAAGCGGACGTAGCTCCTGACATCCATAATAACGTTCTTCAATACGAAGTACGTTATAAACGGAAGAACAAATTTAGCTGCATCCTTGATGTGGGAGCGGTCAATATAAAGCAGGTAAATAAATAGGACCCAGAAAACAAAAGAAAAAAGAAAGAAATCAACAGATGAAATATTTAATCTTTTGGTAATAATCGCACGCAGAATAAAGGCGACGATCAAAATTCCGGTTGCAAAAATAGCAAAAACCTCAGTCACATTAAGGCCGAGAACCAGCCACCCGATATCGATGAACATGATCGGGCGGAAAAAGAAAAACAAGAACAATAAAGCAGCCATGCAACCTACCGAATATGTTTATTTCCCCGGAACAAGCCGAGAATAAAATTCCAGAATACGTTCAGCAACCTGCCCGGAACTGAAATGCTCGGCAGCATACTCCCGCGCATTTTCTGCCACCCCAATTCTCAAATCCCGGTTCTCGATCAGAAGTCCTACCGCCTCAGCAATGGCCTCGGCACTAACTTCATTCAGCAGCACTGCTGTCCGCGCCGGCTGGACAATATCCTTGATGCCACCGGCATCGGTGACAACAGAAGCCATACCAGCCGCCATAGCTTCAAGCAGGGAAACCGGACACCCTTCCCTGCTCGTCGGCAGCAGATAAATACAATTTTCCTGCAAAACTTTGAGCTTGTCTTCACCCTGAATGTAGCCCGGAAATGAAACGTTCTTAATCTCAAGCCCGGCAGCACGCTTTTTCAAAGCATCAAGCTCAGGACCATCTCCAGCCATAACCAGCTTCAATCCTGAATATTTTGCACTCAAAAGAACAAATGCATCAAGCAACTCATAAACTCCTTTACCAACTATCATCCGGGAAAGAAACAGCAGCGATTTTCCATCCCCGCCACAGCAGGAAGAAGCAGGGATTTTCTCCATGTCCACCATAGTGCTGACCACTTCGATTTTTGACCCATCCACCCCGGACCGGATCAGCTCTTTCTTAAAATCAGCAGCAAGCACTGTTACCAGACCGGCATGATTGAGGATCATGCGCATTAGAGCAGCAGATATCCGCCCGGAAGCAAGACGCTTAAAAAAAACGTCATCCCAGCCGTGGATAAAAATGAGAACTTTTCCCGAGTAGCCGAAAAGAAAAAAAACGAAAAAGAGTGCGGCTTCCTTCAAAACAGAAACAAGATTCATGGAAGGATTCATATGGATGACATCAAAGCGTTTACTTCCCAGTAAGCGTGCGAAGCAAAACAAATCCGCCAGCGTCCTGAAGATGCGCATCATCCCTTTCTGATTGAACCGACGTCCGAAGGCGGCATGCGTAACATCAACCCTTCCTTCGAATTCCCGTATGAAAAGCTTCACTGTTTCGACCACTCCGCCCATATGGCGCAAATCCGTGGACACAAGCAATAAACGCATCCAACCTCCTGTTCTTACCCTTTTGATTACCAAGTACTTCATTTACTGTCACTACTCCAGCCAATTGTGTTCGACCAAAGCACCTGCCTCCCCTTTCAGACAAGTCACAATACACCCGAAACAATTCTTAAACACATTGTAACAACACAGTAACAACTACCTCCAGATTGGGAGTAGTTTTTTCGGCACTTAACAAAATGAAACTATGACTCGAACGTAACAAGCTGAACATAGTTTATCTGCCGGGGACATTATATCATGCTACAACTACTGAAGAAAAAAGCTACGGAACTGGCCAAGCACCAGAATGATGAATTAAACCTGTTTGAAGGACCGGGCATAGGAAGCCTCATCCAGAACGTCGGCTGTCTCAATATATTATATTTTGCAATTCAGGATTTTCCCACCCTCTCTGCCATGTATGGCCCGGAATGGGCAGAACAACTGGAAACAGAGATACGCATGGCTATAATCCTTGAAGGCCGCGAAATTCTACGACAGGAAGACTTTCATGTTTTCTCATTTAATGCCGGCGAGTTTTTCCTGCTGGACCCTAAAGAAAGCGTATGCAGCATATCTCTCGAGGAACTTGCTTATCAGCTCAAAGTCAATCTCGAAAACAGACTCAAAAGCGACCAAATCAGCCGGACCGGAAACAGCGTAACCATAAACAGCGGACACTCTTCATTTCAAACGGCACAAACAAACGACAAACTCTGGTCAAGCTTTCTTTCCGCTATTGGTGAAGCTCGTCTGGAAGCCCAGAAAAACGTCGATATTTCCAAGCTTGAACTGAGCAATGAATTCAATGAGATAATACTCGACTCAGACATCCGCTGCCATTACCAGCCCATTGTAAATTTAAATGACAAGTCTATCCACGGATGGGAAGCTCTGGCCCGCGGACCTCAGAATTCACCTTTCCGCTCACCGCTGACCCTCTTTGATATGGCTGAAAAGCTGGGCAAACTTTTTCAGCTCGAAAAGATCTGCCGCGAAGCCGCCATCAAAGCCTTTGGGGAACACAGCCCCCATCACAAACTGTTCTTGAATATTCACCCCAGAACCATTGTCGATCCCAATTTTACTTCCGGTGAGACCAAAATACTGCTTGAACGCTGGGGTTTGAAACCCGCCAATATCGTCTTTGAAATAACAGAACGTCACAGTGTAAAAGACTTCAAAACCTTCCGCAAAACCTTGGACCACTACCGGAATCAAGGCTATCTGGTGGCTATCGACGATGCAGGCACAGGCTACTCGGGCTTATCTTCCATCGCAGAAATCAAACCCGACTACATTAAACTTGATAAATCATTCGTGGACAACATCGAAACCAACCAGGTCAACCGCGCACTGATCGATACCTTTACCGACTTTGCTGAAAAAATTGGTGGAAAGCTGATCGTTGAAGGCATTGAAACTCAGGAACAGGCCCGGACCGTAACAGACATGGGCGTACATCTGGGACAGGGATATTTTTTTGCCAAGCCGCAGCAGCATAAGCCGCAGTTAACAGAACAAGCGATTAACATGCGCCGCAATACCTATGTCATAGCCGACATTGCGACCTACGGCATTCCTGTTAAAAATCTTGTAAATCAGGTAGAGGCGGTTGAATTCGACACTCCGGTTCCCATAGCGCAACAGATTTTCAAAGAAACCAATGCCCTGAACTGCATAGTTGTGGTTAAAAACAATTTTCCATGCGGTCTGGTCATGGAATACAACCTGAACAAACATCTTTCTGGAAAATACGGGGTCGCACTCTACTCCAACAAGCCGATATCATCAGTCATGGACGATGCGCCTCTTGTTGTAGACCTCGAAACCACCGTAGAAAAGGTATCCCAGCAGGCAATGGCCCGCTCCCGGAAAAGAGCCTACGATGACGTAATCGTCACATCGAAAGGCCAGCTTATGGGAACAGTCTCAGTGCAGAAATTGCTCGACACCCTAGCCCATGTTCAGGTGGAAGTTGCCAAAGGAACCAACCCGCTAAGCGGACTGCCCGGAAACCTCGATATTGAAAAAGAAATCGACCGCCGCATGAATGCTTGCGAAAAGTACAGCATCATTTACGCCGACCTTGATAATTTCAAAGTCTACAACGATACCTACGGATTCAAGAACGGTGACAAGATAATCCTTCAAATCAGTAAAATAATATCATGGGCAACAAAAAAGCATGGTTCAAGCGGAAATTTTGTCGGGCATATCGGCGGCGATGATTTCGTAATGGTCACTAATCCCGCTAACGCTGAACGCATCTGCAAATCAGTGACCCGCGTATTCAAAAGGCTGGTTAAAAACAATTACAATGACGCCGATGCCGGGAACGGCTGGATGGAAGGGAAAGGGCGCGACGGCTCTATTTCCCGGTTCCCGCTAGTGTCAGTATCCTTGGCAATCCTTGATTGCGAACCGGACCAGAATCTCATGGAAATCGGAGAACAGGCTGCGTTACTGAAAAAGTGGGCCAAGTCCATCGAAGGCAACTGCTGGGTCCGCGAAAGACGCAAGAGATAAGGTTTGCCGCCGGAGGCATCCCCTACAATAAATTCTCGTCGAAGATCTGCTTGATGCGATGCCGCAGGTTGGTGAAACGCTTGCCTGCGGTAATATTGTTCAGCCCGATGGTGAAAGCCCGTTTGCTGCCGATGAGCACAGCCAGCTTGCGGGCGCGGGTCAGTCCGGTATAGAGCAGGTTACGTTGCAAAAGCAGATAGTGCTGAGACACAATCGGCATGACCACCGCCGGATATTCACTGCCCTGCGATTTATGCACACTGACGGCATAGGCAAGGGTAAGCTCATCCAGTTCCGAAAGCTCATAATGCACGATATTGCCATCAAATTCGGCTGTGAGTTCATTCTCCTCAGTATCGATATACATGACCCGCCCAAGGTCGCCGTTGAAAACTTCCTTTTCGTAATTATTGCGCAACTGCAGAACACGGTCTCCCACACGGTATTCTACGAAACCGCGCTTCAACCCCTTCCCGTTACCGGGGTTCAGACGTTCTTGAAGCAATGCATTCAGTTTCTGCGTTCCCACATCCCCTTTATGCATGGGAGTCAGCACTTGCACATCGGTCATAGGGTCAAGGCCATAGCGTTCAGGAATCCTCTCGCACACAGTCTGGGCGATCATTTCCTGCACCTTCAACGGCGATTCCTGATGAATCCAGAAAAAATCAGCTTCCGGTGCCTGAGCCGGATGCCCTAAAGGAAATTCCCCGTCATTGATGCGGTGGGCGTTGACGACGATATAACTTTCCTGTGCCTGACGGAAAATATGATTCAACACCGCACTGGGAACTTCACCGCTTTGCAGCAGGTCGGACAGCACATTACCCGGTCCCACAGAAGGCAGCTGGTTAACATCGCCGACAAAAATAACCCGGCAGGTCAGTGGAACCGCGCGCAGCACGGCAAGGCAAAGCTGGGCATCAAGCATAGACGCTTCGTCTACAACCAGAACGTCAGCTTTGAGCTTCTGATCTTCATTGTAATAAAACCCGCCGTCTTCAGGAGTGAACTGCAACATGCGATGGATAGTTGAAGCCTGACGCCCTGTTGCTTCGGAAAGCCTTTTTGCAGCACGTCCGGTGGGAGCGGCGAGCTTGATCTTAAGTCCCAGCTCTTTCAGGGTCATGACCACGGCGCGGGTAATGGTAGTCTTCCCTGTGCCCGGTCCCCCGGTGATAATAAAAAATTTGTTTACGCAGGCTTCGAATACCGCCTCGCGTTGCTCGTCGGAAAGCTCGAAACCAAGTTGCGCCTCAACTTCCGGCAGGGCCTTCTCGACCTTCTCCCGGCTTACCGGGGACGGGTGGCTGACCAGACCATGCAGACGCTTACAGATCTCCCGCTCGAAGCGGTAAAAATGCATCAGGAAAACCGCTTCGTCGATATCCTGTTCCGGCAGGTTTTCCACCCGGACCCGTTTGCGTTCTTCCAGTGAAAAAATTCCCTCGCTGATGAGGTCCAGATCAACACCGCCCAGCATTTTAGCGACATCTTCAATAAGCTTGGCCTTGGGCGAAAACATATGCCCTCCCCGCTCGCTTACCGAAAACAGGGAATAGACGATAGCTGCTTCGATGCGTTGCGATGAATCAGGAGCAAAGCCAAGCTTAAGTGCCATAGTGTCAGCAGTCTTGAAGCCGATACCACGGATTTCGTAAGCCAGTTCATAAGGATTTTCGCTGATCTTGTTGACCGACTGCGCGCCATAGAGATTAAAAATTTTAGCAGCATAAGTGGGCGGCACATCGTGGGTGTGCAGAAAAAGGATCAGATTCTTGATTTCGCGCTGCGAGGACCACGATTCCTTGATCGCTTCCAGCTTCTTCTTAGAAATACCTTTGATCTTGAGCAGCTTTTCCGGTTCGTCGTCCAGAATATCAAGCACATCTATGCCGAATTCCTTGACCATATCTGTGGCAATGGATTCACCAACGCCTTTGATGGAAGAAGATTTCAGAAACCGGATAACCCCCGCCTCGGTCGCCGGACGGATTCTTTCATAAAAGTCGGCCTCGAACTGGCGGCCGAATTTGGGATGCTGTTTCCAACGACCGTGCAGTTCTACGGATTCGCCGGGAGTCAAAGAACCCAGAACGCCCACAACTGTAATCTGCGAGGCCTCGTCCTTGGATGAAACACGGGCTACTATGTAACCGTTCTCTTCATTGTGATAAACAACCGTGCGAACTTCACCTGTTAATATATCCGACATCAACTGATCCTGATAAATTGTGCCGGGCTAGGTCTTCGGTGACCCTGCGGGGCTGAAATTTGATGCGCTTCGCGCTTATGGATTATTATGGCTCCGGCGGCCCTGCCGGGGCGTTAAACCCTTTTGATTCGCCACATCCTGTGGCCACCCCTGCGGGGCGTTGCCTTGCTGACAACGTCCAAATCCGTTTTCCCAGGGATTTGTAACAAAAGAGTTTAAGAGTCCCAAAACATTTTAATAGTTTTAGGCAGGAAAAAACTCGGAGGACGTGCCTTAATATTAATTACAGTTTCTGTCTGTATTCCAGAGACTGGCGGAGCGTTTCCTTGTCGGTGTACTTAACTTCCGATCCGATAGGGATACCCTGCGCGAGACGGGACAATTCCACATCCGGAAATTTAGATTCGACCATATTCTTGATGAAAGAAGCGGTGGCTTCAGCATCAACAGTTGCGCCCAGTGCAAGAATAAGTTCTTTGACTTCACCCTTGGCTAGACGCTCTTCAAGCTTCTGGAATTCAAGCTGCTGAGGAGTCACACCGTCCAACGGAGATAGCAATCCGCCCAAAACAAGATAATAGCCGCGATAAAGCCCCATTTCCTCAATAGCAAGCAGGGAATCCCATTCCGAGACAAGGCACAACTTGTCATGCTCACGCTTGGGATCGGAACAGATCTTACAGGGACAGGTATCGGTAATACTCGAGCACTGTTCACAGATGCAAAGCTTCTCACGCAGATCAATCACGCTCTGCCCAATGCCTGAAACCTTCTCTTTAGGCATTTTCAGCATGGTAAGCGCGATACGAAGCGCGGACTTGGGACCTAATCCAGGGAGCTTGGCAAGTTCCTGCGCTACTACCCTTAAAGGCTCAGGTAAATTTTCCATAAAAAAATAATTATATAAGATACGGACGCGAAGCCCGATAAAAGTTTTGGAAAGGGGAGTCCAGTGGGGTAAACTTTTTACAAAAGTTTACCCCACTGGCCGTCGGAGACATTTTAGAACATGCCGGGGATGTTCATACCGCCGGTGATGGCAGACATTTCGGACTCCATCATGGCTTTTGCTTTTTTGTTAGCATCGTTAACAGCAGCAAGTACGAGATCCTGAATCATTTCAACATCACCGGACTCAACGATGGTGGGGTCGATTTTGATTTCAAGCACTTCGGAAGAACCGTTAACTTTAACGTTAACCATACCGCCACCTGCGGAGCTTTCAACTTCACGGGTTTTGAGTTCTTCCTGCAAAGCAGTCATTTTACGCTGCATTACCTGAGCCTGACGTACGATATCGTTCATACCTTTCATTATATTACTCCTTGAAATAATAAACTTGTTACTTACACCACAAACAACCGGACAAACTCCGGCTACTATTAAATATCTTTGCGCGGATCAATGGAAATAATACTCGCCCCAAAGGACTCCATGACCCTTTTCACATCCGGATGGGCTTCAACCTCATCGCGGATTTCCTGCCTGCTCTTACGCTTACCCTTCTTGCTGGTTTCAACTTCCAGCACAATTTCAGGACCGAAATATTCCGAAACAAGCCTCTCCAGCATCCCCCGGGTTTCACGCCCGGCAATCTGTCCCTGATGAAAAGAATTGGCACAGGTCAAAATAAGCTTGCCGTCAACCAATTCACCTTTACATTTGTTCAGACCGGAAATGGAATCGTTTCCGCTATCAACCACGTACTGTAGAAATCCCTTAAAATCCCGAGGTCCGCTGACTGAAGCCGGAAATGACGGCTTGGACGGAGCAGATTCAGGAACACGCTCAAGGACCGGAGCGGACTCCGGCGCAGGATTTTCCGATTCAGGTACGGGTGATTGAGATTCGATGCCGGGTAGAGAACCTGCCGCGTCAGGAAGGGAGGAATCATCAGCTCCCATATCATTTGCGGAACGGTTGCCAGCCGGAGCACCGGACTCGGTCCGGCCCATCGGTCGCCCGTTTGCAGGCATTCCCTGAGGAGCCATGCCCTGATTCTGAGGCGGCATCTGCTGCTGGGCAGGAGGCTGCTGCATATTCTGCTGCCCGCTACCCTGCCACGGCGGAGTCTGTCCGCCCTTTGGTTGACTGGAAGGCTGGCTGGGCGGAGGAGTCTGCGCCGGAGGCTGATTCGCAGGAGCCTGCTGCGCTGCAGGAGCTGAGGACGCAAGTGCTCCGGCCCTCTCCATAGAAATCAGGTCAGTCAGGCTGGCCATGTTCAGTAACAGCAATTCAAGAGCCATAGCCGGTTCAAGACTGGTCATAACCTTACGCTGCCCATCCACGGTCATCTGCCAGCAGGCATGAATAAAAGACCGGTCGAAAGTCTGCGCCCATTTCATGAACTCGGCGGCTTCCTCGGATGAAAGTCCAAGCAACGGAATTGCGCGCTCGCCGGACTGGTTGAGCAAAAACATATTCCGCCAGCAATTGCCCAGTTCACGGATAAAGAATCCCAGATCAAGCCCGCGTCCGAGAACCTGCTGTACTGTATCGCCAACGGCAACCAGATCACGTGCATGGATAGCCTGCATCAACGCGAAAAAGACATCGCGCCCGGCAAGTCCGAGAATGGAACGCACATCATCTTCAAACAGCTTTTCGCTTCCGAGAGCCAGTACCTGACCCAGAAGAGACATGGAATCACGCACACTACCTGCACCGCGCTTGGCTATGAGATCAATGGCACCCTGCTCGAATTCGATCTGTTCCATATTTAGAATCTTGGAAAGATGAGCTGTCAGTTCATCGTTGGTCAGCATCTTGAAAGCGTAATGCTGACAGCGGCTGATGATAGTAGCCGGAAATTTGTGGGTTTCCGTAGTCGCCATGATGAAAGTAGCATGCGGCGGCGGCTCTTCAAGGGTTTTCAGCAGGGCATTAAAGGCCTGCACGGTGAGCATGTGCGCTTCATCGATGATGAAAACCTTGTAACGGAACTCAATCGGCGCGTAGCCGATATCTTCTTTGAGCCTGCGCGCGTCATCAACCTTACCATGTGACGCGGCGTCAATCTCAACCACATCAACACCGACACCTGCGGTGATCTGCCGACAGTTGTCGCATTCATTACAAGGTTCGGCTGTCGGTGCGTTCTTGCAGTTGAGCGCCTTGGCGAAAATTCTGGCAATGGTGGTCTTGCCCACGCCACGTGTACCACTGAAAAGATACGCGGGAGCAATCTTGTCCTGTGCCGCTGCACGGGAAAGGATAGTTTTGACTGCTTCCTGTCCTGCAACTTCACCAAAAGTCTGCGGACGATACTTAGCTGTCAGATTAGATGTACTCATATAAGGATTTCGCCTCCGGCGGCTTAAACCCTTTTCCAAAAGGGTTTAAGAATCCCAAAACGTTTTATTACGCTTCGCGGCTGTTAATCAGCAAATGTGCGTAGAAAAAATAGTTTGGGAACCTGTGCTACAGGTCCCCAAACCGGGTAGATACTAAATCTCGTAGTAATCCAGCCAGCCTTTGTAGTCTTCGTTGCCGCCTTTAACAGCGTTGAAGTACTCTTTCTGGAGGATGGTACCGATGGGACCGCGCTTGCCTTCACCGATTACACGGTTATCAACTTCGCAGATGGGGGTAACTTCAGCAGCAGTACCGCAGAAGAAAGCTTCATCAGCAATGTAGAGTTCGTCACGGGTGAAAAGCTGCTCAACTACTTCGTAACCGAGATCACGGGCAACCTTCATCAGGCTAGCGCGGGTGATACCGGGCAGTACGGAAGTAAGCGGAGTAGTCTTGATGATGTTATCTCTAACAATAAAGATATTCTCACCGGTCGCTTCGGAAACAAATCCTGCAGTATCGAGCATGAGAGCTTCGTCGTAACCGTCCTGTACAGCCTCAACCTTCGCAAGGATTGAGTTGACGTAGTTACCGCAGGCTTTGGACTTGGTCATCATGACGTTCACATGATGACGGTTGAAGGAAGATGTCTTAACGCGGATACCCTTTTCAAGGGCCTCTTCACCGAGGTAAGCACCCCAGGGCCATGTTGCGATGCAGACACGGATGGGGTTTTTGCCGGGATGAACACCCATAGCGCCGTCACCGATGAATACCAGCGGGCGGATGTAGCCTTCTTTGAGGCCATTCACCTTGAGGGTTTCAAGAATCGCGTCATGAATTTCTTCAACAGTGAAAGGAATGGTCATTCCGAGAATCTTCGCGGAATCAAAAAGGCGAACCACGTGTTCACGCAGTCTGAAAACAGCGGACTTGCCGTCTACAGTAGCGTATGCGCGGATACCTTCGAATACACCGGCACCGTAATGCAGGGTATGGGTCAACACGTGTACCTGTGCGTCATCCCAATTAACCAATTCGCCGTCAAACCAGATTTTTTCTGCTTTTTGAACCATTATTTCCCCCTAATTTTCTTCTATAAATATAGTATGCAAAGACTGCATAGCAGCTCCGCTGAATTGCATCAATGAACAACAGAATTAAAGAAGCTAAAAAAAAGAGGGTCCAAGGTCAAGAAAGAAGGAGAGAATAGCTAGAATGTAGTAGCAAAAAAAGATGTAAAGCAGAACGCGGACGGGAGCATGCGTACCCCCGCCCGTATATTCAAATCATCACTGATTTTTAAATTAAACGCAGACCACGGAATTTTCACAATCGCCGTAAGGAGTCATTTCCGTGCGATCCGGTTTAGTTTCGTTAAACCAGACATTGTTTTCAGCCAGATAACGGAACTGGTAATCGCGCCCGACTTCGAGATCAACGGTCACGGTATATTTGCCGCTTTTCAGCTTTTTCATAGGGATGGAATTCTGGTCCCAATCATTAAAATCGCCGACCAAAAAGATGGACTCGCCATTTTCCACCTGACCTTTTTCAACTTCAAACTTGACCTTGCAAACGGGCTTGCTTTTGAGAAATTTCTTGGAAAGGGCCACCGAAGCCTCCTGATGGTTTTTAATATTTAATGCCAGTGATAAAATTTTTTCTGTTAATAATTAATCGTTATTTTTTTTCAATGTCAACATAACCTTAAAAAATACATGCAACCGTCACCTCCCTATTTTAATTAATTATTCTCTAAATGATGTTTTTCACCCTATTATAACATGCATAAATTTCCTAAATTTAGAATTAAATTCTGATAATACACCTTAAACAAACTTTTTTTCTCTAAAAAGATTGTACTGCACACAAATATTAGTTTTGACAGCACTGGACACCATGGTTACATATATACCCTTCAAGTTTATATTTTATTTAGGAGTAACGACCATGGACAAGTTTCCAAGAGTTCACCGGCTGCCCCCCTACGTGTTTGCCAAGGTGAACGAACTGAAAATGCAGATGCGCCACGAAGGTGAGGATATCATCGACCTTGGCATGGGGAACCCAGACCTCCCCACCCCTCAACACATTGTAGACAAGCTGGTAGAGGCGGCGCAGAAGCCCGCCAACCATCGCTACAGCGCGTCAAGGGGAATCAAGGGCCTCCGCAGGGAGATGGCGCTTTGGTATAAGAAAAGATATGGCGTTGAACTGGATTATGATCAGGAAGTGGTCGTTACCATGGGCGCCAAAGAGGGGCTGGCGCACCTGGCGCTGGTTATGCTTTCACCCGGAGACGTAGTTTTCGCACCGGACCCGTCATATCCCATCCACCCATACGCAAGTATCATTGCCGGGGCGGATGTACGCCGCATTCCCATCGGAGCAGACAGGGATTTCTTCGAAGACCTCGAACTGGCTATGCGACAGACCTGGCCTAAGCCGAAACTGCTGATCATCAACTACCCGCACAACCCCACCGGGGTAACTGCGGAAATTCCTTTCTTTGAAAGAATTGTCGACTTTGCGAAAGAAAACGACCTGCTGGTCATTCATGACCTCGCATATGCCGACTTCACCTTTGACGGTTACGAAGCACCCAGCTTCCTGCAGGCACGTGGCGCGAAAGATGTGGGAGTCGAATTTTTCTCCCTCTCCAAGAGCTACTCCATGCCCGGTTGGCGCGTAGGGTTCTGCTGCGGTAACCGCGAAATGGTTCAGGCCCTGACCCGTATTAAAAGTTATCTGGACTACGGTCTTTTCCAACCCATTCAGATTGCAGCCTGCCACGCCCTTTCCGGCCCGCAGGAATGCGTCCGTGAAATTATGGATATCTATCAGGACCGCCGCGACGCACTTTGCGAAGGGTTGCAACGTATCGGCTGGGATGTAACTCCGCCGAAAGCCACCCAGTTTGTCTGGGCGCCGATCCCGGAACAATTCAAAGATCTCGGCTCGGTAGAATTCTCCAAGCTGCTGCTGCGGGAATGCAAAGTAGCAGTTGCGCCCGGGCTCGGTTTCGGCCATTATGGGGATGACCATGTTCGCATGGCCCTTGTTGAAAACAGGCAAAGGATCAATCAGGCCGTACGCGGCATGAAAGATCTTTTCGCAAAAGGGTAAAAGATAACTATTCAAATTTCTAACAGGCTGCGCTATAACGCAGCCTGTTAGTTTTTTTGAACCCCGTGAAATGAATTAAGAGGTTTTAATGCAGACTGTTAAGCTTGCCATCGCCGGATTCGGCACTGTCGGAACCGGACTCGCCCGGATTTTGGAAGAAAACGAAGATGTAATCCTCGCCCGATGCGGCAAAAAATTCGAGCTTACATCCGTTCTGGTCCGTGACGTGAACAAAAAAAGGGATTTCCTCCCCGGACCTGAAGTAACATTCACCGCCGATCCCGATGAATTCACATCCAACCCGGATGTGGACATCGTTGTTGAACTTATGGGCGGCACTACGGTAGCCAAGGAAATCGTCATCAAAGCTCTCGAAGCCGGCAAGCATGTAGTAACCGCCAACAAGCATCTGCTGGCCGAACACGGCATTGAGCTTTTTAAAATCGCCGCCAAGAACAAAGTCGGCCTCTACTACGAATCCAGCGTAGCCGGCGGCATTCCCATCATCCAGTCCATCAAGGAATCTCTGGCTGGAAACCGCATTAAATCCATTGTCGGTATCCTTAATGGAACCGCCAACTACATACTTTCCGAGATGTCCACCAGTAATCTCGAATTCGATACCGCACTGGCACAGGCAACCGAACTTGGTTACGCCGAAGCCGACCCGACTTTTGATATCGAAGGTATCGACGCTGCGCACAAAGTATGTGTGCTGACCCGCATTGCCTACGGCAAGGACTACCCCCTTTCCGAGCTGCCCATCGAAGGTATCACCAAAATCGAAGGACAGGACATCCGCTTTGCCCGAGAATTCGGCTACCGCGTAAAACTTATCGGTGCTGTACGCGATGTAGGCGGCAAACTTGAAGCCGGTGTTTTCCCGGCACTGGTCAAGTACACCCTGCTGCTCGCACGCGTAGGTGGCAACTACAACGCCGTGCGCGTTGAAGGCAACGCAGTGGGTCCCGCATTTTTCCACGGACAGGGCGCAGGCTCTCTGCCCACCGGAAGCGCGGTTCTGGCAGACATAATGGCTCTTGCACAGACCGAAAACCCGGATAACACAGGGTTCTGCAACGCCCCCATCGAAAAAGCAGATATCCTCGCACCGGAACTCGCTACTTCCGAGTACTACTTCCGCTTTACCGTACAGGATAAGGCAGGTGTCATGGCTGCTCTTTCCAAATGCCTTGCAGAGCACAACATTTCCATTGCTCAGGCTGTGCAGAAAGGTAACCCCGACGACAAGGATATCCCTGTGGTCTTTACCACCCACAAAGCCAGCACCAAGGATGTGAATGCGGCAATTGCCGAGATCGACAAAATGTCCTTCATCACTAAACCGACCATGTCCATGCGTATTTTAAAAGGATAAACTGCAGCTATGAAACTTCTCTTTCTCATTGCAGACGGAATGGGCGGCTGGCCCATTGAGGAACTTGGCAACAAAACCACCCTTGGCGCAGCCAACACACCAAACATGGATATGCTGGCTGGAAAAGGCCTGATCGGAACCTGCCGTACAGTGCCCAAAGGCATGGCTCCCGGATCCGATGTCGCCAATATGTCACTGCTTGGTTTCGATCCCGCGACCTACCATACCGGACGCGGCCCCATCGAAGCGGCAGCGCAGGGTCTCCAGCTTGGACCGGACGATCTGGTCTGGCGCATGAATCTGGTCAACCTTTCCGAATTATCCGAAAGCGGAACCATGTACGACTACTCTGCCGGACATATCAGCTCTGAACAATCCGTACCGCTGGTGGAAAAGCTTCAGGCCGAACTGGGCAATGAAGAGTTCACTTTTTATCCCGGTATCCAGTACCGCCACCTGCTGGTGCAGAAAGATGGTGCCAAAAAAATGGAAGCGGAACTGAACATCCGTCCGCCTCATGACCTGACCGACAAATCCATTGATGCAGACATCCGCGAATACGCCAAAAGCCCACAATTGGATAAGCTGGTGCGTGATGCAGCAAAAGTTCTTGCAGACAGCGGAACCAAGGCTGTATCCATCTGGCCCTGGGGACAGGGTCGCCCGCTAAACCTTCCTCCTTTTGAGAAAAAGTTCGGCATGAAGGGCGCGGTAATTTCCGCAGTAGATCTGATCAAAGGTCTGGGCCATGCATCCGGTATGGAAGTGGTCGACGTGGAAGGTGCTACCGGGCTGGTGGATACCAACTACGAAGGTAAGGTCGAAGCTACGTTGAAATTTCTGGAACACGGCGACTTTGTCTACGTGCACCTTGAAGGCCCGGACGAATCCGGCCACATGGGTAGTGTAGAAGATAAAGTGAAATCTATTGAACGCTTTGATTCACGCATTGTCGCCCCCCTGCTGGAAAAATATCCGCTGGATAAAGCCAACTACGTGATCACCTGCGACCACTATACCCCCATTGAAACACGCACCCACGATGAAACCCCGGTTCCTTTCATCATGACCTCGCCGCGCCTCGTAGCTTCCGGCGAGACTTCATTCACTGAAGAGACCGCTGACCGTTCCGGCATCATCATCCCGGACGGGCACAAATTCATGCAGTGGGTTCTCAAGAAGACCAACTAATGAAAACCGAATTCCCAAGCCCTCACTCATGGCTGAAACATAGCGTTTCCTACGGTGAAACCGATGCCATGGGTGTGGTTTATTACGCAGAATACCTGCACTTTTTTGAGCGTTCCCGTTCGCTGTTTATCCGCGAACGGGGCATGAGCTATGCTGAGGTTGAAGAACGCGGAATATACCTGCCAGTACGCGAAGCCAATTGCCGCTACCGTATCCCGGCCCAGTACGACGATCTACTCAACATTCAGGTCGGCATCAGCGAATGGAAACGCGCCTCCATCAAGTTCATCTACAACATTTACAAAGATGAACAGAACTCTCTCATCGCTACCGGATTCACCGAACACGCCTGCGTCAATAAAGACGGGCGTCCTGTTCGCGTACCGGAATGGTTGCGTGAAATATTCTAGTAAACTTTAATCCCCGCTCGAGACTCTCGTCATTTTTCCTGACTTAAGATTCCCGTGAGAGGAAATAAACAGGGTGTGAATGCAAATTCACACCCTGATTCACTAATTTCAAACACGGACATACTCATGTATTACGACGTTCATACCCATGCATTTCATCCCAAGATTGCAGATAAAGTAATTAAACAACTTCACGACCACTACGGCATCACCGCAGTTGGTAACGGTCACCCGGAAGATCTGCTGAATCGTGCAACCCGCGCCGGGCTGGACCGGGTAATTATCCACACCGCCGCCACCTCACATGATCAGGTTATTCCAGCAAATAATTGGTCTATTGAACTGGCTAAATCCGACGAACGCATCGTGACCTTTGGAACCATGCACCCAGATTACGATGACCCGGAAAAAGAATTTGCGAGACTGGAACGCAACGGAATCAAAGGTTTGAAATTCCACCCTGATTTCCAAGGCTTCTTCATGGATGACCGAAAGTTTTACCGCATCATGGAGATGGCGCAGGACCGCTTTATCTGCATGTTCCACATCGGCGACAGGCTGCCGCCGGAAAAAAACCCGTCCTGCCCGCTGAAGCTAAAAAAACTGCTCCGGAACTTCCCGCGCCTGAAAGCCGTCGGCGCGCATATGGGCGGACTCTACCACTGGAAAATGGTTGCAGAAGAGCTAGCCGGGATGGATGTCTACTTTGACACATCCAGCTGCCTGCCCTTCATGGACAAGAAAGTCCTTTACGAGATCATCAACAAGCATCCCCGGGAACGCATCCTCTTCGGGAGCGACTACCCTCTTTTTGATCCGCAGGACTCAATGAAAGAGCTACAGCACGCACTCAAACTCAAAGACAGCGAACTGGAACTGCATATGAGTGCAGTAGACAACCTGCTCAACTAAAAACAAAAAAACGCACAAGGAAATCCTTGTGCGTTTTTTTATTCTGCCGCGTACTTACCCATACAATGGACAACTAAATGGCTGAACGGCCGGATCAGGTTAAAATATACAGGACCGAGCCAGTTCTTATAGCGGACAATTGTAAAGACATTGTAATGATGCTTACCGTTCTCAGCAGCCTCAGATGCAACACCGATATATGCTATAAGATGCTTATCCTCAGCCTCTCCAATCCAGAACTTATCCGCTTCAAAATCAACTGAACTGAAAAAATCAACCTGCCCACCGCGTTTGAAATCGTAATCTGAGACTTGAAGGCCGTGATTTATGAATTCATCATGTTTGAGTCCCATTATTCCGGCCAATACGCCTCTGACTTTGTACAGGAATGTCAGCCATCCCGGCTTGTAGGACATCAAACGGATCAAAAAATCATCCATATCACGACTGCTCTCAAAGCCCCTGCAATCAATAGCATCGGCATTAGCACTAAATTTATGTATTTGAGGAATATTGCTTAAAATTGCTGTTGGATCGGTCATGGGTTCATCCTCCCGGCTTCCAGCCCTTCAATGCGCAACACTTCAAATTCACGGATCATATTCATATCCTTCCAAAGGAAATCATGCCCTTTAAAAAAACGATAGACACTTACTTTACCGAGAAAATTATCTATCTCGGACCGGGTAGCCTTTCTTCTGACTCCTGTCCGGCAGAATAACCGTAAGGCCGGCTGGGATGGAAAACGCCCTTTCCATAATGACTTGATCCAGAACCCTGCTCCGGGATTGGCTGCCATCAGAGTCATGCGCGGATCACGTTCAATGTTTTCACGCATCGTTTTAGGGAATTTTTCAAAATAGTACCCCTTACCCTTACCGCTAAAAGAAACTGAGCCTATAGGTGATATACGTGGAAAACCATCCGCATCCACCGTTCCCAGAGACGCATGCTTTACCTTGGCAAACAGGTCTTCGACCTCGTTCCATGAAACATCCGACTGCATGACACCAACTCCTTTTTATTTCACAGGAATTCGATATAACTCCTGCTTCATCGTTTTAAGAATACATCTATGCTCTTCTTCCGAAATATTTGAGCCCATCATGCGAACTCCCAAAAACATGGAGTAACTGATTTTAGAAAGCAGTGCTGCACGTTCCGTATCTCCGCTTACCTCTTCAAAGATAGATCGCAAATATTCAATTCGCATTCTGTCTACACGGTCAACATACTTCTGTGCGAAAGGATCACATAAAGCCCACGCCCTGATGCTGGTCTCAGTTCCCGAGGGCTGCTTGTGTGAACTCTCGACTACCAGATTGAAGCGTTCAGTCGCATCAGCGCCCTTGTCCGCGGCTTCTATACTGGCAAGTGTCCCTCCCTCCACCCAATGTTCGAGCATGCGTTCCAGAAAATCTGCCCGGTTCGTGAAATGGTGATAAAAAGACCCCTTGGTCACCCCAATCTTGCGGCAAAGACTATCAATAGTCAGCTGCTGCACACTCTCAGTCTCCAACAGTTTCAATGCCGCATCCAATAAATCTTCCGCTGAATGCCGCAGTTCTTTCTTCGTTTGTTTTACGCCCACTTCTCTCTCCAAATCGTCAATACCATACCGTATGGTATGTTAAAATTAGACAACAAATAACATATTGTCAAGTACACAAAAAAAGAGCCGTCTGCGGGCAACCACAGACGGCTCATACAACCTCGAAAAGTTATGAAATACTTTCTAGTTGTGTGCTTTTTCCTGCTTGGGGTGACATGCGTTGTTAGCACAAGGAGCAACGGCGAGATCAGTTACGCCTTCCTTGTTCAGCTTTACGTGGCAACCACGGCAGCTGATGTCGCTCTTAAGGGTATGGAAAGCCTTAAAGTAAGAGTGGGGAGCAGCCTTTTCTTTCAGGTTGTCGTGACAACCGGCAGCAGCACAGCTCTTGATGGGGGTTTTGCCATCCCAAGTGTGGTGACACTTACCACAGTTCACATCCTGATGGTCGAAGTGAGAAAACTTAACCGGCGTAAAACGAGTCTGGTTAAGCACTTCAGGACGTTTGAATTCGAGGTTGATGGGGAAACTTACAACCAGATCTTCGGAAACGATTTCAACTTGTTTGTCACCGGAGATGCTTGCAATCTCCTCACTAAGATTGCTGGTCGCAGTTGAATACATAATTACGAGAACGGCAAAGAGTACAGCCGCTCCAACATACAGAAAATTCGTCTTCATTCTAATCCTCCTCATGAAAGTCGTAATTACCTAATCAAATTTGGGAATTATTTCAATAAAAATACGTAGATGTATCTAGTCTGCAACGGCCTAAAACATGAGTTTTCAGGACTACACAACATACATTGAGAAAATTTTCACACAAAACCATTTAATATAAAACAATCACACACAACCACTATTTAAATGTAACAATAAAGAGCAACATGATCTTATACAACTCAATGGGCCGAAGTTATATTCAGTAAGGCAAGTTTTAGTACTTTTTACACTAAATTCTAAAGCATATTCACGCGAAAAAAGACTCTTTATTTAAAATCAGAAATTAAAAAAAACTCACATTTTTTCTATAATGACACATTTTCTTGCACAGTCCAGAATAACGGACATCTACGTACGGGAATTTATACCCCGTTTTATATCTAAAACAACAAAGAGCCCCTCTCTGCATCACAGAAAGAGGCTCTCCAAATCATACTATTTCAAAAAAAACTACAAACTACTCCCGCACACCAGCCATAAGCAGACCAATGCTATCCACCTTAGCCCTATCATTCACGGAAAATTCATCCATGATCTGACCGCAGTACATAACAGCTACACGGTCAGCCAGCTGCAGGGCTTCACCTAGGTCCCCGGTAATCAGTAGAACACCGGCCATCTCCCGGGCTTTCAGCAACCTGTTCCAGACTTCCTCGGTAGCGGAAATATCCAGCCCCTGAGTGGGCTGCTCAGCTACAATAAGATGCGGCTGGCGATACAGTTCGCGGGCCAGCACCATCTTCTGGAGGTTACCGCCGGAGAGCTGCCACGCAAGTGCGCGAATCCGTCCGGGACGGACATCATATTCCTCTACAAGTTCCTCAGCCACCCTAGCGGCTCTGTCATGCTGCAGAAGCGGTCCGGCAGAAAAACCCTGACGGGTTGTCAGAAGCAGGTTGTCCACCAGATCAAGATTACGGGCAGTAGCAAGATCAAGGCGGTCTTCCGGGATGTAAGACATGGAGTTGTTCCAAGTCATATCCGCAAAGAACTTGCGCCACGGCTTGCCCATAATAAAAATTGTATCTTTGGGAGGTTTGCGCATTCCGCAAACGCCTTCCACCAGCTCCTGTTGGCCGTTACCTGCAACACCTACGATTGCGACAATCTCACCCTTACGGACATCAAGATTAATATCACGCAAGCCGATTCCGGTCATATTCTTTACTTCCAGAACATTGTCGCCGATTTCAACCTCTTCCTTGTCCACTTCAAGAATGATTTCCTTACCGACCATGCGGCAGGCCAAATCAGCCTTGGAAGTAATCTTATCGCGAGGAACTTCGGCATCGATATTACCACGGCGCAGGATAGCCACTTCGTCCGCTATAGCCATAACCTCTTCCAGCTTATGACTGATAAAAACAACGGACTTACCCTGACGGGTCATGGCCCAAAGAGCTTCGAATAGACGGAAAGCCTCGCGTGGGGTGAGAACAGCTGTGGGTTCATCAAAAATGAGCACCCTGCTCTCGCGGTAGAGAAGCTTGAGAATTTCAACGCGCTGCTTTTCACCCATGGACAGGGTTGAGACTTTTGCGGAAGGATCAATCTCCAGCTCATAGTCCTCAGCGAGTTTGCGAACGCGATCTTCCATCTCCTTGGGGTTGACGAAAAAGCCGCCTTCCTGACCGAGCAGCACGTTCTGGGCAACAGTCATGGTATCGACCAGCATGAAGTGCTGATAAACCATGCCGACCCCGGCTTTAATCGCGTCTTTAGAGTTGGCGAAATCAACACGCTGACCGTCTACTTCAATATGTCCTTCATCGGGACGAAAACGTCCGGCGAGCATGGACATGAGTGTACTTTTACCCGCTCCGTTCTCACCTAGCAGAGCCTTGATGCGTCCGGGGTAAAGGTCGAGTGAAATTTGATTGTTGGCAACTACCTTGCCGAAACGTTTGGTGATGCCCTTCAATGAAATAATCGGGGCGCAACCTTCGAAGCCGGTAGCTTTCTGACATTCGGGACGGGTGAAATCCTGTTGAGAACTCATGTTGCCACCTATCCTTCAGGCTCAATGTTAACTCCCAGATGAGCGGGAGCGTTTCCGCTGCGACCACGCATTGCGGAGAAAATCAGCACCAGAATAGTCAGGGCATAGGGCAACATCAGCAGTAATGAGGAAGGAATGTGTGTTCCAACAGCCTGCAAACGCAACTGGAAAGCCATAACCCCACCGAACAGGTAAGCGCCGAAAACAGCGCGGCCCGGTCTCCAGAATGCGAAAATAACCAACGCAACCGCAATCCATCCGCGTCCGCCGGAAAGACCGTTCGCCCAGAGGTGGGTGTAGGCCAGAGAAAGGTATGAACCGCCCAGACCGATCAGAAAACCACCGCCAAGCAGCGCAATCCAGCGCAGACGGATAGCTTTCAGACCTACAGCAGCAGCTGCAGCAGGCTTTTCACCTACAGCACTGATCGCCAGTCCGAGACTGGTACGGTTGATGAAGAGCATGAAGAAAACAGGAATCAGGTAGGATACATAAACAAGTGCATCCTGCTTGAAAAAAATATCCCCAACGTAAGGGATAGCGGAAAGTACCGGAAAGCTGAATTTATCAAAGCCCTCTGTAGCAGTGCCGATGTACGGTGTACCAAGGAAATTACACAGCCCGACACCAAGAATTGTCAGTGCCAGACCGGAAACAACCTGGTTTCCGAGACAACTGATACAGACAATGCCATGCAACGCAGCCATGAATGTTCCGGCTATGCCCCCGGCTATGAAGCCGAGCCAAGGGTTGCCCGTGGTCAGGGTCACGAAAAAAGCCGCAAAAGCCGCCATACTCATCATGCCCTCAACACCAAGGTTGAGCACCCCGCCCTTCTCAGTGAGAATCTCACCGAGTGTGGCGTACAGAATCGGCGTTCCGGACTGCACTGTCGCAGCCAGCAAAGGGACAATAAAACTTTCCAGCATTATA
>PPCM01000196.1_pt1 | contig 81195 bp, 100 predicted proteins | sample 1555541 | NCBI WGS metagenome assembly PPCM01 (sample SAMN05284479, study PRJNA326546) | Marine sediment metagenome, whole genome shotgun sequencing project. | isolation source: marine sediment | place: Germany: Wadden Sea | collected 2012-09-05 | reverse complement strand
GCTAAGGGATGTAAAACATTAGTATCTGGTCGTCTTGGTGGAGCTGAGATGGCAAGAAGCGAAGGTTACTCTGAAGGTAATGTACCATTACACACATTAAGAGCAGATATCGATTATGCACACGCCGAAGCAAACACTACTTACGGGAAATTAGGAATTAAAGTATGGATCTACAAAGGTGAAGTACTTCCTAAGAAAAAAGGAGAGTAATGTAAATGTTAGTACCAAAAAGAACGAAATATCGTAGACCACATAGAGTTCCTCATGATAGAGGGATTGCTAAAGGTGGTAGAGAAGTACAATTCGGTGAATTTGGATTACAAGCTGTAACTTCAGGTTGGATCACAAATAGACAAATCGAAGCTGCCCGTGTAGCATTAACAAGATATATGAAGCGTCAAGGTAAAGTTTGGATTAGAATTTTCCCACATTTAGCTAAAACAGCTAAACCATTAGAAGTAAGAATGGGTTCTGGTAAAGGGGCTCCTGATGGATGGGTAGCAGTAGTAAAAAAACAAAAAGTAATGTTCGAAGTAGCAGGTGTACCTGAAGAGGTAGCAAGAGAAGCATTTAGATTAGCGTCTCATAAATTACCTGTTAAATGTAAAATTATCAAGAAATTAGATGGTGGTGAAAGCAATGAAAGCTAATGAAATTAGAAAAATGGACACTACCGATATTAAAAGTCAAATTGAAAATCTTAAAAAAGAATTATTCGATTTAAGATTTCAGGCAGCCGTTGGTCAATTAGAAGATACTGCGAAACTTTCTAAAATCAAGAAAGACATTGCAAGAATGTATACAATCATCACAGAACGTGAGAAAGGCATTCGTGCGTAGGGGGTAAATATGGAACGTAATAAACGTAAAGTATATACTGGGACAGTAGTTTCAGACAAAATGGAAAAAACAATAACGGTAGCTGTAGAGTCTAAACAAAAACATAAATTTTACGGTAAACAAGTTAAGAAAACTAAAAAGTTTACTGCACATGATGAGAATAATATCGCTAAAATGGGTGATACAGTATCAATCATGGAAACTAGACCTTTATCTAAAAATAAAAGATTCCGTCTAGTAGAAGTAGTTAAAGAAAGTATTGAGATCTAAACTGGAAGGAGGATTCCACTATGATTCAACAAGAATCAAGGTTGAAGGTAGCTGACAACTCAGGTGCTCGTGAGATTTTAACAATTAAAGTTTTAGGAGGGTCTGGTAGAAAGTATGCTAACATCGGTGACGTAATCGTTGCCACAGTAAAAGCCGCTACTCCTGGTGGTCAAGTAAAAAAGGGAGAAGTAATAAGAGCTGTAATCGTTCGTACTAAAACTGGAGTTAGAAGACAGGATGGTACGTACATTAAATTTGATGATAACGCAGCAGTTATTATCAGAGACGATAAAACTCCTCGTGGAACTCGTATCTTCGGTCCTGTAGCGAGAGAACTTCGTGAATCAGACTTCATGAAAATCGTTTCTTTAGCTCCTGAAGTACTATAGTAAAAGGAGGTTAATACTATGCAAATTAAAAAAGGTGATACTGTAGTTGTTTTATCTGGAAAAGATAAAGGTAAGGTCGCAAAAGTAACAAAAGTATTAGCTAAACAAGACAAAGTTGTTTTGGAAGGTGTTAATATTATGAAAAAACACCAAAAGCCAACTCAAGCTAATCCAGATGGTGGGATTGCAGAATTTACTGCACCTATCCATGTGTCAAATGTTGCTATACAAGATCCAAAGACCAAACAAGCAACTAAGGTCGGATATAAATTAGTTGATGGAAAAAAAGTTCGCTATGCTAAAAAATCTGGTGAATTATTAAACTAATAAATAATTCAGGAAGGAGGATAAGCGCTATATGAATCGCTTATTGGAAAAATACACTGAAGTTGTTAAACCTGCATTATTTAAAGAATTCAACTACGCTTCTATTATGGAAGTACCTAAAGTTGACAAGATTGTTATCAACATGGGAGTTGGAGACGCAGTAGCTAATTCTAAAGTATTAGAAGATGCTGTAGCAGAGTTAACACTTATCGCTGGTCAAAAACCAGTAATAACAAAAGCAAAAAAATCAATCGCAAACTTCAAAGTTCGTGAGGGGTATCCTATCGGATGTAAAGTTACATTACGTGGAGCAAGAATGTACGAGTTCTTTGATAAACTTGTATCAATCGCTTTACCACGTGTACGTGACTTCCGTGGAATTAGTAAAGATTCATTCGATGGTAGAGGTAACTATACTTTAGGTATTAAAGAACAGTTAATCTTTACTGAAATCGATTATGATAAGATCAAAAAAATAAGAGGTATGGACATTGTAATAGTAACTACTGCTAAGTCAGATGACGAAGGTAGAGCATTACTAGGTGGAATGGGTATGCCGTTCAAAAAGTAAGGGAGAGAAATCATGGCTAAAAAATCGTTAAAAGTAAAAGCGCAACGCCCTGCTAAGTTCTCTTCAAGAGCTTATACGCGTTGTAACAAATGTGGTAGACCACATTCAGTTATTCGCAAATTCGGTATTTGCCGTATTTGTTTCAGAGAATTAGCTTATAAAGGGCAAGTTCCTGGAGTAAGAAAAGCAAGTTGGTAATATAAATTAAATTCTCAAGATATTGGGAAGGAGGCAAAATTTATGGTAATGACAGATCCTATCGCAGATATGCTTACTCGTATTCGTAATGGTAATCAAGCTCGTCATGAGGTTGTTGAAATGCCTGCTTCAAAAGTGAAGTTAGCAGTTCTAGAAGTTATGAAAAATGAAGGTTTTATCAAAGATGTAGAATTTGTAACAGACGATAAACAAGGACTTATCAAAGTTCAATTAAAATATGCAGACTCAAAAGAAAGAGTTATTAAAGGAATCAAAAGAATTTCTAAACCTGGATTAAGAGTATATGCATCAAGCAACGATATCCCTAAAGTGTTAAACGGTTTAGGTGTTGCAATCCTTTCGACTTCGAAAGGTGTAATGACAGGTAGAGATGCTAGAAGCCAACAAGTTGGTGGAGAAGTAATCGCCTACATTTGGTAAACTATAAGGAGGTACTCGTATGAGTCGAATTGGTAAAAAACCAGTTATGATTCCTGAAGGTGTTACAGTAACTATTGAAGCTTCAACAGTTACAGTAAAAGGACCTAAGGGTGAGTTAACTAATACATTTCATAAAGATATGACAATTAGCCTTGCAGACAACAGTGTTGTAGTTGAGAGACCTTCTGATTCTAAATTCCACAAAACTTTCCATGGAACAACAAGATCATTAATTAATAATATGGTTGTTGGTGTTTCTGAAGGGTTTAAAAAGGATTTAATAATCAAAGGTGTAGGATACCGTGCACAGTTACAAGGTAATAAATTAGTATTAGCAGCTGGATATTCACATCCAGTTGAATTAGAAATTCCAGAAGGAATTACTGTAGAAGTTCCAAAACCTGTAAATGTATCAGTAAGTGGAATTAACAAAGAATTAGTAGGTGAATTTGCTGCTAACATTAGAGCCGTACGTAAACCAGAGCCGTATCTAGGTAAAGGTATTCGTTATTCTGATGAACAAATTCGTCGTAAAGAAGGAAAAACAGCTTAAGGGAGGAGTAATCTAGATGATTAAGAAATTTGATAGAAACGGTAGTCGATTAAAAAGACGCAGAAGAATCAGAGCTAAAATCTCAGGAACTCCAGCAGTTCCAAGATTATCTGTATTCCGTTCAAGTAATAACATTTTCGCTCAATTAATTGATGACGTAAATGGTGTAACTTTAGCTAGTGCTTCTAGTTTGAAGTTAGAAAATGGTGGAAACACTAAAGGTGCTAAAGAAGTTGGTACTATTATCGGTAAGGCTGCTTTCGAAGCAGGACATACTAAAGTAGTATTTGACCGTAGCGGTTATTTATATCACGGTAGAGTTAAAGCATTAGCTGATGCAGCTCGCGAAGCCGGGTTAGAATTCTAAGGAGGGTATCTATTATGGAAGACAAAAAAGTAGTAGAGGCTCCAAAAACTGAAAACCGCGGTAAAAAACCTTTTGATAAAAATCAAAAGAGAAGACCAAGAAGAAACAACAGAAGAAGACCTGAGAAAAAACAATTTGAAGAAAGAGTAGTTGCGATTAACCGCGTTACTAAAGTTGTTAAAGGTGGACGTCGTTTCAGATTCGCTGCGTTAGTAGTAATTGGAGACAAAAAAGGTCAAGTTGGATTCGGAACTGGTAAAGCTCAAGAAGTTCCAGATGCAATTAGAAAAGCAATTGAAGATGCAAAAAGAAATTTAATTAGAGTTCCTATGGTTGGAACTACTATTCCTCATCAATATTTATGCCGTTTCGGTGCAGGTAAAGTATTACTTAAACCAGCAAGCCCAGGTACAGGGGTTATCGCAGGTGGACCAGTGCGCGCGGTATTAGAATTAGCAGGTATCCAAGACATCTTAAGTAAATCATTAGGGTCAAACACTCCTATCAACATGGTAAGAGCGACTCATAAAGGTTTATCTGAGTTAAGAACTAGAGAAATGGTTGCTTCACTTCGTGGAAAACAACCAGAAGAAATTAGAGGTTACTAATATGGCTGAATTACAAATCAAATTAGTAAGATCTACAATCGGATACGCAAAAAACCAAAAGTTAACTGCTATAGCTTTGGGATTAACTAAAATGAACAAAACTGTTGTTAAAGTTGATAACCCACAAGTAAGAGGAATGATAAAAACAATCTCCCACTTAGTGGAAGTTGTTGAGAAATAAGGAGGTTCCTAATGAAATTACATGAATTAAAACCTGTACAAGGAACAAAAGCTCGTAAAAGAGTTGGACGTGGTGTAGGTTCAGGAACTGGGAAAACTGCTGGTAAAGGTCATAATGGTCAGAATTCAAGAGCCGGTGGTGGAGTACGTTTAGGATTTGAAGGTGGTCAAACTCCTCTATTCAAACGTTTGCCAAAGCGTGGTTTCACGAACTTCACTCGTAAAGAGTATGCAATTGTTAATTTAGGAAGTTTAAATGTATTTGAAGAAGGTACAGTAGTAACTCCTGAATTATTATTAGAAAAAAGATTAATTACTAAACTTCTTAATGGAGTTAAAGTATTAGGTGATGGACAGTTAGACAGAAAGCTTACAATTAAAGCTCACAAAGTAACACGTTCAGCAATGGAAAAAATTGAAGCTGCTGGTGCGACATTTGAGGTGATCTAATGAATACACTAAAACTAGTTTGGAATAACAAAGCATTAATGAACAAGATCTGGTTCACTTTATTTGCTTTCGCATTATATAGAGTTGCAGTATTTATTCCAATGCCTATGATTTCTGTTCCAGAGTCGCTATTTGATAATGATCTATTAGGGATCTTTAACTCATTTAGTGGTGGTGCATTAAAGAATTTTAGTGTTATAGCATTAGGTGTAGGACCTTACATCACAGCTAGTATCGTTATTCAGATACTACAAATGGATATTATCCCTATCCTTAAAGAATGGTCAGAAGAAGGGGAAGCTGGAAAACAAAAAATAACTCAATTAACGAGATATTTAGCGATTTTCTTAGCGTTCGTTCAAGCTTTAGCCATGACAATCGGGATTGACGCCTTATCAGTTGGTGTTCTAGCAACACCATTAGTATTTGTATACTTAGCATTAATTATTACTGCTGGTACTGCATTCTTACTATGGTTAGGTGATCAAATTACTATGAGAGGTATTGGTAATGGTGTATCTATGATCATCGCTGCTGGTATCATTTCAGGAATGCCTAATATGTATAGAACGTTATGGGCACAATATGTGTCAAACGTAAATGCAAATTGGGAAACGTATATTACATTCGGTGTAATTGTATTAATGATGGTTGTTGTATTATTAGGTATTATTTACTTACAAGCTGTTGTAAGAAAAGTTCCTATTCAATATGCTAACAGACAAGGTGCTGCGAAGTTACGTGGTAGAAGTGAGTCTAATGTTCCAATTAAACTTAACTCTGCTGGTGTAATCCCAGTTATCTTTGCATCAACAATATTAGCTGTACCGTTATCTGTAATTGGTTATATGGACTTATCTGCAGGTTCTGTTGGAATCTTCACGCAAATATTCTCATATTCTAAGCCAATCGGATATGTAATTTATGTGTTCTTGATATTTATCTTCACATTCTTCTATGCGTTTATGCAAGTTAACCCTGAGAAAATCAGTGATAACTTATCTAAACAAAATGCATTTGTACCTGGTATTCGTCCAGGAGAAGATACTGAGATTCATTTATCAAAAATATTATTTAAAGTTACTTTATTAGGTGCGTTGTATTTAACGGTTGTAGCTTCAATTCCAATCTTCGCTACTTGGATCTTTAATTTACCAAGTATTGTGCAAGTTGGGGGAACAAGTTTATTAATCGTAGTAGGTGTTGCCGTAGAAACTTTCAAACAAATCCAGACTGAAGCTAATAAGCAAGAGTACAAAGGATTTATTAAATAATGAATATGTTGATTATGGGCCCTCCAGGTTCTGGTAAGGGTACACAATCTAAACTGATGATAGAGGAATTTAAGGTTCCGCATATATCAACTGGAGACATGTTCCGTACGGCAATGAGAGAAGAAACTGAAGTTGGTTTACTTGCTAAAAAGTACATCGACAGAGGAATGTATGTTCCTGATGAAGTTACTATTAGATTGGTCGAAGAAAGACTAAAAAAAGATGATTGTAAAGAAGGGTTCCTATTAGATGGTTTCCCAAGAACAATCTATCAAGCTGAAAGATTAGATGAAATCTTAAAAGGTATGGGAAAAAAATTGGATCACGTGTTTAAGATTGAGGTTGATTCTTACGTGATAATCAAACGATTATCAGGAAGAAGAATTTGTCCAAAATGTGAAGCGAGTTACCATATGGAATTCCATCCCCCTAAAGTTAAAGGTATCTGTGACAACTGTGGAGCTGAACTTACTGTAAGAAGTGATGACACTCCTGAAACAGCTATCAAACGTTTAGAGGTATATCTAAAAAATACTTATCCTTTAATTGAATACTATGAAGACCAAGAGTTACTTCGTAACATCATGGGATTCGGTACAATTGAAAGAGTATTCTTTAGAATCAAAAGGGAACTTGGTTATGATCAAGATTAAATCCCAAAGAGAGATTCTTCTTATGAAAGAAGCAGGTAGAATTGTGGCATTATGTCATCAAGAAATTGCTAAAATGATTAAACCCGGAACTACTACAATCCAAATTGATGCACTAGTTGAAAAAATAGTTAGAGACAACGGAGCAATCCCAAGTTTCAAAGACTATCATGGCTTTCCGTCATCGATATGTGCATCAGTAAATGATTGTGTAGTACACGGGATACCAAATGGCACTAAGTTAAAGAGTGGTGATATCATCGCTGTAGACATTGGTGCTGATTATAAAGGTTATCATGGAGATTCAGCATGGACTTATGCAGTTGGTGAGATATCTGATGAAGATAAATTACTGATGAAGGTTACTGAAGAATCACTATTTGTTGGCCTTGAACAAGCTAAAGCTGGAAATAGACTAAGTGATATTTCAAACGCTATTGAAGAGTATGTAAAACCGTACGGATTCGGTATTGTAGAGGAGTTCACAGGGCATGGTGTAGGAAGTGACCTACATGAAGACCCACCTATTCCAAACTTTGGAAAAAAAGGGTTAGGTCCCATCTTAAAAGAAGGTATGACCTTGGCGATAGAGCCAATGGTGAACGCTGGAACAAAGCGTGTAAAAATATTACCTGACGGATGGACTACCAAAACTGTAGATGCACGAAACAGTGCACACTACGAACATACCATCTTAATCACAAAAGATGGATATGAAATATTAACGACGACTGAGGAGGATCCTTATGGCAAAAGATAATGTAATTGAGGTAGAAGGAAAAGTACTAGAGGTGCTGCCTAATACTAAATTCACCGTTGAATTAGAAAACGGACACAAAATACTAGCACACGTTTCTGGTAAAATCCGTATGCACTACATACGCATCTTACCGGGTGATAAAGTAACAGTGGAAATGAGTCCATTTGACTTAACACGTGGGCGTATTACGTATCGTCATAAATAATTTCTTCTAAGTTTTAAGGAGGTAAAAAGATGAAAGTAAGACCGTCTGTAAAACCTATATGTGATAAATGTAAGGTTATTCGTCGTAAAGGAAAAGTAATGATCATTTGTGAAAATCCAAAACATAAACAAAGACAAGGATAAATGGAGGTGTATTTATGGCACGTATTAGTGGTGTAGATATCCCACGTGATAAACGTATTGTAATTTCTCTTACATATGTTTATGGTATCGGGAAAAAAACTTCACAGGAGATTTTAGCTGCTGCGAAAGTAAATGAAGATACACGCGTGAAAGATTTAACAGATGAAGATTTAGGTCGCATCAGAACTGAAGTAAGCAAGCTTACTACAGAGGGTGACTTAAGAAGAGAAAAATCATTCGACATTAAAAGATTAATGGAGATTGCTTCATACCGCGGTATTAGACACCGTAGAGGTTTACCTACTCGCGGACAGAACACTAAAAATAATGCAAGAACTCGTAAAGGTCCAAAGAGAACCGTTGCGGGTAAAAAGAAATAAGGAGGTAGTAGTTAGATGGCAAAACCAACTAAGAGAAAACGTAGAGTTAAAAAGAATATACCTACTGGTGTAGCTCATATTCATTCAACTTTTAACAATACGATTATAACTATTACAGACGAAGCAGGAAATGCAATCGCATGGAGTAGTGGAGGAGCTTTAGGATTTAAAGGTTCTAAGAAATCTACACCATTCGCAGCTCAGTTAGCTTCTGAAGCTTGCGCTAAAGCTGCTGCTGAACACGGTGTACAAAAAGTTGAAGTAAATGTAAAAGGACCTGGACCAGGTAGAGAAGCTGCAATCAGATCTTTACAAGTAGCAGGACTAGAAATTACAGCTATTAAAGACGTAACGCCTTTACCACATAATGGGTGTAAAGCTAAAAAACGCCGTCACGGTTAATAAGATAAAAAATAAGGAGGCTATTGAATGAAGGATATGAAATTTGAAAAGCCTAGTACTTATGTAGAAGCGTACCCAACTGACGAATTCTATGGTAAATATATCATTAAACCATTAGAACGTGGGTTCGGTATCACACTTGGAAATTCGTTAAGAAGAGTGTTGTTATCTTCTTTACCAGGTGCTGCAATTACTAACGTATACATCGAAGGAGCGTTACATGAGTTCTCAGCTATTGATGGAATCATCGAAGATGTTACTGAGATTGTATTAAATCTTAAAGATGTAGTTTTAACAATTGACAGTGAGGATCCTAATGTTGAAAAAACGTTAGAAATCATTGCAGTTGGAGAAGGTGCAGTTACTGCTGGTGATATCATCTGTGATAGTGATGTTGAAATTATTAATAAAGACAAAGTTATCGCAAACTTAGCAAATCATGCAAAATTAAAAATGGTAATGATAGCAAGACGTGGGATTGGGTATGTAGATGCAAAAGAAAACAAAAGAGTTGAAGACCCAATTGGATATATTCCTATTGATGCAATCTATACACCAATCAAAAACGTTAAGTACAATGTTGAGAAAATGTTAGTAGATAATAGCGCAGATCATGATGAGCTTACTATGGAAATTACTACGGATGGTTCAATCAATCCTAGTGATGCACTTGGTATGGCTTCAAAAATCATGATGGGGCACTTAGACGTGGTTGTAGAACTTAGTCAAAAAGCTATTGATGCTGATTTCATCATTGACAGAGAAGATGAAAATAATTCAAAAGTATTGGAAATGACAATTGAAGACTTAGACTTCTCAGTAAGATCATATAACAGTTTGAAAAGAGCTGGAATCTCTACTGTAGGGGAATTAGCTCGCAAGTCAGAAGAAGACATGATGACTATAAGAAATTTAGGTCGCAAGTCACTTAAAGAAGTAAAAGATAAACTTGAAGAATTAGGTTTAGGTTTAAATAATAACTAATCCAGAAGGAGGAGTACATTATGGCAAGAGGTTATCGTAAATTAGGACGTACTAGTGCACAACGTAAAGCTTTACTACGTGACTTAGTTACGGATTTAATTATCAACGAGAGAATCGAAACGACTGAAATGAAAGCTAAAGAATTAAAAAGATTAGCTGAAAAAATGGTCACTCTTGGTAAAAAAGGTACTTTAGCAGCAAGAAAACAAGCAGGTGCTACTGTTCGTTATGAAACTGCTAATACAGAGACTGGACAAAATGCTGTCCAAAAATTATTCGAAGACATCGCTCCTCGCTACGCAGAGAGAAACGGTGGATATACTAGAGTATTAAAACTTGGTCCTCGTCGTGGTGACGGTGCTGAGATGGCAATTATCGAATTTGTTTAATAAAATTAAGCCCAACTACTGTTGGGCCTTTTTTTTTGGTAAAATAGTATAAGGAGGTTGTTATGGTAGGTTATTTAATTTTAGGTATAATTACGGTATTGATCGCTTTAGCACTTTACTTAAACAAAACAATTATGTATCCAGAAACTTGGACACATGAGAAAGCATTAGAAAGAGAACTTGAAACTGGGTTAATTGATTATGAACTTATAAAGACGTATCCAGTTGAAGAAGTAATTATTGATTCCGATTATGGATACGAGTTATATGGTAGGTTTTATGACTTTGGTCATCAGGATACTGTAGTGATATGTCATGGTTATGGGTATAATATGATTGGTTCATACAAGTATATGGATATTTTTATTCAAAAAGGATTTAATATACTTTTGATTGATCATAGAAATCACGGTAAAAGTGGTGGAACTAATACGACGTTCGGATACTTTGAAAAGAAGGACTTAGTAAAGTGGATTGACTGGCTAAAAGAAAGAAAACAAGGTTTAATCGGAACTCATGGAGAATCTATGGGGGCAGCAACTGTAATTCAACACGCAAGTATTGATGACAGAATTGATTTCGTAGTTGCAGACTGTCCTTATAAGAGTGTATATGCTGAGTTTACTCATAGAGTATGGAAGGATTACCACTTCCCACCATTCTTAATTCTTTGGATTTCATCTATTCTGCACTTTTTAAGTGGAAATGGAATGTTTTCAAATATTTCTCCAATAAAGGTTATTAACAGTTTTAAAGCGCCACTATTATTGATTCACGGATTAGCAGACGATTATATCAAGCCTTCACATTCGGTGGATATGTTTGATGAAAGAGATAAAAATAAAAGACTTTATTTAGTACCAGAAGCGAAGCATGCTAGAAGTATATTAGTGAATAAAAATCAGTATTATAAAGAGGTACATGAGTTTTTAAATGATTATATAATAAAAGAATCCTAAGATAAGGATTCTTTTTTGTTTAAGTATATCCATGGTATATATGCTAGTGCAAACATTGTAAATAAAATAGTACTCATAATTCCTAGCCTTAAAAAGATATTGCTAGGTAAGAAATCAAGTACACTCTCACCTGCTTCAGTAGATGATAAGAATAAGTAGTTCGCTCCTTCTATATTGGAATTAACGTAAATAGCTACTGCACCCATCACAAGAATAGCGATGGAAGCTCTTATTAGGGACTTTAGATTCACTTTAAATTTATGAACGAATAACATATAAAATACTGCGATAAATATACCAATATGTTCTATCCAAAATTGATAATACCTAAAGTGGGTAGGTCCATTGTCAGTGATTACCGCAGGTGTAATTAGTGCATTGATTGATCCTGCCAACACCCAGAAGTAAACGATATCGAACAACGCCTGCTTCTTACTAAGTAACATAAATCCACCCAATATAGCGGACCAGCCACAGACAGTAATAGGTAAGTGATTTCTAATTTCAGCGCCTATATACATCTTATGCCAAAAGTATGACATATCAGCGATGATTAAGGTAAAGGCTAAAACTAATCTTATATTATCTTCTTTTTTATACGCTCTAATTTTATCTTGATACTTATAAATAAGAATTACGGTAATAACCAATAAGAGAATTGGGATTAAGTGAGGTAGAGTAAAATACTGTAGCTCACCAGCAACTCCGTGATCGAAAAATCTTTTTATCATATAAATACCCTCCAAAACTATTATACTTGTTATTTATAAAATGTCACCCTTAAATTGACTGGGGGTGGTCAGGTGCTATAATTAGGATAGAGGTATATAGAAAACGAGGTATATTTATGACTAAGAAAATATGGGTTTGGTTTGTATTAACGTTCATTGTTTCATGGACATTCTTTATTACATGGAGAATGTTTGGCGACAATTGGCAGGCAATTTCACTTTTACTAGCAATGTTAACTCCAGCTTTGATGGTGTTCGTTGTGCAATTGATATTTAGAGAACCTATTAAGGGTAAGTTTTATTTAAAACTTAGATTTAATAAGTTTGTTATATTAGGAGTTCTAACTCCACTTATGTTAGTGTTTAACATATTATTGATCAATGTGTTACTTACTTCAGCTGATTTGGTGATTCACCCTGAATACATCGATCAGTTAGCTGTGACAGGTGTACCTGAGCAGTATTATTTAGCGATTATTATAGGTAGCACGTTATTTAATGGTATTTTGGCCGGTGTTACTGTTAATGCGATATTCGCTTTCGGTGAAGAACTAGGTTGGCGTGGTTTCTTACAAAAAGAGTTAGGTTATTTGGGATCTTGGAAGTCTAGTGCTATCATTGGTGCTGTTTGGGGATTTTGGCATGCACCTTTAGTTGTACAAGGATATAATTTTCCTGAACATCCGTACGTTGGAGTTGTTTTAATGGTAATTGCCACAACGTTTTTGGGTATAATCATTTCATATTTAACAAAACGTTCAGGTACTATTCTTACCGCTGCATTCTTCCATGGAGTGTTTAACGCTGTAGCTCGTTTACTAATTATTTTAACAGGTGGTTACTCAGCTATTTGGCATGGTCCGTTTGGTGTAATAGCGATTGTGATCTACGCTTCAGTTGCGGGTCTGCTTTACTTGTTTGAGAAAAGAAGACAGCTTAAAGGGCAACAAAGGATAGAGTTATAATATGGAAATGATAGATATATTATTAAATAGAGTTAGTTTAAGGAAGTTTAAAGAAAAACCAATTAGTACGGAAGACAAGGATTTAATCCTAAAAAGTATGTTTCAAGCTCCAACAGCTGGTAATATGCAGCTGTATTCTATAATTGATGTAACTGATCAATCAGTGAAGGATAAGTTATCAGTTTCTTGTGATGATCAACCGTTTATTAAGAAAGCACCTTTGGTGTTTATAATTGTAGCTGATATGAAGAAGTGGTATGATTATTACGTTTATAATGGTTGTAAGGAGTATTGCGATAAGATGAATCTAGAGTGGAGCACTCCATCTGAGGCAGAGTTGATGTTAGCGATTGAAGACGCTATGTGTGCATCACAGAATGGTTGTATTGCCGCAGAATCTCTTGGGATTGGGAGTTGTTACATCGGTGATATATTAGAAAACTATGAGTACCATAAAGAACTACTCAACTTACCGAAGTACGTATTTCCAATATCTATGTTAGTGTTTGGATATTATCCAGATAATTATCCTAAAACACCAAGAAGAAGATTTGACCCTAAGTTTATGGTGTTTGAGAATGAGTATAAAGAGTTATCAAAAACTGAGATTAGTGAGATGTTTTCTCCAAGAGAAAAGTTCACTGATAATCCGTATGAAGCTGAAAACTATGCTCAGATGTTTTATGCTAGGAAGTCAAATAGTGACTTTATGAGAGAAATGATACGTTCTGTAAAGGAAATGTTAATAGAGTATAAATAAAAGGACATTAAATGTCCTTTTTATATGTGTCTAAAGCATATTTAATAAAGTAACTTAAATTACCTCCACCCGCTAAGTTAGGGTTTAAGGTATCGAAGAATTCCTCTTTAACCTCATACCAGTCATAAATTCCTTCATGGTTCTCTTTAACTATAATCGGTTGTTTTTCAATTGATACATAGTATACGTGAAGGTGTTCATTCGGGAATGTTAAAGTTACAAGTTCATGGATATCTGGATTCATTGTGTAACCAGTTTCCTCAATAAATTCTCTCTTCATAGCCTGAAGTGGAGTTTCTCCTGGATCAACTTTTCCACCAATACCGTTTAGTAATCCTGTATAGGGATCTTTTTTTCTTTCCATCAATAATAAATGGTTATGTGATTGGTCAAATACCAATGCTAGTACGAATTCTTTCATATTATCACCGGGTTTATTATACCATTTATAAACTAATTAAATCTACTTTGAAAAAGATTATTATATTAATTGAGCATTTGTGATTTATATCACATAATAAGGGAGCGTATTTTGATAATATAAGATGTAATAATTTGAAAGGAAGTATATATTATGAACACTATTGAACAAATTAAAGAAGTATTAGAAGGCGTTAGACCGTTCTTACAACAAGATGGAGGAGACGTACAATTCATTAAGTTTGAAGAAGGAATTGTTTACGTATCTATGCAAGGAGCTTGTGCTGGATGTGCAGCTATAGATGCAACATTATATGATGGAATTGAAACTATTCTTATGGATAGAGTACCCGAGGTTAAGGGAATAGAAAAGGTGTGATTTAATTGGTTACTAAAACACAAACTGTAATAGAGGTATTAGACTTACACCCAGAGCTTGTTCACGTATTTGAAGTGAAAGGTTTTAAAGGATTAGATAACCCTATGATTTTAAAACAAGTTGGAAAGTTAAGTTTAGAAAAAATGTTACAAAACAAAAAACTGAATGTAGATGTATTTGTTGAGTTGCTAAATGAGACATTAGAAGCTAATAAAACAGATATTACTCTTCAAGAAAGAAAACATCAAGAAGGTAAAACAAATATTGTTGGTTTACTACCTTGTCCTGTAAGAGTTCCTTTATTAGAAGCTTTCGGACAATATGATAAAATTGACGATGTTAATTACGAGTTAAGAGCAGCATCAGAAGGTCTTGACTGGTTAAAAGATGATGTGAGAGGAGTTACTTCAGAAGATGAATTAGCTGACGTTTATATCTCTGCTGGATTTGATTTATTCTTTGAAGAAGATCTTATGAAGAAGTTCAAGGATCAAGGAACATTCACTGACTTTACAGATTTAGAATACAATACAGATTTTGAGAATGACTATATGAGTCTTAAGGATCCTAAGGGTGAATACTCAATGTTAGGTGTAGTACCAGCTGTATTCGTAGTAAACACAAAAGTACTTGGTGATAGACCAATGCCAAAAACATGGTCTGATATATTAGATCCAATCTATGAAGGTAGCATTAGTTTACCTGTATCAGATTTTGATTTATTTAATGCGATATTGATTCATCTTTATAAAGAGTTTGGACCTGATGCATGCGTTAAATTAGGTAAGTCTTTAGTATCAAGTATGCATCCTACTCAAATGATTAAGTCAGATAAAAAAAATGCAAGAGTGAAGCCTGCAATATCTATTATGCCTTACTTCTTTACGAAGATGGCATTACCTGGATCTGTTTTAGAAGCAGTATGGCCAGAAGATGGAGCAATTATCTCACCAATATTTATGTTAACAAAGAAATCGAAACAAGAAGAAGTTGCACCAATCGCACAAATGTTTGCGTCACGTGAAGTTGGAGAAATTATGGCTCATAAGGGTCTGTTCCCATCTGTTAGAGGCGACATTGATAATAGACTTAAAAATAATAAGTTTAAATGGATTGGTTGGGATTATATAAATAATAATGATATAGGTTCTATTTTAGAAGAATGTATGAATCTATTTAACGAAGGAATGATTTAATGGACTTTATCACAGTATCAGGACCACCGTCGAGTGGGAAAACAGCAGTTATCATTAAAACAATTGATAACTTCTTAAAAAGAGGAATTAAAGTAGGAGTAGTTAAGTTTGACTGCTTATACACTGATGATGATATATTATATGAAAAAATTGGAGTACCTGTTAAAAAAGGATTAAGTGGATCACTTTGTCCTGATCACTACTTTGTTTCAAATGTAGAAGAAGTATTCCAATGGGGTAAAGAAAAAGGACTAGATTTACTTATTACTGAATCAGCTGGTCTTTGTAATCGTTGTTCTCCTTATATTAAAGAGATAAAGGCAATTTGTGTAATTGACAATTTAAGTGGTATCAACACACCTAAAAAAATTGGACCAATGCTTAAAAGTGCTGATATCGTAGTTATAACTAAAGGGGATATCGTATCACAGGCTGAAAGAGAAGTATTCGCAATGAAAGTTCAATCAGTAAACCCCAAAGCAACAATCATGCACATTAACGGGCTTAACGGGCAAGGTGCATTTGAGTTATCAACATTGATTTATAATCAAGAAAATAGAATTGATACATTAGAAGGTTCAAAACTAAGATTTAGTATGCCAAGTGCATTATGTAGTTATTGTACTGGTGAGACTAGAATTGGTAAGGATCATCAATTAGGTAATGTAAGAAAAATAGATTTAAGGGATTAGGTGAAGAATATGTTAGATTTAAATAAGTCATTTAATGAATTCATTAATGAATTTCCATATGCTGAAGATTTCTTCATCGATAATTTCATTCCATATAAAGGATTTGAAGAATTATCAATTAATGCAATCTTAAATCAAATTGATGAGGATTTAATTGAAGACAAGGCAATCAATATTGAATCATTCAAAGTTCAGTTAGATGAATACATAGAGATGATGAAGAGTTTCTTCGTAGAAGAAGTAACAGCAAACAACATCACTATACTTCCAGGACAATACAAAGATGGTTCAAAAGAAAAATATGATTCACTAGAGATTAGTAGCGGTGAGATTATTTGTATCGTAGGACCAACGGGTTCAGGAAAATCTAGATTATTAGCAGATATTGAATGGGCTGCTAATCAAGATACTCCTACAAATAGAACTGTATTAATCAACGGGAGAACATTAGAAACAGCTGAAAGATTTAGTGCTAGTAATAAACTAGTAGCTCAGTTATCTCAGAACATGAACTTCGTAATGGACTTAACAGTAGAAGAGTTCTTAGACTTACACGCTAGTAGTAGATTGATTGAGGATAAAGAGGAAGTGATTCTAAATATCTTTAACAAAGCGAATGAATTGGCTGGAGAAAAGTTTAAATTAGATACTCCTATCACGAGTTTAAGTGGTGGGCAATCACGTGCATTGATGATATCAGACACTGCGATACTTTCTAAATCACCAATTGTTTTAATTGATGAGATTGAAAATGCAGGGATTGATAGAAAAAAAGCACTAGAGTTATTAGTGAGCGAGGAAAAAATCGTGTTAATGAGTACTCATGATCCGATTCTAGCTCTTATGGGTAGTAAAAGAATAATTATCAACAATGGTGGTATTGAGAAGATTGTTGATACTACTGATGAAGAAAGAGGAATTCTTTCTAAGTTAGAAGAAATTGATAAAGTAATGTTAAACATGCGTAATAAATTACGTTATGGTCAAAAACTTGAATTTGAGGGGGATTTATAATATGCATGATGGATGTAGCGGAAATATGACCAATGGTCGTCAAATGGTAGATAAAGTAAGAATGATGGGATTCAGTGAAGGAATGCTTCCGATGTCTCATACGATTACATGTGAATGTGGGAATGATTTTGAAATGGAGACGTTTGAATCAAAATGTCCACACTGTGGTATGGTATACGGTGTAACACCGTGTTCAAGCCATGATCCAGAGAAAGTAATGCCTGCAGGTATAAATTATTAGACACTTTAAGTGTCTTTTAATTTGCATTAAAATAAGATATCAGTCATAATTTAAAAAAACAGGAGGCATTATATGGGAATTCTTTATACAGCTATAATTGGTTTAATTGCAGGATGGTTATATACTACTTATATTAAAAAGCAAAACAGTACATTGGTTAAGAACTTAATCATTGGTGTTGGTGGAGCTATTATTGGTGGATTATTATTCGGTATTTTAGGTATTGGATTGGGAATTTTAGGAGATATCATTGGTGCAATTATCGGGATATTCATCTTATTCTGGATTATAGATAAGTTCTTTTAAACAAGATTAATTACAAAAAAGTGCCCACTTGGGGCATTTTTTTTGTGCAATCCTCCAAAATTATGATAACAAAGCCGTATTTCATTGAAAAGAAGGTATGTTTCACATATAATAGAGAAAGCAGAGGTGGTATGTATGTATACGTTAGAAAAAATGGTTAACTTACTTGAGTATGATGAGAGTCCTGTAAAACAAAGAAAACGTTTTGAGATTTTAACTAAGTCTCAGGACATTTTAATTAGAGAAGGACTTTATCCTATTAAGATGAGTGAAATTGCTGAAGAGATCGGTATCTCTAAAAGATCCTTATACTACTATTATAAGAACAAAGAGGAATTAGCTGTTGATGTTCAGATTTTAGTTATGAATGAATATATATCGGGTAGAGAACCACAGATAGATCCAACACTCTCTGGTTATGAGCAGTTATGTCAGTTGATTTATTACATGACAGAAAGAATTAAGTTCTATAGAAAAGAAATTAAGTTCATCACTGCATTTGATTACTACTTCTTTAATGGGTATCCGGATAAGAAGTATAGCGATTATTTAAAGACTATCGATGAGGACCTTACTATGATTCACATATTTGAAAAAGGCCTTGAAGATGGTTCACTTAAAATGCCAACTGAAGATTATGAAACGTTAGCGATGACTGTTTATCAAACTGTGTTCGCATATGCACAAAAAATTATATACCGTGAAAAATCAATGTTAAGTGAGAGTCCTGAAAGAAAAGTAGATTTAGACTCGTACTTTGAAATGTTGAAGGCATCAGTAAAAGCTTAGAACTTCTCCTTATGGAGAAGTTTTTTTTATGAGAAGTGAATTGTTTATATTCTATATGATTAAATGAACATATTACAAACACCCATTTGCGCTATGTGTTAGAATTAAATTAAAGGAGGAGTTTACATGAAAAAACTTTTAGCATTAGTTTTATTATTATTTTTAACTGCCTGTGGGCAAGACGATACATTGAGAGTTGGAATGGATTTACAATATCCACCATTTGAAACTGTTGATGTAGATAACAATCCTGAAGGGATTAGCGTAGATATCGCTAACGCATTAGGTGAGTACTTAGGAAGAGATGTCGAAGTAGTTAATACTGATTTTTCTGCGATTATACCAGCATTAGAATCAGGTGAGATAGATATCGCAATCGCTTCTATGAGTATAACGGAACAAAGAGAAGAACGAGTTGATTTCTCTAATCCATATGTTTTCTTTAAAATTATTGGATTAGTGAATAAAGACTATGCTGAAGCAAATAATATTACAGCTGATACTCCAATGAGCCAGATAATGGAAAATACAAATACGAGATTTGTTGGGTTAGCATCACAGATTTCTACAAGTATACCGCAAGGGTACGGGTTTGATGTATTAGAAGCGACTGAGAAAGCTTCTGCTATTCTATCAGTTACACAAGGTACTTCTGATGTATTCTTGATGAGTGGTGAGGTTGTAGCGCAAGCTCATGCCGCTAATCCAGATACTACAATGATTGTGTGGAGTCCAGTTCAGTCAAGTAAGATTGGGATGGCAGTACAAGAAGGTAATTCTGAATTACTAGAACAAGTAAATGAATTTATAGCTACTATGTCTGAACCTGGTGGGTTACATGATGTGTTAGCTGAAAAATGGGATGAGACTATTAGAGCTTCACTAATTAATTTTGGAATTGAGTTTTATCTGAATGAATAAGGATCGCTTATCTCCAAATAGTCTTGTAGGTAGAATCTCTGTAGGAAACTACGGTGGTTCTATCCTTATTTTAATATTATTAGTCGCAGTTACTGTGTATTTATCGAATAACACATTTGAGTTAAGCAGTTTATTACCGTATAAATCATTAATAACAAAAGGATTTTTTAATACTATATTAGTAAGTATAATTTCTTTAATCGGTAGTATGATTTTAGGATTCTTTTTGTATGTTTTAGCAATCAGTAGGATTGGATTTTTTAGAGCGTTTAGTGATGTATTTACTGAACTTATGTATGGAACACCAATGCTTGTTTTGATATTTGTAATGGGATTTGTTGTAGGACCTGCATATGGGTCTTATAATAGACCTCTATGGGGTGTTGTAGCTATTATTCTATATATGGCTCCTTATATGATGAATGTCTTAAAAGCGTCCATTAGTTCTATTCCAGAGGAACAATATATGGCGATGGAATTGTTTGGGTTTTCAAGAGTTCAAAAATATAGATATATTATTATTCCACAAGTTATTAAAATTTTGATGCCTCCATTAATGAATAACTTTTCTTTAATCATTAAAGGGAGTGCTTTATTAAATGTACTTAGTTATCCTGAGTTGTTTTACGCTATAAGAGTAGCTGGTTCGAAGACTCTTGCATATACTGAAGGGTACGTACTTATGTGGGGATTATATTTAATTATTACTATTCCATTATCTCAACTAACGAAATACTTTGAAAGAAGGTTTGGGGTATGAAAATAACAATTGATAAGATAAACAAATATTATGATAAACAAGTACTGAAAGAGGTTAGTTTCAGTTTAGAGAATAAAAAATCACTAGCTATAATTGGTGCTTCTGGAAGTGGGAAATCCACTTTACTAAGGTTGATAAGTGGTATGGAGTTAGCTGATAGTGGTTTTATAGAAATGAATGGGATGAATGTTCTTAATGATGAATATAAGAAGAAGATTGGTTTTGTATTTCAAAGTCATAATCTGTTTCCTCATTTATCATTAGAAAGAAATATCTCTTTAATTTTAGAGAAAACGAGGGACTGTGATCCTGAGGAGGCTTCGAATGTAGCGAGAAAGAATTTGAGTTTGCTTCATTTAAGTGATCAATACTACAAACTACCAAAGAATGTTTCAGGTGGACAAGCCCAAAGAGCTTCAATCGCAAGAGCGTTAGCGTTAGATCCCGATATTTTGTTTTTAGATGAACCTACATCAAGTTTGGATCCAATTCTAACATTTGAAGTGTTAGAGGCAATCAAAGAGTTAAGAGGTCTTGGTAAAGACTTCGTATTAGTAACACACGAAATGAGTTTTGTAAGAGATTTTGCAGATTACGTTATTTTTATGGATGATGGTGAAATTATTGAACATGGAGATTTAAGTGTTCTTGATAATCCTCAGAGTGTTGTGATGAAGGATTTTATGAGGAAAGTTAGATAGGTGATTATATGTATTTTCATCCAGATGAAGTTATATTAGAAGTGAAGAAGAATGAAATTCTATTTAGAGACTTTCATACTTTGAAGTATGTGTTCTTTGTATTAGAAGGTGCCTTTAAAGTTTATAAGTATAATGAAGAAGGTATTGAGAAAATTGTAGACGTTTTAAGTGATGATGATTATTTAGCTGTTACTTTGATGTTTGGTAATAAAGATGAGTATGGACTAAATTGTTCTGCACTTTCAAAGTCTAAAATAGTGAAGTTATCGATTGAACAGATGTATGAAGCTTTTGTTGATAGAAAGATTTTAAAAGACTATATGAACTTCACATCTAGAAAGTTACTTAATTTTAAAAACTATTTAGCTAATTCTACTGATGTAGAGGAACGTATTATGATCGCTTTACAAGAGTTGTATGAAAGATTTGGGAAAGTCATATCTGGTGAGAAAGTGATTGAACTACCATTTAACAAGACTGATTTAGCCTCTTTCATTGGTTTGAGAAGAGAAACCCTGAGTCGTAAATTAGGACTCTTAATGGATGAGGGTAAAATCTATGTTGATAGAAATAAAATATACTTAAAAAATTAGACTCTACCTAAAGGAGTCTTTTTTTTAGAAACCGTTTTCAAATTTAAAAAGATTTGTATTTGTGATTCAAATCACATTTTTGAAACCCCATATAAGTTATTCTTTGTGTGGAAAGAAATTATAACTAATCGGAGGGTTTTAAAAATGAGTTTAGAGAAAAAAATGTTTTGTTACCAATGCCAAGAAGCGGCTAAAAATACAGGGTGTGAAGTGATCGGTGTATGTGGTAAAACACCTATGTTATCTACTAAGATGGATGCACTTAAATACGTGTTAAAAGGATTAAGCGTTGTAGCCAATGATGCTGCAGTAAACGGAGTTGACGTTGAAGTAGCTGATCTATTTATCATGGAAAGTTTATTTAAATTAATTACGAATGCAAACTTTAATGAAGATATTTTTGAAAGTGTTATTAAAGAAGGAATTACAATTAGAGAAAACTTAAAAGCTGGACTTGCTTCAGTATATGAATCAGATGAAACTACATGGGTAGTTAATGAAGCGAGTGATATTATCGCTAAAGGATTAACTGTTGGGGTATTATCAACTATTGATGAAGATATTAGAAGTGCAAGAGAAATTATCCTTTACGGATTAAACGGAATGGCAGCTTATCATTCACATGCTAACAAGTTAGGATTTACTTCTAAGGATGTATTTACATTCACAAGAAAAGCATTAGCTAGCATGTTAGATGATTCATTAGGATTAATGGACTATGTAGCTTTAATTGATGAAGCAGGTAAATACAGTGTTGAAGTTATGGCTCTATTAGATGGAGCTAACACAGGTACATTTGGTAATCCTGAGATTACTGAAGTAAATATCGGTGTAGGAACTAGACCTGGTATTTTAATCAGTGGACATGATTTACATGATATCGCTGAATTATTAGAGCAATCAAAAGACGCTGGAGTAGATATTTATACTCATAGTGAAATGTTACCAGCTCACTACTATCCAGAATTTAAAAAATATGATCACTTATTCGGTAACTACGGTGCTGCTTGGTATGATCAAGTTAAATCATTTGAAACATTCAATGGTCCAGTATTATTCACTACAAACTGTTTAGTACCACCTAAAAAGAATGCGACATATAATGACAGAGTTTATACAACAGGAAATACAGCAATGCCTGAATGGAAAACTGTTAAAGAAGTTAATGGCAAAAAAGACTTTAGTGAAATTATTGAACAAGCTAAATTATGTGCAGCTCCAACTGAAATTGAATCAGGAACTATCGTTGGTGGATTTGCACATAACCAAACATTAGCATTAGCTGATAAAGTAGTTGAAGCAGTACAAAGTGGAGCTTTGAAGAAATTTGTTGTAATGGCAGGTTGTGATGGTAGAAGTACTAAGAGAAGCTATTACACTGAGTTCGCTAAAGCTTTACCAGAAGATACAGTTATCTTAACTGCTGGTTGTGCGAAGTTTAAATATAACAAATTAGATTTAGGAGATATTGGTGGAATTCCAAGAGTACTAGATGCTGGTCAATGTAATGACTCATATAGTTTAGTAGTAATCGCTCTTAAATTGGCTGAAGTATTCGGTGTTGGAGTTAATGAATTACCAATCGCTTATAACATCGCTTGGTACGAGCAAAAGGCTGTTACTGTATTATTAGCTCTATTACACTTAGGTATTGAGAATGTACATATTGGTCCAACTCTACCTGCATTCTTAAGTGAAAATGTAGCTAACTTCTTAATTGATACATTTAAACTAGGAACAATTTCTACAGTAGAAGAAGACATCAAAAAATTTATCTAAATAATATAAAGAGGACATTTGTTCTCTTTTTTTTTGTAAGTTATCAAGTGCATTATGCAAGATACCTTGAATGTGTTGAATCTATTTTCGACTCTGTTACAATTGGTCTTGTGTTAAGGAGGTATAGCATATGAAAAAAATATTAAGTTTGGTGGCAGTACTTGTCACAGTATTAGCATTGGCTGCTTGTTCAGTTAGTGAAGACAATGAAACAGGAACTACACCTGGTGAAGGTGAAGTAATTGAAGTTGTTGTTGAAGAAGTGGAATTAGATAAAATTTTAGTAGATTCAGAGAATGGAAAAATCTGGTTTACTTATGAAGATACAACAGAGTTGACAGTAGGAGATGTTATTGAAGTAACATATACTGAACCACTTGCAGAGAGTGATCCGATGCAAGGGAAAATGGACTCTTACGTTATGGTTGAGAAATACGTAGCACCAGCATTAGATTATACAGCTAGTGAGATCTTAAATAAGATTATTAATGGTTCAAATGTTGAGATGTATGGTATGGAAGATGTTATTACTGCAGATAACCAACAATGGTTACTTGGTGCAGGTGATTATCCTGAGTTCTTAGATGCAGCTGTATATTATCCTATGATGGGTATAGACGTTAGTATGTTAGTAGTACTAGAAGTAAACCCTGAGGACGTTGAACTAACTAAAGAGACTATTATGACTAGTATTGATCCTAATAGATTAGTATGTGTAACGTTTGATTTAGAAGAAGACGTTGTTGTTGATAGTTTTGGTAATCACGTAGTATTAGTGATTAATAAAGCTTTTAAAACAGAACTTCATGACGCTTTCTTAAGTTTAGTGGAAGAAGCTGAATTAGGTCAAAGTTCATTTGAAGCAACTGTACTTGAGTTAAATGACGGTGAAGTTGTTTTAGAAAAAGAAGATGGTCAAGTTGGATTCACTACTGAGAAAGATATTTCTGAGTTGGTAGTTGGAGATTTAATTAAAGTAATTTATGAAAAAAATAGTAATAAATTTGTAGGATATGAAATGATTCAAAAATACACTGCTCCTTCGTTTGATTTATCAGCGAGTGAAATTGTTCAGAATTTAGTAAACGAGAGTGGTGTTGAACTACGTGGTATGGAAGATGTTATCACTTCAGATAACCAACAATGGTTCTTAGGTGCTGGGGACTATCCAGAGTTTATTGATAGTGCTGTGTTTACACCAATGATGAATGTTGATGTTAGTTTGATTGTAGTAATGAAAGTTGAGTTAGAACAAGTTGAAGATTTAAAAACGACTATTCTTGATTCAATTGATCCACAGAGACTAATTTGTGTATCATTCGATTTAGAAACAGATGTTGTGATTGATAGTTACGGTGATACTGTAGTATTAATTATTAACAAGCAGTTTACAGAAGAAATTCATAACGCTTTCTTAGCGTTACAATAGGGGGTAACAAGTGGTATTTTCTAGTATTGAATTCCTGTACTATTTTCTACCACTAATTCTCTTAGTATATTTTATTGTTCCAAAAAGATTTAAGAACCTTTGTTTATTATTATTCAGTTTAGTATTTTATGCATTTGGAGAACCTGTTTATATTGTATTAATGGTGTTCTCAAGTGTTGTTGACTATGTGAATGGATTATTAGTAGAACGTTATAGAGGAACGAAACTTAGTAAAGTTTTCCTTGTAACTTCAATTATCATTAATCTTGGATTATTAGCAACATTTAAGTACTATGGTTTAATAATTGATTCTATAAATGCGCTAACAGGGCTAGAATTAATCGCTCACGCACTTCCGTTACCGATTGGGATTAGTTTCTATACATTCCAAACGATGAGTTACACAGTAGATGTGTACCGTGGAGAGGTAAAGGCGCAGAAGAACTTTATTAATTTTGCATGTTACGTAAGTTTGTTCCCACAATTAATCGCAGGGCCAATTGTCAGATACAAAGACATTGCCAAACAGTTAGTTGAAAGGAAAGAATCGACATCTAAGTTTAGTGAAGGTGTAGAAAGGTTTGTATATGGATTAGGTAAAAAAGTCTTGATTGCCAATAATATTGGTTTAATCGCTGAACAGGCTTTAGCTGGATACCATACAACATTATCTACTTGGATTTATGCAGTAGCATTTGGAATGCAAATATACTTTGATTTTAGTGGATATAGTGATATGGCTATAGGACTAGGTAAGATGTTTGGTTTTGACTTTAAAGAAAACTTTAATTATCCATATATATCAAAATCTATTACAGAGTTTTGGCGTAGATGGCATATGTCTTTAGGGGCATGGTTTAGAGATTATTTATATATACCATTAGGTGGTAATAGAAAAGGTAGTTTAAGATTTATCTTAAATATCTTAATAGTTTGGTCAGTTACAGGTTTATGGCATGGGGCTGAAGTAAACTTCATCTTATGGGGAATGTATTTCGGTATTATATTACTGATAGAAAAATTATTCTTAGGTAAGTATTTACAGAAGAATAGAATCATTGCACATATTTACGTGTTAATAATTGTTGCGGTGAGCTGGGTTATATTTACGAGTGGTTCGGTTAATAGTTTTATGAACATGTTAAAAGGATTAGCTGGTATTGGTGTTCCTTTAAGCAATAAATACTCAGTATTCTTACTTAAAGAAGGAATGGTAATATTCATCATAGCGTTTATATTCGCTATGCCAACCTTTAGAAAGGTAAAAGATACAGCATGGTATAAAGCAATTACTCCAGTAGTACTTGTTCTTATTATGATTTTATCAACAGCATTCATTGTTGATTCATCATTTAATCCATTCTTGTATTTCAGATTTTAATGAAAAATATAATAGTGTTTATTAGCTTGTTGTTTTCCTTAACGTTTGTGAATTTGATTCAAGCAGACAATTTGGAAAGCGAGTTAGAAAGAAGACCTCTTCAACAGTTCCCTGAACTGACGAAGGAAACACTTATGAACGGTACTTTCTCTGAGGAGTTTAGTAAGTACGTAAGTGATCAGTTCTTTAATAGAGATTATTTTAGAGGACTAAAAACAAAATTTCAAATTAATATTTTAAATCGTACCGAAAACAATGACGTTTATATTGTGGACGATAATATATATGAAAAGTTTGATGAGATTGATTATTCGGTAGTGGATACTCATATTAATAATATTAATAGATTTTTAGATGAGTTGGATAATGATGTTTATTTATCACTTATCCCATCTAAATCATATGGGCAGAACTTACCAAATATTGATCAAGAATTGTTAGCAGATTATATTAGTAGTAATATTGATGCCATCTATTTGGACCAATTAGACTATTTTAAAGACAAAGATGCATTTTTAGTAACGGATCCTCACTGGACTCAAGAAACAGCTATGGATGTTTATCATGACTACCTACAGAAACACCTTATCAATGATTCGGGTAGTAATGTGTATGATAAGTATTCTTTAGTTGATGAGTATAGAGGGACATTGTTTAGTTCACTTGGAACTGGATCGTATTCAGATATATTAGAATTCTACAGAAATGATACGATTGATGGTTTAAAAGTGTGTGTTAATAATGGAACAATTACTTGCCAAGAGGGTCCATACTTTGAAGATGGGGCTAGCTTGTATGATTTATACTTAGGTGGAAATCATCCTGTAGTTGTGATTGAGAATGAAAACTCAGATGGTGGAGAGTTAGTTGTGTTTAGAGATTCATTCACGAACGCAATGGCACCATTCATCGCTGAAGATTATTCGAAAGTTACATTTGTCGATTTAAGATTAGTTAGAATTGAGTATATTGAACAAATAGTTGATTTCGCAGATGCAGATATATTGTATTTATATAACCTAAAAACATTTAATGATGACTTTAGATTAACAAATTAGGCCTTTTATAGGCCTTTTTTTGATGTATCCGAAATGTGTAAATTTAAATTTTTGACTAAAAAATTGCTGAAAATAGCCAAAAAATGCGAATTTTTGAGGAAAAATCGTATTTTTTTAAAAATAATGGTTTGAATTTCAAAGTAAACTAGGGTATAATTTCTTTGATATTCAAAATGTTTTTAGGGAGAGTCTTATGAGTAAAATAAAAATAGTAGTAGATAGTACATCAGGAATTGACTTCATGGAGAACAAAATTGATGCAGAAGTATTAAGATTATTTGTTTTATTTGATGGCAAGCAATACGTGGATGGTATCGACTTAACTCCGAAAGAGTTCTATGAAATGATCGATGCAAACACACACGCACTACCTTCAACTTCTCAACCAACTATCGGTGGGACAGTTGAACAATTTGAAAGATTAAAATCAGAAGGTTATACAGACCTTATCGTACTAACTCTATCTGGAGGACTAAGCGGAACTTATGCAACAACTGTTTCAGCAAAGGAAATGGTAGAAGATATTAATGTTCATATCATTGATTCTAAAACAGCTGTAGCTCCGACGTATCAAATGGCTTCTAAAGCATATGATATGGTAAACGAAGGAAAGTCAGTTAGTGAGATTGTTGAGTTTATAGAAGAAATTAAAAATGACTACAAGATTTATTTGGCAGTAGGAGATTTAACTTTACTTAAGAAGAATGGTCGCCTTTCTACGGCAAGTGCGATGATTGGTTCTTTATTAAAGGTTAAACCTTTATTAAAAGTGGATGAAGCTGGAGTTGTTGAATCAGTTGAGAAGATTCGTACAATGAAGAAAGCTTTAAGAAGAATGGCTGAAACTTTTATAGAAGAAGGAAAAGGTGCAAGTGAAGTTACAATCCTTCATTCTAACTGTATTGAATTAGCTGAAGAATTTAAAGCGATGATCGTAGAAGAAGATCACACGCTTGAGAGTGTAGTTGTTTATCCATTAACGCCTGTTATAGGTTCACACCTTGGGACAGGAACAGTAGGTATTACATTTAGAAAAGGGAGATTATAAAAATGTTTGAAAAAATTAAAGAGATTATTGTAGATGAATTAGGTGTAGATGCAGGTGATGTAACGTTATCATCAAGCTTATTAGAAGATTTAGGTGCTGATTCTTTGGACGCTGTTGAATTAATTATGGCTATTGAAGAAGAGTTTGATATTGAGATTCCAGACGAAGTAGCTGGTGGATTGAAAACAGTTCAAGATATTATTTCTTTCATCGAGAAACAATAAAAATGGAAGTTGACTGTGAGTCAACTTTCTTTAGTTAAGGAGAAAATTATGGATTTAAAATATATTAAGGCAGTTGTGAAAGAGTTCACTACAAGTGATGTTCACAAAATGAAAATTGAAGTAGACGGAAATGTTATTTCTTTGGAAAAAGAAGAAAAGAAATACGTTTCAAATGTACAAGAAGTTGTTCAACCTATGCAAGTACAAGGGCAACCACAAGCTGTTGCGACTGTAACTGAGGTAGAAGAACATCATGAAACAATTAACGCTCCTCTTGTAGGAACGTTCTATGACTCTCCGAGTCCGAATGATGCACCATTCGTTAAAATTGGTGACTTTGTTAAAGAAGGTCAAACAGTGTGCATAATTGAAGCTATGAAGGTTATGAACGAGATTAAAGCTCCAACATCTGGAATCATCAAGGAAATCTTAGTAGCTAATGAAAACATGGTTGAGTTTGATCAACCGTTGTTGGTATTAGAGTAGTGAATAAAGTATTAATTGCGAACAGAGGAGAGATAGCTGTTCGAATTATAAGAGCTTGTAAGGAGTTAGGTCTTCAGTCTGTTGCGGTTTATTCAACTGCTGATAAAGATTCTTTACATGTGAAGTTGGCTGATGAAGCCGTGTGTATTGGTGGAGCGAAATCAAGTGAGTCATATCTAAAGATGGAAAATATTATTTCTGCGGCTGTTAATACAGGTGCGGATGCTATTCATCCAGGATTTGGATTTTTAAGTGAGAATTCTACGTTCTCTAAACTATGTGCTGATTGTGATATTACATTTATCGGTCCTAGTGGTGAGGTTATTGACAATATGGGGAACAAAGCGAAAGCTAAGTCTTTGATGATTGAGGCTGGAGTAAGTGTTGTTCCTGGAAGTGACGGTACTGTTACTTTAGAAGAAGGATTAGTTGTAGCTGAAGAGATTGGTTACCCCGTACTGATTAAAGCTTCTGCCGGTGGTGGTGGAAGAGGAATGAGGGTTGCTTATAATGAAACAGAGTTTGTTGATGGTTACAAAGCAGCTAGTCTAGAAAGTAAAAATGCGTTTGGTGATGACTCGATGTACGTTGAGAAGTTCATCGTTAATCCTAAGCATATTGAGTTTCAAATCTTAGCTGATAGTTTTGGTAATGTTGTTCATTTGGGTGAAAGAGATTGCTCAGTTCAAAGAAGAAACCAAAAGATTATAGAAGAAGCTCCTAGTGCGTCTTTATCTGAAGAGATGAGAAAGGCAATGGGAGAGGAATCTGTTAAAGCAGCACAGTATGTAAATTATTGTAACGCTGGTACGATTGAGTTTGTTGTAACTGATAAGGAGTATTACTTTATTGAAATGAACACTCGTATTCAAGTTGAACATCCTGTAACTGAAATGATTACAGGTATAGATTTAATCAAGGAACAAATTAAAATTGCATCTGGAAAACCATTAGGGTTTACTCAAGACGAAATTGAGTTTAGAGGTCATGCGATGGAAGTAAGAATTAACGCTGAAGATCCGAAGCTAGGGTTTAGACCAAGTCCAGGTACGATAGAAGCATTGAATGTTCCAGGTGGATTTGGAATCAGATTTGATTCTTCAGTTTATCAAGGTTATACAATTAGTCCGTTCTATGATTCAATGGTCGGAAAATTAATTGTACACGGTAATACTAGAAGAGAAGCGATTGCCAAAATGAGAAGAGCTTTGGAAGAGCTAATAATTGACGGAATAGTAGATAACACTAAACTACTATATTTAATACTACACAATCCTGAGTTTGTTAAGGGTAAATTTAACACAGGATTTGTTGAGAAGTATTTGGAGCAATTATTAGATTATAGGTGATTATATGAAATTAAAAAATGCTTTTGACAAAAGAAAAGCTGATTTAGTTGAGTTTAAAGAAAATAGAAGAAAAATAAGACCAGTCATTAAAGGTGACGACAAAATCCCGGAAGGATTATATGAGAAATGTCCAAGTTGTGCTACTTCATTACATAAAGGGCAAATTAAGGAAAATGATTTTATTTGCCCTCAATGTGATGAACATTTAAGAGTACGATCAATTGACAGAATTTACATGACTGTTGATAAGTATTCATTTACTGAATATGGTAGTGATTATTTATCTAAAAATCCTTTAGGAATTGAGAAGTATGAGGAGAAGCTTAATAAGTTAAAAGCTTCGAACGGGATTAATGAGGCTTACGTATATGGTACTGCTAGAATCAAGGGAGAAAAGTGTGTAATTGGTGTTATGGACAGTTATTTCTTGATGGGTAGTATGGGAAGTGTAGTTGGTGAGAAGGTTACTAAAACATTCGAGCTAGCTATGAGAAAAAATGTACCTGTTATTATTTACACTGCTTCAGGTGGTGCAAGAATGCAGGAAGGAATTTATTCATTGATGCAAATGGCAAAGACAAGCACAGAAATAGCTAAATTCTCCGAGGGTGGCGGACTGTACGTCGCAGTCCTTACTCACCCGACAACGGGAGGGGTTACTGCTAGTTTTGCTACTTTGGGTGATATTATATTAGCTGAACCAAAGGCGTTAATTGGTTTTGCAGGACCAAGGGTAATTGAACAAACGATTAATCAAAAATTACCTGAAGGATTCCAAAGAAGTGAGTTTTTACTAGAGAAAGGGTTTGTGGATAAGGTAGTTCATAGAACTGAATTGAAGGATACTCTTGGTAAAATCTTGAAATTACATAGAGGGAGTAGAGTTTAATGGATTCATTAAAGAATGTTGAAAAAATTAAAGAATTAGAAGCTTCATTAAGTGAATTATTACACTCTAGTGATGATGATTCTGAAACGATATCTTCTTTTAAGGAAATTGGGAAGAAGATTAAAGAGTTAAGAGATGGTTATCTTAATAAGTTAAGTCCTTGGGATAAGGTGAAGTTAGCAAGACATCCTGAAAGACCGATTAGTTCAGATTATATAGAATTTGTATTTGATGATTTTATAGAGTTTCATGGAGATAGACTATTTAGAGATGATGAGTCTATTATAGGTGGGATTGCTACTTTAAATGGGCAACCTGTTACAGTGATTGCACAGCAAAAGGGTAAAACTACTGAAGAGAATATTCGAAGAAACTTTGGTATGCCTCATCCTGAAGGGTACCGTAAGGCACTTAGATTGATGAAGCAAGCTGAGAAGTTTAACAGACCTATTGTTACATTTGTAGATACTCCTGGAGCATATCCTGGATTAGGTGCAGAAGAACGTGGTCAAGGTGAGGCTATTGCTAGAAACTTAGCTGAGATGAGTCAATTGACTGTTCCAGTTTTAGCGATTGTAATTGCTGAAGGTGGATCTGGTGGAGCACTTGCTTTAGCAGTTTCTAATGAAGTTTATATGTTAGAGAATTCTATTTATTCGATTCTTTCTCCTGAAGGGTATGCATCTATTCTTTGGAAAGATGCCTCTCGTGCAAGTGAGGCTGCAGAAGTAATGAGACTTACTGCTCAGGATTTATTAGAAATGAAGATTATAGAGAAAATTATTGATGAACCTGTTGGAGGAGCTCATGAGTTTCCTGATCTAGCAGCTGAGAATGTAAGGAAGGCTATTGAGAATTTCTTGAAGGAATTTGAAGGTAAGAGTCATGCTTATATATTAAAACAAAGATACAACAAATTTAGAGACATAGGAGAATACAGAAGATTATCAGATCTTCTATAGGTGATTATGACAATATTTGAAAAATTAGGTTTGAAGTATCCAATTATCCAAGGTGCTATGGCTAATATATCAACACATAAACTTGCAGCAGCAGTTTCTAATGCTGGTGGTTTAGGTGTAATTGCAGCTGGTGGTTGGAATGCTGATAAATTAAGAGAAGAAATTAGATTATGTAAAGAGTTAACGGATAAACCATTTGCGGTTAATGTTATGTTGATGAGTCCGTTCGTTGATGATATAGCTACTATGGTAGTTGAAGAGGGTGTTCAAGTATTAACAACTGGAGCAGGGAACCCTGGTAAGTTTGTTTCAATGTGGAAGGAAGCTGGGATTATAGTTATTCCTGTTATTCCTAGTGTTGCGCTTGCTAAGAGAGTTGCTAAAGCTGGTGTTGATGCTTTAATCGTTGAAGGTACTGAAGCTGGTGGACATATTGGTGAGATTTCAACAATGAGTCTGGTTCCTCAAGTAGTAGATGCTGTTGAGTTAGAAGTAATCGCTGCTGGTGGTATTGCTGACGCTAGAGGTGTTGTAGCTGCATTTGCACTGGGTGCGATTGGTGTACAAGCTGGTACTGTGTTTTTAGCTAGTGAAGAGTGTCCGATTCATGAGAATTATAAGAATGCAATTGTGAAGGCGAAAGATACTTCGACTATTGTAACTGGAAGAATTACAGGAGCTCCTGTAAGAGTTATTAAGAACAAAATGGCAAGAGAGTATATTCGTATTGCCAATGAAGGTATAGAGTTAGAAAAACTAGAAGAGTTAACATTAGGGTCACTGAGAAAAGCAGTGTTAGATGGTGACACAAATGGTGGAAGTTTAATGGCAGGTCAAATTGCTGGGATGGTGAAGTCTGTACGTCCAGTGAGTGAGATATTGGAATCGATGTTTGATATTGGGTCTGTTGTTAGTATGTTAGGTGAAATGAATGGGTAAGGTTGCGTTTATATTTTCAGGCCAAGGTGCACAGTACGTTGGAATGGGAAATGATATTCAAAAAAATGAGTTAGCTAAACAAGTATTTGATTCTGCTGAAAAAGCATTGGGGTTTAGTGTTAGTGAATTATGTAATGATGAGGAAAGAGTTAATATCACAGAGTTTACACAACCTGCGATTCTAACTACTTCAATCGCATTATATAAAGAATTAAACCAGTATATTACTCCTGATGCTGTTGCAGGTCTTAGTTTAGGTGAATATTCTGCGCTTGTAGCTTCAGGTGTTTTGGATTTTGAGGAAGCGGTAAAACTTGTTAATAAAAGAGGTAGGTTCATGACTGAAGCAGTACCGGTTGGAGTTGGATCTATGGCTGCGATTATAGGTATGGAGTCTGGAAAGATCTCTGAGGTTATCTCGGATATTAAAGACGTATATATATCTAATTACAACTGTCCTAAGCAATATGTAATCGGTGGTTATAAAGAAGGTATTCTTAAAGCAATCGATGCTTTAAAAGAGGCAGGAGCTAGAAGAGCGGTTGAGTTAAATGTGAGTGGACCATTCCATACACCATTACTTAAGCCAGCTGCTGAAAAATTAGAGCTTGAGCTGAGTGAGGTTACGATTAGTACAAATAATGTACCTGTTGTGATGAATTACACTGGTAAGTATTTAGATGGTTCTGTTAAAGAGTTACTTGTTAATCAAGTAATGGGAAGTGTTAGATTTGAAGATAGTATAAAACAACTTGTAGCTGACGGGTTTGATACTTTTATTGAAGTAGGTCCAGGTAAGGTGTTGAGTGGTTTTGTTAAAAAGGTTGATAGATCATTAAATATCCATAATGTAGAAGATTTAGAGTCTTTGAAGAATACGTTGGATAAGTTGGGGGTAGTAAATGATTAATTTAAACGGTAAGGTAGCTTTAGTTACGGGAGGATCTCGTGGTATTGGAGCGGCTATAGTAAGAAAGCTTGCGAAACAAGGTGCAGTAGTTGTGATCAACTATCTGTTTGATGAAGAAGAGGCAAAAGAGTTACTAGCTGAGGTACAGGCTTCAGGTGGAGAGGGTTCTATCGTAATTGGTGATGTTTCTAAGTTTGAGTCTGCAAAAGAAATGTTACAAGCAGTATATGATAATCATGGTAAATTAGATATTTTAGTAAACAATGCTGGTATCACGAAGGATGCATTAATGATGCGTATGAGTGAATCAGATTTTGATGCAGTTATAAATGTAAACTTAAAAGGTGCATGGAATACAATGAAACATGCTACTAAGAAGTTTATGAAACAAAGAAGTGGAAGTATTATTAATATTTCTTCTGTTGTAGGGTTAATGGGTAACCCTGGTCAAGTGAATTACGTTGCTTCTAAAGCAGGGTTAATTGGTATGACTAAAACATTAGCAAAAGAGTTTGGACCTCGTGGTATTACGGTTAATGCAATCGCTCCAGGTTTTATTCAAACACCAATGACTGATGGTTTACCTGAAGAAGTAAAGAGTGCTATGTTGAGTTCTATTCCTTTAAAAGAGTTTGGTAATCCTGAAGATATTGCGAATACAGTTGCGTTTTTAGCAAGTGATGAAGCAAGATATATAACAGGTCAAGTCATAAGTGTAAACGGCGGTATGATTTAGTGAAATTACCTGAATTTACAATTAATAACAAACGTGTTATTAATCCTATTATCCAAGGGGGTATGGGGATTAAGATTAGCTTAAATAAACTTGCTACTGCAGCTATTAATTCTAATATAGTAGGGACTATATCTGCAGCACAAACAGGGTTTGATCGTTTTATAAAAGGGAAAGTTGCGAATTTTTACAAGGACAATTACAAAGTAAATACAGATGCATTATCTTATGAGATAGAAGAAGTAAGAAAACATTCAGATGGAATATTAGGTGTGAATCTAATGACTGCTGGAAAAGGGTATGATCAGTTTGCTGAGTTTTTGTCAAAACAAGATATTGACTTTATAGTATCAGGAGCTGGATTACCAATGGATTTACCAAAGTACTTGGTTGATTCAAAAGTAAAACCTGCATTTATTGTGTCTAGTGGTAGAGCTGCTAAACTATTATGTAGAAACTGGGATAGAAAGTATAATGTTGTTCCTGAGTTCATTGTAGTAGAAGGGCCTTTAGCTGGTGGACATTTAGGGTTTACTAAGGAGGACATTGAAGCAGGTACTGTGAAGGATTTGGAAGAACTTGTAGTTGAGGTTGTAGAAACTATTAAGCCTTTTGAAGAAAAGTATGGAAGAAAGATTCCTGTTGTAGCAGCCGGTGGAATTCATGACGGAGCTGACATTGCTAAGTTTATTGAACTTGGAGCAGCGGGAGTACAGATGGCAACTCGTTTTATCGCAACTGAAGAATGTGATGTTCATGAAGCGTATAAAATGAAGGTTGTTGATGCAAAAGAAGAAGATATCGTAGCTACGGCTAGTCCAGCAGGATTACCTGGTAGAGCGATTAGAAATAAGTTAACAGAGTATATTAAGAAGAATAACTTCCCAGTAAAAGCATGTGTGGATTGTTTAAGAAGTTGTAATAAGGTAGATATTCCATATTGTATTACTGAGAAACTAGGGGAATCAACGTCAGGTGATGTTGAGAATGGTTTGTTATTCACTGGCGCGAAGGCGTATATGATTGATAAAATAGTTACAGTACAAGAATTAGTTGATGAGCTGATGAAAGAACTGAACAAAAAATTACAGGAGGTATAAGATGAGACGAGTAGTTGTTACTGGTTTGGGTGCATTATCACCCCTTGGAAACGATGCGAAGACATCTTGGGCAAATGCCAAGTTAGGTGTTAACGGAATTCAAGACATAAAGAATTTCGACACGACTGATTTTTCTGTGAAGATCGCAGGGGAATTGAAAGATTTTGATATAGCGAATCATTTAGACAGAAAAGCAGCAAAAAGAATTGATCCGTTTTCTCAGTTTGCGATGGTTGCTTCTAAGGAAGCATTATTAGATTCAGGATTTGAAGTAACTGAAGAAAACTCTGACAGAGTTGGAGTTATCATTGGTACTGGTATCGGTGGGATTCAAACAATTCAAGGTGAGCATACGAAGGCAATGAAAAAAGGGTATAACAGAATTAGTCCTTTCTTCATTCCAATGAGTATTGCAAACTTAGCTGCCGGAAATGTATCAATTATGACTGGTGCTAAAGGAATTAGTTCATGTAGTGTTACTGCATGTGCAGCTGGTTCTAACTCAATTGGGGATGCTTTTAGAAGTATTAAACATGGATATCATGATGTTATGATTGCTGGTGGAACTGAAGCAGCAGTTAATGAGTTTGGTATGTCAGGATTTATTTCTTTGAAAGCATTAAACAGTTCAAATGATATTAATCGTTCTAGTATTCCTTTCAATGAGGATAGAGCTGGATTTGTTATGGGTGAGGGAGCTGGTGTTTTAATCTTAGAGGATTTAGAACACGCACTTTCAAGAAACGCTAAAATATATGCTGAAATAGTAGGTTACGGTGCGACGTGTGATGCGTTCCATGTAACTGCTCCAGCAGAAGGTGGAGAAGGTGCAGCTAGATGTATGTCACATGCAATTAGTGAAGCTGGTATTAATCCAAGTGAGGTTGATTATATTAACGCGCATGGAACGAGTACTCCACTTAATGATAAGAATGAAACGGCAGCGATTAAGTCTGTGTTTGGTGCAGATACGAAAGTAGCGGTTTCAAGTACGAAGTCAATGACTGGTCATTTACTTGGTGCATCAGGAGGGATTGAATCAATCTTTTCTATAATGAGTATTGTTGATGGATTCCTTCCACCAACAATTAATTATCTAAATCCTGATCCAGAATGTGATTTAGACTATGTTCCAAATGCTGGTAGAAAGGCGGAAGTTAATGTTGCGATTTCTAATTCACTTGGTTTCGGTGGACATAATGCAACATTAGTGTTTAAAAAATATGCTTAATCAAGATCAAATTAAGGAAATTATTCCTCATAGACATGAAATGTTATTAATAGACGAAGTGTTAGAAGTAGTACCAGGTGAAACTGCTACTGCAGTACTGAACTGTACTGAAGATAAATGGTTTTACAAAGGTCATTTCCCAGAATACCCAGTAACACCAGGTGTGTTAATGGTAGAAGCCCTAGCTCAAACAGCTGCGGTTTCGCATTTAATGCTTGAACATAATAAAGGAAGACTTGGTTTCTTTGCGGGGATTAATAACTGTAAGTTTAAGAAGCAAGTTCAACCAGGTGATAAATTAGTGTTAAAGATTGAAACAATTAAGACTAGAGGAGCAATAGCAGTCGTACAAGGTAAAGCTTTTGTAGATGATAAGTTAGCTTGTAAAGCTGAATTGACTTTGGCAATTGATCAAAGTTAGCATTATTGGGGAAAATAAACTTCACTTCGGTTCTGTTCCTTCTACGAATGGTTATTTAAAGAAACATTCTTACTTGCCTAGTGGTACGGTAGTTACAGCTGATTATCAAACAGCGGGTAGAGGGACTAAAACAAATTCTTGGGAAAGTGCTAGGTTTCAAAACATACTGATGAGTACTATTTTAAAACCTGATATATTAGTGAGCGATATTGCTAAACTAGTAAAAGTTTCATCGGTTGCGATTTATGAGACCCTGCGTAGTTTTGGAATTGAGTCCGCTATTAAATGGCCTAATGATATTATGGTAAACGACAAAAAGATCGCTGGAATATTATTAGAGTCAAGTGTTACTAAGAATGAAGTAGATTATGTAATTCTAGGTATCGGTTTAAATGTGAACCAAGTTTATTTTAGACATTTAACAGATATCGCAACATCAATTAAGAAAGAGTTGAAAGAAGTTCAAAAAGAACATGTTCATAATAAGCTAATTGAAAACTTGAATAAGTTCTATCTGGATTTCTTAAAAGGTAGCAGAAGTTATCTTGAAATTTATAATAGGGTTAAATATGAAAACAAATGAAATGATTAAGGTAGCTATATTTCCTGCGTTAATAGTAGCTACGATTTGGATCCAAATTCCAATGGCAGGAGCACCTATCACTTTACAAACATTGTTTGTATTGTTGGCTGGGTTATTATTAGGTAAAAAATTAGGGTTTATTAGTATGGTAGTTTATTTACTACTTGGTGTAGTTGGTATTCCAGTGTTTGCAGGGTTTTCTGCAGGAGCTGGTGTAATTGCTGGACCGACTGGTGGATTCTTATTATCATTCCCAATTGCTGCATATGCGGCTGGGTTTATTAAAGAAAGATATAAAAGTTACTTATTAGCAACTCTTGTTCCAACTTTAATAATATATTTTATTGGGATTCCATGGCTTGCTACACAATTAGCTATGCCTTTAGGGGCAGCAGCTTCATTAATGATTGTGTATATTCCTGGTGATTTAATTAAAATGTTAACAGCAATGGTAATAGCGAATAGATTGGAAGCAAGAATTTAATTTCTTGCTTCTTTTTCACATCTTGAAAAGAAATTTTATCAAAACTATTGCGTTTAACGAAGTAGTGGTATATTATTAGATTGTAACTACCTCCTAATGTGAAGTAGTGAGTCATATTTTTTTTGATTTCACTATTGCGTATTGTGAGGTAATCCGTAAAGTGAGGTAGTAGAAAGGAGGGTACTTATGAGACGTAGCGAAGGATTTCACTTTGATGCAGTCATAGACAAAATGGATGAGTTCTTCAATGAACTTGGTCAAAGGGTAGAAGTTTGTATGGATAAAATGTCAGATAGCAGAGTATTTAACAAAGTGACTTCAACTGTTGATGAAGTAGCAACCGATCTAACGAGGGTCACTAAAAAAATGATAAAAAGAATAATCAAGTAGGAGGTATAAAGGATGGATACTCAATTTAAGAAAGGTATCATAGAAGTATGTGTGTTATCTGAGTTGAACAAAGAAGATACATATGGATATAAATTAGTAAAGAATTTATCAAAAACTTTAGAAGTTGGTGAAAGTACAATTTATACAATGTTAAGAAGATTAACAAAGGATGGTGTGCTAGATTTGTATGAAAAAGCAAGTAGCGATGGTCCTACAAGAAAATATTACACTTTAACAGGTGTTGGTAAAGAAAGACAAATAAACATGGTTAACGAATGGCACAGCTTTAGTGTTAAGGTTAACAAGTTATTAGGAGGAAATCATGAATAAGCTAGAGTTTATTGAGAAACTAAGAGATTTACTTAGAGTAAGCAAAGAAGATGAAGCAAGTTTGATTGAAGAATACGAAGCGTATTTTGAAGAAGCAATGGCAAATGGTGAAACGGAAGAACAAATTATTTCGAATCTAGAGTCTCCTGAGGACATCGCTCAAACAGCGAATGAAGAATTAGGTGTACATTTTGACCATACAGGATTTAAAGATTTTGTAGATATTCAATTTGATGCGGTAAAAGATGGATATGAAAAAGTTGTTGATTCAGACTTTATCAGTAATGTATCAGATACTGTAGAAGAAGCATTAAAAGGTGTTGGAGAAACTTTAAAAGGTTTAGACATTGAGAAAAAAGTATCGAAAGCGTTAGAAAAAGTAGGCGCTGCGATGGGTAGAGTGAAAGATGTAAATTTCGAATCAGCTTTTAAAGATATGGCTATGAAGTTTGATAATTCGAAAGTAGAGACATTCGAGTATGATCTATCAGAATTAAACGTTTCATTAAGAGATGAAAACAATAAGGGAATTATTAATGTAGAAGTAATTGGTGGAACATCTAATTTAGTTGTTAAATCATTACCTACTACAATGAAACATACAATTGAGTTAGTTGATGGGGATTTAACAATTCACGTTCCTGCATCTAACATTCAATATTCTGAGAAAAAAAGAATGCGTTTATACGTACCAAACTCTGTAGAAGCACTATTTGTTAATACGAATGCTCCAATGAGTATTAAAGACATTGAAGCTAGTGTAGAAGTAACGTCAGGACATGCTCCTTTATCTGTTAAAAACATTGAGGGTGAAAAGTTAAAAGTAACTCTAGATAACGGACCAGTGTCTGTTAAAGATGTAGAAATCACTGAATTAGTAATTGAGACTGGTAATGGACCAGTATCATTAAAAGATTTCCAAGCAGAAAATGGAAGTATTAAAGTTGGTAATGGACCGTTAAGTATTAAAGACGGTGAAGTAGATGAATTAGTTGTTGAAGCAGGTAATGGGCCACAGTCTATTAAGTTTATGGAAGGTGAAAATCATTCGTATAAACTTGGTGCTGGACCTAAGACTGTTAAGAACATAGATACAGAAACTTTAACTGTTGAAGCGTCAGGTGGTTTATTAACTATGAAGGATATTGAAGTTACTAAACTATCAGGTGATATTACTGGTACTGTTAAGACATTAAAGAATATTGATGTCGAAGAATTTGAAATGAATAAGTAGGTGAAGATATGGGTACATTTATTAGATTATTTATTCTTGGATTGATTGTTGTAGTTGTGTTTAAGATTGCTGCAGCTATGTTACCATTCGTATTATTAGGATTTTTATTCTTATATATGGTTAGGTATTTCAAGAAAAAAGATTCGAACGTAGTCGTTACAAAAGAATAAATATAAAAGGTCACTGAGTGACCTTTTTTTATTTAGATATCAAGGTGTTTTATGAAAGTATTTACATATGTATTTGATTATTAAAAGGGGTGTGACTTTTTTTGATATTTTGTTCTTAAATGAATGAAAATTTGTTATAATTTTGTGTAAGTGTTTTCATAGTAAGGAGGATTAATATGAAACTTAAAGTGGATAACTTAGGTTGTGGTACTTGTAGAGTTAAAGCACATGCTGATTTAACGAGACATGGTGCTAAAAGTATTGAATTTGATATGACTAATAACATTATTATAGTCGACCCTGGTCGTTTGACTAGGAAAGAAGTAATTGACCTTATTGAGGCAAACACAATTCGTGTAGAGGAACAGTTTAGTGAAGCTTTGATTCTTTATGTGGATTTGAATGAATTGGCGGTTAAAGAGTTACAAAAGGCCTTGAGTGATCAGTTAGTTGAATTTGATCAAGAGGCTGGTAAGATTATTTTTGATAAGAACACAGATGAATATGAAGTGGTAGAAATTGTTGAACTTTATGGTTACAAAGTAAAACGTGTAGATAAACCATTTTAAATAAAAGGAGATTTTATGAAAAAATTGATGACAGGAAATGAAGCAATTGCACGTGGTGCATATGAGGCTGGTACTCATTATGCTTCAGCTTACCCAGGAACTCCAAGTACGGAAATTCTGAAAAATATCTCAACTTATTCAGAGATTATTTCAGAGTGGGCACCGAATGAGAAGGTTGCTCTTGAATCTGTAATAGGGGCTTCTATTGTTGGTGGTAGATCAATCGCAGCAATGAAACACGTTGGTGTGAATGTAGCGGCTGACCCATTATTTACTTATGCGTATATTGGTGTATTAGGTGGTATGATTTTAGTTACTGCAGATGAGCCAGGAATGCATTCATCTCAGAATGAGCAGGATAATAGAAATTATGCGAAGTTTGCTAAGATTCCTATGTTTGAGCCAGCGAATTCACAAGAATCAAAAGACTTTGTGAAAGATGCTTATGAGATGAGTGAAGCATACGACACACCTGTTTTATTTAGAGTTACAACTAGAATTTGTCATTCTAAGGGAATTGTTGAACTGAGTGACAGAGAAGAAGTTGAAGTGAAAGAGTATAAAAAAAATGTTAAGAAGAATGTAGCTGTACCAGGTTTAGCTAGAATTGCTAGACATAGAGTTGAAGAGCGTATGGTTAAGCTTCAAGAGTTGAGTAATAATTGTAAATGGAATTATCCAATTTATAATGATAAAAAAATTGGTGTTATAACTTCTGGTGGAGTTTTTGATTATGCACGAGAAGCGTTTGGAGATGGAGCTAGTTATTTAAAAATTGGATTCAGTAATCCGTTACCGACTAGTTTGATTGAAGATTTCGCTAAAGAAGTAGATACTCTTTATATTATTGAAGAGAATGATAAGTATATTGAAGACCATGTAAGAGCTATGGGTATTGATTGTATTGGTCAAGATTTATTCCCTTATTGTGGTGAGATGACGAGTGATGTTATTAAGGAAAAAGTGTTTGGAACTAAGATTGATGTTTTAGAGGTTAATGATGAAAAGATTGTTAATCGTCCTCCAACATTCTGTCCTGGTTGTCCTCATAGACCGTTCTTCTTGGAATTAAAGAAAAGAAAGAATGCGATTGTAGCAGGTGACATTGGATGTTATTCTTTAGGATTCAGTGAACCGTATAGTTCTATTGATTGGATTGTATGTATGGGAGCAAGTTTCTCTACTGGTCATGGAGCACAGAAGGTTCTTAATATGAATAAGGATAATGAGAAAAGACTTGTTAGTATTATGGGGGATTCAACATTCTTCCATACTGGAATTAACTCATTATTGGACGTTGTTTATAATAGATCAAATACGATTAATATTATATTAGATAATAGAATTACTGGTATGACTGGTGGACAGGATAACCCTGGTACTGGTTATAAAGCACAAGGAGAAGTGACTGAGATTGTAGATATTGAAGCACTTGTTAAAGCCTGTGGTATTAAACATGTTATTAAGTTAAATCCAAATGACAGATTAGCTGTTAAAAATGCATTTAACTATTGTTTTGAGTTAGATGAGCCTTCTGTAATTATTACTGACTGGCCATGTGTATTGAAACGTAAATATAATGAAGAAGACGTGGAGAGTTATCCAAATGTTTTCCAGAGTAAGTATAAAGTTATTACTGATAAATGTATTGGATGTAAAGCTTGTTTAAGAACAGGTTGTCCTCCGTTAATTTTAGATGCTGAAACAAACAAAGTTTCTATTGATAGAGACACTTGTGTTGGATGTAGTGTATGTGCTGATGTTTGTCCAACGGATGCGATTGTATTGGAGGCGAAATAATGACTAAGTCTATATTATTAGTAGGTGTAGGTGGTCAAGGGACTATCTTAGCGAGTAAGTTATTAACGCTTGGTTTAATGGAAGCAGGATATGACGTAAAGATGAGTGAGATTCACGGAATGAGTCAACGTGGTGGATCTGTATCAAGTCAGGTTCGTTATGGTGAGAAGGTTTATTCTTCTGTAATTGAAAGAGGAGGAGCTGATATTTTAGTAAGTTTTGAAAAAATGGAGGCTGTTCGTTGGTTGTCTCATCTAAAGCCTGGTGGAAAGATTGTAGTAAATGATCATTCTATTCATTCTATGGTTACTATTTCGGGTAAGGTACCTTACCCAAGTGGAATTATTGAAGAATTAAAGTCTAAAGCTGAAACATTAGTTTTAAATGCGAGTGAGTTGGCTGAGGATTTAGGAAATAATAAAGTTACGAATGTTATTTTACTAGGAGCATTAGTTAAATCAATGGGGCTTGAAGAAATCGACTGGGAAAGAATTATTGAAGAGAATGTTAAGCCTAGATTTGTTGCGTTGAATAAAATTGCGTTTGAGACAGGAAAGAGCTTAGTTAATGCGTAGAATAGTTATCTACGTTCTTGGGCTATTTATCTTGTCTTTAGGAGTAGCATTTAGTATTTTGAGTCGTTTAGGAGTTTCACCAATTAGTAGTGTTGCATATGTTATGTTTAATGTTACTGGACTGAGTGTTGGGACTATTACGATGATTGAGTTTAGTATATACGTGTTAGCTCAGATAGCATTACTGAGAAAGAAATTTAAATACAGAAGCTTTTTACAATTAGGGTTTGGAGTTATGTTTGGACTATTCGTTGATTTTAGTTTATACATCACTAAACCTTTAGCGACATCTATGGTGAGTATTCAATTTGGTTATTTGCTGCTTAGTATATTATTAATAGCTGTTGGATTAGTGTTTATACTTACTGCAGATATTGTTCCGAATGCACCTGAAGGATTGATGTTAGCTATTCAAGATGTTTTTAAGTTTAAGTTTTCAAATATTAAAACGGTGTTTGATTCTAGTTGTGTATTGTTTTCAAGTATAGTAGCTTTATTAATGTTAGATGTGTTTAGTCAATCTGGTATTGGTATAGGTACTCTTGTTACTGCATTGTTAGTTGGAAAAGTATTAGGATTCTTTATGGGAAAACTAAGAACACCTGTATTACAATTTATGAAGGGGTAATTTACCCCTTTTTTTTGTTTACCACAGGGAGAGGTTTGTGTTAAAATTTATAAGAGTTATTTTGATAGAATACAATTAAGGAGAGGCTATATGAAGAAATTATTGATGATTATGTTAGTGTTATTCTTATATGGTTGTGATTCAAATGAAACTACTGAGGATGTTGAAACTGAGAAAACATACTCTTTAGGTGAGACGTTGGTGTATAAAACATTTGAAATTACTTTCATCGGATCAAGAGTAACTGAACTAGAAATGGATGATGGAAGTATAGTGGAAGCTATCTTCATAGATTCTGTAATAAAGAATAATGGTGATTTGACTGCTGGTATAGATTCCTACGATAGTGAAGTATTGGGTCCTGACAGTGAGGTTGTGGGGACTTTACTCTTGTATACAGTTGAATCCGTTGAAAGCATAAAATTTATTCGTTCTGGAGCAACATTGGAAGGACCATTAGTGTATCGGTATGTAGGGGATGGTGACTACACTGTTACGTTTGGAAATTCGAAAGTTGTTATCCCAGTGAGTGCTGATAAAGAAGTAAAAGTAGAGTATGATTTTGAAAACAATTATTCACTGAACCTTACTGGTGATGAATATGAAATGGGTGAGACATTCTCGTTTAATAAAGTAGACATTACTCTTTTAGGTGTTGAAGTTGTAGAGGATTGGGAATTAATAGGAAATAGTGGAGATAAAGTTGTTGTGAAAATAGCGATTCATAATATAAATGATGAGATCTGGGGACTTAATATTGGTACGTATCAAGGGTTTGGAGTGAATGGGACAACTGTGAGAAATTATAGTTATTGTTTTGAGAATGAACCATTAAGTGGTCCTAGAATATTGCCTGGTGCTACTACAATTTCTGAACTTATCTTTGAGTATGATGGAGATGGATCGTACATCATTGAGTTTTCTGGACTTAGTGATCCAATTGATTTAGTTTTTGATGTAGAAAAAGGAGTAGTGTTTGAAAGTGATAAGGTGATTCAAAGTAATTATAAACCAGTTGTTAATCCAGATGATTCTACTATTGGGGATGTTTTTGTTTTCGATGGCTTTGAATTAAGTGTAATCTCAATGGCTGAGGAAGAGTTTGTTAATGACTTGAATGAAACTATTAGTATAGTGAAAGTTCATGCAAATATAAAGAATGTTAGTGATCAAGGTAGAACACTAGACCGAAGTAGAGTTTTTTATTTCTTAAGGGATGGAACTGTAGCCAAAAGTATGGATAGTTATTTTGATGATTCGATTTATCATATGACTGATATTGATCCCGAGGAGGAGAAGCTTTATACTTTCAATTTTGAAATGAAGGGTGAAGGGACGTACTTCATAGGACTTAGGTTATTGAGAGAAGAGGCTTTGATACATTTTTCTATTGGAGAATATACTTATCCTGAGAATGTGATTGTTGATCAATCGGTAGAGGGTTCTAGAGAGACATGTAATTAAAGATATTTGATTCTTTAGTGTGTTTTAATTAAAAGGGGTAATTTACCCCTTTTTTGTTTTGCCTTTTTGACTGTTTTTCTCTATAATTAAGTATTGTAAGAAAGAGGTGTGTTATGGAGATTATTTTATTTTTAATTGCGTTATTCGCCACTACCCTTGGTTCTCTAGCGGGCCTTGGTGGAGGAATTATTATAAAACCAATTCTAGACTTATTACATATGGACGTATTAACTGTTGGGATGTTATCTAGTTTAACTGTTTTAAGTATGGCGGTTGTATCAAGTGCTAAACACTTGCACGCTAAAAGAGTTGGGATGAGAATTCTATATTTAGGTATTGGTGCTTCAGTAGGTGGATTTATTGGTAATTTTCTGTTACTAGGTATGGCTACTGACCCTATATATTTACAAAAGCTTCAGTCAGCTGCTTTAGCTGTTATTTTGGCAGTTATTCTAATACTTATGAGACTGAAGAGCAAGATTAAACCGATGCATATTACAAGTAGAACTACGAGTATAATTGTAGGATTACTTTTAGGGATTATATCATCTTTCTTAGGAATAGGTGGGGGACCACTTAATGTAATTGTATTATTTTTGATGTTTGGTTTGAATGCCAAAGATGCAGCTGCTTCAAGTGTATTTATTATCATGTTCGCTCAAGTGACTAAACTATTCTTTATAACAGGTGACTTTGATGTAAGTTATCTTTATTATATGATTCCAGGTGGAGTTATTGGTGGGTTCTTGGGAGCATTCTATAATAAAAGAATTTCAGAAAGAGCAGTTACTATTACGTTTAATGTCATGATATTTATGATGATTTTATTAAATTTATATAATTACGGATTATTCTAGGAGGATTTATGAACAAGGAATTACTTAAGAAATATAATATACCAACCGATGCAGTTATCACAATCGCTGGTACTGTAGGTGTTGGTAAATCGACGTTTACAAGAGTGTTAGCTGATAAGTTAGGATTTATGACTAGTTATGAGAGAGTAACTGACAATCCGTATTTAGAGAAGTATTATGAAGACTTTGAAAGATGGAGTTTTCATTTGCAAATGTTCTTTTTAGCAGAACGTTTTAAAGAACAAAAGCGTATGTTTCATCACGGTGGTGGATTTATTCAAGATAGATCTATTTATGAAGATGTTGAGATATTCGCTAAACTTAACTATGATTCAAAAACAATGTCAGAAGATGATTACCAAACATATAAATCTCTTTTTGAGGCTATGGTGTTAACACCGTTCTTTCCTCACCCGGATTTAGTTATATTTATTGACGGTGAGTTAGAGGATATCTTAGCCAGAATTGAGGAACGTGGAAGAGATATGGAAATGAGCACTCCTGTTGAGTACTGGAAGATGTTACATAAAGCATACAGAGACTGGGTAGATAATTTTCACTATGCTCCTGTGGTTAGATTGAATATAAAGGACTATGATTTATTAAATGATGAAGACAGTGTTGACTACGTCTTAAATAAAATTGGTAAGGTAATTAGTGCCACTACCATGAAACATGAAAGATAGCGTTTTATCGCTATTTTTTTTAGTATATTAGGTGTTTATGGGTTATTAATAATATATACTTTATGAGTAAGGTGGTGGAATTATGAATATAGTAAAAATTAAGGATAATCTTCATTGGATTGGTTCTGTAGATAAGGATTTAAGAGTGTTTGACGTCGTAATGGAAACGAAGTTTGGAACAAGTTATAATTCATATTTACTGGAGACTAGTGAAGGTGCAGTTATATTTGAAACAGTTAAAGAAAAGTTTGTAGATGAGTACATTGAGAAGATCAAGAAGATCACTGATATTAATAATGTTAAGTACATTGTTCTACAACATACTGAACCAGACCATGCTGGTGGTTTGTTTAAATTAATGGAATTATTACCAGATGTAAAAGTAATCGGATCGAGAGTCGCTTTGACTTATTTATCTGAGATTACAAACGCTCCATTTGATGGAGTAGTGGTGAAAGATAATGATGAGTTGGTTTTAGGAGATACAACTCTGAAGTTTATCAATGCGCCGTTCTTGCATTGGCCAGATACGATTTATACTTATATCGAACAAGACAAGTTATTGTTTACATGTGATTCGTTTGGAGCACATTATGGGTTTGATAATTTATTCGTTTCTGAAATTTTAGGGAAAGATGCCCTTGATTATGACTTTGCGTTAAGAAAGTATTTTAAAGATATTTTAAGCCCGTTTAAGAAACATTTAAATATCGCTTTAAAAAAGATTGATACATTAGCGATTGATTATATTCTTCCAGGTCATGGACCAGTTCTTGATACTTTCATTAAGGAAAGAATTCAAGAGTATTATGAGTTGGCTGAATATGAGGAAATCAAAAAGGACGTTGTGTTAGTATATGCATCTAGTTATGGGTATACAAAAGAGATGGCTGGAGTAGTTAGGGATAAACTTATTTATGAAGGTTTAAGAGTACATGAGTTTGAGATAGATACTACTAATTTCTCTTACTTAAAACCGTTAATTCTTAAAAAAATAGAAGCGTCACACGGTTTAATGATTGGTTCAACGACTATAAACAGTGATGCGGTACCTATTATTAGTGAGTTATTAATTAATTTAAATCCAATCATTCACAATAGAAAAGTAGCGGGAGTATTTGGTTCGTTCGGTTGGAGCGGTGAAGGTGTTACTAATGTTGATGAAAGATTTAGACAGTTAAAATATATTAAAGTAGATCCATATAAATGGAGATTTAAACCTAATAAAGGTGATTATGAGGGTATCGGGGAATTTACTGATGCATTCATAGCTAAAATGAATAAATAACTGAAGCGAATTTGCTTCAGTTTTTTTTTCTTTTGTATATGAGGTGTACAATTAATGATCAAACTCATATTCTTAGTTTTATTGTTCCGTAATTTAAGTTTGAATATGTTTGGTAGTTATCAAGTAATACATCTAAAATATGTCTTTTTCTGTTTTTTCAGGACTGATTAAATGGTACTATGTAGAGAGTAAATATTTTAAAACATCTATTTTTTGAGTAAACAGTAATGTAAATATGAGATATCTCATTGTATATCCTTATTTGTGTCGTAAAATTAGTGTTTGTGCTATGTATTTAGGAGATGTTTTTTGATATAATTAGGAGTAATCGAAGGAGTGAGATTAGATGAAAAATGGAGATAAAATAATCATTTCATTAGTAATAATAGTGTCGTTGGTGGCGTTCTTTTTTATGAGACAAGATTCAGACAAATATTACGTTGAAATTCAATATAATGGTGAGACAGTAGAATACTTTGAACTTGATGATTCAGTCGATAGAGTAATTGAACTTGATCATGAAGGACATAATGTTCTTGTAGTTAAAGATGGTCATGTAGATATGATAGAAGCAGACTGTCCAGATCAAGACTGTGTACATATGCAGTCAATTACGTATGACTCTTGGAATCCTACAATAATTTGTGCACCCAATAAGATTGTGGTACGCATTGTAGGTGGAGAACGAGAAGTGGATGGAATTGTATAATGAATGTAATTGATATTAAGGATTTATCTTTCTATTACGCTGAAGAAGAAGGATATGTATTAAAGGATTTTAGTTTAACTATTAAAAAAGGCGAGTGGATTACGATTCTTGGACATAATGGTTCAGGAAAGTCTACTTTAAGTAAGCTGATTATTGGTTTATTAAAGAAGCAATCGGGATCTATTGAAGTAATGGGTAAATTATTAGCTGATAATGAGTATGAAATAAGAGATCATATAGGGATTGTTTTTCAAAATCCTGATAACCAGTTCGTTGGTTCAACTGTAAAAGATGATATTGCGTTTGGTTTAGAAAACAAATGTTTATCTAGAAAAGAGATGAACGAAAGAATTGATAAGTATTCTAAAATGGTTAACATGTATGACTTCTTAGGTAAGGAACCACATAATTTAAGTGGTGGCGAAAAACAACGTGTAGCGATCGCTGGAGTTTTAGCGATGGATACGGATATTATTATCCTTGATGAAGCTACGAGTATGTTAGATCCTAAAGGTAAAAATGAAGTTATTGAAACGATTAAACAACTGAGTGATGGTGAGAAAACTATTATCACAATCACACATGATTTGAGTGAAGCAGTTTTAAGTGATAGATTAATTGTTCTTAATAAGGGAGATATCGTATTAGACGGAACTCCACTTGATGTTTTTAAAGAAGAAGAAACTATTTTAGAAGCAGGTCTAGATACACTACCGACTATGAAAATATTAGATGAGTTAGAGCGATTAAATCTAACGAACGAGAAGCTGAAGGAAGTCTTATGGGAATTAAGTTTAACAATGTAAATTACGCTTATCCAACAATTGGTACGAGTAAGTACGCACTGATTGATGTGGATTTGAATATTGATGCCCATCATGAGTTTGTTGCGGTTGTAGGACATACAGGTAGTGGTAAGTCTACGATGATTCAACATATGAATGCATTATTAACACCATCAGGTGGAGAGATAGACGTATTTGGTATTAAATTAAATTCATCAGAGAAACTGACACCGATTCGTAAAAGAGTTGGTATGGTATTCCAATTTCCTGAGTATCAATTATTTGAGGAAACTGTTGAAAGAGATATTATGTTTGGCCCAACGAATTTTGGGATGAGTCCGGAAGACGCAAAAGCGAAAGCTGCTGAAGTAATGGAAATGGTAGGTCTTGAAAAAGAGTTATTAGATAAGTCTCCATTTAATTTGTCTGGTGGTCAGATGAGAAGAGTTGCGATTGCTGGTATTTTAAGTATGGAACCTGATATTTTAATCTTGGATGAACCTACTGTTGGGTTAGACCCACAAGGTCAAAAAGAGATGATGGATTTGTTTAAATCAATTTATGAGAAAACAAATCAAACAATCATTTTAGTAACACATGATATGAATGTTGTTAGTGAGTACTGTAATAGAGTGATTGTTATGAAGAAGGGGAGAAAAGTATTTGATGATGCTCCTAGGGAGTTGTTTTCTCAAAGCAACTTATTAGAAGAGTTTAATCTAGATGCTCCTCAGTATATGAAAATAATGAAAAAAGTAAATGAAAAATTAGGCTTAGAATTGAATGAGACTGTATTGAGTTTGGATGAAATTGTAGCTGAGCTAAAAAGGATAGGATAATATTATGCAAATTGTTATTGGACAATATATTCCAGCAAACAGCTGGCTACACCGCCTTGATCCTAGAACTAAATTGATTTCACTTATGTTGATGATTGTTACAACGTTTGTGATTAAAGAATTATATACGATGGCTGCACTTTTGGTGTTTACATTTATCTTAGTTCAAAGTTCTAAAATTCCTCTTACAAGATTTTTAAGAGGAATAGCACCTTTAATGGTGTTGTTGGTGTTTACAGTTATATTCCAAGTTCTTTTAAATGATGACGGTGTGTTATTATACACGCTACCAATCTATTTTACTTGGTATACAATCCCAGCAGTTATAGGGATAGTAGTATTATATAACTTAATAAAAAGAAAGATTAAATTTAGATTTTTATTCTTTTTAAGCACGATTGTTTTAATGGTATATACATTAACATTTAATGTAGGTGGAGTTCTATTAAATCCGACAATCAATGTGCATAGCGGAGGGGTAACGTTCGCTGCATTCTTGATAACTAGAATTCTTATATTGATTTCAGTTTCAAGTTTATTAACTCTTACGACGAAACCAACTGCCTTAAATAATGGTTTAGAAGAAGTAATGAAGCCGCTTAAGAAATTAAAAGTTCCAACTGAAGAGATTTCTATGATGATTAGTATTGCGTTAAGATTTATTCCTACATTATTAGATGAAGCGAATAAAATTATGAAAGCGCAAGCATCACGTGGAGTAGACTTTCAAGAAGGTACTTTGAAACAAAAGATCACACAGATTATTTCTTTATTGATTCCAATGTTCATCATTTCTTTTAAAAGAGCTGATGATTTAGCTAATGCTATGGAAGCAAGAGGATATTACCCAGGTAAAACAAGATCGAAGTTAATTGAATTCCATTATAGAACTATTGACTACGTTGTGATTGCGCTAGCGTTATTATTTATACCAGGAGTTATTATTCTTGGTCTATAGAATGAAATGTATTGTGAGTTATGATGGGTTAAACTATTCTGGCTGGCAAATACAACCGAATCAAAAGTCAGTACAAGGTGCAATTGAAGCGAGCTTAAAGAAGATTCATAATGGAGAAGATATAAAAATATTTGGAGCTAGTAGGACTGATAGTGGTGTTCATGCTAGAGGTCAAGTATTTCATTTTGACAGTGAAGTTCATTTAAGTGGAGAACGTTGGAGATTAGCGATTAATACTTATATGGAAAATGATATATTTGTTAAAAGCGTTGAGATTGTGGATTCCGAGTTTCACTCAAGATTTGATGTTACTAAAAAAGAGTATAGGTATCTTTTATCTAACAATCAGTTTGATCCTCTTAGAAGAAAGTATGTTGAGTTTGAATATAGAAAACTTGATATTGATCTTATGAAGAAAGAACTTGAAAAGATAATTGGTACACATGACTTTAGTTCATTCACTTCAAGAAGTGAATATACAACGTATGAAAGAACGATTTATGAGGCAGAGCTTATTGAAGAGGCGGGAGAGATTACTTTCCGTTTTGTAGGATCTGGCTTTATGAGATATATGATACGAATTATTGTTGGAACACTAATAGAAATTGGGTATGGAAGAAAAGAAGATATAGGATTTATCATGAACCAGAAGGATCGTTTGTATGCTGGTAAATGTGCGAGTCCTCATGGATTATATTTAGAAAAAATATGGTATGAGTAGGTGTTAATATGAGAGGAAGATTTATTACATTTGAAGGTGGAGAAGGGTCTGGAAAGACTTCTGCGATAAAATCACTGAGTGAACACTTAACGAATAAAGGGTTCGATGTGTTAGTAACAAGAGAACCAGGTGGAATTAGTATTTCAGAACAGATTAGAGAGATTGTTTTAGGTAAAGAAAATGTTGAAATGGATTTATTAACGGAAGCATTTTTGTTTGCTGCATCAAGAAGACAACATCTGATTGAAAAAGTGGTACCGGCTTTAGAAGCAGGAAAGATTGTCCTTTGTGATAGATTTGTAGATTCTAGTGTAGTTTACCAAGGATACGCAAGAGGAATTGGAATGGACAAAGTTTCTAAAATTAATGAAATTGTAATAAATGGTTATATGCCTCACCTTACTATATTCTTTGATGTAAGACCTGAAACAGGTATGAAACGTATTCAGGAAAACTCAAGAAATGTTAATAGACTAGATTTGGAGACTGAGAGTTTCCATAAAAAGGTCTACGATGGATATCATATTTTAGTAGAAAAAAACGATAGAATTAAAGTAGTAAATGGCGAACTTTCTAAAGAAGAAGTGTTTAATCAAACACTTGATGTAGTTGAAAGGTTTCTAGATGCTGAATAAGTATAGAACTGTTCAACCAAATGTCGTAAAAGTCATTGAAAATAGTTTTAAGAAAGATCGCTTAAGTCATGCTTATATTTTTGAAGGACCTAAGGGAACGAGAAAATATGAGATAGCTATTGAGGTAGCTAAAATGCTTCTTTGTGAAACACATTGTGGTACTTGTAATGTGTGTCGAAGTATTGAAATGATGAGTCATCCGAATGTGATTACAGTATCACCAGATGGAGCATCTATCAAAAAGGAACAGGTTAGGAATTTAATTTCAGAGTTGAATAAAACTAGTTTAGTAGATGGACCTCGTGTATATATCATGAATCATATTGATAAGATGACGGCGAGTGCAGCTAATAGTTTATTAAAATATTTTGAAGAACCACATCCAAATATTTATGCAGTATTAATTACTGAAAACATTGGACAAATTCTTCCAACAATCATTTCAAGAGCTCAGACTCTGACGTTCTCAAAAACGTCAACTGAAGTTATGAAATCAGAACTCTTAGGAATGGGTATTAAAGAGGAGTTTGCATATATTGCTCCTTTGGTTACAAATAATTTAGACGAAGCGGTTTCTCTATGTGATTCTGAAGAGTTTTCACAAATGCTTGAAATCATTTATGAGTTAGGTAATATAATCGCTAATAAGTATCATACAGGACTTATTTACTTTAAAGAAAAAGGAAGTTTCATTACTAGACAAAATGTAGATTTATTTTTAAATCTATTGATGTATTACTATAAAGATATATTGAATTATCAAATGAACAATGAGTTGAACTTCCCATTTGATCGTTCATTAAAGACTATGAGGACTATTCCTCGAGATGAAGTCTTAAAAAACTTGGAGTTTATTTTGGCTAGTAGAGCAAGCTTGAAATATAATCCAAACATTAACTTGATGCTAGATAGAATTTTAGCGAAGTTAGATTGGAGATAATTATGAAGGAATTTATTGTTGTACCAATTCAGTTCAAAAAAGTCGGTAAACATTACTATTTTGACAAAAACAATCTTACTTTAGAAAAAGATGATTTTGTTATTGTAGAGACTGCTAGAGGATTAGAACTTGGTATGGTCTCAGGGAAAGAGAAGACAATTACAGAAGAAGATTTAGTTACTGATCTTAAATGTGTTGTTAGACTTGCTTCTGATACTGATCTTAAAAGATATGAAGAAAACAAACATAATGCGAGTTTCGCTTATGATATTTGTAAAGAAGAAATTAGGAAACACGGTTTAGAAATGAAACTATTGAGTGCTGAGTATACACTTGATAGAAAGAAAATCGTATTCTCTTATACGGCTGAAGGTAGAGTTGACTTTAGAGAATTGGTTAAGTCACTAGCTACTAAGATTAAAACAAGAATCGAACTGCGTCAGGTTGGAGAACGTGATGGAGCGAAACAACTAGGTGGAATTGGTTTATGTGGTAGAGAATTATGTTGTTCTACACATCTTTGTAATTTTGATACGATTAGTATTAAAATGGCAAAGAACCAAAACTTATCACTGAACCCTACTAAAATTACTGGTTTATGTGGAAAACTGCTTTGTTGTATTAAATATGAAGATAAAGTTTATTCAGACCTTAAAGTTGGATTACCTAAGATTGGTAGTTCAATAAAGACGCCTACTTGTGGTGGATGTAAAGTAATTGATGTGGATATCTTAAGACAAGCAGTTAAGGTTAGAGAACCGGACGGAACTAAAGTTTATACGAAAGATGAACTTGATGGTAAGGTTGCTCCTGAGAAGGATTTGTTGAATGGAAATAATTAATGACCTATTAGCATATGATGGACTAAAGATTATACAAAGACCTGATATGTTTAACTTCTCACTAGATTCACTTTTACTAGGATACTTTAGTGAAGTGAACTACAAAACAGAAAAGATAATGGATTTATGTACTGGTAATGCTCCAGTTGCGATGTACTTAACGTTACGTACAGAAGCTGAAATCCATGCAGTTGAGATTCAAGACGATGTACACGACCTTGCTAGAAAGTCGCTAGAGTTAAATGGTTTAGATGAAAGAATAAACTTACACCATAGAAACTTAAAAGACATTCATAAAGAAGTAGGAGTAAATAGTTTTGATTTAGTTACTTGCAACCCTCCGTTTTTTAAACTGAGAGAAACAAGTAATTTAAATAAAACAGATTATAAAACATTGGCTCGCCACGAAGTATCGGCTACTCTAGAAGATATTGTGATTGAGTCAAAAAGATTATTAAAGAATAAAGGTTATTTGTCTATGGTTCATAGACCGGAACGCCTTTCTGAGATAATGAGGGTGCTTGAGGATCATAACTTAACACCGAAAACAATTCGCTTTATTCATCCGAAAGAAGGGACGAATGCGAATAGCGTAATAATACACGCCCAAAAGGATGCTAATCCTGGTTTAAAAGTATTAGAACCAATCATTGTTCATTACGGTAGTGAGTACTCTAAGATAGTCAAAGAAGTATTTCACTATAAAAAGAATATGATATAATAAGACGAGGTGATTACTATGTTATTAGATTTATTAACTAAAGATGAAAAACATCTATTTTTAGATTTAGCAGCTCACATGACTAAAGCAGATGGTACTATTTTAGAGTCTGAATCTTTAGAACTTAAGATTATGACGAATGAAATGGGTAAAGAAGCAAAAGACCATTCAGCTAAAGATGTAAACGACGCTGTGAAAGAGCTAGGTAAAAGCTCAACAAAGATTCAAAGAATTGTTTTACTTAACTTAATTGTATTATCTTTAAGTGATGATTTCTATCATACTGAAGAACATTTAGTTATTGAAGAACTACTTGAAACATGGAATATTTCTGCTAAGAAAAAAGCAGAGTTATTTAAACTTGTATACAATTATAAAGATTTAAGAGAAAAAGCTAAACTAGTTGTTAGTGCTTAATGAAGACAGTTAAAAATTATCAAAATAATAAATCAACGCTATTCTTAGTATCAACTCCTATAGGTAATTTAGAAGATATTACCTTAAGAGCAATCAATACTTTAAGGAGCGTTGATTTCATTTTTTGTGAAGATACTAGAGTGTCTCAAAAACTCTTAAATCACTTAGAGATAAAGAAAAAAGTATACAGTTATCATGAACACAATAAAGATTTACAAGATGACTTCGTATTGAAGTTACTTGGTGAAGGTAAGGACTTAGCATTGATTTCTGATGCTGGTATGCCCGTTATTTCAGATCCAGGTTTTGAGATTGTTCAAAAAACACTGGAAGCTGACTTTAATGTGGTGCCTCTTCCAGGAGCAAATGCTGCTTTAACTGCGTTAATTGCGTCAGGAATTGCGCCTAAGCCATTTACATTCTTTGGATTTTTAGATCACAAGAAAACGAAGAAAATTCAAGAACTAGAGTCATTAAAAGAATATAATCATACAATTATTTTTTATGAGTCTATTCATAGAATAGAGTCTTCTCTAGAGGCAATTTTAGAAGTCCTAGGTGACAGACAAGTAGTGATTGGAAGAGAGATCACTAAGAAGTTTGAAGAGTTTACTTACGGGAAAGTTAGTGAGATACTTGAGAACCTACCTACTCAAAAGGGTGAGTTAGTAGTTATTGTTGAAAAAGGCGAAGACGAAGTATTAGAGATTTCAGTAATTGATCATGTTAATAAACTGGTTGATGAAGGATTAAAGCCGATTGAAGCAATTAAGCAAGTAGCTAAACTACATGGACTTAAGAAACAAGATGTATATAATGAGTATCATAATTAAGAGCCATTGGCTCTTTTTTTTAACATAAATCTGTTACATTTTGGCAGTCCTATTGATAATTTTTTTATTTAGTGTTAATTTAGTTGTTAGGACAGGAGAATGATTATGAAAAAGATTTTGATTCTATTTTTACTTATCCTAAGTGGATGTCAATCAAATAAGCTTGATGAACTTTCAGAAGTTGAAGTTGTTAGTTTGGCAGGAAAATCTGTTGTGCTTGGACTAGAAAGTATTCAACTTTATAGTAATGATGAAGGTTCTGTATACGTAAGCGTTACAGATTTTCTTGAGTTGAATAAAGCGAATATTAAATCATACAAGGCAGATTTTGTTAGTGGTGCTATGGTTAGTTTTAGGGAGCAGTTCATATATCATGAATTTGGTAACTATGATCAATATGTTACGCACCAACTAGATTTTGATGCTCATTCGAACATAATTAAACTATCTAGTGTGAAGTTTGTTAAACATGTAGATAAGTATAGTCAGTCTAGAAGGACTGAGTTAGACATGATTTCGTATTATGAAACGCAGGGAAATCAACAGATAGAGATAGATTTGTCTTATTATGATATGGATATTCACGTTATTGATGGTGAATACTATTTACCGTTTTCTGTAGCGAACTTACTGTTTTCTGGAAGATTTATCGAGTTTGTACCAACTGTAGATAAGTTGTTGGTATTTTCGACATATGGAGATTTTGATTTATTTACAAAGGAGCTTGAAAACAGTATTCCTATTTCTCAAAACTATAACGATTCTATTAATTACCTTAGACTTTATTTTGACTATTTTGCCGGAGTAGATTTTAAAGGAAAAGAATCTACTGTTAATACAGCTAAAGGTTTTGATGCTTGGCTATATAGTTTTGTAGAGGATATGGACGACCCACATACGGGTGTTTTAGTGGCTCCAAGTTTTAGTGATGTAACGAGTGCTTTAGGTGAAAGACAACAACAACTTAATGAATTGACTAGTGTAGTATGTCAGAGTAATGGATCAGACCTTGGAAATGTAGAGGCGATTGATGATACATTGTTTGTAACTTTGAGTACTTTTGCGTTTACTGATACGAGCTTTTTAGATAGCATAATCAAAATGATTCCAGACTATGAGAATGTAGTATTGGATTTAAGATGTAATACTGGTGGCAGGGTATGGAGTGTTGAGGCAACACTTGATAGGTTGATTTCTGAGGATGTAAAAATATATAAGCAAAACATCTCAAGTGAGAGACCAATTGTTTCGGAATATGAAACAAGTGGAGAAGTAGAATCGGAGTATGAATTATATGTTTTGACATCCCCTACTACTTACAGCGGAGGAAGTATTTTCGCTAGTATTATTAAAAATAATGATTTAGGAACAGTTTTAGGTCAAGACTCTTTAGGAGGTGCATGTTCAATAGAGTATATGGCTCTTAGTTCAGGACATTTGCTCAAGTTATCTTCAGGAGATTGTTATTCTGATCCAGACAATTTAAATATTGACAACGGAGTAGTAGTTGACGTATGGTTGGATGATATTTTTGGTAAAGAGTTGTATGAAGATGTTTATGACTATATAAAAGGAAATTAAGAGCTTTGGCTCTTTTTTTCTTTTTAATTAAGATGTACAATAACGTAAGGTGATATAGATGAAGAAGAGATTATTATATTTAGGGTATGCAGTACTCTTTAATGCACTTGGTACAGCTTTGATGGCTGAGAGTGATTTGGGTATGAGTGCCTGGGGGACAGCTGCGATTAATTTGAGTAAGTTTTTAGGTGTTTCACTGGGATTGGCGTTTAATATTGTCGCTGTTGTATTCTATGTATTTGCATTGTTTATTATGAAGAGATTTAGTCTGAAAGAGGCTATGTTTTCGTTTGGTTTTTCGATATTTTTTGGGCTATTTAGTGATATTTTTATGTATATGATACCAGATATCCCAGAAAGTTTGGTCAGCCTAAGAATTATAGTTAATATTATGGGGTTATTCATCCTTTTATTCGGTATTGCGATACACTTAAGAATTAATCTAGCAGTACATCCTATGGACGTATATTTAGGAGCTGTTCAAAGGGCTATGATGAGTATTGCTAAGGGGACTTATTTGGCTTACTTTAGCGCATTTTTAGTGGCAATCGTGTTCGGCTTACTAAGTGGTGGAATCATAGGTATTGGACTCGGTACTATTAACACCTTATTGTTTGGTGGTTTAATACTTGATTTTTATGATAAGAAGTTAAGAATATAAGGACGAATTTCGTCCTTTTTTTTATTTGTTTACTTGAAAGGGCTTTCTTTATTTAGGTGTGATTGATATAATTTTAATGACCATTTTAAAAGGAGAACTTTAGATGAGAATAGAACAGCATCCCATATTAAATTTCGACCGCAGAGAGCAGTTGGAATTTTCATTTAACGGGAATAAAATGACAGGATTCAAAGGTGAAACAATTGCGGCTGCATTACATGCCGCTAGTGTAAAGATTCTAGGATACAGTCCTTATAAACATCGTCCTAGAGGTTTTTATTGTGCGATTGGAAATTGTGCGTCGTGCAACATGGTTGTAAACGGGAAACCGAATGTTAGAACATGTGTTACTTATTTAGAAAATGATATGGTTGTAGAAATACAGAAGGGTCACGGTGAATTACTATGAGACAAGTTGAATTAGTAATCATTGGTGGTGGTCCTGCTGGACTTTGTGCTGCGATAACTGCTAGTCAATCAGGAGTTGAGACTCTATTGATTGAAAGAGATGCAGTGTTGGGTGGGCAACTTATAAAACAAACACATATGTTCTTTGGTTCTGAAAAGCAGTATGCATCAAAGCGTGGTTTATATATTACGGACATTTTATTGAATCAAATTGAAGATTCGGACGTAGAGATTATGAAGAACGCGACGGTGTTAGGTATCTATGAAAATAAAGTTTTAACTATTTTACAAGGTGATGAATACATAAAGATTAAAGCTTCGAACATTGTAGTAGCGACGGGTGCTAGTGAAAAAGTATTAGCATTTCCGAATAATGACTTACCAGGTATTTACGGCGCAGGTGCTGTACAAACATTAATGAATGTGTACGGTATCAAACCTGGTGAAGACGTGATAATGGTTGGCGCTGGTAATATTGGTTTGATTGTTAGTTATCAAATGATTCAAGCAGGAGTAAATGTAAAAGCAGTATTGGATGCAGCTCCTACTATAGGAGGGTATTTAGTACATGCATCAAAGCTTGCAAGACTAGGTGTTCCTATTTTAACAAGACATTCTATTAAAGAAGCAGTTGGTACTGAGTCTTTGGAGAAGGTTATTGTATGGCAACTAGATGATAAGTGGCAAGGTATTGAAGGAACTGAAACTGAAATAGAAGTAGATGTTGCTTGTATATCTGTTGGGTTGACTCCTCTTGTTGAGTTGTTAAGTATGGCAGGTTGTCAAACGAAGTTTGTTCCTACATTAGGTGGGAATGTACCAATTATAGATTCAAATCATGAAACGAGTATTGATGGTATTTTTGTAGCGGGTGACGTAAGTGGTGTTGAAGAGGCATCATCGGCTATGGTTGAGGGGTATATAACAGGTTTAAACGTAGCGGCTAAATTAGGAAAAGTGAATGTTGATCATGATGAATTACTTCATGACTATCACAATCAATTAGATGACCTTAGAAGTGGACCAGTTGGGGATATGATTCGTAAAGGTATTGAGGAAATTATGGTGGATAAACATGTTAAAAACTAACGGAATAGTAAGTAATGAGTTAATTGAAGCCAAGTTTGAAGCTGTAATACATAGTAGTAAGAAGTCAGGGGCAATCTTGGAGTGTTACCAAGAGATTCCTTGTAACCCTTGTTCTACTAGTTGTCCATTTGATGCGATTAGTATTGAACCAGATATCAATCAATTACCTAAGGTAGATTATGATAAGTGTACTTCATGTGGTATATGTGTTTATAACTGTCCTGGGTTAGCGATATTCGTTGTGGATTTAAATAAAGATAAAGCATTGTTTAAGATTTCTTATGAGTTATTACCGATTCCTGAGAAGGGTATGACTTTAAGAGGAGTTAATAGAGCTGGAGAAGAGATCTGTGATGCTCATGTAGTAAGAGTTCAGAATTCTAAACTTCAGGACAGTACAGTACTACTTCACGTAGAGGTAGATAAAAAATACTATAAAGAATTTGTTACTGTGAGGCATGGATAATGGAAAATATTATTATTTGTAGATGTAGTGATATTTCACTTGAGGATATTAAGAAGTACGTTGATAAGGGTGTTACTGAAGTAGAGGAAATTAAACGTTTTTCTAGACTTGGTATGGGACCTTGTCAAGGTAGAACATGTATGCAATTAATTGGACGTATCATGTCTAATCTAACTGGAAAACCAGTTGTAGAAGTAGGAACACAAACTGTAAGACCACCTGTAAGTGGTGTTACTCTAGGTCAAATTGCTCGAGGTGTTAATCGTGAAGAATAAGGCTAGTGTAGTTATTATTGGTGGAGGTGTAAGTGGTTGTGCAATCGCTTATAATCTTGCTCAAAAAGGAGTTAAGGACGTTGTGGTAATTGATAAGTCCTATTTAACTTCAGGTGCTACAGGGAGATGTGGTGCTGGTGTACGTCAACAATGGGGTACTGAGATGAATTGTAGGATCGCTAAAGGGAGTATTGATTTCTTTGAGACTGCAAATGAAACGCTTGGTTATAATGGTGATATTGAGTTTAAACAAGAGGGATATTTATTAGTAGCTTCAACTGATTCTGAACTTGAACAGTTTGAGAAGAATGTAAAACTTCAAAACAGTGTAGGGATTCAGTCAAGAGTTGTTAGTTTAGATGAAGCGAGAGAGATTGTACCTTATTTAAACACTGATATATTAAAAGGTGCGACATTCTGCCCAACAGATGGGCATCTTAATCCATTCTTAGTAACGGATGCATATTTTCAGGCTGCTAAAAGGCTTGGAGTTGAGTTCTATATGAATACAACTGTAACCGGTGTTGAGATGGAAAACGGATTAATTAAGAAAGTAATCACTGATAAAGGTGATATTGAAACTGAAAAGGTAGTGAATGCTGCTGGTGGATATTCTAGAGAAGTTGGTGAAATGGTAGGATTAGATTTGCCAGTCTTTAGTGAAAACCATGAGATATTAGTAACGGAGCCTGTTGAAAAAGTACAAGGTCCGATGGTTATGAGTTTTAGTTTAAATATTTATTGTCAACAAACACCACATGGTTCGTTTATAATGGGTAGAGGAGATAAGGAAAAAACTCCTGGACACAATGTTGAATCAACGTGGCAGTTCTTAGATAAGATGGCTCTTACGGTAACTGAACTTTTACCTCCTATTGGAGATTTAAGAGTTGTAAGACAATGGGGTGGAAGTTACAACATTACACCTGATAAGCAACCAATCTATGGTACGTGCGACGTACCTGGGTTTTATTTGGCTATTGGATTTAGTGGACATGGGTTTATGTTCGCACCAATGACTGGTTTATTAGTCGCAGAACAAATTTTGGGAGAAGAGAATACGATTGATATTTCTAAACTGAGTATCAACCGATTCAAAACTGGGGATCTATATTTAGAACCTTCAGTAGTATAGGAGAGAGTTTATGAAAATATTAAGTTTTGATGAAAAACTTTGTATTGGATGTCATGCGTGTGAAGAAGCTTGTTCTTTAACGTATTTTAAGTCAGATGATATCCGCAAAGCGAGATTGAAAATTACAGAACACGTAGATCAATTTAATGATTTTGAAGGTTGTAATCAATGTGGGGACTGTATTAATGAATGTCCTGAGAATGCAATTTACAGAATGAAGAATGGAGCAGTTACAGTAAACAAAAAATTATGTGTAGGATGCATGATGTGTGTTGCTTTCTGTAGTGATTTCCATTATCACGATGATTACGTTGAACCGTTTAAATGTTTAAGCTGTGGTGCTTGTACTAGAAATTGCCCTACTGAAGCTTTAACGATGGTGGAGGCATAGTATGAAGATATTAAAAGAGTATAAGTATGATTTTACTGAAATCATTAAGGGTTATAATAACCGTAGTTTAAAAATTGATTTATCTAGTAATGATATTTTAGAAAAAGAAATATCCGAAGATATGAAAGCAAGATTTACTGGTGGTAAAGGGTTTGGACTTAAATACCTTTGGGATGCAGTAAATGAAAACACCAAATGGAATTCTCCTGAAAATGAGATTGTTATTTCAAGTGGACCTGTTGGTGGTATTACACAGTATCCAGGTAGTGGTAAGAGTTTAGTAGTTACTTTAACTCCACTTAATGATTCGCCAATGGATTCAAACGTTGGTGGGCATTTTGGGCCATTACTTAAATTTGCTGGATTTGATGCACTTGAGTTACAGGGAAAAACAGATACTGAAGTTATCATTTATATTGATGGTAATGAAGGTGTTATTAAGATTATGGAATCTGATATAGATGCGATAGATTCGCATGTATTAAGTGAAGAGTTAACTGAAAGATTCGCCAAAGATGAAATAGATAAAAGAAACTATTCAATCGTTTCAACTGGTTCAGCTGCGAGAACTTCTAATGTAGCTATGCTTAACTTTACTTTCTTTGATGTAAAACGTGGAAAAGTAAGATTGAAGCAAGCTGGTCGTGGAGGAATTGGTAGAGTATTTCATGATAAAGGGATTAAAGCGGTTGTTGTTAAGTATGAAGGTGTTAAGTCTGATTTAAACAACCCTGCAAATATCGCAAAGATTAATAGAGCGGGTATTCGTTTCCATAAAGAAATGAACCGTTATGATGATGAACAAAATGGAATGAGAAAAATTGGTACTGCTAATATCGTTGAAGTAATGAATGATTATGACTTGTTACCGACTCATAACTTTAAGTTTGGTTCTCATAAAGATATTGCACAAATTGCGTCTACTGTATTTATTGAAAAATATGTTAGACAAGGAATATATGATGGTTGTTGGCACGGTTGTTCAATGAGTTGTGCGAAAGCAGCTGATGACTTCTTACTACAATCAGGACCATATAAAGGACAAAAAGTATTAATCGATGGACCAGAGTATGAAAATGCTGCTGCACTTGGATCTAATATTGGAGTGTTCTGTCCTGAAACTATTTTAGAGCTTAACTTCTACTGTGATACATACGGAATTGATACTATTTCATTTGGTACAATGGTTGCGTTTGCGATGGATTGTTATGAGAATGGTATTTATACGAAAGAACAAGCTGGTGGGTTAGACTTGAAGTTTGGTAACATTGATGATGCATTAGAATTAATTCATCAAATTGCTGATGGTAGAGGATTTGGTTTAATCGTTGGTAAGGGTATTAAGTTTATGAAACAATACTTCGTTGAGAACTTTGGAGCTGATCCTGATTTCTTATTCGATATTGGTATGGAACAAAAAGGTTTAGAATATTCTGAATATATGCCGAAAGAGTCTTTAGCTCAACAAGGTGGATACGGTCTTACAAACAAAGGACCACAACATGATGAGGCTTGGTTAATATTTATGGATATGGTTAATAACCAAATTCCTACATTTGAAGATAAAGCGGAAGCTTTGCATTACTTCCCAATGTTTAGAACATGGTTTGGATTAGTTGGACTTTGTAAATTACCTTGGAATGATGTTACTTCATTTAGCAATAAATACCAAAAAGAACCAGGTAAGATGCCTGAACATGTTCAAAACTATTTAGATATATATAATGGTGTAACTGGTAAAAAATATAAGATTCAAGATTTAATTGATGAATCAGAAAAAGTATATAACTTCCAAAGAATCTTTAATATAAGAATGGGTTATGGTTTAAGAAAGAACGATAATGTACCTTACAGAAGTTTAGGTCCTGTTACAGAAGAAGAGTATTTATCACGTCAAGAACGTTATGAATCTCAAATGACTGAACTAGGATTTGATATTGAAGGTAAGAGTATTGAAGAGAAGATGGAAATCTTAAAAGCACATAGAAAAGATCAATATGAAAAACTTACTGACGCTGTTTATAAGCGTAGAGGTTGGAATATGAACGGAGTTCCTACAATTGAGAAATTGAAGGATATAGGAATGGATTTACCTGAGTTAATTGAAGTTGTTAAGGATTTACAGTAATGTATAAACTGAATAACAGAAATGAAGAATACGTGAGTGGTTTGACGATTGCTAAAATCATTGAGATAAAGAAGTTTTCTTATAAGAAGAAGATTGTAACAATTAATGGTGAATTCGTTGAACAAGAAGATTATGAAACTTCAAAAGTTAACGAAGGTGATGATGTAAAGATACACCACTTATTAGCTGGTGGATAAAATATAAGCGGAGATTATTCTCCGCTTTATATAGGAGGAATTATGTTTAGAAAAGATTACTTATTTAATTTACCAAACCTTTTATCAATGTCTAGAGGATTATTGATGCCTGTTTTATTCTTTATGGTTTTTAGACTAGATTCTTTGAACATGAAGATTGCATTCGTAGTTCTGTATATATTCGTAGGATTAACAGATGCGTTAGATGGATACATTGCTAGAAAGTATGATATTTGTAGTAAGTTGGGAAGTGAATTAGACAGTTATGCTGATATTCTTTACTATTTAGGGTCGGCTGTATTTGTTTATGTATTAGCGAAAGATGCTCTAATGAGTAGTATGCCGTTCTTTATATTTACATTATCTATGTTCGCTTTAGAGATAATTGTAAGTACAATGAAATTCAAGAAGCCTTTGTTCTTACATACGTGGCTTTCTAAGTTTTCAGCTCTTTGGGTGTTTGTAACTGTAATACTTTCAGTGTTTGTGAATATAGATGTTATTCTTATGATAACTATTCTATTATACGGAATTAGTTTTGTTGAGAATGTCGTTATCTTCTTCTTAAAAGGAGAAGTGGAGCCTGATTATAAGGGGTTAGTATTCGAAAAATAAAGCGGAGATTATTCTCCGCTTTTGAATTCTACTATATGTGATGTATATTCTATTAAGTCAATTGTCATTAGTTTATTGATAAGTGCATCTTTTCCTAATATGAATTTAAGAATTTCAGCTACCATAAGGTTAGCTGCGATTGCTGGAGTGAAGCTGGGGTTTCCAAGTTCAGTTTCTGCACCTGATTCATTGTTTCCGTATATTTTAGATATCATTTTACTTCCAGGCATACAAATACCAAGTTGCCCATACCATCCACCGATTGCTCCGTGTACTAGTGGTAAGTTTAACTCTTCGCAATGCTCTTCTAAAAGGAGTTTTGTTTCAACATTATCTACTGCATCAACTACTAAATCATGGTTTCTAATTATCTTTCTACCCATTCTTTCGTTATATGCAAGTGTCATAGTATTGATATTTACTCTGTCATTGATTTTTTTGATGAATTTTCTTGTAACTGCTGCTTTTGGAAGTCCCATTGTTTTTGCATTCGCATAGATTTGACGGTTGTAGTTTGTCTCATCAAATACGTCTTTATCAACGGCTGTGATTGTTTCAACACCTAGCCTAGCAAGGCTCTCAACGATATGTCCACCTAATCCACCGCATCCAATTACGCATACTTTAAATGCATTTACTTTTTTTATGTCTTCCACACTCAACATATTCATGTTTTTCTGATATCTTTTTAGCATATTATCACCCTATATAAATAGTATATTAAACTGATTTTTTAAGCAACCAATTATTTTTATTGACATAAGGGACAGTGTGCTATAATATACTTGTATAAAATGATGAAGGAAAGAGACATCTAGAAACTATTGAAGAGAATTCCTGGTTGGTGAGAAGGATATAGAAGTAAGGATAGAAAATGGCTCCGGAGTTGACTAGAGGAAAGACTAGTCCGTGTCACTTGCGTTAAAAGTTTGAGAGCAACATTTTATGTTGAACTAAGGTGGTACCGCGGAAAGTTTTTCGTCCTTTGATTTTAGGACGGATTTTTTTTAGGTATTAGAATATAGGAGGGCAAGATGAAAGAAAATTATTATATTACTACCGCAATTGCATATACATCAGGTAGACCACATATTGGGAATGTATATGAAATCATTCTAGCTGACGCGATCGCTAGATTTAAACGTTTAGAAGGATATGACGTATTCTTCCAAACTGGAACTGACGAACATGGTCAGAAAATTGAAAATAGAGCGCTTGATGCAGGTATTAGCCCTCAAGAGTTTGTAGATGATGTTGCTGGAGATATTCGTAGAATATTTGATAGTGTTAATATTTCTTATGATAAGTTTATTCGTACTACGGATGATTATCATAAAACGCAAGTTCAAAAGATATTTAAACGTCTTTATGAACAAGGTGATATATATAAAGGGTTCTATGAAGGACTGTACTGTGAGTCGTGTGAGTCGTTCTTTACTGAGTCTCAGTTAGAAGATGAAAAGTGTCCTGACTGTGGTGGACCTGTTATTGAAACGAAAGAGGAAGCATATTTTCTTAAGTTAAGTAAGTATCAAGACAGACTTGTTAAGCATATTGAAGATAATCCTAATTTCATTCAACCAGAGTCTAGAAAGAATGAAATGCTGAATAACTTCATTAAGGATGGAATTAGAGATTTAGCTGTTTCTAGAACGTCTTTCAAATGGGGTATCCCTGTAGAATTTGATGATAATCACGTAACGTATGTTTGGATTGATGCACTTTCTAATTATATTACTGGATTAGGTTTTGATTTAGATGGTGATCACGGAGAACTTTATAAGAAGTATTGGCCCGCTGATGTACATTTAATAGGGAAGGATATTTTACGTTTCCATACTATTTATTGGCCGATTATGTTAATGGCTTTAGGTTTAGAGTTACCAAAACAAGTGTTTGGTCATCCTTGGTTATTAGTTAATAAAGGTAAGATGAGTAAATCAAAAGGAAATAGTTTATATAGTGATGATTTAATTGCTCAGTTCGGAGTAGACCCTATTCGTTATTACGTGTTAAGAGAAACACCGTTTGCGAATGATGGAAACATTACACCTGAGGTAATTGTTGAAAGATATAATTCTGAGTTAGCAAATACTTTAAGTAACTTAGTGAACAGAACTATTTCTATGACTAAGAAGTATCATGACGGTGAAGTTTATTTACCGAATGAATATAATGAAATTGATTTAGATTTAAAAGAAACTGTTTTAGCTACTAAAGGTAAAGTGGTTGAGAAGATGAATGAGTTAAGAGTTTCTGATGCGATTAATGAAGTGTTTGCCACTTTAAGAAGAACGAATAAGTATATTGATGAGACTGAACCTTGGATTTTAGGTAAAAATGAGGAAAAAGAAAGGTTATCAACAGTTCTTTATAACTTGTTAGAGTCTATTAGACATTGTGCTGTGTTATTAAGTCCGTTTATTCCAGAAACGTGTGAGAATATCTTTAATCAAATTAAAGCTGAAAAACGTGATTTTGATTCACTTGATTCGTTTGATGGTATTGGGGAAGTTGTGTTAGATAAACCAGCTCCAATCTTCAACAGATTAGATGTAGAAGCTACTTTAAAAGCATTTGAAGAAAGAATTAAGGTTGAAGAAGAACCTAAGGTAGAAGTGAAACCTGAAGTTGGATTTGAAGACTTCACTAAACTTGATTTTAAAGTAGGGGAAGTTATCTCTTGTGAGAAACATCCTAAAGCAGATAAATTATTAGTTTCACAAATTGATATTGGTGGGATTACTCGCCAAATTGTAAGTGGGATTGCGGAATATGTAAATCCTACGGAATTTGTTGGAAAAAGAGTAGTTGTTGTATGTAACTTAAAACCGATTAAGTTAAGAGGTGTAATGAGCGAAGGAATGATACTAGCTGCGACTAAGGAGAATGAATTAGAAGTAGTAAGTGTTAATATTGAAAAAGGAGCGACTGTGAGCTAATGAAATACAGATTAGAATTTAGAAGGTTATTTAATGTGATCTTGGGTACGGTTCTATATGTTGTTGGTGTTAGTTACTTTATTGTACCGGCCAATTTAATTACTGGTGGACTAACAGGTTATGCAGTTTTAGTAACGAGTTATTTGGAACGATTTGATATATTCTTTAATCTAGGGATTGTAGTATTTGTTATTAATATTCCCGTTATGATTTTAGGTATTAGAGGAGTTTCAAGAAAGTTTGTAATTTATACAGTTATTAGTATATTACTTCAATCACTATTATTCGGATTTATTCAGAATCCAAATCCTATATTTGTGAATGACTTAGTAGGAAGTGCTATCTTTGGTGGATTGTTTATTGGAGCTGGAGCTGGTATTGCGTTAAAGTCTGGTACTTCACTTGGTGGAATGGATGTAGTGAGCCAATATTTTGCGATTAAGAAGCAGACATCTATTGCGCTTGTGAACTTATCTACAAATGGATTCTTATTAGTACTTAGTTTATTATTCTTTGAACCAAGTGTGGCTTTATATACTTTACTGGGATATATCACAACGAATGTACTTGTTGAAAAGATTCATACAGGATACAAACGTGTTAGAGTAGAGATTATTACTGCTCATGGTGATCTTGTTAAAGAAGTGTTACTTGCTTCATATGAACACGGTATTACAATCAGTGATGGAGTAGGTGCATTCACTGGGGATTCTAAAAAAGTACTAATCATGGTGACTCAGTCACATGAAGTATATGATATTAAGAAAAGTGTTTTAAAGGTTGATGAAAATGCCTTTATTACGATGACTCCTGTTAGGCATTTAAACGGGAAGTTCAATCAAATTATTATTAAATAGAAAAGGTGTAAAAACCTTTTCTTTTTTTGTTGTGTTGCTATATAATATAATTAGTGTTATATTCTTATATAAAGTTATATATATGTATTTATATATTTTCGTATAAATTCCCTAAGAGGAGGGAAAGTCTCTACCCTGCAGCCGTTGAATTGCGGGACTACGATTGAATAATCTAAATTATTCTTTTTGAGAGACTTTTTTGCGAAAAAAAGTCTCTTTTTATATGAGAAAGGTGAGGTGTGTTATGTCGGGATTAAATGGAAAAATAGTAGAAACAGGTTTTACTTATGATGATGTATTACTAGTACCACAAGCATCAGATGTATTACCACATGAGGTGAATCTTAAAACAAGATTAACACCAAACATTGAGATGAACATTCCAATCGTGAGTGCTGCGATGGATACTGTATCTGAAGCTAGAATGGCAATTGCTTTGGCTAGACAAGGTGGAGTAAGTTTTATTCATAAAAATATGAGTATTAAGTCTCAAGCAGAACAAGTAGATTTAGTTAAAAGAAGTGAGAGTGGGATGATTTCTAACCCAATTACTTTGACAAAGGATTCTTCTTTAAAGGATGCTGAGGATATTTTAAGTTCTTACAAGATTTCAGGATTACCTGTAGTTGAAGAAGATGGAACTTTGATAGGGATTATTACCAATAGAGATCTTAAGTATAGAGAACTGGATGATACTCCAGTTGTTGATGTAATGACTAAAGAGAATTTAATCACTGCACCGATCGGAACAAGCTTAGAAGATGCTAAAAAGATTTTAGCTAATAATAGAATAGAAAAATTACCAATCGTAGATGAGAAAAACGTATTAAAAGGATTAATCACGATTAAGGATATTGATAATGTAGTAAATTATCCAAATGCGTGTAAAGATTCGAAGGGTCGTTTAAGAGTTGGAGCGGCAGTTGGAGTTGGAGCGGATTTAATGAAACGTGTAAAGGCATTGGTAGATGCTGGTGTTGACGTTATTACGCTTGATAGTGCACATGGACACAGTCAAGGAATTATTCAGGCTGTTAAGGATATAAGAAAAAAATATCCAAAACTGGATATTGTAGCGGGTAATATTGTAACAAAAGAGGCAGCGCGTGACTTGATTGCTGCTGGAGCGAATACTTTGAAAGTTGGAGTAGGACCTGGAAGTATCTGTACAACTAGAGTTGTGGCAGGTGTTGGAGTTCCTCAGTTGACTGCTGTTAATAATATATATGAATATTGTTTAGGTAAAGACGTATGTGTTATTGCTGATGGTGGTATTAAACTAAGTGGAGATATTCCTAAAGCGATTGCTGCTGGAGCTGATGCTGTTATGTTAGGTTCTTTGTTAGCAGGTTGTAAGGAAGCACCGGGTGAAGAAGTAGTATTCCAAGGTAGAAGATTTAAAGTATACGTAGGTATGGGTTCACTAGCTGCGATGAATCGCGGAAGCAGTGATAGATATTTCCAAAAGAATAAGGAAATGAAAAAAATGGTTCCAGAAGGTATTGAGGGTAGAGTACCTTATAAAGGAGAACTAGAAACGACTGTTTATCAGTTAATAGGGGGATTAAGAAGCGGTATGGGTTATTGCGGAACAAAAGACATTGAAGATTTAAAAGCAAACGGTAAGTTTGTTAAAATCACGGGAAGTGGATTAAAAGAGAGCCATCCACATGACGTGCACATTACTAAGGAAGCACCAAATTACTCGAAGTAATGTTAAAAATTTTAGCGGATAAGATAACGAATGAGGCTCAAGTATTTGGAAACATAGTTAAGATTGATCATTTCATCAATCATCAAATTGATACATATTTATTAGATCAAATAGGATTTGATATTGCGAGACAATATCCTGAGAGTACAAAAATTTTAACAGTTGAAACAAGTGGTATTGCATTTGCTTCAAGTGTAGCTAGAAGTTTAAATTATTTACCAATGGTTTTTGCTAAAAAATCAGAATCTGCAATTACACAAGGTGAGTTTTATAAATCAAAAGCATATTCATTTACTAAAAAACAGGAATTTAATATTCGTGTAGATAAAAGATTTATCTCTCCTGAAGATAAGGTCTTAATTGTTGATGACTTCTTAGCAAATGGAGAAGCAGCTAAAAGCCTTGTTGATATTGTTCAACAAGCTGGAGCAAAAGTTGAAGGTATTGGTATTGTTGTGGAAAAAGGATTCCAAAAAGGTAGGAAAGTATTAGAAACTTTAGGGCAAAAAGTTTATTCTTGTGTAATCATTGAAAAAATTGAAGATGGAAAGTTGACACTGAAATAATGGATAAGATAGTAATCTTAGATTTTGGTAGTCAATATAATCAATTGATTGCTAGACGAGTTAGAGAATTGGGTGTGTACTCTGAAGTGGTACCATTTAATGTTGATTTAGAAGAATTAAAAAAGCCTGAAGTTAAAGGAATTATTTTGTCGGGTGGTCCAAATAGTGTTTATGATGATGGAAGCCCACAAGTAGATCCGGAGTTGTTTGAACTGAAACCATTATTAGGTATCTGTTATGGAATGCAATTGACACAAAGCGTTTATGGAGGTAAAATTTCTCCTGCGGAAAAACGCGAGTATGGAAAAAGTACATTAAGAATATTAAAAGAAAATGCATTGTTAAGGAATGTACCTACTGAATCAACAGTGTGGATGAGTCATGGAGATCATGTGGATGCACTGGCTGAGTCGTTTGAATTATTAGGGGACACAGATTCTTGTTTTGCAGTGGCAAAACATAAGGAATTACCTATTTACAACTTGCAGTTTCATCCAGAAGTAACACATTCTGAGTTTGGTAAGCAAATAATTTCGAACTTTGTTTTAGATGTATGTAACGCAAGCACAGACTGGAATATGGGAAACTATATTGAAAAAACCGTTCAGGAAATACGTGAACAGGTTGGAGATAAACAAGTTATTCTTGGCTTGTCAGGTGGAGTAGACTCTAGTGTTGCTGCTGTATTAGTACACAAGGCGATTGGAGATCAGTTAACTTGTATCTTCGTTGATACAGGGTTGATGAGAAAAGATGAAGGTAAGAAGGTAATGCAAGTGTATGGTGAGAACTATCATATGAACATTAAATCTGTTGATGCAACCAAACTATTCCTAGATAATTTAAAGGGTGTAAAAGACCCAGAGCAAAAGCGAAAAATTATTGGTAAAGACTTTATTGAAGTTTTTAACGCTGAAAAGGCAAAAATGAATGATGCTGATTTCTTAGCACAAGGGACGATTTATCCGGATGTGATTGAATCTACTTCTATTAAGGGGCCGAGTTCCACAATCAAATCTCATCACAATGTGGGCGGATTACCTGAGGATATGCAATTTGAATTAGTAGAGCCTTTAAGAGAATTGTTTAAAGATGAAGTCCGCAAAGTAGGAATTGAATTAGGAATTCCTGAACACATGGTTATGCGTCATCCGTTCCCAGGTCCTGGACTAGGAATTAGAGTTGTTGAAGAAGTTACTCCAGAAAAAGTTAAAATATTACAAGAAGCAGATGATATATTCATTAATGCTCTTATGGAAGAAGACTTGTATAATAAGACTTCTCAGGCATTTGTAACGCTATTGCCTTGTAAAACTGTAGGAGTTATGGGGGATAGTCGTACGTATGAATATGTAGCGGCAATCAGAAGTGTAAATACATCTGACTTTATGACGGCGCATTTTTCTAGATTACCTTATGAGTTTTTAGACAAAGTTGCGACAAAGATAATAAATGAAGTACCAGGAATCAATAGAGTAGTATATGATATTACATCAAAACCTCCAGGTACTATAGAGTGGGAATAAAATAACGGAAAGTTAGTATAGTTAATTATATAGGCTAATTGTCTATCAAAATAGAATGAAAAGACTGGGAGACTAGTCTTTTTTTTTAGTTATGAAGCAATAGTGTATAATATACAGAGAAAAAAATATGAAAGGGGTCATATGATATGGTGAACAATATTTTAATAGCTGAAGATGATCGTGAGATTGTTGACATTCTTAAACTATACATTGAAAATGATGAAACAAATATTATTGTCGCTACAAATGGAAATGAAGCAGTTGAACAGTTTAATGATCGTATTGATCTTTGTTTGGTAGATATTATGCTTCCTGAGATGGATGGTTATCAATTAATGAAACATTTAAGACAAATTTCTAATGTACCTATCATCGTAATTTCTGCTAAGACAACTAGTCAAGATAAAATTTTAGGCTTAAATATAGGAGCTGATGATTATATAGAAAAACCGTTTGACCCATTGGAAGTTGTTGCTAGAGTAAGAGCACAGTTAAGAAGGTACAACAGATTAGGGGCTTCTAAGGAGATGAGGCACAATTCAGTGCTTAAAATTGGGGAGTTAGCGTTGAATACTGACGATGTTGTATTGACAAAAAATGACAAGATTATAGATATTACTCCTGTGGAATATAAAATATTAAAGTTGTTTATGAAATCGCCTGGTCGTGTATTTACAAAGTCGCAAATTTACACTGTATTACATGGTGAATACTTTGAATCTGATGAAAATACATTGATGGCGCATATTTCAAAAATTAGAACGAAAATTGAAGATGATAATAAACATCCTAGATATATAAAAACAATAAGAGGGTTAGGATATAAAATTGAACAAGAATAATATGAGATTAAGAGATGGATTGTTTTTCACCTTAATTAAAAACAATGTTCTAAGAACTGTTATTGGTTTATTGATGTTACTTGTAACCGCTGCTTTGTTTTTAACACTTGTGTTTGTGAGATTGACCAATATACCAGTATTTAGGATAGAGGAGCAAATGGGAGCTTTAAGAAGTGGTGATTTTGAAGTTCTTGATATTGATGAGTTGAATAAAGGGAATGGAACGATTGAAATTCTAGATGAGAGTCTTGATATCGTATATCCATATTCTTTAGAGAAAAAATACTCAGTAGAAGATATAAGTCGAATTACACCAATTTCTCTTTCGGGAGGAATGTTCACTAGGACCGAGTTTTACGAGGACGGAACGCTGTTTATTTTATTTAGTTCTTATGAAGGTGAAGAGGGCAGTTTCCTAGTGATTGATGAGTTTAACCACTATGTTGATTCTAATAATTTTTCATTTGTTAAGGAAGTTTATGAAGAGGAAGATCTAGCATATATCACAAGTAGTTATCTTGAGAATATTCTTCATTTTAAGTATGAGTTTGAAACCATTGTAGGAGAAAAACATATTTTATTGTTTCACTATGAGGAAAAAGTTAAGGTAGTCTCTACTGGATTTGAAGCATCCATTACTGCAGGTCTCTGGTTGAGCATAGTAGCCTATGTTGTTTTTATGGTTTGGTCAATTCGTTCCCTTAGTAAAAAAATTAAAGAGCCTTTAGAGATTTTAGACAATGCCATGTTTGAATTTTCAGAGGGGAATTACGATAATATCTTAGAATACAAAGCAGTTAACGAGCTGTCTAGTATTATGAATACATTTAATCAAATGGTAGACAAGTTAAATACTTCAGACAAAGAGAACAAACGTCTTGTTGAGGACCGTGAAAGGTTGATTGCGGACATTGCCCATGATTTAAAAACTCCAATAACAATCACTAGGGGATATGCAAAAGCCCTAATTGATGGAAAAATAGAAAAGAACGACTATCTAGATTATTATGAAAAAATCTATAATAAAACTACACAATTAAATGATTTAATCAATGTATTTGCTAATTATAGTAAGTTAAGTCATCCAGAGTTTACATTAAAATTAGAACCAGTTGACATTACAGAGTTTTTTAGAAACTATGTTGCGAGTAATTATAACTATATTTTGGACAAGGGATTTAAGGTGGCAAATGATATTAGTGAGCAGGAGATGATTTGTGAAATTGACCTAGTGCATTTTAGGAGAGTGCTAGACAACATTCTTTCGAATTTTGTTAAGTATAGTCCTAGATATACTTTGTTCGACTTTGAGGCAAAAAGAGATAAGAACGTTTGCGTAATTACATTTAGAAATAATGGGCCAAAGATAGAGAAAACATTAATTGAAAAGTTGTTTAAACCATTTACTATGGGCGATCAATCTAGAACTATCAATAAAAATAGTGGATTGGGGTTAGCAACTGCGCAAAAAATCATTACTTTGCATAATGGAGATATCAAATACAATGAAGAAGAATTAAGGAAGAATGAGTTTGTTATTCAAATACCGTTAATAAAAAAAGCAAAATTATAGTCGATTGGCTATAATTTTCTTTTCTTAACAAATCGCAAGGTTTTGTAAAGAGTGGGTTTAGATAAAGAGACTATTATTATTAAGAAATAATTCATTGTTAGGAGAACATTATGAGACCTATTTACATTCTATTAACTAAAACAGATACTGTTCTTTCTAGAGCAATTGGACTTGTGACTAGAGATCCATATACTCATGCAGCAATATCGCTAGACAAAGAGTTAACAGAGTTATACAGTTTTGGAAGAAAAACAAAACGAAATCCCTTGAATGCAGGATTTGTTAAAGAAAAAATTATTGGAAGCATTTATGAGGAGAATTTGGAATGTAACTGTGCTTTGTTTGAAACGATGATAACTGAGGAACAATATAAGAAGTTGCAAAGAGAGTTAAAGCGAATGAGAAGAACTCAGGGGATGTATCGATATAACCTTTTGGGATTTGTGAATTTTTTTATAGAGTCTGAGATTAAAAGATCAAATAAGTTCTTTTGTTCAGAGTTTGTTTCGGAAATGTTAAGAAGAATAGATGTTTTACCAGATGAGTATTCTCCTTCGAAAACAAAACCATCTGATTTTACTAAAATGGACATTTTTGAAAATATTTATAGTGGTCAGTTAGGAAACTTGATAGCATAAGCAAAATAGGTACATAATGGACAAAGGAAATGTATGAGGTTAGACATATGTTTCCTTTTTTTTTGCGTTAGGCTATCGTTCTATGGCACAATTAGACTAGATATTAGTATTATAGGATAATTATAGATTCTTGTAGGACAGTATTTTGAATGTATTATAAATGAATAAATATATGTAAAATCGTTTTAAACACCCAGGTATTAGAAGTTTTAGCAACAAATTGTTTTGATAAAGTACAGTAGAGAACAGATGGACCTAAGGGGGTAAGAATGAGAGAGAGATGGACTGAAGAAGATATTCCTAACTTGAGAGGGAAGATTATTGTTGTAACTGGAGGAAACAGTGGATTAGGGTTCGAAGCGTGTATGTTGTTTACTAAGAATGGTGCAAAGGTAATCATGGCATCTAGAAGTATAAGTCGTTGCTATGAGGCCGTAGACAAGATTAAACAAGTAGTCCCAGAAGCAGATGTTGAGGTGATGGAGCTTGACTTGGGAAACTTGGACTCTGTTAAGGCTTTTTCCGTAAAATTTATTGATAAATATTCTTCCTTGGATATTCTACTAAATAACGCGGGTGTAATGTTTACACCCTATATGAAAACATCAGATGGTTTTGAATTTCAAAATGGAGTTAATCATTTGGGGCACTTTGCACTAACAGCGTTGTTGTTTCCAGTGATAAAGACTACAAAGGATGCGAGAATTGTCAACGTGAGTAGTATCGCACATACTTTCGGTGAATTGGACTTGGATGACTATATGTTTGAGAAAAGGTATAGTTCGAAATTAGCGTATGGTAGAAGTAAGTTATCGAATTTATTATTTACATATGAGTTGGACCGCAGAATAAAAGAAAAGAAGTTGGATGTAAAAGTGCTTGCAGCTCATCCGGGGGGTTCTAGGACTAATTTAGGACGTTATATGTCAAATAAATGGTGGTTTGTACTTTTTGGTCCTCTCTTTATGCTGTTTGCCCAGAGAGCTAAACTTGGAACATTACCAGAAGTTAGAGCATGTGTAGATCCCAATGTTGAAAGTGGTCAGTATTATGGTCCAAGGGGATTAGGAGAGGTACGGGGTCTGCCTGTGTTGGTTAACTCTAGTTCGGCTTCACACAACGCTGATGATGCGAAGAGGTTATGGGAAATATCAGAAGAACTCACTCGAGTTCACTTTAACGTTTGAGGAAAGAGTTATTTTTTAAAAAAGAGTAGGTCATTGTTTTTTGTTTTAAAGTCAAAGTAGTTACAAAATTAAGAAAAATAATCTGAGGTGAAATATGGAAAGTATTGCTAGTAGACATCTTAATCTTGAATACTTAAGTCATGGAACTATAAAGTTTGACTTTGTGAAGAAAAAAGTATTCTTCGATTCATTGTTTGTTCAAACATTTGAGTTGCCATCTCATTTTTTAAAGGGTGTCCGTATTGATAATAATGAGATATTGAATGATTCAGACTTAAATAACTTTATTAAGATAATAAAAAAAGTAAGATCTGATAAGACATTTACGAGATTTGAGTATGAATCAAATGAAGGAAAAAGACAATTGTACATTAAACGATTAATTCAATTGGAGCAGGAGTATGTTTTTGGGTATTTTATAGCGCCAAAGTTTGATGATTTAGCCCCTGGTTACGAACTCAATAGGAATGTTATTGATTTACTTACTGAAATCTCAAGGACTACATATTGGTACGTTGATTTTTCTAATGGGAGACATGATTATTTTTCTTCATCACCTTTATATGGAAGCAACGGTGAAGTAATAAATGCAGGAGACGGCGTTTATTTTTCGAAATTAGACGACGCGGTTAAAAAAAATGAAGAGTACAGAATACTTGTTGATGTTGTGAAAAAAAGTGTTCATGATTGTGAAATGGGTTCACTGGATTCTTTTAGAGTAAAGTATCCAATGTGTATTAATGATGAAATCTTATGGATTGAAACACTAGCCAAAGTGGCGAGTAGAGATAAAAAGGGGAATACTTTACTTTTGGTTGGCGTGGATATTATCATAAGTGATTATGAGGAAGTCGATTTGGATTCTGAGTTGTTTAATCAAACAATCGATGTTGGATTAAATAATTCGGATATTGGTGTTTGGTTAATGACTGTTACAAAGGGAGTGAAAACCTTTAGATATAATGCGAAATTAAGAGAACTTTACAATTACGGTAATCACATTACTAGTACATCCGGTGCTAAGAATGACTATGATTCATCGTTTATGGATGCTAAAGAAAGAGTCCTAGGTCGTTTTCCAGAGTATAAAAACTTTTTTGATGAAGATTTTGTCTTGTTTAGTAAAGCTGTGGATGGGGAGATAGAGAGTTATCGTTCTTTCCTACCATTTTTAGGAGAAGAGGATAAAGTAGTATGGATGGAAGTGAGAGGTACTGTTGTTTCTAAAGATGATGATGGTGAAGTTAGTGCTATGACGGGGGTTTCAATAGATGTCACTGACCATTTCGAATACAAACTGTATGAGTCTCTGTTTGATAAATCACAATCTGCGATGAATAAAGCGAATAAGAGCGCAATTGATATGATGGAAATTCTTATTTTTAGTATTGACTACACTCAGTTTCCAAAGGGTGATTTTTTCTATGGTAATGAGCAATATATACGGAAATTAGGGTTGAACAAAACGGATGATGGTTTGATTTCAATAGAGGAGTACTTTGATTCAATTATTGAAAGTGATGAGTACTCCATTAGTATAGAGGATATTAATGAGTATACAGACAAAATCAAGAATGGGGAAATTGATGGGTTTAGTGGGCTTATATTAAAGCATATTAACCGAAAGACAGGAGAGGTTATTTACGGTGAGCATTCAAGTAAGGTCGCTCAAAGAGATAAAAATGGGAGAATTTTGCTCCTATCAGGATACTTTTTAGATGTTACAAGAGAAATAAACGAGCGACGTTTAAGAAGAGAGTTAGAGGAATCTTTTGGAGAAGTAAGGAAGTTTAATAAATTAGCGATTCAAGCTGGGGAACTAATGGTTTTTAACATTAGCTACCTAGAGGAAAATAAAGGTCGTGAGATTTATGTAAACGACTTATTTATTGAGAAACTTGGTATTGACTCAGAAGATAATCATTATAGTTATGAAACATATGTAAGAACTATAATGGATGATGAAGAAGGTAGAGAACTTTTTGATATTTGCGATAAGTCTTATTTAAAAATGTTAAAAGGGTATAGGCACGGAGTAAACAACATGCTGAGCAAACATAAAAATTTAAAAACTGGCGAAGTCTTTTATATGCAACACAACTCGCACGTAGAGGAGCGAGGAAGCGATGGAAGAGTTGTTGCTATTGGTGGTTTTTTAAGAGATGTAACACAGGATATATTGAATGAGAAGAGGATTAAATATTTAGCTAAGATGGATTCTTTAACTGACCTTTATAATAGGAATAGGTTTGAAGAGTTTGTAAAAGATACTGATTTAACAGATTATTGGATTATCCTATTCGATATCGATGGATTGAAATTAGCTAATGATATTTATGGTCATCAGGTTGGTGATGAGATTTTGAAACATTTCGCCGATATTCTTAAAACAGAATTAGACTCCTCGCTAGTTTTCAGAATTGGAGGAGATGAGTTTTGCGTTTTAGATCAATCTAGCACTGAGGATAAATTGATTGAACAAGTGAATAAAGTGGAGGAATTAATGGATAATCTGGTTGTGAATGAATCTGTTCAGACAGGAGTAAGTTTTGGATATGAGCAAATAGGTTTGGTTCATTTTGAACAAGCGTTTATGTATGCGGAAAATCAGATGTACCGTAAGAAATTATCTTCTAGATCTAGTAGAAAAAGCAAAATGTTGGACACATTGATGATCACATTAAGTGAGAAAACAGAGGAAACAAACGAGCATTGTGAGAGAATAGCCTTTTTGGCACAAGAGACGTACAAGAAACTTGGATTTGTGAGAAGAGCTGAGTTGTATGATATTGGACTTTCGGCACAGTTACACGATATAGGAAAAATAACAATACCTCTTGAAATGTTGAGTAAACCAGCTAAACTTACAAAGGAAGAATATGAGACTGTGAAGAAACATTCAGAGGCAGGATACAAGATAGTATTTAACTTGATTAATTCGGACAACATTGCTGAAGGCGTGTTATATCACCATGAAAGATTTGACGGGGCAGGATATCCATATGGCTTAAGAGGTGATGAAATCCCCTTATATGCAAAAGTTATTTCAGTTTGTGATGCCTATGATGCGATGATTTCGGAACGACCATATAGCGCTGCAAAATCAAAAGAAGATGCAGTTGAGGAGTTGAGAAAGTTCTCAGGAACTCAGTTTGACCCTCAGGTGGTTGAGGCTTTCACAAGTGTAATAAATGGAATC